>Ga0307966_1004761_pt1 | contig 10099 bp, 7 predicted proteins | sample OrgLakmetagen646_FD_203141 | JGI IMG/M metagenome (GOLD analysis project Ga0307966, IMG submission 203141) | Saline water microbial communities from Organic Lake, Antarctica - #646 | ecosystem: Environmental > Aquatic > Non-marine Saline and Alkaline > Saline | place: Antarctica: Organic Lake... | reverse complement strand
GTGTCTTGTGTTCCATCGAGTAAATTAAAAAGATCATAAGGCGAGTTGGCCGCTGCTTGATCTTCACAAACTGTAAAAGGAGTTCCTATATAAGCGCCAGACTCTGGTGCAGGTTCTACGGTTACCAAAACTGTAGAGCTGTTGGTACACAAATTCCCATCAGTGATGGTGTAGGAAAAATTATAGTTCCCTACTGCCAATCCTGTAATATCGACGTTATTACCTGTTAACGAGCCAGTAGCATCGTCATCAGACCAAGTTCCACCAGCATCTTGTCCAGCTAGTTGACCGAATAAATCTAAAGGAGAGTTGGCTACTAGTTCATTTTCACAAACTAAGAATGGAGTAGGAGTTCCTGTATTAGGTAATTCATTGATGATTACCGTTACCACAACATCAACGTCAGTACAAGTGCCTATCGCTGGAACAGCATAAGTAAAATCAAATGTTCCGTTTCCTAATGTTGTTAAGTCGATTGGGTTGGTTACCGCAGTTCCTGAAGAAGTGTTTCCAGCATACCAAGTTCCGTTCGTGTCTTGTGTTCCATCGAGTAAATTAAAAAGATCATAAGGCGAGTTGGCCGCTGCTTGATCTTCACAAACTGTAAAAGGAGTTCCTATATAAGCGCCAGACTCTGGTGCAGGTTCTACGGTTACAACAACTATAGAGCTATTGGTACACAAATTCCCATCAGTGATGGTGTAGGAGAAATTATAGTTCCCTACTGCCAATCCTGTAATATCGACGTTGTTACCTGTTAACGAGCCAGTAGCATCGTCATCAGACCAAGTCCCGCCAGCATCTTGTCCAGCTAGTTGACCGAATAAATCTAAAGGAGAGTTGGCTACTAGTTCATTTTCACAAACTAAGAATGGAGTAGGAGTTCCTGTATTAGGTAATTCATTGATGATTACCGTTACCACAACATCAACGTCAGTACAAGTGCCTATCGCTGGAACAGCATAAGTAAAATCAAATGTTCCGTTTCCTAATGTTGTTAAGTCGATTGGGTTGGTTACCGCAGTTCCTGAAGAAGTGTTTCCAGCATACCAAGTTCCGTTCGTGTCTTGTGTTCCATCGAGTAAATTAAAAAGATCATAAGGCGAGTTGGCCGCTGCTTGATCTTCACAAACTGTAAAAGGAGTTCCTATATAAGCGCCAGACTCTGGTGCAGGTAAAATTTCAATTACAATTGTTTCAGAATTGTTACAAGTACCGATATTAATAGTATAGGTATAGGAATAAGGACTTCCTGCAACTGTAAATGCAGTAATATCTAAAGAGTTGGAAACGGTATTATTCATTGCGTCTGTCCATGTTCCAAGATTGTTATCTTGAGAGCCATCTAAGGAGCTGAACAAATCATAAGGAGAAATAACGCTAAGGTCATTTTCACAAAATTCAGTAACTACTGCTGCACCAGCATTAGGATCTTCTAGTACGATAACTTGTACGGTTGTAGATTCTTCTAGACATGGATTAGGAGCTAAGTTTTGACTGTATGTAAAGTCATAAGTTCCTGGTATAAATGACGTCAAATCTATAGGTGAAGTCACCGTTGGATCCATACTCGTTGTTCCTTGTGTCCATGTTCCTCCTGCGTCTTCGTTATCTAATAAAAAAGTCAAGTCATATGCTGCGGGTAATTGAGATACACAAAAGCTTACTGGATTTAATGCGGAAGGAGTTCCAGAAGATAAAATTTCTAAAATCTCAAGACTAACCGTAGAGGTTTCATCTGGACATGCGCCAGGACCTGTTAATGTGTATACAAAATTATAAACACCTATTGCTTGTCCACTTATGTTAACTGTTCCTTGATCTCCGTTAGCTGTCGCCAAGGGACCGGTCCAAGTACCCCCAGAATCAGCATTAGGCCCTAATAAAGGAAATAAGTCAAAATCTGCTGCGGGAATATTATCCTCACAATAATCCAAACTATTACTCATTCCTGCATCAACAGGATCATCAATTTGAACTACAACTGCAATCGCATCGCTTTCACAGAAAAAATTATCTGCCTGAACATAATAGGTCGCTCCATCAACTAAAGCTTCTGTATCTAACAAAGCCGGTGGAATAGGATCATTAGAACCATCCACATTTTCGAACCAATTGAAGTTAGCGGTTGTTCCGGGAATCAAATCAGCTATAGTTGGATTGGTATCTGAACAAAATTGCTGAGCCGCTGGAGGCGCAGGTGGCGCAGGTGAAGGGAATACAGCAGTACTGCCTGTTTCTATTTGGCTGCGACAACCACCAGAATCAACAAAAACTATAAAGTAATTAGCATTTCCTGATAAAGGCGTTGCTGGACTTAACAAATTAGTAAGTGCAAAATCGCTAAAAACCTGAACACTTCCACCAGCAGGTGCATTGATAGAAAGCGCTCTATTTATATAGGTTTGTATCGTTGGGTTCTCGTTAGAGCAGAATATAGCATCCAGACTTTGACCACTAGGATCTACAGTAAAGTCCACTACCAAAGCTGGTCGAGTACCGCAAGTCCCAGATGGATCGCCAGCATAATAAGTGCCTTGTCTAACAAGTTGTGATTGCTGTAGTGGTGTTCCACCAGTGGCATTTAGATACCAGCGGACGCTGTTCCCAGGTGTTGGTGTTGCAAATGCGTTCAAATCATTAAAGTCAAAACCTGCAGCGTCACAAATTACCTGAGGAGAAACAGGTACTGTTGGACATTGAGCATAAATGGTGTTGAATGAGATGAAGAAAAGTAAAGCCATTAGATATGGCGTTATTTTCATTTTTCGGAGTAGAAATCCTTTCATAAAATTGTAGTATGTAAATCCTAATGGAACGCAAATGTAGTGCTACATGATTAACCGAACAAAAAAATATATTCTATTTTTTAACATCCGATTAACATTCGATAAAATGCAAGATTAAACCGTTCAGCGAGGTGTTTTTTATACGGATAAACGTAATAACCTTAAAACTACACCGTTTTATTTCATGAAAATACGTTAAAACGGTAGTGTTTTTAACAAATGATGGAATAAATTTACCTGGTATTTTGTCTTTTATATGTTTTGCTTTCGCGAAAGCGCCATTTAAATTTCATTCTACTTAAAGTGGTAATACCTTGTGCACAAAAGATTAAGATCAAATAACGTTAGATAGACCAACAATAACTGCTATATCTAAATGGATAATAGCCTTGAAAATGATCCGTAGTAAGTTTTAAATAATTTACAAGAGCTACAAATCATCTAAAGAAATATTTCTATTTATAGCAACTCATCCATAATCCATAAAGTGTAGGATTATGTTGTTCATCGATGTTTTAATAATCAATCAATCGTTAAAATCTTAAAAATTTATCACTTTGTATTCTAGAAAAGAGACAAACCATAGTATTTTTCACAAATGAACAAAATTTGCAGCCTTATTGCCTGTCTTTTTTTATGTGTTGCTTTCGCGAGAGCGCAATTAGGGTTTTGCGCAGGTCAAAGTGGAAACGCCATCTTTACCGAAGATTTTGGACAAGGAACTGTTAACGGACCAGCCTTACCCGTTAGTCATACCAGTTACACCTATGTAAACAACGGCGTTCAGGATGGTCAGTATACCATTTCAAGCAATATGCAACAATTAGGAGATTTCTGGAATGCACCAGACCACACCGGTAATCCCAATGGTAAAATGTTGATCGTTAATGCTGATTTTAACCCAGGTGTTTTTTATCAAACTCCTGTTATAGGACTTTGCGAGAACACGCCATATGAATTCAGCTCTTGGGTAATTAATGTATTAAGTACTAATAATTCATGTGGGACTAATGACATTCCTATTCAAGTACGATTTGAAATATGGGACAGTACAGATACTAATCTGCTCTCTGAAGGAGTGATGAGTCCGCGTACTGCAGATGCTGCACCATCTTGGATAAAGTACGGACTTACTTTTACCACCGCTTCGGGACAAAGTGGTTGTATACTCAAATTGATCAATGAAGGAATAGGTGGCTGCGGGAATGATCTGGCTATAGACGATATAGAATTTAAACCCTGTGGAGATGTTACCGAAGTTCTAAATCTAACAAGTTCAAATCTTTCTTCCATTTGTGAAAACGATCCAGCCACTTCCATAACGTTACAAGCTAGTGCATCAACCAATGTTTTTGTTTCCCCAGAATACCAGTGGCAAACAAGTATTGATGGAATTAATTTTAACGATTTAGCTGGCACTAACACCGCTACCTATACCACTCCGATTTTAAACAACACTACATTTTATAGAGTCAAGGTAGCTGAAGATGGCATCAATCTCAACAATTCACAATGTGTCAATTTTTCTGAAATTTTTGAATTTAGAAAAGTAATCGTAGGTCTTGCTGTTCCTAGAAACGACCCTTTTGTATCTTGTAATGGCGACCTGGTAGATCTTATCGTTGATATCGCACCTGGATTAGAAGCCTATTGGTACGACAGTCCCATTGGCGGCACATTGCTAAATAGCAATTCAACAGATTACGCTACCAACCTCGCAGGAACTTATTACGTCGAGACACGCGATCTATTTAGCGGTTGCACCAGTAATATAAGAGTCCCGGTTCCTTATGTAATAGAAAATTCACTAGTAGTGAACAGTGCCGATTTCACGATCTGTCCTAATGATATAGCTATATTAGATCCACAAGCTCCTAATGCGAGATATGTTTGGAATACTGGAGCAACTACACCTAACATAAGTATTGGAACTGCAGGCACCTATACTTGTGAAGTGATTAACAACGCTGGTTGTTCTTCTATTGCGACATTTAATGTTAGCGTAATAGACCTTCCTGTTATCGCATCACTTGATATAATAGGAGAGGAGCTTATTATCAATTTACAAACTCCAGGTGATTTTCAATTTAGCATCGATGGAAGCAATTGGACCACTAGAAATACGTTTGATATCACCACTTTTTTACAAGTTATTGCCAGAGTAAGAGACCGTTTTGGTTGTGAAGTAATTACTCAAGAGTTCTTACGCATTCAAATCCCTAAATTTTTCACGCCAAATGCTGATGGATTTCACGACACTTTTAAAATTTACGGTATCGACAAATTTCCTGGTGCACAACTAGAACTATATGATAGGTATGGAAAATTATTACTGCAAATCAATGATCTAGAAGAAGGCTGGGATGGGATGTACCTTAACCAGCCGCTTCCTAGCAGTGATTACTGGTATAAGTTGTATTTTAATGATCAGCTCATTTCTGGTCATATCACCTTAAAACGTTAAATGTTAAACGAGTTCGTATTATGCATATTATATTTAATTTTAGAGGTGGTACAAAAGTGAAAAGCCGAAAACGTAGGTAGAGGAATGATAGTGTTATTTAAAATATCGCTTTCTTATCTTACCTGCTGGGAGGCAGAAAAGCAAATCGTAAAAAATATAATGCGGCAGCATTTGTACACACATTTATTAAAATAAACAGCATGAAAACTCTAAGGTATTCCATATTAATACTAGTTTTACTAGCGTTTAACTCTTGTAAAACTAGTTTTACAGAGGAAGATCTAAGTAAATTAGTAAATCTACAAGAACAAATGAACCAGCAAGGCTTTGAATTTGAAGCAGATGTTGTCATTCCATTTAACACACAAGCCCTCAATAATGTGGCAAACGATTTGTTGATACGTTCTGGAAACAACGTTGCGCGCATTGATGTACAAGGCGATCATTACACCCTAAAGATAGAAAAGCAGGAGGCAGAATTTGTATTGCCATTTTACGGTGAACGCCGCGTTAGTGGTGGATATACTAACGATACCGGTTATAATTTTATAGGTGATATAAAAAACATCAAGAGTAGGATCAATGAGAAAAAAGGCTATCTTTCTTATGAATTCACGACAAGAAACGACGCAGAAACGTTGGACGTCGAGCTTCAAATTTACCAACCCAATAATGTAAGGTTAAGCATTAACAGTTCACAGCGCACCTTTATGAAATATGAAGGTCGTTTAAAATGGCTGGCAGTAGAAGAGGAATAAGGCTAATTTATGGACCCCAATCAAATATGAGATTTTTTAATAAAGCAAGATTAAAGCATATTAAAGTTAGTGGTTTACGCAAGTACCTGATGTATGCAACAGGAGAGATTATTCTGGTTGTATTGGGTATTCTTATAGCCCTATGGATCAATAACGGGAGCCGAGAAGAACAAATAGGCAAAGCCAATGTCCAACTTCAAGAAAAGGTCTTGTCACAACTGGATAAAGATATTCATGACTTGGATCAGTTTCTAAAAGAATTAGACACCTTGAACAATACGTATCTAAGAGTACTTGGGCGTGATTACGATAAAACTAAAATAGATAAAAAAGGAATATTGTCTACCATACTGTTTGATGTTAAAGATTTAGATCTGGATAAGCAAAACAGCAATTGGATAGATAATGCGGTATTAAATAATTCTCAAGCATCTGAAAGCTTAATCAATCTGAGCGGTATTTATAAATCTTATTTTAAGGATATAGATGATATGGAACAAATCATCTATAAAAAGTTTACTGCAAACCTAGAATACCTAGAAGAAACACAACCATGGTATACAATCTTAATTACAGATTTAAAATGTGAGAACGATTGCATCAACTACTTATTAAAGAGTGAAGAGCACAAATCGAGAATAGCATCTTTACGATTTCTGTATATCAATGGATACGGAGATATAGTCAACAGTTTTTATGACGACCTTATTAAGTTCAAAGAAGAATTAAAGTTGTTGGAGGAAGAAGAGACGAAGTAAGTGTTTGCTTAGAGTTGTGTTGGTCTCTATAAATTCTATTTGACATAATATACATTATGGTTCAAATGTAATTATTTCTGTACGGCCGCGTTTCAGGCTATTTACACATAATTGTAGATACAGTGCCTTTAGGTCTATAAGGTCAGCAATCATATTTAAAGAAATTATGGCTAATGAACTTTAAGGTTTACTCGTAAGCTATAATGTTATGTAATGTGAAATATCCCAGGAAGTTTTGTTTTCATTAGAATATTTGGAACTTGGGTCATTAAACATCCTTGTATTTATTAATCGTTTAATTTAAATATTCTGTTCAATCTCACCAGATTTTTTTAAATACGCGTTTCTCAAGAAACTTTAGGTTTACACATCAGGATATATGCATCGTAAAAACCAACCTAATAGCTCAATTAAAATAATTAAGTTATAAAGCCCAAGAATGTAATAGAAATAAATGATGTTTTTAAAGTCTATAAATGGGACTTTACAGAATCAGTGATATCAAAAGTTTTGATCCCGTTTTAGTAAATAAATAATTCTTCTTCCTCATCTTGACACCTAATTGTTTTGACATAAGTAAACCCTACTTTTTCATAAAAGTATCGGAGTTGTTTCTCTTCTGTGGTCAACCAGTAATGTTGTTTGGGATCCTCTAATAACAAGTTTTTAAGCCATAAACTGCCATAATTTTTATTTCTTTTGTCTTCAGGCACCCAAACATAACCTATGTATAGGTAATTTTTTAGAAACCAGTAATTGGCTTCCTCTTTATAAGCTTTCATTTCTGTTGTTAAAGCAGAAAAAACAATACCACCTGCACAAATTTCGTTATCCTGCTCCAATACATATATGAGCGTATGTTCTCTATTTTTTTTCCAAATCGATTTTATTCCTTTTTGCCAATCTAAAGGCAACAGATCCATAAAAACAGATTCGTTTTTTAAAATTTTTAGTCGCATACGCTGGTTTATAAAAGTCCCCAAGACCATAATTTATCCGAATCCTCTTGCCAACGATCTCCTATATCGGTGCGGTAGTAACAGTTATTCACAATGACGTTTTGTACTCTGTTGTACATATTGCGCTGTGCATCTTTCATGGTTAAACCGGTACCACTAATGAGAAGGGCTATTCCGGTATCCCCTGTAATAAGCCATTCATTATTTACTTTTTTAAGGTGCATGAGATGTATGCCTTCTTTTGTTTCCTTTTTAATAATGACTACGGCATCTTTAGAAAAGAGTTGAAAGGTTTTCTTATCCTCATAAGGAAATGGTGGTACCACAATAAAAACGCCTACTTGAAAACCTCTTTTAACTTTGATTTCAAATTTTTGACCTGAAGCTAATCTGTAAAAGAAGTCGCCTAAAGGTTCATTGATTCCAGCACGTTGAATGAGAATTTGTGGATATCCAAATCGAGAGGTAAATTCTAATGGATAAATACCATTTCCGTTTACGATACAATTAATATCTATATGTCCTATAAAATTTGATTTCGCCAGCGTGGCCTCAAATTTCTTTAGAGTCGCATCAAATATGGGCGAATCTTTAGTCCAGAACATACTGGTTCCCATCTCACCAGTGGAAACTCCTAATTCTTTTGGAAATAATTTTTTATGCTCAAAAGTGATGTTGATGGGCTTTAAGAACTCGGTTCCATTAAAAAATGAAGCTATAGAAATCTCTACACCTTTTACCTTTTTTTGAAGTTGAAAATCACCAAAATCATTCCCCCACGATTTTTCATAGGCTTTTAAAACACGTATCACATCCAAGCCTTCATCATCACTACCTACAAATAACAATTGCTTAAACTCTTGGGTTTCGCCAGAAGGTTTAATAACATAAGTATCTGGATGCTTTTCAATAAAAACAATAGCCTCTTGAAAATTAGTAAATTCATAAGATGGCAGTACTTTAATCTTATGAGCTTTCAATTGTTGATGGCCAAAATTGCGATCTAGCTCCAATAAATCTGTGTAGATGGATCCTCCTACAACAAGTTTTCCTGCATTTCTAAGGTTTTCGCAAATTTCGCCATATCCAGTGTAATCAAAGATAATTAAGTCGGCCCAGTCGGTATGCTTTTTCCAATCAGTGACTTTAGGGCAAAAACCGTAGCCAATTTCTTTACAGCCTCTTTCTTGTATAAACAACTTAATACTATGCCCTTCGGTTTGTATTGCATTTGCTATATCCAAAGTTTCTCCATACTTGGAAACAAAGAGAATTTTTCTTTTAACGCCCACTGATTTTTTTAATTTAATAATTGCACGGTCAACTTCTGATCCCATAGGTAAAGGTTTTAAAAAAGATACGGGACTCCTTAATGAAGTCCCGTATCTTTGTTAATCTACTTTTTTCAATGTTTTCAACACATAAGTTTCTTCTGAGAACTCACCGTCTTCTGTTTCTTTTTCAGGAATAATTTGGTACGTCATTTTAAAAGTTTTTCCTACCAGATCATTAGACTTTAAATCAAAAGATTTTAAAATGTCTTCAGAAATTTCACTAAAAGCAATGTAAGTATCTTCACCATCCGCACCACCAGAAATACTAAAGTTATACTCTTCGTATTCATAACCATCATAAGTTACCGTAACACTCTTTACATCCTGCTCTATAGTTTTAAAAGATAAAAAAGACAGGCTTAGAACACATAAAACTAATATTATTTTTGTTTTCATTATTTTAAATTTTTAAATTGAAATGTTTACTTACTTCGGATGTTTTCCACCTCAAGTCCGACAGGCTTTTAGTAACCCCTTTTAAAAGAAGTTATACGTGGTTTTTATAGGCTAAATCACAATGTTCCCTTTATAGATTAAAAAAATAAGTATTCTTATAATTGCCTAAAAATTAAGTTTTTATAGGGCGTTGTATTTAAAGGAAATGTAAACAAAAAAACCATTCAAAATCAAGCATATTTATTATTATATCAGCAAAATAGATGAGGAGATAGCACTTATTTGAGTCGGTGATAAGAATGGGCAAACGCCAGTCACATTAGAATCTGCTAGATCCTATTATTAGGTGATTTGGAGACTTGTCACCTGTGTTTCTGCATACTTCACTTCGCTCCTCTCCTTATTCACGCTTAAGAATCTTGTATAAATGGGCAATCCTTTAAAAAGGTAATTGGCGTCATCAACCCATCAATGCAATTCCCAGACTCGCTTGATCATACATAAAAGCAATCCAACTAGCATAAGCCCATCCAAAAAAAGCAACTACCCTGATTTGATGCCTAGTATTTGTTTTCCATTTACGAGACAGTAATAAAGCAAATAATGGATTGACTTGAATCCCATGCAATCCAAAGAAATGA
>Ga0307966_1004760_pt1 | contig 10101 bp, 6 predicted proteins | sample OrgLakmetagen646_FD_203141 | JGI IMG/M metagenome (GOLD analysis project Ga0307966, IMG submission 203141) | Saline water microbial communities from Organic Lake, Antarctica - #646 | ecosystem: Environmental > Aquatic > Non-marine Saline and Alkaline > Saline | place: Antarctica: Organic Lake... | reverse complement strand
CCCCAAAACCCAAAAACCCCAAAACCCCAAAACCCCAAACGATATTTGCATGGTTGAAGCCAAATTTAAATTCTTATAAAATAAAATTTAAATTTTTATAGCAATGGACGGAAATCATGAGGCAAGTATTGCCCCAGATAACAATCGTGACTTAAGTCATCAACAGGATGATCCTAATGAAATTGCAAAAGCTTCAGCTGACATGATTGATGAAGTTCAGAAAGATTTTAGGTATTTTAAAGAAACAAATCCAGAAGCAGAGAACATCAATTTAAGAATAATTAAGGGAATACTCAAAAAACTTCACATAGCTCTTACTCGAATCAACAACTTAAGCTCAGACGACAGAGAGCACCATTACTACATTGTGTACAATGGAACAATAGTTATGTTCGAAGTCTGCAAAATCTTGAGAAAAGCCAATTTTTATAAACTCGCGGCCAGATATCTAACCTTCAACTGTTTGACTCTTGACCATAACCTCTTGCTGACCACTGGTAAATACTTACACTGGAGAGTCAGAAACTATATCGAATGTGCAAGGGCTCACGCTGATTCGAAGGAGTTTGACAAGTCACTCGAAACCTTAAAGAAAGGAATTGAAAAAGTTGAAATCCTTCTGACAATAGAGAAGCAGGACATGCCTGTTCTTGATGCTGACCAACGTAAGTTATTAAATCCTAATTTATATAGAGGCAATTGATAATGGATTCAGAATGCTTAGAGAGATGCAAATCAAGTATGAACTTCAGTCAGGTGCTCTTACTCCAGACCAATGGAAAAAGAAAATTGAAGAGACCTTCCCAAATAACAGATATCATAGGTCTTTGAGTGTCATAGAATCCTTGTCAACAGAGCAGCCAAATGACTCTATTCCAATCGAGAAAAAGACAAAAAATGTACCTTGGAAAAAAGATGCGCTCGTTCAGGGAATCCAGCTGATCAACCCAGATATTGAAATTGTTAAGGAGGCCATGATCCAAATTCATGAACAGAAAAAGAAGAATAAAGAACAGGCAGAGACTACGATGAAATCTGAAGACCCAGATGCTGAAATTGATGAATTACTCGCCACCCACAAGAAGATACACAGTGAAATGATTAAAGAGAGTCAATGGAAGCAAGCATCTTACAGTGCACCTCTCGAGATCCATATTCAGTTGATCATTTTCGCATATGAGACTGACAACAAAGAAGCATTCGAAAGCTTGCTGAAGTCTGCGTTGATCAGACTGAAGTTCAGAAGATATGAAGTACCCTACGTGTCAACTATTGATGTGCTAATGTCATACTCTAAGACTGCCAATATCCCTAATAGCTTTGAGAAGCTTCCTAAAGATCTAAATGCTGCCAATTTGAGAACTGAACTAGCGAAGTTACAGCAAGCTCCCAAGAAAAAAGAAGAGAAGGAGGAAGAAAAGAAGGAACCTGCTAAGGGTAAGGAAAATAAGGGCAAAGATAAAGATAAGTCCAAAGAGAAACCTGCCGACGAGCCAAAAGATGAAGAGGAAGTCGTAGCAACTCCTGAGGAACTTGAGCTCATCAAACATATCTTTGTTAACTTGCTCGTTCAGAGATCTAAGAATCCAAAAAATGCTATTGTTGGAGTCAGTGTCTGTATGGTAGACGAGAATAATGATTATGAAATTCCTGAGAATCATTATGCAGTTGCTATCCCAATCAGACAACATGAAGGAGTATTTGAAAGAACTAGGACTATCCCATATGTTATGTTCAAAAGAACTCCAAACTTTTTAAGAGATGAAGATGACCTTCTCTCTCTCATAACTGATGTAACAATAATTTCTGGAAAGAGCCCAAACATCCAGCCACCAATTGGATATATCAAAATTCCAGTTGATCTAAGGCAAACTCCACATGAACTTGAAAGATCTCCAGATGTAGACTTTGTGTTTGTATGTTACAAGACTGACAAAGACATCAACGTCTACGAACGTGATCTGCTTACTCTCAAAAAGCTATCCGACCTGACTCAAAGTATCGTTCCCACAATCAGCCCAAAATTTGAAGAAATTCCACAAGGCGCCAAAAATGTAAATATGATCTATGACTTTGAATTGCTGCTTGAAATCAGCAAGAACTTGAAGGATTCTCTGCTCGGACCAGTCGGCACCTATTACCTCAATGAAAGGAAGGACCAAATGAATTGACTAGCCAAAATTTTGCTCAACAAGTTCATCTTTCCAGTAAGGAAAAAGATGGAACAGTTCTTCGAACTCAAGCTGCAGGGAGAACTGGTTGATGCCGACAGAGTATCGTTCAAAGAGACTTTACTCAGAGTCCACCAAATGCTTTCAAAAGGAGTGCAAACCAAATCAGAGATTATTATGATCTACCTGATCTCATCAATTTACCTAGCTAACTTATGTGAGGAAGATGGCGACTACAGAACTGCAATCCAGATAATGAGGTCTGCCCTGAGCAGAGTTGTAGAAACTCGTGAGAACAACCTGAAGAAGAACGCTGACTACTCCTCCAACCCAGTGGCTGCGATGCATGTACACTCCCACACCCACAAGATAATTGAGATACAGAGAGAAAAACAGCAGAGGTACAAAATATGGGAAAGCCTCATTTTGAGGAGGGAGAGAGAACGCAAGAGAGCTGAACTGGGACAACAACCACTTGACGAAGATGAAGCTGATGAAGAAGCTGCAGAGATCGAAATGATTGAGAAAGAGAAGCATGCTTTTCAAGACTATATTATTGAGCAGCAGCAAAAAGAGGGTGATGCTGAAGAAGGTGAAGCGAAGAAACATCAGTGGACTGAAAAAACGTATGGATTTGGTCATGGCGACGAAGCTGATGGAAACTCTTCGAATAAATCACAACGAATGAAATTGGATGATCTAATCAATGATCTTCACATCGAAGTGCTTGCATGTCTGTATAGATGTGAGATAAAACTTGGGCAAGACTTTAGAGATGTCAACCTCAAAACTACTAAAATGCTCAAGATCAAAGGAATCAAAGCACCCAACGAAGCAACTGCTGGATTAGGTACATCTCTGAAGAAAAGATATTCGATGAAAAATGCAAAGAGTATTGCTAAAGCTATCACGGATTTCTCAGGATTACAGCAAACATTACAAGAGGCAGGAAAAATTCGTAAGTTTATAATTATTGACATTTTTAGCTGTTGCTCGTCCACAAGCCACAAATTTTGAAAAGATAGTGATGCTTGAAAACAGTCATAACGTTTATCAAAATGCATTATTTAGCATGCAAGTAGCAATTTCAAAAGATAATCCAGTTGAACAGAAATCACTCCTCTCTGAAAGTTTTGAGTACATCAGAAAGGCAGTCGAAGATGAAGAAAAGCTGAAAAGAATAATAATTGATAACTCAGCTTCAGTCAAGATCGCTGAACATATTATGAACTACGAAGAGAGAGGTGCAAAATTGTATGATAAACCTCCATTGAACTTGATGGACAAACCAAGATACATCAAGAAGACCAATGTGCCACCAAAGCCAATCTTCCTTGGCAGGACAACCACTACAATTACGATGAAACTCCCTTATTTCAGACCTATCACAGACCATAAGGAGTGGAGGAACGTGAGCAAGATGTCTCTATTCGGTAAAGAATCTGGATCAGGCGTTGCTGTCTCCCTCAATAACACTGAATTCCCAGGTACAGGCGACAGAGTAGACCCAGGAACTACTATCACTATTAGTGGGCTTACTCCAAATAGGAAGTATGTATTCGCATGTGGTGGATATACTAATGAGAACATCTGTGTTAATGGTATTGGTGAGACTAGTGAAGAGATCTTAACTTGCTTGCCATTGAATTTCAATATTTTGTATGGATATCTGTCTCAGATAGCGTTCAAGTTAAGACAGTTTGCTATTTCCAAGAAAGCTGCTGAATCACTTCTTATGCAATTTATCGAAAAGAATGAAACAAGATATAGATTACTGAATGGAGAGAAGAATCCAGCTCTTTTGTATAAACTCAAATATTCAGATATCAACTTAATTTCTGTCACAACTATCAGACAAATTGTTGAAGCATTCCTCATGTTAGCAAACATCTCCAAAATTCATAAGCCAAAGTTTGATAAATCTCCGAGCAGCATCGATTCAGTAGAAGTTAAAAGGACAAAATTACAACTTAGAATTTGCAATTTCTTATTACTTTCACTTGAACTTTCGATCCTTCTCAAGAATCCAATTTTGATAAAAAGGACGATTGGCGAGTTGTTCAGTCACACATTGCCATTCCTTAGTTTTGATCCTCGTCCAGAATTCATGAGGGGCTACTTGCTGTACTTCCATCAGGCAGTGCTTACTATCCCAGCTGACCAAATGGACTCCTCCATGCGTAGAATAGGGTCATGCCTTTCATATGAAGTCAGCAAGGACTTCATATTCCACCTCCAAGGGGAAGAACATGAGCTCTATCACACTGTGCTCAAGACTGAACTCACCTTGGAACTCAGAAAGTGGCAGACTTACAGCCAGATTGTGACCAAGATTGACCAACTAACCGAAGAAGACCTTGAGAAGCAGAAAAAACAGCAGGAGGCTATTCAGAATGGTGAGGAGGTGCCTCCAGAGGACCTGGTTAAAGACCCTGAACCTTATGATGTCACAGAAACTTACTGCACTGAACTTGAAAAGGAAGGAGATGCTTACGAACAATTCTTAGCTATGTTCAAAGATCAGTATACAGAAGAAAGAGCTGACAAATGGAAAGCAAAACTCCATAAACTAGCTCCAAAATTGACTAATGGTGATGAGGTTATTGAAAGCTTGATTTCTGATATTCAGACCAACGTTAATTTTTGGAAAGGAGTTAAGGAAGATCCGGAATCTCAAATTAAAAACGAAGCTCTTAAAGAACATCCTAAATTCCTTGAATTTGTGTACAAAGCTTTTCAGAGAATTATTGAGCTTGGTCAAAAGTCAAATGAAGAAATCAAGGAGCTTGTCGATAACGTTGATATTGGCGAAGAGGAAATCCAAACTGTTGAAGAAAATATTAACAAAACAAGAGAGGATCTATCACATGACATTGTGCAGCGAAGACAGAATAGATATAACTTGATTGAAGAAAAAGTAAGAATCATCATCGATAGAGCAGACGAAGTACATATCTCTATGGTTGACCTCGATAAACTATTCAATGATATCAGAAGAGAACTTGCAAGTTCTGAACAATTTGAGAAAACAGAGTTCAATGTAGCGAAGACACGTTATTTGCTCCAAGTCTCTCAATTCTTGTTCCTGAAAGCAATGGTGACAACTTTAGTCCATAGAAAGGACTTTGATTATAAGAAAGACACTGGGCTACCATCATACCAAGATATTCAACTATTAGACTTTTCAGACTTTATCTCACAAGTCAATGACTTCAGAGAGACTATCGTTTCAGAACGTGGAAGGATCAGAAGTGAAATTATTGAAAAAGCTGAAAAAGAAAATCAAGAAAATCCTCCAGCTGACGGTGAAGAAGAAACAAAGATCCCTGAAGAAGATGAAATTGAAGTACCAGTAGACGTTAGAGTAAAAGCTATTAGTGAATGCATCAATCTACTCTCAAGATCATGCCAGTATAGCAGAGTATCTAAATCATGGGTGCTTCTTGAGAACATTGTAAAGTATACTTGGAACTTGATCACTTACGAGCTCGTTTCTCCACTTGAAATGAGTCAGACAGGAGCATACAAGGATGTATTCTTGATGACTGAATGTGTTCTGAATCTATTGTCTTTAACTAAAATGGTTAATAAAATTGATGACAACCAGTCTGCTACTTCCGAGAGCTCCAGAGGAGGAAGAACAGTGAAATTTGCTGACGAAACAAAGATCGGTGGATTTGGAAAGAAGGTTACTGCTAGTTACTCAGACATCAAATTCTATCTTGATTTCATCTCATTCACTATCCAATGCTTATTTGTAGCGGAAAAATGGGAAAGTATGGTTGACCTAGCAGATACAGCATCGAAGCAAATTTGGGTTTTGTTTCCTGATCCAGAAAACGAGATGCTATTCTTACTGGGATATCTTCTCCAGTACACCATATATGGAGAAAATAAGCTATTCACAGAAGCTAGTCAAAAAACTACAAAGGTCAAGAACACTCTCGACAACAGGATCAAGCAGTTCACTCACTGGAAGGCCACCTCCAAAAAGAGCAAGTCCAGGAGAGCCCTCTTAACAGGGGAAGTACCAAAAGAAGAGCTAGACTTTAGAAAAGAAAAGGCTGAACTCGAGAGAGAAACCTTTAGACTTGAAGTACACGAAACCATCTTGAAGTCGGATAAAAGCGAGAGTGAAGTGGCTTTAGACAGAATCAACAAAAGCTTCAGCATGGCCAAAGAGAAACTGAGACAGTCAAGGAAACTGTACAAGAAGTTTGGACTTGAGACTGCTGATCTTGATAAGCAAATTGAAACTCATGGGTACAGCAATATGATTGCTATCAGGAAAAAATCACACGCTGTTATGACGAACATGGTTATCAGCAGTTACAACAAAGCTATTGAGCTTATCAGAAAGAGGCAAGAAAAGTTCTTGTTGCTTCAAAGTTTACATGAGATTGGTAACCTGTACTACTCAGACAACCAGCTCAAACAAGCAGAGACTCAATGGAATGACTGTGTAGATACTATTTTCCAAAAAGATGTTGGCATTCTCAGAGTCTTCAGAAATGTATTCAAAGAAAACCCAAATCTAGCAGCAGTTTTTGGACCAATGCAGTGTTTGATAGGAGGAATTGTGTTGGCTAAGCTTGCTAAATTATGTTACAACACGAATGCACACTTACAAAGAGAAAGTATTATAATGGGTTCAGAGTTGTTTGCTGCCCCATTCAAATTATCAATGTTCCATCCACATGAGAAACATGATTTTGTTAATTACAGAATGAAAGAATTCCTACCTGATATTACTCTTTTGACTGAAAAACAAATGATCAAGCCAGTTGATCTACTTAGTGGCCTTGACATTATGTCTGAAATGTTGATTGACTACCAGCTATACTCAAGGGTTCTCCCATTAGCAACCTTAATGAATTATGTAGCCACTGACCTTGTGAAAACTATATCATTTTCTATCAAAGCTAGAGTACTTAAGGGAATTGCATTGTGCCATCTCGGTTATATCTCAGAGTCCGTCAATCTCTTTTACCAAATTGTTGAAAACAAGGATAAGATCATCAATGTGATCAATGAAAGTGAGTACCTGAAGCAAAAGGAGGGTAATTCTTTCAAATTCAAAGATGCAAAGTACTCCTACAGAAATGATTTACCTCCTGAATCAGAAGAAAACGTCAATACAATCAATAACCTACTAATGGTAACCTTCAACTTATGTGAGACGAGTAAAGTGTCCCCTCTGCTGAACAGTCAAGTTCACTACCTCAAACATCTAATTTTGCTGACTGTGTGCAAGGACCCATTTGATATCTCTGCGACAGAGGATTTGAGGAGCAAGTACTTCTCACAAGCAGAAGAAGGATTCAACCAAGTTATTAAAATGATTAAAGAGGAAGAAGAAGTTATTCTCTTAAAGTATAAAATTAAATCAGTCATCCATAATCCACATCAAGATGCCAGGACTGGAAAGTATGTTGAATTTTTAAGGCGTAAACTCAAGAAGGCACTCCAATTCGAAGTAGCTGAGGAAGACAATCCTGAATTTGTTCCAAAGACTAAATTCGACAATACTGATGAAGAGCAGCCTCACTCAATCAGAAGGTCGTGTAGACTTTCCTGGATAATAAGGTGTAAACTCAGACTTGCTGAACTGTTCCGAAAGAGAGGAAGTCTCCTCGATGCTTTCTACATCACCAGAGACAATCTGCTTGAGATTGCCAAGATGAACATGCCCATTGGTATCACCAACGATGTGGAGAAGCAATACTCTGACTCCAAATTCAAAATCCCTGAAGACATCAGTGGGGGAGCTCCTGCAGGCAAAAAGGCAGCCCCAGGCAAGGAAGACAAGAAGGCCGACACTAAGAAGGATAAAGGAAAAGGCAAAGTGGAAGAGCCAGATCAAAATGAAGAGGAAGATAGACAATACGAAATGGAAGACAGACGCATCTGGACAGAAATGAACCTCGAAAATGGTGAGAAGAGCGAGCTGCCTTGCGCATACATGTGGGCCATGGCCAAGTATGAGTTCATCGATGTTCTCTTTACTCAAGGCAGGTACGATGAGACTATTGCACAGATCGAGGTTGCTAAGGTTGAACTTGAGGCTATTAACGACACTTATTATATGAGGTTATACTATGAATTACTCACAATGATTAAGGTACATCAAGGAGACCTTAGTGGGAGTATGGATATGTTCCATGGTTTAAAAGCATATGCAAAGAGACTAAGTCATGACGATATTAAACTTGCTCAATTCTACTCGAATATAGGAGAATTCATGTATACCTCATTCCCTGAATTTGCTGTTGATATTTTTAAGGAAAGTAGAGATCTTTTTTGGATCAATATGAAATCAAGAGGTCTCAAAATCATAGATGTACATGAACATATTGATGCTGAAAATGGAAGCATTAAACAAGAGAAGATTCCAGACAGCAAAGATAAAAAGGAAGAGAATAAAGCTCCTGTCGAAGAAAAGAAAGATCCTAAACAGAAAGGTAAAGTTGATCCTAAAGCAGAAGCATCAGTTGAAAAAGACTATTCTCAGATTCCAAGAGTAATTAAATACGAAAAGGATCTCCATCACGAACTATTCATCATTGATGACCAAGAAGCATCTAAGAAGAATATGAATAGTAACATCTATCTTTTCCAACTTGACAACCTGATCAAAGCCAATATTAGATATGCCCAAGCATTATGCACATTGGACACCAAATACGATTTGAGTATCATGATAATAAAAGAGTCTCTCAAAATAATTTCTCGGTGAATCTACCTCAACCCATACCACAAGTACATGGCTCATTTCTTGCTTGGCCACTGTAGCAAAATGCTATTCCTCAGCAAGATCAAGGAGTATCAGAAGCAGTACGCAGTGGTCACCGCTGTCAAGGGACCAAGCAAGTACCAAGAGTTCATTGAGGGGGTGCCACAGCAAGGACTTGCCCCAGGACATCTGTTCCACCTGCTGCCAAACTACAGCAACAACATCAGGAACGGGTGGAAGGAACTGCTGCAGACTGCTAAGGACCACTTCACCAAAGCTCTAGAAGTGTCTAAGTCAGAGTGTGTCTTTGGTGAATTCAGCATTGACTTCTCAGATTGAGCCTACAGTTTGGCAGAGGTTTGCTATTTACTCTCTGAGTACAGAGAATCTGTCAAGAAGTATAAATATGTCGAATATGAACAGATATATAAGAAGAGAAGTAATATCAACCCACAGGAACCAGAAGAAGGTGAAGAGAAGCCAGTCGATCTATTTGCTAAATGGGAGAAAGAGCAACTGCAACACGAAAATCTTGAAGTTCTCAACCTAAGAAAAGAAGCTCAGGAGTATTTATCACTTGGTCATGAACTGATGAAGGCAAGAAATGAACTTGCTGAAAACTATCACGTTATTATTCAGACTAACTTGACTGATCCCAGCAAAATCCCAAATGAGTTCTTACATGAAATCTTTGAAAATCAGGCCATCCAATCTTCGGTTTTCCTCGAATCAGTTAATGAGACTATGGAGCCAGATCTGTGGAGCACACTAAAAAAGGCTGTTAAATCAAAGGTTGATTCAGGAGAGATTATTAGTGTTCTCAAATCACTGATTGATGAAGTGAGATACTTCACTTTTAGACGTGAAAGATCAAGCAAAGGCATAAGTTTGATCCATAGATACCTTAGACTAAACCTTGCGTCTTATGTTCAAAAATGAGTTGTTGATTACCCTGAAATACAACAGATGAATGAGATATCAGAAGAAGATGAAAAGGAACTAGAAGATACAAAGACGAAGAACTGGATGAAATTTACTGACAAGCACTCTAGCTTTTTCTATATCCTTCAGGAATCCTCAAATCTACTTGCTAAAGAAACTGAAGCAGAAGGTGATAAAGAGTAACTCATAATTTACAATAATGCAATGTTTCAATCAGTATTATTTGCATGGGGTTTTGGGGTTTTGGGGTTTTGG
>Ga0307966_1004757_pt1 | contig 10104 bp, 4 predicted proteins | sample OrgLakmetagen646_FD_203141 | JGI IMG/M metagenome (GOLD analysis project Ga0307966, IMG submission 203141) | Saline water microbial communities from Organic Lake, Antarctica - #646 | ecosystem: Environmental > Aquatic > Non-marine Saline and Alkaline > Saline | place: Antarctica: Organic Lake... | reverse complement strand
CCGGACTCCACGACACCCCTCCGAACTACGCCCGGGCAAGCCAGCATAAGCCATTTTTGAGTTTTAATAATTTCGAAATTATCTACGCAGTCATCACGACTCCTCCTTGAAACCGCCCGGGCAAGCCATGGAATTTCATTACGTCTACCGTCTAGTCAGCCTGAGTCATCCCGGACGGCGGTATGTTGGTTTGACGGATGATCTCAAAGCTCGTTTGGAAAAACACAATCGAGGCGAGGTTTTGCATACCTCGAAGTATCGGCCGTGGGCGATCGACTCTGCTCATGCGTTCAGAGATCGCGAAAAAGCCGCCAAGTTCGAGCTTTATCTTAAATCCCACGCAGGGCGTGAATTCGCAAAACGTCATTTTTAGCTAGGCTTCGTCTGCAACTCGTTGCAGGAACGAAGCCTGTGCCGGCTTCTCCGGCAGTTGCAGGAGAAGCATTAAGCCAGTTAAGTGTTACCGATGTCCTTGCGCTATCGGTTACCGATGTCTTTGTGTCGCGCCAATAGAATGGAGCGCCTAGCAGCGCAAGGCATTTAGTCGAACCGCTTCTGGGTAGTGGAATTCCATCTTGCAGATGCCGATTTTTTGACTACATATAACGATATGGAATTACTAGAACGTATCACGGTAGAAGCAGGTAAGTGTGGCGGTCGTCCCTGCATTCGTGGCTTCCGCATACGCGTCAGCGATCTACTGGATCTGATTGCTTCCGGCGCGAGTAACGACGAGATCTTGACGGATTATCCATTCCTTGAAGCTGAAGATATTGTCGCTGCCCTAACTTAGGCAGCCCGCCAGACAGACCATTCAGTCATCGCTGGGGCGGCATGAAGTTTCTCGTTGATGTGCAACTCCCCGGACACTTGCACGTTGGTTGCGAGGTAGGGATTGCGATGCAGTTCACGTGCTTGATCGCGATTTAGGTCAAGTGGATGACCGGGCGCTCTGGAAAATTGCAAATGATGAAGGCCGGATCGTGATCAGTAAAGATGAAGACTTCTTTATCCTTGCGACGCGCCCGAAAGATAATGGACGCTTGTTGTGGTTAAGAGTCGGGAATTGCCGAACCATGGATTTACTCACGCTGCTCAATCACCGTTGGTCAGCAATTGAAGAAGCCTTTGCTGAAGGGCAAAGAATAGTCGAAGTCCGTTAAAGATCTTTATGTTTTGCGTTTGACCCCCTCAGTTCTGACCAACCTCGCATAGTTTCCTCAAAACAACTTTCACGTCAGACCATGCTTGCGGTAAAAACACTAAGATAGAGTGATTGACATCTACTTCATCCACACGATCCCAATCTACTAAACGAGAGGAAATACTATCCGGCTTGTTGTCACATAAATAATAAAAATGCGAAGTTCCCTTGTCATACTTGTTCTTTAAATCAAGCGATTGGGTTTCTATATCATGCTCTAGCTTAAGCAATCCTAGCCGCAGATTATTATTTTCTTTAAACTGAAAGTTAGTAGCGATTTCTATTATAGGCATATCAAAATGTAATGTTAGTTGGTATTAATCTACCGTCTTTGTTTTCCCAGAACACAAGCTTTCCTGCCTTATAAAATTTCACTAGCTACTCGAATGATTATTTCTTTTTCGAGGAGGTAGCTTAGACCTATATCTATCGATCCAGCACACAAGAGTTTGGGATCGATTAGCTATGGCAGTCCATGGAACGTCATCAACCTTCAATCTAATTTGATCAAGCCTATCTATAAACTCGAAAAAGTAATTAAGGTCTATTGTCTTTTCATCAACGTAGTAAAAATCTGGCGCTTCAACGCCACGATCCTCCGTTGCCGCTATTTCAAACAAAAAACCTGCCAACACTTCTATTTGATTAGCTGCTGCTGCAAAAAGAACGTCTTCGTATACGCAAAGGCTTGTGTGCGCAGTGGATACTTTAATAACTGATAAGACCTCTTTTAAAGAGTGAATTATGGATTGAGTTGCAAGAAAAACTGATTTTTTTTGATTCATCTGAGTAACTTATGGGAGTAAATTTTCTATATATTCGATCTGCTGGTTCATCCTAATGGTCTCTGGAGTATGTTCGCCATCTCTCTTTTTGAGATGTCTTTCTAACTCTTTTTTGCGGTTCTTGAGTTCCTCCTTCAGTCTTTTTCGAGAAGCTTTGGATAACCGTTTCAGCTCTTTAGAATGCCTCTCGCATTGCTTTAATCCCTCTTTGAAAGCCCTCCTTCTTCCAGGATTCATTGCTCCTCCAATATCGTCTAGTATTTGTCGAGCTGCCTTAAAATTCCCACGCCCCATCTCTCTCCAAAAGCTCATTGAAACCGAATCTCTACTGGCTGGATGAAGAACCTGCAGTCCTAGCGGGTCTTTCAACGAGACTGGATTATTACTTACGTATGAATACAGATTTGGGCCCTCTGCTAATAGCTCAGCAATTAGTTGGTAAAAACCTTCAATTGGGTCTCTGTTGAGCCATCGGCCTAACTCTGAGTCATAGGCTCTAAAAGGCGCTAAATGCAGTCCACTGGTTTCGTGATACCAATGTCCAGTATAGCCGAACTCTGTATTAAGATTGCCGCTCAGTTGAGTGCGTTCGCCCCAGAGGCTGTAATTGTAGCGAGCGCGGGTTGCTCCCGTGCTATCGATTAACTCGCGGACGCTTCCAAGGTGATCTCGGAAGTAAAAATAGTTCCCCGCGTCAATTCCTGTCAGCCATTCTTCGCCTGTGCCGTAAAAGCGGCGAAGCACGGTATCGGTGGCAGTATCGCGCTCTTCGAGCAGGGTAAGGCCGTTCCAGATATAACGCTTGTCGCTCGTAACCGTCGCGGTCGCGTCCTTCTCGATGATGCGGTCGCGGCGACTGAACGCATCGTATTCAATATCGGTCGTGGAGCCGTCGGCGTGATCAATCCCAATAAGGCGATTAGCGGCATCGTAAAAGTAAGTGCGGATGCCGTCGTTTTTAAGGTTCCCGTTGTCATCATAGAGGAACATTCGAGGCGTTCCGAAGCTCGCGGCTGGAGCCGCGAAGGTGCTTTCGACTACGTTGCCGCTGGCATCTTCGGCGCGGACGGTGAACTCACCGTTGCTGTCAGGTTCAACGTTGAGCGGTGCTTCAAACTGGTAGTTGCCACCTACGGGTTTCACGTTTGCGCGAACGCCTTGCACGGTAACGATGGCAGGTTCGTCAAGTTGCCCACTAATCGGTGCATGAGCGTCGCCATCGCTGATTTCAGTCAGCTCATTGACATCGTTCACTCCGTAGCCCGTCCATGTGGAGCCATCGCGAGCGAGGCGGCGGTTTCCGGCGCGGTCAAAACGCCATCCAAGGTCTTCGATTACAGCAGAGGTTGGACTTTTTAAGAGTGCGTCGGTGAGTTCGTCAGCAGGGTTGTAGTCGAGTGTCCAAGCGTTACGCGCACCCTGATCGTTGCGAACGCCCCATTCTTTGATATTTCCGACCGCATTGTAGCTGTAATCGAATGTGGAGACGATGTCGCTCGCAGCGTTTCCCGTGCGATTGGTGATTTTTTGGAGACGCTTATCGCCCAGTAAATTGTGGTAGTCGAACTCACGGGCAATTCCGTTTGAGTGAGTCGTCGAAGTGATACGCTCAGTTAAACCATCGAAAACATTTGTAAATGTCCCTAATGGCGTGGTGCTGGATTTAATTCGCTCCAAAGCATCGAAGGCCACCGACTGCGAGGCGATTACACCGCCACTGTTGTTCAGAATATCCACGCCCGTTGCGCGTCCTAAAGCGTCATAGAGATAGCGCAGCGTATCATCTGCGAGTGCTCCATCGACGGTATTGAGTTGATCGGCTCCAAGGGTGGAGCCATCGACAGGATTATAGGCAAACGTCGTAACTTTCGCGCCGCCTGTGGCGGCTTGGCTGGCCGTCAACATCCGCCCATGAATGGGGTGATAGGTGTAGCTAATATCTGCGGTGGCCGCATCGGTGTAATCCATCGAAGCCATCTGGCCGTCGAGGAAATAGCGATAACTCTGCGTCGGGCTGGAGCCGTCTTGATCCTTGGCGCGGGTCAGCGTTGCGAGACGACCTGACGCTGGCTCAAAGGTGAAACTGTCTTTACTCTCGTCGGGATAAATTTTATCGGTGACGCGCCATTCGAGATCGCGTTTCCACTGCGTGGTGCGGCCTTCGGCATCGGTGTAGCTACGCAGCGCACCACAAGCGCACCAGCGGTATTGTGCGATGCGTCCCGCAGGGTCGATGACCATGAGTGGCTGGCCGTTGCCGTCCAGCTCAGACCATGTGACGCGGCCAAGGCGGTCGGTAAACTTGTCGGCAGTCACGGCGAAGTAACCTGTTTCTTCGGTTGTGCCGTCGGGGTAAGTCGTTTTGACGAGGCGATTGAGATCATCGAATTCAAAGTCCAGATCGTAGCCGTCTGAAAGGGTCATTTTATTGACACGATCTTTGGAATCGTAATCAAAGCTAGCCAATTCGACGAGCGTTCCTGCACTGCCAATTGGCGTGTTTGGAGCGGAGCGATAAATTGCTTCGAGGTAGCCGCTCGAATCGTAATCGTAGCGTGTAACGTGAAGATTGGGATCGGTGACGCGGCGAATGAGGCCTTCGGTTGTCCACTCTAATGTGGTGGTCTGTCCCGCGCCATCGACTATGCTGGTCGGGCGATGCGGCGCGTTCGCGCCTCCATAACCTGAATAGGTGACGAGCGTTTCGAGTGGCGAGCCATTGGCACGTCTCTGCACGGTGAGCAGGTCGATTTCATTGGCGGCATAATTAAAGATAATTTCGCGGCCAAGGGCATCCGTATAGCTGGTCGGATGACCGAGACTATTGTAGGCTGCATAAGTGATTTCATTCGCCCAAGCATCGTTTTCGTCTTTGATCCGCCGAACCGTGGTGGTGGGTTGATCAAATGATCCGAAGGTGCCTGCATTGATTTGATCGGGATAGCGATACCACTCGCGGTGCGAAAGCGCAGGGCGGGTGCTCGATGGTGTTCCAGTCAGGATGTTGTAATTGTCGCCAGCTTGTAACCACCGCGTCTGGTGAGCGGCAGCATACTCAGAAAGCGCAGGGTCTTTCTTGAGCGTTGCCATGGCCTTTTTATCCCAGTGTAGGGTCGTTCCATAATAGAGATAGCCGTAAAAGCCTTGTCCGTTCGCGATGTCAAAACCTAGATTTAGTGGCGTTTCGTCAGTAACTGCACTTGTGCCACTCACACCGAGTAAAGGCTCGCCTTGATAGGTGAAGCGAAAGCGTAGTCGCTCTTGATTGCCTACGGGGTCGGTAATCAGCAGCTCTTTTTCGGCTGTCGTGGAAGTCTTCTCGAAGAGACTCACACCGTAGGGTGTTTCCATTTCGGTGATGAAGTCCGTATAGGTGCTGTCGGTGTAGCGGAAAATAGTTTCGTTGCCCTCCACATCGACCAATCGGGTCAGGCAATCCGAACCGTCATAGTGGAAGCGAACGGTGCGACCAAATGGGTCTTTGATTGCAGAAATCGTAAAGCGGCTGGGATTGTCCGCTCCAACGCCATCGACTGAGTCAGAATAGTGAACAGTCGTCGCACGGCCTAGGGCATCCAGCACACGCTTCAGCTTTGCCGTGCCAGTGACATACTCGAACGTGAGCGAGTTTCCGTGAGGGTCGGTTAGCGAGGTGATGTAGAACTTATCGGTTTCGCCAAGCACTTCATGCTTGTGGCCGTAAGTTTCGACGGAGCCGTCTGGTAGATTTTTAGTGAGCGAAGTGAGCTGATTTTGAGCGTTGTTAATTATGCCGATCTTCGTTCTGGAAAGTGTGCTCGATAGCTCAGTCGGATTGTTCACGTCAGCAGGTGGGCAGACTTCGGTGCGACCGTCAGTCTTGGCCATGCGTATAATTGGTGTGGCACTGCCTGTTGCAGTATTTTCAAGGTAGCGACTCCAGCCGAGAAACCACTTTCGTCCAGTGTGACCCGCTTCCGAGGTGGTGTTGTCAAAATTACCCGCATCGAAGTAGTAAAGCTGCACCGCAACTTCGGGGCCATAGGGCGGCGCGTAAAAGAGCGGCGAGTCCTTGATGACCAAGGCCGCATAAAAATCGTTAAAGGAATATTCGGGTAGACCTGTAGGGCATTTTTCATCACCCGAGCCGCCCTGATTTTCGGAATCAGACTGTGACGGTGCGCCTCGTCCGCGAATTTCTGCTTTTTCAGCGGCGGGAATGGCCGCTTGCTCTGGTTTCACTTTGGCAACGGGAACCAAAAATACACCGCTACTCTCTTCGGCGAGTGCTTCTGCCGTCATCACGAATTTACGCATGAAGGTCGGGTCTTCGACCACGTAGCCTTCGCTCGTTTGCTCAACGATGGCGGCGTAGTGACCTGCCTTCCAATGAACTACCGACGGCACGGGAGGATTGAGCGGATCGGCGCGCACGGCGCGGTAAGGCATATTCGCGCCAGCGGACAGGCTTTCCAGTGTAGCGACCGAGACACCTTCGCGGGTCGAAGTGGCCGAGCGGAGTGTCGCTGGTATTTGGCTATCTGGGTTTTCAGCTTTGAACAGTGTCTCTAAGGCTGCTGGACCACACCGAAAAGAGACTTCGGGGCGGTTCTGCATCGAATCGACCGCTTGACGTAGATTGTCGAAGGCCAATGTCTGCGCTCCACCAATTGGCCGTCCTTCCATTTCGGCGAGCAAGGTTTCAAGCTCTTCAAGACGGCCAAGACGCGCATACAGTCCGCCGAGATCGGCGGCGATACGAGCCACCAGCTTTTCTTCTTTCCAATCTTCGGCTTCACTCGCGCTTGCCTTCGCCCAAGCACGTTCCAGCACATCCAATGCACGGGAGTAGGAACCCGCTTGATACAGTCCACGGCCTGCCGTGAATAAGAGGAAGGCGGAATCCTCGCTTTCAGGCTGGCTCTCCAGATACGCTTCGACTTGCGTCATACTTCGCATTTTGGGCATCGAGCGAAGCTCTTGGACGAGCGCAGGCGATAATTCCTGCGCGTCAGGGACGCGCATTTGAGAAGCTTGGACGCTTCTTGGCGAAAAATCGCCTTTAACAGAAGCTGGCTCCGCCAGCAGCGTGGCTCCAGCCAAAGCGGGAAGGATAAATAGAAGTGGTTTGAACGCGTTCATAGTCGTTTTAAAAATTAGGGAATGAGTTGCGATCCTTGCGGAGTGAGGATCGAAATGATCGGAGCGGTTGTGTCATTCGGATCATTAGTTCCAAATAACCACTGAGTAGGATCAACGGGGTAAGCATCGACTCCATCGTCGAATCCGTCGCCATCCGAATCCGCCAAAAACGGGTTCGATCCTAGAGCAGCTTCGCTCTGATTATTCAGGCCATCGCCGTCCCAGTCATCGCTGTAAGGATCAAAGCCCAACTCAAAGAGAGGGATGTCGAGAACGCCGTCTTGATTGAGGTCGATATTCAATCCAGCAAGATCATCGAATACGATTGGGTCTGTTCCAAAGGCATCAATTTCGTCGCTGTCACTGAGGGTATCTCCATCCGTATCCCCTGAGAGCGGGTTCGTTTGGTTTTGATATTCTTGCAGATTTGTCAGCGTGTCTGTATCGGCATTGCCGCTAGCATCGGTCAATCCGTAGAAGTCCATCCACGCATCTGCAACACCGTCAAAATCACTGTCGATCATTTCATCGACACCAATATCAATGAGGCCATCTTCGCGCTCTTCTCCGTCAAAATCAAACAGGCTAAATGCGCTCACGGTTCCTTTGTCTCTAGCTGGCGAGTCGTGGTAAATCCCGAAATACGGAGTGATCCCTATTTCATTCGTTTCTTGATCGTCGCCATCGATAAACGCGTTGCCAGTGAGCGTATCGCGGTAAAGTGTTTTCTCGTAGATGACTCCAGTGATATTACCTTGAACTTCAGCTCCGTTAGTTGGTTCATCATTCCAAAGCAGGGTGTTAATCAGGCGAATGTCGTTGCTGTTCGAACTGCTATAAATCGCGGCACCTTGAGGTGCTGTGTTGTCGATGAAAGAACAGGATACTAAAGTCAGATCGCCAGTTGAAACATAAATTGCGCCGCCCTGAGTCGTCGCTTGATTGCCGACAAACAAGCAGCCAACAATGCGGAGGTCAGTTTGATTATTTCCCGCTGAAACATACATCCCCGCACCAGTGCTTCGATTGCTGGTTGTTCCGCCATTTTGAATAGTGAAGCCGTCGATCACGCCTTCAGAGTTAAAATCGATAAGGTTATCTGAGCGTCCAGTCCCATCGATGATGGTTCCACGCGCATAATCGCGGCCAAACAAAAAGACGCGGTCGTCTATGCGAATGTCTTCGTTGTAAATGCCGTTCGTGCCATGCAGCACTTCTATAATATCGAAATCTTCGGCAACATCAAGCGCCGCTTGAATCGTCTTCTTCTGATAGTCTGTTTCTGTAACCAGAGAGCTATCTACGATGAAGTAGTTGACGAATTCGATTTCAGAAATCGGACTGAGAGTGTTTTGCACGACCTCAAATTCGGGGAAACTATCCCCGTCGGTGGGGTCGGTTCCGTGGTGATATTCGAAAATATTAGGGTAGCGGTCTCCATCCGCATCCGCGGAAGGTTCAACGGATTGACCGCCGAAATACTTCTGCTCCCATGCATCGCTGATGCGATTTCCATTGGAGTCAGAATATACCGTGATGCTCACGGGGTTGGAATCTTCGCTCACAGTGTTATCCAGAATAACCCGAGCGAATAGATTGTGATTCCCAGCAGGCAAGTTCGACCACGACCGTGAAAATACGTTGCCATTTGAAAGTGAGCTATGCTGCCCTATAAAAAGGTCGTCGGCATAAAATTCGACGCGGTCAATATCGTCGGGTGTATCAACAACCTCGGCTTCAAGCTGGGCAAGAGAACCACTCAAACTATCGCCTTCCAGTAAAGCGAGTCCAGCAGCGGGCTGAGTCAGTTTAGTATAAGGAATGGTGAAATCGAAGGGAAACGTCCAAGGTGATGTGCCAATTCCCGTATGCGAAACAGAAATTGACCCCGAGTAGTCATTAGGAATCACGTTCTCAGTATCGATTACGAGGCTTAGAGGTTGATTTGTTCCGGCAGCAACTGCTCCACTCATAGGTGTGAGCGTAACGAGTGGCTTGGTTGTTAAGAACCGAACCGCTAGACTATTTTGAAGATAGGTTTCATTATGGGCAACTTGCAGTCCTTGATTTCGAGAGACGTTTTGAATGCCAACCGTTGATTCGTTTTTATCACCGTCCAGTTGTTTATAGAAAAACTCAATCTCTCCGTTTAGGTGGAGCACAATTTGAAAAGTGTTATTTCCGCTACCATCTAATTTAGCAACAGCCTCGAATTGTATTATTAGCTTGGCTGCTTCTTCCTTATAGAAAATTTGTCCGCTCGCATTCGTTTCGAGGTCATCCCAGAAAGCGCCGATCAGGCCATTAGGCCCATCCGCATGAGGTAACTCTTGATTACTGTAGCTGGTTGACTTGTTTTTCAGGTTAACATAGCCGTTGCTCCCAACCCAAATCTCAGAATAGCTGTTTCCATAAAAAGGAAAACTAAATTGCGTTATAGTTATCAGCTCCCCATCATCGTCAACCGCGCTTAACGCTGTCAGTTCCGTTCCTGTTACGCTAATATCTGTCCAACTATAGACGGCGCCTCCCGTCAAAGAATCTTCCCACTGGTAGCCTGCCGCCGTCGCCGAATTCAGCGTAATGGTGAAATTGGCACTGCTTGCAGTATCATTGTTGACGAACAAATCTCGAATATGCGTTTCGCCCCAATTGAGCGTTTCATCTAAATCGGGGTAAAAGACCGCAACCACTTCTTTCCAGTAGAGTTCCCAGTCATCGGGAATTTGACTAAAATCTAAATCGAGTGCCGCGAATGGGTCAGTATCTTGGTTCAACTCGTCTTGATTTCCGATTGTATCGCCATCCAGATCAAAACTCCACGGGTCGCCGCCCATGTCTAAATCTGTGTAGCGAAGGCGGACGAAGAGTTTGTCATTGGTGGAACTAAAATTCCAGCTAATCGGCAGTCCAAAGCCCGGCTCAATGATGGGCGCATACGTCCACGTCGTCAGTTCGTCAGACTTCTGGATGAAATATGTCCGCGCAGTATGC
>Ga0307966_1004752_pt1 | contig 10109 bp, 7 predicted proteins | sample OrgLakmetagen646_FD_203141 | JGI IMG/M metagenome (GOLD analysis project Ga0307966, IMG submission 203141) | Saline water microbial communities from Organic Lake, Antarctica - #646 | ecosystem: Environmental > Aquatic > Non-marine Saline and Alkaline > Saline | place: Antarctica: Organic Lake... | reverse complement strand
ACTAACCAGCTGACTCCACGGTCCGTTTTCTTCGAGGTAAGCTTTCATTCTGGGCATGGCATAGACAGGAATACCGGATGCCCCCATTGATTCATGACCCAGATACATCAATCCGGTATAATGACCAATATGAGCATGCGTCAGAAAAATCCCGGACAGGTCAACCACATCGGATTCAGCTTTGAGTATGTGAAGCTGTTCAGGAAAATCAGGAGTTGCTTCGAAGATCCAGTTTTGTCCTGTCGATTTATCTGTCAGTCCCAGGCTTACAACTCGTCGCTTTTCAACAGTGCCGTTCCAATAAAGCTGGCACTGCTCTTTGTTACAGTTAGCCTGAGGAAATCCCGCATCCTGTGCGATACCGAGTACTGTAATGAATTGTCCGTGGGGAGGGTCTGATGGAGTTTCCCAACACGACACAAAAACCAATAAGAAGATGACGACCATCCGATTCATACCATGAATGAACCAAAAAGAGCGGCTAAATCAAAGCCTAAAAACGGCGAAAACGGTTTGGATATAAATTTGGGTAGGATATCGCATTATTCTACCCCTTATGTTGTCCCTAACGTGAAGGGGCTCAATATCCAGATCTTGACCAATAAAAACTCTCCCGGATCACAGAATAAGCAGGTGCGAACTTTATTCTGTTCCATAAGTTTTTTTCGGATATGCCGGAAGTAACGGAGCATGACTGTATCGCTGATCTTAGGGGTTAAAAGATTGAGCTCACGGTATTTTTTCTCTGTTATTGATTACCCAGCAGATTGAAGCTGCCCACATAGTAGTTTTGATCTACTATCAAGACTGTGCTTTCCTCATCTTCCCATGCCATGGACTGCCACCGGTCAGTTGCTGTAAGCCGCAGCGCCTCCCTGTTGATGGTGACATCTACCGGCATCGTAAACCCATCCACAACATTTCCCCAGCGATAGCGCAACTCCCCGTCCCTAAAGAAATACTCCAGCATTGGGATGCGGATGTCCCGGAGATACTGGTCAAATACCGTTTCCAATGGAACTCCTGCTTTTTGAATGATGAACGTCTCAATCTGTGGCGATGTAACGGTTTGATGCCGAAATTCATGGTTCAATCCGCGCAGAGTTTGCCGCCAGAGCTCGTCATCGTTTACGATCTGGCGGATCGTGTGCAGAAGATTTCCGCCCTTATTGTACATATCACCCGACCCGCGATAGTACACGCCCCTGATCCCAATTAGAGGGCGATCATTCGAAATACCGGCCCGCAGTCCCTGCACATACTCATTCGCTGCCTGCTCACCGCTATGATAATCAAGGTAGAGGCTTTCTGAGTAATTTGTGAACCCTTCATGCACCCACATATCAGCCACATCGGAGTAGGTAATATTGTTGGCGAACCACTCGTGACCGGTTTCATGGATGATGATAAAATCAAACGTCAGCCCCCAGCCGGACCCGCTCAGGTCGCGCCCGCGATATCCGTTTTCATACCCGTTGCCATAGGTTACCGCGCTTTGATGCTCCATGCCCAGATAGGGCACTTCAATCAGTTTAAATCCGTCTTCGTAAAAAGGGTAGGGACCGAACCAATGTTCAAACGCGTCCATCATCGGTGTTACCTGACCATAAAACTGATCGCGGGCTTTCTCCTCATTTTCACGCAGCACGTAATAATCGAGCGTTAGTAACCCGTCTTCGCCCTCGTATTCTTCATCAAAGTGGACATAGTCGCCCACACTCAGGTTTACTCCGTAGTTGTTGATGGGATTCACCACACGCCAATGCCACGTGGCTGTGCCGTCGCCGTTTTTCTCTGTTGATGTGTTCCGCCCGTTGGAAACAGCCATCAGGTCATCGGGTACTGTAATACTGATGCGCATGCTGTCGGGCTCATCATACGGATGATCTTTATTAGGCCACCAAATACTTGCGCCAATTCCCTGATTTGAGTTGGCCACAAAAGGCTTGCCGTTGCTGTCGGTCTCCCACGTCAATCCGCCATCCCACGGCGGATTTTCTGCAACCACCGGTTTTCCCTCAAACTCAACGGTCAACTGGTTATTGCCCCCAGCTATCTGCTCGTCTTCCAGAGTGATCCACCAGGCACTCCCTTCACGCTCATATGATAGCTCCGAGCCATTTTGAACAACCCGCGTAATCTCCATCGGCTCCTGCAGATCTATCTGCATCGTATGGTGCTGATCCAGTACCGTGTAGCTGATAACATTGCTGCCCGATAGCGACTGCCCGGGAATATCCACGGCAACACTCAGATGATAGTGTGTAACATCCCACCATACCCGCTCCAGTGTGATGGATCCCCGAAGTGTATCCTGACGTGTGAAATCGGATTTCGTGTTAAACATCTGGGCCTCTGCATTTGTACATGCAAGTAACGTGATTATAGATAGAACTGCAGCAGGAACAAATCTACGTTTAAACATAATTTACTGATTTTATACATTTAAGATCTGAAAGCATTCCGGAGCGTTTCAGGTTTCTGGAAGCATAGGGTGCCATGTATCGGGACGTAACCAAATATGGTATGTCTGTTCAATCTCATGACTTAGTTCCATTCTAGGGTTTTGGTTAGGCACTCAATATTGCACATAAAACGTCAGACATACCATATTTAATCTTAAACGCCTCAACGACTCATCCAATGAATCCTTCGAGCAGTAAGTTAAAACAACTAGCCCTAAACATCATCGGGCCATCAAGGCTGCCCGATCCATAACCAAACATGGTATGTCTGTTCAATCTCAACACATAGATCTTTATACGAGTTGAATATTACCTTGAGCAGGTGGTAGTAAAAAATAGACATACCATGTTCCGATGTACACCTCTCAACACTCAGGACCTTCGGACTCTGGCAGGTAGAGTTTACCGATGAAAACGTGCACTCACAAATTCCAATACATCCGGCAGAGCGGTACGCCAATAATCCCATGTATGTGCTCCATCGCGGACTCTGAATTCCGAATTAATTTCATTCTGCACCATCGTGCTGTAGAGCGCCATGTTGCCCCGAATGAGAAAGTCATCGTCACCGCAGTCGATGTAATAATCAACGGTGTTAAGCATCTCAGGATCCGCAGTTTCCATGATATTTAAAATGGAATTTTCGCGGTAGTGATCGGTCAGGCGATCCTCGCCCTCAAGTCCCTCGCCAAACGGGGTGCCAAGGGCGCTGTCCCAGTTCTCCTGGGGCATGCCTGTGATTCCTTCATCCAGAAAAACGGCTGCACTTAGCGGTGCCGCGGCCGTAAAAAGCTCTGAATATTTTGTTGCCATGATCAGCGTGCCGTAACCACCCATCGACAGTCCCGCTACCGCTCTGAATTCTTTGGTTGGCCGGGTTCTGTATGTTTCGTCCACGTGAGGTATCAATTCCTGTGTGAAAAAATCCTCGTAATTGACAGATCCATCGTGATTATTGATATACCAGCTCACACCCGCATCCGGCATCACGATGATCATGTCAGTCACCTCCAGCCGATCGGTTGCTTCATCCGTAATCTGCTGTACTTCACCGAATTGCGTCCACCCAATTTCGTCATCGGTATACCCATGAAGAAGATATAGCACAGGATAGCTCCGGTTCGACTCCCCATATCCGTCAGGCAGATAGATATTGTATTCAACAGTTTTCCGGAGAACTGTACTTTCGATGGGCAAACTCTCCCGAACGGTGCTGTTTTGAGCCGATAGGAGAATAGGCGTGAGCAGAACAAGGGTTAGAAAAATATTGGTGCAGGTACGGGCAGTCATAGGAAGAATCTTAGTTAGAATTATAGGTACCAATGTAACTTTTTTTCTTTTCAGTATCGAAAAAGAAACGCTACCTGGCACCGTCTCAAGGTACGAATTCCAACGCTGACAGATCCGGTGGGTGCTGTCAGGTTGGGTTACCAGACGCAGTCAGCATTCCCGGCGCTTTCCCGGGTTTCTGTCAGCGTCGGGGGCAAGGTTCTTGTTCGGTTTGGAAAGTGCTCTTCAGGCAATATTCCTTTAAAACGTAGGGTTGAACCGAATCCAGAATGCCGGTGTGCTGCCAAAGCGTTTAAGCGGCCAGGCCAGTTCAGCGCGGATCAGATCCGACCCAAGACCAACACCAATATCGTGCTGCAGATCTGAGAAGGAGAAGCCACTCATATCTTCAAACGGGTTTGTTGAATTCAGAAGATCACTGCTTCGACGCGCAAATCCAGAATCCAGGAAGAACGTTGTGTAGAAACTATCGAAATCAACCCATTCGTTGCCGCCGCCGATAATACTCCCGAACTGAAATTCCAGATTGCTCAGCAACATCTGATTTCCGGTGAAAATCTTATAGGGTGAGCCCCTGAGTGAACCGATACCCCCAAGCTGATGCTGCTTAAACAGCGGCGCATTTCCGGTGATACTCCCGGCCCTAATTCGCCATTTCAACACGGATCCCGGCTCAAAATTAGAGAAAAGATTGAGCTCTGCAAGGTACGAGCTATACGAAAACTCATTTTCAAAACCCGAGTTATCCGCCAGCTCAATTTCTGTCGTGGCAGACACTGAGAAGTAGCGGTTGAGAATCAGTCGCTTTGGGTTAAAAGAGAGCGCAACATTAAATCGTTGAATGTTTGTTTCGTCTGTTAACAAGTCAATAGGCTGATTGGGCCTGTAGCTGCTGCCTTTCCCAAAGAAGGAGTAGTTCGTACCTACCGACAAGGATGAAAAGTCGTCATTATTATACGAAAAGGCTCCTTCAAACCAACGCTTGCTCCGTACGGCGGTATAAACACCGAAGCCATCTTTCAGGTGATAGTCGGGAAAATCATACGCTGCAAAAAGAGCCGTAAAAGTCGACTCTATAAGACCCACACGCCAATAGTCTTCCGTAGCGGTAGCACGATGAAATTCAGCCCCCACAAGGATTCTGTCATTTCTACCCACAAACCGTTCCAGCCCTATGGCATAATCCCATCGTTGAGACGCTGTACCGTAGCCAATCAATCCGTGAACCTTGAATTTATTCAGATCTAAAAAACTGTTGTAGTCGTACCACTGCATTCTCTCTTTCCTGATACCGAGAAAAAGGCCATTTACCCGATTGTAATGTATCATCGGAAGATTAGGGAACTGATTGTAAAGAGGGTTTGTGTTGTATGGTCCTGCTTCCAGAGCGCCGTCAAAATCAATACCTTCCTGTTGAAAGCTCCTGAATCGTCGTTGCGGCTCAATTCCGGTAGAGTCAGAATCCGAATCTCTTCCCATGAGTTCTTCCAGGGATTTGTTAAAGATTGGATCGCGTTTAAACGGATCTTCCGTCTCTTCTGATTGCTGAGCAACCAGTGCAAGAGGAAAGATCAAAAAGATTAAAAATATCTGTAGAGATTTATTCATTCTGTTCACCACTGTTTTTGCATCAATTTGCGCTACGTTATGGTCTGTCGGATGTTTCAACATCTTTGATTTTGACGGCCATCATGGTTACGTCGTCCTCGTTTTTGTGATCGCCACTCCAGCTCAACATCAGGCTTCTCATATGCTTGATAATTTCACTGGATGTGGCACACGATTTATTAAGCAGTTCCCGCTTAATCCGGTCAAGACCCAACAGCTCCCTTTTATCGTTAAAAAGCTCCATCAGCCCGTCGCTCATCAGAAGCAGCACATCTCCGTCCTCAAACTCCAGCTGCCGGGACTGATACGGGTATTGAACTTTAGTACCGAGCGGCAGGCCTTTAAGCGTCACCGTTTCAACATGTCCCAGGTTTTTTCGGTACCATAATACGGGTGGCATTCCAGCCGATATAATCTCTGCCTGCATACCTTTGCAGCGCATAATAATCATCCCCATATACATCATTCGCAGATCCATTTTCCGCAATCCGTCAGACATCCGATGAAGCATGGTCACCTGATCCTTTTCGCCAGCCAGCATATGAAAATTGCTTTTGGCAGCCGCCACCATGATGCCCGCCTTCATTCCATGCCCGGTGGCATCACCGAGAGCCAGCGTCATCCAGCCGTCGTCCTGTATTGAGTAGTCGTAATAATCGCCGCCCACTTCCGTCGCCGTTTCCATATACACTGAAATATCATACGGAGAAATGTCCGGTAGTTTGCTCGGCAGCATAGATAGCTGGAGGATTCGGGCTTCTTCAAGCTCATGGCTTTTCCGGTTGTTTTCAGCTTCGAGCAGGCGCGATTCAATTTCAATTTTCTTATTCCGTTTCTCCTGCTCTAATGTCCTTTCAGAAAGATCTTTTACCTCGATGAGCTTTTGCTCCAGCCGTTTTTGGGTGACTGCAAAATCACGCGACAGAAACACAGACATCGCCAGAATCATCGTTCCGGATCCAAGGATGCTTGCGGTTGTTGTCTCACCGGCCAGCAGGTTCACGTTAATCATAACTCTGTATACGATACTCATCAAAAAACAGAAAATACCGAACCCGATAATCCAGGAACCGGATCGTTTTTGAAGAACAATCTTAAACAGGGCTCTCAGCATTTCAATCACCGCAATCAGTACAAACAGTTCCCGGATTAGGCGTATATTTTCCACATTGTACCAGATGCCTGCTATTAAAATGATTCCGGCGCCCCCAATAATCCAAAACTGCAGTGGCGTTCGTTTTTGGTACAAGCTGTAAGTAAACCTCAATGCGTAAAGAATAGTGAGTATCCAGGTTACCTGAGCAATTTTACTAAACAGGACTGTTTCAAATGGAGAGTGTGTAAATTCTGTTTTGAAAATTGAGAGAACCAGTACTCCAAGAAACAGGGTAAAAAGCGCAAAAAATAGGTTCCGTCTTTCTGCAGGGTAGAACGAATAGAGGAGCAGGTGTATGACAGCAAACACGAGCAGTGTCCCCAAAAAAAACGTTTGCCAGCCCGATCGCCACATTGCTGACTCTACTCTTGCGTCCAGATGGTAATTAGCATCACCAAGAAGAAAGCGAAACCCCGCCATTCCCTCTTCTTCTATAAACCTCCCTGGTATTGAGTTGGCGTATCGCACGGCAATCGTTTGTTCACCCGGCTCTGGAAAGACGATCATTTTTGGCTTAAAATCGGTGTACGCCTCTGTGATTCCTTCAGGTTCAATCGAGCCCAGAGTGAATTTTTTGTCCCCATTCAAATAAAATTCAGAGGCGCCCAGATGTTTTTCAATGAGTAGTGCAAGCGGCCTGTCTACCAGTGATGAATCTACGTGGATATTCAATCGAAACCATCCCACGCCCTGCCACTCAGCAAAAGCAAAATCAAATGCTGTGAGATATGTGCTGATTTGCCCCCATTCCGAATCGTCAAGCTCAGGATCTGCAAACCGTGCCTCATCGCCGGGGAAGTATTTCCATTGGTCGGTGAGATAGATAATTTGATTTTCTGTTAACAGATCATCCGCCTGCAGAAGCTGTACACCCGATTCAGTTTGAGTGGCTAAAACAGGTGTACAAAAGAGTATAATGCAGGCGGCCACTACCGCGCTGAATTTTTCTGCTGCCCCCATTGCACCTTCAAAAATCATCTGTTAGAGCCCGTTTTAATGATCACATTTCCTGATACTGATGAAATTTGAATCGGAATATTCCCACTTCCAAACACCACGTTTGCTACCCGCTCCTGTACCCGTCCTTCGAACTCCCGGCGGTTCAAAAGGTCGCTTACATCAACAGACGAACCGGAAGCTTGTATCGAATAGTTCAACTCCGAGGGGAGCGTAAGATTTACCGATCCAGTCACCGTTTCGATATAACTCCCCTGACCAACGGAGAGAAGCCTTGCCGTAATATCACCGGTTGTTGTTGCAGCGATAAACTCCCCATTCCCGCCATTGGCATCTATAGAACCGGTTACGGTCCGCAGGCGAACTTCCCCCGATGAGTTCGTAACTGCTATATTTCCATTTGTCGTTTTTGCATTCAACTCCCCCCGTATATTCTCAGCGGTGATGTTGCCGCTGGCTGAAAACGCGTTAATTTCTCCCTCAAGATTATCAAGAAACAGATCACCGACTGTTGCCTGAATCAAGTGATTTCCTTTTAGGCCCCGGGCATAGATATCTCCCTTTGTGTTTCGTATTCTGGAGGAAATATCTACAGGCGTTTGTATGATGTAACTGAATGTGATATTGTCGCCCTTCCATACCCTCGACTCAGATCGTCTGGGTTCAACACTTGCTATAATCTGCTCTCTTTTCCTCTGAAAAATGATCCGGTAGTTATCCAGGTTTGCTCCACCTGACCATAAAGAAAAACCTCGGTCCACATAAAGATCAATCTGAATATAATCGAGCTCAGGATTTTCGTAAATCTCTACATCACCGTTAAGGGTGAATACCGATAGCGATGCAGTTCGATCCACGGGGAACCGCTCGGATTTATAGGGCTCTCCTGTCACCAGTTTGTTTTCGATAAGTACAGATCGTGGCGGGGTATCCTGAGCACTGGATTGGTAGTATAACCCAAATGTCCCTGCCAAAAATAGGAGAATCGAGAGAGTTTTTTTTGGTGTCATGCATGTTACCGTTTGTGAGATGTTTCTGAATCTCCTACGCATATTTTCTGATGGGGTTGCACCGCCGGTTTCAACTGAAAATATGAGGAATTATTCTTAACTCTTCACATAAATCAGTTTTTCAAAGATTTATGTTCCGTACGTTGTCGCAACCCGGTGAAGAATTTCATTACATTACGCCAGATTAAATGTATCAATTCACCCATTTCGAATAACATGAAACAGTCCTTTATTCCGCTTTTAGTAACTATCCTGATTGCCTCATTCGCAACGGCAAACGCACAGCAGGCACAATATCCGATCGTGTCTGGTTATGGAGGTATTTACGAGATTCCCGGAAGTGTACAACCAGACCCTCAGATTGAGTATAAGATTGTTATAGACCTAAAAACCCTGCAGTCCGGTAAGGTTCAGCTCAACGCCGGGCTGACTAATGTGGCCCGAATGATGAACCTTCACGGACTTGGCGGCGTGAGCAGTGAGAATTTGCATGTGGTCGTGGTTGCACATGGGGGAGCAACTGAAGCCATCCTGAGCAATGCCGGCTACAAGAGAAAGAATGGTGTTGTCAACCCAAATCCGGAACTGATCTCGGCACTTAAGAACGCCGGTGCAGACATCTACGTCTGCGGTCAGTCGCTGCTTGCCAGGGGATATGAACAGGAGGAAGTAAACCCCGATGTCATCATTGGGCTCTCCATGCTTACCGTCGTCACTGAGCATATGCACAAAGGGTACCAGCTACTGGTATTCGATTAAACGCTCTTTTCTAATTTCAAATTCACGTCCACGACGTCACCGGCATTAGGTTGTCTTTAAGGGGCAACCAACTTCAATTCTTTGCGGTTTCTGCTTCATTCACCTCAATCCAGTAGCCGTCAGGATCCTGAAAGTAAAATTGACGCACACCATCGGCTCTTGAAGTGTAACTGTGAGGTGTGCCGGAAGAGTCGTGAAGAAGAATATTCTTTGAGTTAAGGCGCGAGATCATCCCGTCAAGATCTGACGTTTTAAAGGCCAGATGCAGGCCAACATTTGTTTGTATTCGTGCAGAGTCACCCTCCACAATATGAAGCTCGCCTCCGCCAATTGAGAACCATCTGATATACGATTTTTCAGTTCTGTTTTTGATTTCATCAAGCCCAAGAACATCTTTGTAAAAAGCAGCACTTGCATCCAGATTTTTCACTTTTATCGTGTAGTGATCAAATCTCAGGTTTGGCATAGAGTATAAAACTTGTTCAGTGATTTGTGATTAAACGCTGGTACACGTCTTTCTGATGTAAGGCTTCCTCAAAAGATAGCAACCCGTTATCTCGAATATATCATTAATCAAACCCCCGGACATCTGGTTCAGATGATCATTTGTATGATGTACATACAATATCAGCGTTGATACCCGGGTCCCCGAACCACGCGGCCGGGCATTGCTCCGGTATGCTCGCCATTATTCATAACACGGACACCATTGACCCATACGTGCTTTACTCCCGTGGCAAGCTGATGCGGATCCTGAAATGTAGCATTATCCTGAATGGTTTCCGGATCGAACACCACTATATCGGCAAAGTTGCCCGGTTTAAGCGCGCCCCGTTTTTCCAGCCTTAAATTCTCAGCCGGTAG
>Ga0307966_1004750_pt1 | contig 10110 bp, 8 predicted proteins | sample OrgLakmetagen646_FD_203141 | JGI IMG/M metagenome (GOLD analysis project Ga0307966, IMG submission 203141) | Saline water microbial communities from Organic Lake, Antarctica - #646 | ecosystem: Environmental > Aquatic > Non-marine Saline and Alkaline > Saline | place: Antarctica: Organic Lake... | reverse complement strand
GTTTCAAGCAACAATTCTTGCCGGTTTATTTGCTGGTTAAACAGGAAGATTAAGAGCAACCAGGCGGTTGTATTAATTTTAGCTTTTAGGGGTGTGATAAAATTAGCTCATTCCGGTATGTTCACTATTTCTCCCCATGGGATAGTGTATTATTTTAGTTTCTAACTGCAAAAGGGGTCGAATTCCGACCCCTTTTGCAGGTGTGAACTAAAATTCAATTACTAACGAAACGCTATTGAAACATGAGCATTATATTAACAACCCCTGAAGAACTAAAAGGGATCGTTGATCGAGCCGTAAAAGAAGCCCTAAGAGATGTACTACCAAAAGTTATCCGCCAAGCTTCCAAAAAAGAATGGCTCAATACAGATGACGTCATGGAATACCTACAGTGCACCAGGCGACATATTCAATATCTTAGGGATAGCGAACAATTACCATATTCTCTAAATGGCAGGACAATCCGTTACCATATTGATGATATAGATACATTTTTAAAAAATCATAAGGTAAAGGGGAGACTTTATCGTAATTGATAAAAGGTATTTAATTGGCATTCTCTTAAGGCGGACAGCCAACCGCATAGATGAATGAGGTTTAATTGGCTGGATCACAAGTCCGGCCAAAAACTCCAGATAAAAGTAATCGATGTTTGCGCCTCTCAATCGTTCCGATTATTACAGAATCCTGGATTGATCAACTGCCCTTTAAACTTGCTCACTTAATTTGGGTTACCCTTCGTCTTAACCGACTCCTCTTTCAAGTACTCGCTGCAGTTTTTCATAGGCAGCTGTATGTTTTTTAGAACTCATTTTTTCCAGATTCATCATTTTCCATTGGATAGCTGGCATGTGCCGAATCTCTTTGACTGGGAACAGATCCCACTCTGGCGATTTTCGTTTAAAACTAAGTATGAACTCCCGTTCATTATCAGTAAAATCCTGATTAAGCTTTTGCACAACATCTTTCCAGGCTTTCACCATGTCATCCAGTGGTACTGGATCAAAGGTCATTCCTTTAAATGATTCATGAAATGTCTCATTGAGATCATCTTTTAATTGTGGTTCGAGAAGTTCTGCTATCGGTCGATTGTGGCTTAAAAGATAAACGATAAAAGCCTGTCGTATTCTATCTGTGATTCCTTCATTTTTATACAGATGATACACATCAAACAGATCCCGAGGATGCTGCCGGTCTAAGGCAGCGCAGAGTTTTCCTCCATAAAGATCTTCAACTGATAATGTTCTAATCTCCATTGTTCTTCCAAACATCTCCTCCACATTTTTTGCTAAAGGTAGATCCACTGGTGGAAATACCGAGCCCCGTATTGTTGAATTTGGTTCAATCTTGACAACAATTTCATTTCGATTGACAATCAATCCATATGAAAGATTCTGTTTTTCTTTGTAATTCAGTTCTACACCCGGCAGATACTGTTGGCATCTATCTCCTATTTCTTTCAGATGGCTATCTATACGCTCCAGCGTCGTTTTCCTGTCTTGTATAGGGAGGTATGTCAAATCAATATCCACTGATAAACGTGGAAAATTCTGAACAAATAGGTTTATTGCAGTTCCTCCTTTCAAGGCAAAATCCTCAATTCTAGAAACGATTGGCAGAATTGTTAATAGCAGATCAACTTGTTTAAAATAAGTAGTATTTCTTATGTCCATGATTCTTCTACCAGTTCTTCAGGCACTGTTATCTTAAACTTATTATTCAATTTCCCATTTTTAACAATCGTTCTTTTCCCTGAACCGAGATCTATTTCACTAACCTTTAATTTTTCGTACCAGGGCAACTCATGGGTCTCCGCCATGAATAGAAACAAGCGCTTCACTTTCACAGATTTGCAGTCCTTTAAAAGATTCTGAACCAAGTTGGGCCTCAATGTCATCATCCCCTCTATTAGGTGCCATACTTTTAAAAAGGTTGACTTCGAATTCACACTAGAAAGTAACTCCAGTATAGCACGTTCCGGTTCTGCCGCTAATACGGGTACACCATTTTTTAATTCCATCGATTTTAGTCCCAGATCTTTTTCCCCGAACAAAGTAGATATATGCAGTTTTATCTCGACCTGCCAATCATAAGAAGTAAACCAAGCCGGAAGCCTTCTTTTTGAATGTGTATATAGATGACATTGACTCAACCGCGGACTTACATTATGACGAACTCCTTGCAGCTCCAATGCCGTCTCTCCTCCAACATGTATGGAATAATTAAGCTGCTTCTGCAATGCATGTACTGCACCCTCCCATACGGGCTCATCTTGAGCTTTCACATATGCACCCCTTCCTATCGACTTCACCCAGTTGCTTTCCTTATAGCCAAAAAGCATATCCGGGGTGTACCCTTTATCCGTAAGCCAGGGTGATGTATATACCACTCCATCTTTCCACTCTGAAAGCAGTTTATTGAGTTTGGTATTTCTTTGACTGGGAGCCATTAGTTTATTTTAGTCTCATTAAATTGATTATTAGTCAATTTATTGAAACTATATCAAACTACCAATACTCTTTGATAAGTTTATAATAGTGTATGAAAATTGATTACCAGCCTATTTATTGAAACTATTTCAAACTAGTAGATTCAATATTTCTCTTAAACCTCTTGAGATTTTTACACATAGAAAAGTAAATTATTGAATTAAACTTATTCTGATTTTACTTCTCTTTTTTTTCTAAACAAATGCACTCCAACTATGAAATCAATCACGTTTAATAGAACCAAGCTATATGAAGAGCTTTGGGAAAAACCAATGACCAAGATTGCAAAAGATTACAACATCAATGTATATCAGCTTACCAAGATATGTGATGAACTCGAGATTCCGAGACCGGAGTCAGGGTATTGGTCGAAATTGCGAAATGGTTATAAGGTAAAGCGAAAACCACTGACGGAGATTGGAAAACAAGAGTACAAATTGGTATTCAATGATGATCCTGAAATAGATTTGAAGGATCAGCTTCCAAAGACGTTTAAGGCCATAAAGTTCAAAAAGAATCTGACCGGACTCCACCCATTAGTCAGTAAAACATATAGATATTTAAAAGAAAAGAATTCTGGGGATAATTATGGTCGACTCAAGCCATTTAGAATAGGTTACTTAGGAATTTTGGTTTCAGAGTCACTTTTAAAAAGGGCCATACTTTTTTACGATGGCCTCATTAAAGAATTAGAAAGACAAGGATTTCAAGTTGCTGCAGAAGGCTCTGATAAAATGCCTTATACCTCCGTTAAAGTTGATGATGACAAAGTTTATCTACGATTGGAGGAAGCAGGATCTTTCAAACGTACTAAAACAACGACTGATTATTCATGGAAAACGTATGATTACGACTACTTCACAAGCGGAAAATTACGATTACAGATATCTAAATATAGCTGGAATCATAATGATCACACTATTTCTGATACCAACAACCAAAAATTGGAAGATCAAACCGAGAAGATTTTTAAAACCATTCTGCTGACTGCCAAAGAAGCAAAAGAAAGGCGTATCAAACATGAGAAAGAGACAAAAATAGAAGAAGAGCGCAGAATCATCAGACAACGTCAACAACGTGAGGAGGAATTAGAGCAAAAGAAAAAAGCAGATTTAGAACAAGCATCTTCATCCTTCACAAAATCACATTATATCTATCAATATATCCATGAAGTAGAAATCCAGATTATACAGCAAGAGCTGAACCAGGAGCAGTTGGCAAGGTTTATTAAATGGAAAAACTGGGCTACAAAACATGCTGACAGACTCAATCCGATAAAACAAAAAATTGAATCAATTTTAAACCCTGTGGAAGAAGAAGAATCGAAACTGCATTTATGGTAGTTCAATCTAAGTTGAGACTGATTCGCGAATTCAAATTTCACTTGTTACGACTCTTCTCATTTCTATATGGACAGTGACACACCATAGATCCTCTAATATACATTTTATATCTCCCTTGAGCTTAGTTTCGGTATAATAATAGACAGTATAATTGCCACTACTTCACTTTTCGATAACCAAATTTCTGATTTCGGTTATCAATGGTTCGATCTTGCCCGATAAAAATATCATGCAATTAAACATTAAAGATATTGTACCAGAACCGAAAGTGGCCACAGATTGGAGACTATCGAAAATCTCCAATAAATTGCGCCCAAAATCACTTTCAGACTTACTTAAAGACATCCCAGAATTTCAAAGAGAATTACTTCCGAATTCTCGGCAGGCAATTACTCAAATAAACAGGGCTCTAAGAAAAAATCAATTTATAGCACCATCAGAAGAGACAAAAAAAGGAAATCTTTATTCGAGCGTTGCTTTAGCAATTGATAGAGGGGCACTAATGCTGAGGGATGAGATAGATAATAATAGACTTATTACAACGCTTAAAATTCATAATAAATATGGAAATAAAAAATACAAAGATCATAGAAATGCGATAGTAATAATTATCAATAAATTCGAATCAATAGCACAAAATGAACCCTTTTCAAAAGAAACAGCAGGCTATCTATTTCTACTTGGCAAGTTAGAACCCATCATCCGAGGATTTAGACCTTTTTCAGATGTAATTGAACATGGACTCCCTTCAAATTTATCAACTGATTCAATTAGAAATTGGCTGTCTGATATTATTTCAGCAGACCTATCATCAGAAATCATTGATTTGCTCAATGTGATTTCTAAGTTACAGCTCAAAGGGCACTTTTTTGCCAATCCAATATTTGGTGGAATTGGTCCTATCTCTGGAAGTGACGGTGACTGGATCACAGGTGAAACACTTGTAGAACTAAAATGCACAGTCAGAGGAGTAAAACGTGAATACGTTGCACAAATCATCTGTTACTCAGCTTTGAATAAAATTGGACCAAAAGCTGCTACTATTCCCCCAATTAATAAACTTGCCCTTTGTCTTCCCCGACAATCTTCAATAGTTGTAGGTTCAGTAGATGAATGGTTAAGTGCATTTGGTGCTCCACCTTCAGAATTTATTTATAAATCAATAGAAGAATATTTCTCTTCATACAAGGCTTGAGCGAATCAAATGCTAATTAGCAAATCGAGACTTCTATAAAAATCTCTTAAAATAGTTTGGATGTCCAATCACTACCAAATATCCATTATGACTTTCAATAGTACCACCGATAACGCACTGAAAATAAGTTTGATTAAATATTTTCCACAGGAATCTGGTCGACATTGGCTTGACTGCTCTACTAATCAATTAACTAAAAAAAAAATCTGACTACTCAGCAAAAATGGCAGAATTTTTAACTACACTGGGAATTACATCCAACATTGAGCAAATAATTAATTACGCTAAAAAAGAGATCATACTCATCTCTCCATATTATCAAGTGTCTGATGTGTTTTATAACAGGTTATGTGAAGCATCAGAAAGAGGTGTTAATATTTATATAGTTTTTGGCAAAGTATTGTTGAAAGAAGATGAATATCACGCTTTCAGAGGCATACCAAATCTCGAGCTCTATTTTTGTGAAAATTTACATGCTAAATGTTTTTTTAACGAGCATAAAATGGTTGTAAGCTCAATGAATATGTATGCCTACTCACAAATAAATAATCGTGAGATGGGAATTTTGATAGATAGTAAAAGTGATTTCCAGCTTTATGAAAATGCGAAGCAGGAAGGAATATCCATTATAAACTCATCGGAGTTGATCGCAACCAATCGCAGTAATTCACATCATGATAATAGATCGAATAATGGTAACTCCAATTCAAGAGGTTATTGCATAAGATGCAGGATGACTATTCCACATGATTTTAATGAGCCATTCTGCACCAGATGTTTTTCTACGTGGAGTGAATTTAGAAATTATGATTACCAAGAAAATTATTGTCACACTTGTGGAGTAGAAGATTACACCAGATACAAGAAGCCGATGTGTTACAATTGTTATAGTAGGGATGCTATTTATCTATGAATTTAAACCGAATCTACTTAAACGCCCCTTCCAAGCCTCCACAATCATCACCATGGCCAGGGTATCCATTTCGCTGTAATTTAGCATGCCATCATAAAATTTTGGAAAGCCGGTAGGACGGGCTTCTGTGGATTGAAGCTCTTTTAGAAAATCTATTATATAACGATTCTGTTACGGCTCACGACTATTTCACTGATCAGTCTTGATTTTTTGTTTTGTTCAACCTGTCCAACGTCAGTCATGTGTTATTTAATATTTTCGCTGAAAGCTTAATTAGTGAACCCCATTATTTAAGAAATTAGCCGAAAATTTTAATAAGAAATTCAGGCTAATAGTTTTCGAAGCTTGATTGCCCCTTTGGTTATCCCACCCTTTTCAAGAGCTTTTAATACATCCTCATCAGTCAGCGGCGGATTCTTTAATCGATTTACCATCTTTTTAAAACCCTGAACGGCAGTCTGTTCATCTAAATCTATTACATTAAGAACAAAGTTGTCAGGGTGAACAACCTCGATTCCTAAAGGTTCAATTTCTGACACAGGAAAATCTTTCAGGTTGAATGTTACAATAACATCTGCTTTCCCCTTAATGGCCGCTGCCACAACATGATGATCATCTACATCCGGTAGTGTGATAGAGGAAATATACTGTTCATATCCGGCTACATTTGCTCCGGGAAAAGAGTCGCTCATTTTTCCAATCGTCCAATTCAGTTGTTCTTCGGATAAATCCGGCCTGTTCGCCAGCAGATTTCGCTTCCATTCGTTTTGAATTTCTTTCGACAAGAGTGGCTGATAAAGACGTGAGCCAGCCAGTGTTAATAAAAGATCCCTTACCGGAGCAGGATATAGAACGCATGCATCAAGTAGTACCCGAAATCTGCCTGAATGCATACTATTAGTATCCCATATCTAATTCCTGAGCCTGTTTTGCAAGTTCCGTTAACGCCTCTTCCCGCTCTTTCTCCATCCTGGCACGATATTTTTCTAAATCCTTCAATTTAATTCTGCGATGTGTTCCAACCTTGTGAAACGGCAACTCACCCTCTTCTAACAATTTCACTACATGGGGACGAGACACATTCAACATTTCGGCCGCCTGCTGTGTTGTAATTTCCGCACCTGACGGTATGATAGAAACTGCCTTCCCCTGCGCCATGTGCTCCAGAATTGTATTGAGAAATTTAAAGGCAGACACCGGAATTTTCACATGCTCTTTTTCCCCGGACACCTCAATTTCAATAGCTTTTGAAGACTTTTTGTGCTTGCCTGCAATCTGGCCGAGAATTTTCACATTTTCCTGTGCAATTCTCTGCTCTTTCCGTGTGGGTAGTTTTAGCGCTTCCATATCCGTACTCCGTTAGTCTATTTTTACGGGTTTATTTGTAATCTACTTAATTAAACGAAATAAACGAAACAATAATTTTGTATTCTATTAGATATCTTACACCGTTACCGTTCATTCTTGTACACAACTCTACACTGTTCACGTAACGTGAACAGCTAATTTCTATGAACAAACTACCCTTTATAAATCTGCTCTTGGTTCCAGTTCAAAAAATCCGTTGATGGACAATCTATATTATTCACAGGAAGGTTTGACAGTTCTATAAGTGAATAGACAATAGAGTAACTTGAATAGCATGTAGTACAATATTCTCATCAGATCTCACCCCCAGAAACAGCAATAATCGCAGCAGCAACTTGCTTATCCAATGGTTCTTCAACAGGAAGGTTTTCCCATAGCTGTTCTAAGTCTGCTTTAGCAACCGGATGACCTGCCAACCACTTTTTCAAGTCCCTGAGGCTGTTAATGTGTTTAGCCCGCCGGTTTGTTTGAGCTTCTTCAGCTTTGGTAAAGTATGGGTGCAACTGATCAAGCCACAGCTGGCTGAACTCATAGCAGTCAATAGAATGTCCCGACAAACTGAAATGATTTTTGAATAGATCTTGAAAATTCTTGTAGATAGCTACTAAATGTTTATCCGGATTATCTTTCTGTTCTTCAAGCTTCACCCATTTTTGAAGTAAGTCTTCGAAAAGTATCAAAGAGAGTCGCTTCTTGTTGGGGAGCAATTGAAGCTGGCCATTATTGAGAAGCTCCACAAATTCATTTACTGATCTGTCAACAGCTCGTGACCTCGTTTTGATGTTTATACTTCCTGGCAGCCTTGATTTCAAAAATGAGCAGATTGTAGGCAGGTCTCTAATCAGTTCCTCTTCATTTTTAATCAACACCCACTTTGGCGCTCTCTTTTCTGTTCCTTTTAGGGCAAAAAAGGCCCAACTATCATGAGACTCGACTATGCTGACGCGAGACAATACCTTGGCAGTCACCTCCTTGTATTGGTCGTAAAGATCTTGATCGATTAATCCGCCAGTCTCAATAAACTCTCTCACCGGTTTAAACGCATCATCGACACCACCCCACTCTCTATCCTCTTTTTGCCTTTCTTCATAAAGATTCTTCATTTCCTCCGGTGCAATCTTGTCGGTGCCATTGGTATAAAATTGTTCCGGGACCGATATATTGGAACCAATGACCGTACTGACCAGATCATGCCGATTGATAAACTTCTGATCAGCTTCCAGCTTGAACACATCGTGATCATCCGGCCAAAATATGTCTATCTTCTTATGCGGACTATCCAGCCTGTCTACCCTGCCTGCTCGTTGCTCGGCCTTACGAATAACGGTCGGCATATCCAGGAAGACTACCGCTGATGATTTCTGCAGGTTTACACCTTCCGATAAGGCATCAGTGCAGAGCCCTATCACTGACTCACTATCCGATGACAAATGAAAATATTCCTGAATGTCATCTTTCCCGCTATTACTCTGGCTGCCTGTTGCGATAGCCAACGTGACTTTTTCAGACATATAATCCTGTAAGATTCGCTCTATCACATAATGTGTGATAACAATACCGTCAAAAGCTAATATGTGACTTTGATCCGATACCAAATCGGTCAAGAATTGTGCCTTCGATCGTTCCCGGCGATCACTCATTTGTTTTGCACAATCAACGATTTTCTCCAGTAATCTCATCTCCCCTTCAACAGCATTACGATACAACTCTTTATCTCTTAGCCAATCCGGTAAATAACTATCATCAAGATTTTTGATTTTAGGTAGTCCATCTATCTCCTTTAATGTTGACAGTATATTGCCTGAATCCGTTTTAGGAATTGACCCGATTTCGGCCCATTGACAGGCTTTTTCGGTACCTAATAGATGTTCAATCAGCGCCGCCCTTGATGACCGTAAAGAATTTTTGATGTTATAGCGCGATAGTGCTGGAGCAGATTTCATCCGACCATTTACAAAGTTTTGAGGATCAGTTCCCTCTCTAATTTGTTTCTTGGTTAATATTAATCGCCTAAGGTAAATGATGCCCTTTAGTTTACCGCACAACGAATCAATCTCTTTCCCAAGTTCAACATCTTTACCTTCCTGCCTCACTGGATAAATATTACAGACATGTTTTGGAAAACGACAGAGTTTTCCGAACTGATCAGTAAAAGCCTCAGGCCTTCGGTCAATAATCTCATTAATTTCCCGCTTGGTTCGTCTGACAATAAATTTTTGAGAATACGATCTGAGCTGATTCAGTACCTCTAAACTCGGCTGTGCGCTGTTGCGAGTTCGTTTCAGTTTTTTATACGCCTTGTAGGCCGACTCCGATAAGTTGTCAAGGCCCAGCAGTTCGACCATTCGAAGCAGATCATTCCACTTTCGGTTAATCGGTGTGGCTGTAAAAAGAACCACATGATCCGCCTTATTATTCTTGATTGTCTGAGACCGGTTGGACATCATATTCAGATAGTTGTGTGCTTCGTCTACCAGCAGCACGGTCGCTTCCTGAATATCTTTTAGGTGGGATCTATTCTTGGAACTTGTTAAATGGCTTAATATGCCGTGGGATATAGGATGAGCCACAGTAAAGTAAAGCCTGTCCAATTCATCCTGCCAATTGTCAAGGACCAGTGGAGGGGCAATAATTTTATATTTACTCCTGTTCCCGCGCCCTTGCTGCCAGAAACGGTTCAACAGAGCCGCAAGCAAGTGCGCCCCCACCCTGGTCTTACCGGAACCCGTTGGCTCCGCTATTAATACGCTCCCTTCATTGTCCAGTATGAACAATGCCTGCCCGATTGCCTGTCGTTGTGTG
>Ga0307966_1004749_pt1 | contig 10111 bp, 7 predicted proteins | sample OrgLakmetagen646_FD_203141 | JGI IMG/M metagenome (GOLD analysis project Ga0307966, IMG submission 203141) | Saline water microbial communities from Organic Lake, Antarctica - #646 | ecosystem: Environmental > Aquatic > Non-marine Saline and Alkaline > Saline | place: Antarctica: Organic Lake... | reverse complement strand
TGTGATGAAACACATGGGTGATGTCGTCAACATCTATCCCTCTGGCAGCCACATCAGTCGCAACCAGTGTTTTTACCTTGTGATTTCTAAAGTTACTCATCACTCGATCGCGTTGTCCCTGAGATAAATCTCCATGAAGCGAATCGGCAGAGTGTCCAGACTTCACTAAAAGATCTGCTAATTCCTGAGTATCCCGACGCGTACGGCAGAACACCAAACTGCGCATATCCGGATAAGCGTCAAAAAAGCGCATCAGAGCTTCTGCTTTGTTTTTTGGGTTGACGACGACGTATCGGTGTTCTATATTTGCATTGACCTCATTATCAGTATTGACCTTCACTTCTAGAGGATCTTTCATATACTTTTTGACAATGCGTCGAATTTCGCCCGGCATAGTAGCTGAAAACAACCAGGTATTTTTGTTCTCCGGCGTAAAACTGAAAATCTTATCTATATCCTCCTTGAAGCCCATATTGAGCATTTCATCGGCCTCATCAAGAACGACAAAATCAATTTTATCCAATTGAATGGACTTGCGTCGAATCAAATCCAACAGTCGCCCCGGGGTAGCAATAATGATATGCTGCGGCTTGCGCAATTCTTTCATTTGCTTGGAAATAGGGGCCCCGCCATATACCGCGATCATATTGAGTCGCTCTGCGTACTTGCTAAATTGCTTTAATTGTTCTGCGATTTGCTTACCCAATTCGCGGGTAGGGGCCAAAATCAAGGCCTGGGTATGTCCGGCGGAGCTATCCAGCTGTTCGATCAGCGGCAAGCCAAAAGCGGCGGTTTTACCCGTACCGGTTTGTGCCAGGCCGATAAAATCTCGGCGATCTGTGATCAGGGCGGGAATACTTTGTTCTTGAATTTCGGTGGCTTTTTCAAAGCCTAATTCTGCGATAGCTTTCAAAATAGGAGCAGAAATTCCTAATTGCTTAAATGTTGTCAAGGAGTCTTTTTTAAATGAGGGCACAAAAGTAACGAAATAAAACGGGATAATTTACTTAAGTTGTTTGAGGCTAGCGGATTTGAGGCTTTTTTACTCGTGCCGAAGGGCATCTATGGGATCTAATCTGGCCGCTTTGAGTGCCGGATACATGCCGGAAGCAATGCCCACCCCAATGCATATCACTAGAGCCATAGACATCCACAACCAAGGTACAATAAAGGGCGTACCCAAAAACAGGGTGACTATATTTCCGGCTAAAACTCCAAAAACAATACCGAGTAGCCCGCCAAAAATGCAAATGATGACCGCCTCGGACAAAAACTGAATTAATATTTCTCTACGATTGGCCCCAATGGCCTTAATTATACCGATTTCCTTGGTTCGCTCAGTCACAGACACTAACATAATGTTCATCAATCCGATAGCTGCGCCCAAAATTGTCATTATGCCAATCGCTATTGTACCGAGCCGAATCTTCACTGTATTATCTTTAATGGCATTGATGAGATCATCACTTTGTCGAATTTCAAAATCGTTTTCTTCAAAACTCCTCAACCCGCGAGATATGCGCATCAAGCCAATCGATTGAGAAATTAGGCCGTCGAGCAGTTGAGCGCTCTCAGATGCAACGGCTACTCTGTAATTTGTACGGCTCGTTCCATACAATTGTCTGGCGCGAAGGACGGGCAGGTAAATACTGGCATCTGCATTCGATCCCGGGTTGAGTCCACCCCCCTGTTTTTCAATTGTACCTACCACTAAAAACTTATTGCCATCCGCCCGGATGTACGATCCGACAGCTTTTTCAGCCTCTCCATCGAAAAGTACGCGGACCAGACTGTATCCAAGAACAACTACCGGCCGGCCATCATCCAACTCCGTCTGACTGAAATATCGACCGACTTCCACCTCCATACCGTACAAACCGAGCTGATGTTCATCGGCGCCTACAATGCGCATCGTGGGATTTGTTTCCTTCTCCGCATACCGAGCTTGCACGCCGGTGCGCGCAGTAAAGGAAAGGGAAACTTTGCCCCGGGCATCAAAGGACTCTTTGAAGCGCAAAGCTTCCTCGAAAGAGATGGGCTCGGCGCGTTTGGTGACTCTGCCGCGATCCCGGGTAGAAATCTCTGTGTTTTTGGGACTGATACTGAACGAGTTGGCTCCCAGGCTGGAAAAGCTGTCGCCCATGGAATAGATAATCGCATCGATAGCTGTCAGAATACCCACCAGGGCCAGTATACCAAATCCAATGATGAGCATCGTTAAGCCTGCGCGCAAAAGATTTCCGCGCAGGGCTCGTATCGCCATTCTGATGTTTTCCAGAGGATTCATTGCTCTGATTATTTTCTACACTTGCAAGTAACGACTTTTATCTGAGCTATAAAACGATGGATGCGTCGGTTAGTCTATGATTCGGGCGGATTGATCTAAATTTGGTGAAATGGAGTGACCTGGACAGGCCCCAAAGACCTCCTTTGTCAGTCTGATGATGCTTGACATTATATCTTAGGGGCTACGATTTGCTTATCCTGTTCAAATTCGAATCTAATTTTGACTTTGACGCCCAAGGCAACCATTGCTTTTAAGATCGTCCCTATTCTAAAGTGCACGGAGTTGCGGTGCAAGGTCTCTAATTGTGTGAGCCCCGGTTTTGAAGAAAGGAATCTGTTGTACACCTTGACGGTCAGTAAAATTTATGAATGAGAGACAGGAAGTTTCAATTGACTGAAATGCAGCAGGACTGACGCAAGAGGTGTAATATACCCTGCACCCCGCGCAAGGGGGCGAAAGGGCCGGAGCGCAGCGAACGGGTCCGAGGGTCAGCCGGTATAAAATGGCGGCTGACTGAGGACGGAACCCCGATAGCACGCGGTCTCGCCCCGGCCCCCTTGGGTTAGAGAAATAGTCTGTGAGACTATCGGCCGGGGCGAGATGCGCCCAAACCCAAAAAAGAAGAGAACAAAATCAATGCAATCAATGAAAGGATTGTGGGCTTATGTGCTTACCTTTGTAACAAAGCGAACTTATGAAATATCTAATATTGGTCGCGATATTGTATCTGGTGTATCGATTTTATGTGCGATCGAGGAGTCCATTGAATCAAGGGCCAGCGGATGATACGCAATATATTGATTACGAAGAAATTGAAGAGGATGACAAAGAATGAACAGGGCGAGCGGGCGATTACGGATTATATTCTGTTGAGCAACCAGCAATTGCTGGCGATGAATAAACCCGGCGGAATGGCGGTGCAATCGGACAAAACTGAGGATATGTCGCTGCACCAGCTCGCGGAAATCTACTGCAAGCATCCGGTGAAGGTGGTGCATCGCATCGATCGGCCAAGTAGTGGTGTGGTGGTTTTTGCCAAGAATAAAAAGGCGGCGATGGAGCTGAGTAAGCAGTGGAAAGAGGGGGTGGTCTCCAAATATTATTTAGCGGTGGTGAAGAAAGGGCAGCTGAGAGAGGGGCTGTGGGAAGATTTGCTTTGGCACAACACAAAGAATAATAAGTCGTACGTGGTAGATCATATGGATGATGGGGCGAAAGTTGCGAAAATGAAGGTGGAGAAGTTGGGCGAGATCGATCGCTATCAATTGCTGGGCATTGAGTTGATTACTGGACGACACCATCAGGTCCGTGCGCAACTGGCTCATGCGGGTTTCCCGATCAAGGGGGATGTGAAGTACGGTGCGCGGCGCGGGCATAAGGATCGCAGCATTCGCTTGCACGCGTACAGTCTGTCTTTCAACCATCCGGTAAGTGGGGAGCGAGTGGAGGTGAAGTCGACGGTGCCGGCCGATGGGGTGTGGCAGGCTTTCGATGAGTTGCTGCCGGAGATGGGATTGCTGCGAGCTGTGGAGTAGTGAACTAGTGTCATTATTTTGAGCAGGAAGGTTCCTCGAGGGTCTACTCTATAGGTATTTCACTATTGGGTACTTCCGAAAACTATCCTTTTGCGTGAACAACCATTTCTAATGAAATAGTCTAAATGTAAAATATGTACGTAAGCATCGTTATTCTTCGGTCTCTTAGCTCTTGCTAGGCTCCCTCATCATGCCTTGCTTACGCACATATTTTATTATTTTCACATCAAAAAACAGTTCCCGGAGGTACCCTATTGTTAATTCTAATGGACAATCCAAGGGCATGAGGGACGAAAGCAAAATTAGATATTTTCGATTTTTCTCCTTTTGCAATTTTAGATATTTTAAGGTCTTTTTTTCCTGACTTTCCAGAGTTGTTTTTTAGGGTTTTCTACATTGCTACTATAAGGGTACCAGAGGTTTAGGTGAAGGCTTCTTCCCTAAATTTTTCGTCTTGGCTATCCGCATTTTTCATTATTCCGCGTTTTTGACTTCTCTCAGTGTCCGTATCGGATGGGCTTTCATTTCTTCCCTCAGGGTGTAGAGGGGAATACCGTGCTGCGGGTTTGGGGATTTGTTAGGATGTGGAGGGGGTGATGGCAAAGTGTTGGACTTTTAGTGCACGGTCTTGTTTGTTTTAGGTAGAGGCGTTACCCGCTACATTTGACAGGATTTGGTGGTGTAATGAACCGCTCAAGCACTGCTTTCAGCAGGACTCCAAAGCGCTGAGCTCTTCTCCGATTGCATTGCGTCTCTAGAAAAGGTCAATGTTCCCCTACAAGTCCTAACGCGAAGTTTCACCTATGGTAAGATGAGGAATATTTTCGTTAGAATGTAGAGATATAACAGCCGGAATACCTGCCCAGAAATGTCCATTTTAATCAGCAGTTTTTCTATGAAATTTTCGCCCCACGAACTGTCCGATAAAATAAAAAGCAAGAAAAGGTACGATCATATATTTAGCAGATGGCTCCAGGAGATCAAATTGATTCAAAGTGATTAATAATGTTGCCATTAGAATAATTACCGTCGCGTCAAGTGCTATTTTTCTCATATTGGCCTGTTGATTTTCAAATACTTCGGACGAGAGCGCTCGCCGCAGAGGTAAAGATAGGAAATGGCTCGGAATTGAAAGTGGGGTTGTGCCAGCGCGCAGAGCAATTGTCTGAACACGATGTATAGGATGAAAGGATGGACAGGATTAGGGACGGGGTGGTCTTGAGAGGGGCGGTTTTTTAATTAGGGGTAGATACGGACGGCTCCCGCCAAGCTAGACAATCTGTAAGTATCTACAAATATCGATTTCACGCCTCCCACAAACGACAGTGGCGCCTCGACGGTATTAAACAGGTGCTAGTGGCCCGGCGAGAGTTGAGGATGTTTTCAGTACTAAATATATTTATTTCCATCATCCTTCGATTGTGGGGTTTACTGTTTCTTCGCTCTGCAGCTTTGGGAGGAGTAAAAGGATAAAGTTTTCAAGGATAAAGGGATGTGTTGAGGTTCAAAAGGCGCGCCGCTATCGCTGGTGATGGGGTCTTCGGTTCTTTTCTGTACCGAGAAAGCTGAGAAGAAACTGAATGAAAATGAGCGTAAGAACCGAGCTTATGCTTAAGCAAGCACTGCGTCTATATGTATGCTAGATCCTTAGACACCTGACAAGTTTCAAACGTCTGGAATATCAGTTAAAAAAATACAAACAAGATTTTCGCGTGCCGTTAGGCTGCATCCGGTCACCGACGAATAAGTAATATGAATCAAAGCAATTAGCGTATTCTTTCTCTAATTTTAGATTTGTCTAAATACTATCGTTTATCAAAGAAAGCGCGATCTACCTATCCCTTAGTTATCCAAAGTGTTTATATCTAAAAGGATATTTGTGTTCCAAAAACAACTCCCATACTATTCGCATCACTATCACTATGGGTTGTGCCCGGAGGGAAGGGTTCAAAATCGTTACTTCCACTAATCCAGTTTAATGGAGCATAGCCCTCTGTTCTAAATACTTCTATAAACAACTTGGCTGAATGATTCAATAAGGCTTGGTACCCTAAAATATATTGGTTCTGTCTTTCCCAGGGAGCTCCATCGGGTCCAGCAACAAAATTTGAAAACTCTCCCGAAAGCGTGTGTCTGATCTTATCCCCTTTGTTCAGATCATATTTTGCTCCAATACTTAAAGAACTGACCTTAGAAGCTTCAAAAACGTCCAATGGTGGTGTGGGATTAAATGTTCCCTCCCATTCTTCAACAGTTTTTGCAAATGAAGCCATAAGACTGAGTCTGCTGTATACATCTAAGGTACCGTAAACTGTATACGCTGGATTATTTTCTTCATAGGGTGTAAAGTGAAAAACGGGGAAGCCTTGACAATAAGCGGTTCCCTTTAAATAGGAGGCACCTGCTATAAAATTCACTTTCTCAGATATATTCAATGTGTAATTCAAATCTGCAACAAAATTGTTAAGCTTCGAAGGGACATTCGTTGCATTTCCTACAGGCACGTGCATCGCCCGAAATTGTGCTCCCCCCTGAGCTGCCATAAATTTGGCATGAATTCCTGCTTTCTTAAATCCAATTTGTGCGCCATAACCTAAGCCGCCAAATGCGTGCCACATAGTAGAATTGGTAAAGGGATTAACACTTCCTATTTGTCCAAACGGTGCATCCATTTTTCCAATAGCACCATAAATGGGAAATTTTTTTAAGTTTCCAAAGACTACAAATGCTTTTCTTAATTGGATCTGATTTCTATTTAAATCTGTGATTGTACCCCCGCCAAAACTTTGCTGAGGATTATATAATAACTCGGCATGAGTCGTTAACCAACTATTAATAACTGCAGTCAATTACAATTGAAAAGAGTGCACTACCGCTTCACTAACTTCTTTTCCTATTTGATTACTCGCTGTTGGATGTCTCATTAAATACCCAAATTTTGAATCAGTATTGGATTTCTGATAATCTATGAGAGTGATTAAGGAAGTGCCAATGACCAGGCTATTGTTCCTAATCGCCCCTTTCTCCCTTTCATTCAGAAGGATATTTACTTTTCTTAAATCTTGATTTTGATCATGCATTTTATACGTAAACTCAGAATTGAAATCAATCGTCTTAATTCCAAAAGTATCTTTCTGGGCAATTGCAAGACTTCCTGCAAGGATTAGGACCAGTAATGTGTTACTTACAGTAAAGAGGTTTTTCATTATCAAGGTTTTGTGGTTTTTTAATGTTTAAATCATGTATGGGGAACCCTTTGTAGACATGAAAATGTGTACAAAGACATTTCCTTCTGCAAGTAAAAAGTATACTTCTCTTTTAGGGTCATCCTATATCAAGTAAGGTAATTCTTTGCGCAAGTTAAGGAATTGTGTGATAAAATTGATATTGGACAGGTGAAATACAAGTTGCAACTCATAACAGGAAACCCACAGCAAGCGAGCCCCTGGATTTGTCTCGGCTCTAGAGTTATAGAATATGCCCGGGATGGAAATCAATTAGACAAAATGTCGTATTCAATTGCAGAGTACAGGAAACCTCTGGAGGTATTTCACAAGGAATACTGCGGAGGTGGATATTTCGGATCAAATAGTGCCACCCATTTCGGTTTATTAGTGCCAGGCATTTCGGACCAAATTGTGCCACTTGAATCGGTTTAATTGGTTTGAGGGGGGTGTAAGCTGAAGAAGTATTCCGGTTCGAATGGTGCCACTTTGAGAGGTCAAGTTTAAAAACTGTGCTATATCGCAAGGAAAAAGTTGTGATATGGCCAACAAACTTGATCCAATGGATTTAAAACAAATCATCACTCTTCGCTTAGACGGGTTTAGCAATCGTCAGATTGGCAAGCAATTAGGGGTTAGCCGTAATACGGTAAATAACTATGTAGGTCAATTTAGAGCCTCTGGCAAATCATTAGATGAGCTTTTGGCGTTAGACAACAAGGAGTTTGAAGAGCTCTTTCCATCCGCCACGACGATTGAGAACGTGCGCTATGACCAGCTCATGCGCTTTTTTGAAAAAGTCAACAAAGCTCGAGAACATCCGGGTTTTACCTTCACGTACCACCACAAATTATACAAAGAGGAATATCCAGATGGCTATGGTTATACCCAGTTTATGGAGCATTACAACCGGCAGTTTAAAAAGGTCAAAGGCTCCTTAAAGTTAAATCATCAGGCGGGACGTGAAATATTCATTGATTTTGCAGGCAAGAAGCTACACATTATCGACAAAGAGACCGGAGAACAGGTTCCCGTCGAGGTTTTTGTAGCTATTCTGCCTCACAGCCAGTACACATATGTGGAAGCATGTGCAAGCCAAAAGCGCGAAGACCTGATCAGCTGTATGACCCATGCTCTTTCATTTTATGGAGGTACACCCAAGGCAATCGTTTCAGACAATCTCAAAAGTGCTGTGAGTCGTTCCAGCAAGCACGAACCTGAGATTAACCGCTCTTTTAAGGACTTTGCTCGCCATTACAATTGCGTGATCAATCCTACGCGAACTTACGCCCCTCAGGACAAAGCCCTGGTAGAGAATGCCGTACAACTGAGCTATCAACGCATTTATCACCCTTTACGGGAAATGACTTTCTTCTCCCTAACCGAACTTAATCAACAGATCCGTAAACTTCTGGAACATTATAACAATCTACTCTTTCAGCGCAAACAAGTCAGTCGAAAAGAGCTGTTTCAGTCGGTAGAAAGGCAGTACCTCAAGCCACTGCCTACCCAACCATACGAGCTTAAAAATTATCGTCGAGCAAAAGTGCAAAAGATGGGGTATGTCTACTTCTCACCCGACAAAAACTATTATAGCGTACCCTATCGATACATAGGTAGGAGCACCCAAATCCAATACACCAAAAGTATCGTAGAAGTCTATTACAACCACCAGCGCATTGCCCTTCATCAACGCAACCAAATGTGGGGCATCTACACCACCAAAAAAGAACATTTGAGTAGCTCTCATAATGCATACACTCAGTGGAGCCCTGATTACTTTATAGCTAAGGCTCGTAAGCATGGTAGTCATGTAGAAGCCTTAATTAAAGCACTATTTACTGAAGCGGATTACCCAGAACCACTCTATAAAAGAGCTATGGGGATTATACAATTGCATAAAGACTATGGATCTGAAAGGCTCAATAAAGCCTGTGAATTAGCTCTTTTAGTCGATACGCTCAGTTATCACCGAATCAAGAACATGCTGAAAAACAACCGAGACCAATTGATAGACGACATAGAGCAGCTCAATGAAGAACAATCTCATATTCCTCGCCATCAAAACATTCGTGGCGCATCGACATACAAGTAATCAATTTAAAACAAAATAGTATGAACAACAATGAAACCATCGAAAAGCTAAAGCAAATGCGGCTTACTGCCATGGCAGAGCTACACAAAGAGCAGTTGAAAAGCCATCAGCATAGCAAATGCACAGCTGATGAGTATCTGGCGCTTTTGACTGATTATGAATGGGAGCACCGCTACAACAGGAAAATACAGCGACTCACCAAACAGGCCAGCTTTCGACAAAAAGCTTCTCTAGCTCAAGTCAATTATAGTGAGCCACGCAACCTCGAGAAAAACATGTTCGCACGGCTGGGTACTTTAGATTTTATTGCCAAAAGCGAAAACCTCATTATTACAGGACCTTCCGGCGTGGGTAAAAGCTATCTGGCTCAGGCCTTAGGTCATCAGGCCTGCTTCAACCACTATACAGTCAGATACTCTACCACTTCTCGTTTACTTAATCAATTGAAGCTATGTAAGGTGGACGGCACCTATCTCAAACAGATAAGAAAGTTAAACAAAACAAAACTGCTAATCTTAGATGACTTTGGCTTACAAGCTTTTGACAACTTCGGTCGAGAGGCACTTTTAGATATCATTGATGAACGCTTTGGAAATGCTTCAACAATCATATCCTCACAACTCCCCGTATCAACTTGGTATGACATTATTGGGGAAAACACCATTGCTGATGCGCTTTTGGACAGAATAGTCAATTCTTCACATCGATTAGACCTCAAGGGCGAATCCCTCAGAAAAGGAATGCTTAAAAATGATTAATAAGAAAAAATCGTATTATTGACGTTGACTTATCAAAGTGGCACCATTAGTCCGAAAAGACTGGCATGGTCACTCCGAAATAGCTAGTTATAAGAAGCCCCTTGCGACCAGACTTGTACTCTAATTTTAATGGGATTTTATATTCACTTTCCTCGTTTCCGTTTAATACGCCAGATACTGGCAATTCATATCTCACCGGAATATTTTCCACG
>Ga0307966_1004747_pt1 | contig 10113 bp, 10 predicted proteins | sample OrgLakmetagen646_FD_203141 | JGI IMG/M metagenome (GOLD analysis project Ga0307966, IMG submission 203141) | Saline water microbial communities from Organic Lake, Antarctica - #646 | ecosystem: Environmental > Aquatic > Non-marine Saline and Alkaline > Saline | place: Antarctica: Organic Lake... | reverse complement strand
GAAAACAACAACCGTACATCACTACAATGGACTATTTACGGTCAAATCCCCCTCAAAATGACTGAATCGCACATTGAATCCCGAAAATATCTGAAATATTGGCTAAAGTTGGCAAGTTGGGTTAAATTTTTTCAGCCAGTAGTAGCTTATAATCATTTGAGATCCAATGATCAGTAACCCTACAATAAGCAGTTCTATATTTCTGAGTTGACCAATGTAGCCCAGGCCCCAGTTAAACAATAAGAATGTTCCGATCAGGGATTGAAACACATAATTTGTAAGCGCCATACGTCCGTAAGGCGCAAACCAGGTAAGCAGATTATGCATTTTTGGCAATTCATAAAGGTATATAAATCCGGCAGCCAGGAAAACCGTAAAGAAAAAGTTGAAATTATCGTACGCTGTCAATGCAAACATCGACCACCACGTAGTTAAATCGAAAATGCTTTCCATTTGAGAAAACATGTACCCAAAGAGAGGAATCATTGCAATTGTACCAGCAGCTGACCAGAGTATAATTTTTTTAAGTACACTTCCATTGGTTTGTAAATTTTCAAAAAGCCGCGTTCTGCCAATCCACATACCCAATAGGAAAAAGGCAAATGTTAGGTAGCCGCGGCCAAATACACCCATTTGAAAATTGAATTTGCCAATCATTGAAAGAAAATTCATCCGCCATACTTCAAATAACGTGCCGCTTGTAAGCGCGACTATATACGATTCGTTAAAATTTTCAATGGTCATTTCGAGGATGAGGTCGTTGCCAAAAATTCCATAAGACAAAAACCGGCCCCCGCCCAGAAATAAAATGACAGCCACCGCAAGTACAATCTTATTGCTGACAGAATGGAAAGGGATTAGTAAAAAACCGAAGAGAACATAAACCACTAAGATGTCACCGGAATAGAAGAAGTTGTGAATCACACCAATTCCTAATAGTACCATTAAACGCCACATATACCGGGTTTTGTAGTGAACACCGCTTTTTTCAGCATTATCCATCTGTATAAAAAAGCTAAGGCCAAACAGCAATGAAAACAGGGCAAAAAACTTCCCTCTTATTACCCAAAAGGAGAAGCCTTCTACTATGGCATCGACAGGCCCGGCAACCATTACGGCTTGCATCTCCTCAGTTGGAGAAGCAGCCAGGTTCTGTTCGAGAACATGGGCAATCACAATTCCCGCAAGTGCAAAGCCTCTCAATGCATCAACCGAATGGATACGATTTTTTTTAATTGCTTTCATGCAGATTCAAATTTTAAATGAAACGTTGAACTTCTTTCTGTTATCAATTAGCCTGAGCTCAATTGTAGTAATCAGTGAGATCTATTTTCTTTTGCTCTAAACTTGAGTTCGGTTACTTAAATAGTAACAGAAGGTTTTGCAAAGCCTTCTAACAGTAAACTCCCCAAAAGTAAAGGGTGAGTTAGGGGGATGTTCATCAAATGTATGCAAAAACCTATAAACAACCCTCTATATCTCTCCGTCAGCCGACGGAAGACTTCCAAATTCATTTTTAAGAATCGAGCCCAGGTTATAATCTATTTTCCACGTTTAGTGCGACCCAGTCTCTTGCGTGGTTTGCTCTAACGGCCTTGCGCCCGCGGTTGACGTTTCCCTGGCTCTTTGCCGGACTGAAGCGTCGTTCGTTGTGCGTTCGACTATATCCAGCCAGCCTGAGGTCTGCTCTTCATCTGCAATAGCAACAACACGATAGGTTAAGCTTTGATTTTTATTTCCGCATGAGATAAATAAAAACAGACAGAGGGAAACCGATATTACGTATTTGATGGTTTGAAAAGTCATGAGGGCCTGGCTTGTGATATAATTTTTCATGGCTGATGTATTGAATTGGCTTTGAAATGAAATTTCAGGATCCATTATAGGTTTGCTACACTGATAGTAGCTTAGAGAACCGATCGATACTTGGACAATCCGCACAATTCGTTGGACTTTTTGCGAATTCGCAGGATTTTAAAAGTGATATTATTTTTACATGCGGCATCTCTGCATTAAAAAAGGCCTCTTGATTTATGAATCGGATCCTGCTATTATGCATATAATTGTATGCATTAATACATAAAATATTATGAGAACAACACTGGATATACCCAAAAAATTAATGGATGATGCGATGAAGGTCACCGGTGCAAAAACCAAGAGCCAGTTAATTAAAAATGCCCTTCAGGCTGAAATTGACCGTGCAAAAAGAAAGCGTTTGATAACCAGAAAAGGAACCATTGATCTGGATATTGATCTTCAAACCCTCAGAGACCGGGGTTGATGTCGAGGTATAATGTTCTTATTGACAGCTCTGTATGGATTGAATATTTCAAATCTGGCGGCCTTCCTAAAATGGATCGTCTGATCGAGGAGGACTTGGCGAGTACCAATGAGCTGATCATAACAGAACTGGCCCCCGCCTTGATGCAGCAAAAAGAAGATGAGATTTTGGAGGGGCTGAATGCAATTCAAAAAATTCCCCTGCAGATAGACTGGGATATTATCCGGGAATATCAATTCATGAATTTAAAGAATGGAATAAACAGTGTTGGTATTCCGGATTTGATCATCCTCCATCAGGTTATTGATCAAAAGCTAACTCTTTTCACAATCGACAAACATTTTACGTTGATGCAGAAGCATCTCACCTTCGATCTTTTCTCAGAATAAATATCCATTCTGAAAACCTTCCGCTCTCTCCACAAAAAACTCATCGATGAAAAAAATGGTAAAGTAAATATCGGTTACCATTCAAAAAACTCCCCATTTGACCGGATAATCCAAACTTTTGCGTGGATAGTCCAAGACTGCATGGTTCGGTTCCTGTACATTTTGCACAACAACGTGAAGAAATCTGAAACATAAATCACTTATCCAAACAATCATGAAAACAGCAGGCATCATTGGCGGGTCGGGGTATATCGGCAGCTACGTCACAAAAACATTCCTTGAGAATGGGTTCAGCGTCAAGGTATCGACCACAGACATCAAAAAGAAGAAGAAGTACAGCCATCTGAACAGAATGGCCGGTGCAGAGAACCTTAAGATTTGCCCGCTGGATACCCGCGATATCGCGTCTCTCAGCTCTTTTGTGGATGGATGTGATGTTGTGGTTCACGGAGGCACCCCATTTCAGCTGGATGTAAAAGATCCGACAAAAGAGCTGTTCGAACCCACGATTAAAGGCACGGAGAATTTCCTGAACGCCATACATGAAGCGACATCGGTGAAGAAGGTGGTAATCATTGCGTCTGTTGCCTCGTTTAACACGGGTTACCCCATGCCGGTGGCGGATCGCTCACCCGACCATCTCTACACCGAGAGCGATGAACCCCATCTCAACGAAGAAGGACATCCCTATGCGCAGGCCAAATATTATGCCGACCAGGTGGTACAGACGTTTATCGAAGACTATCCCGAATCTGACGTAGAGATTGTGAGTGTCTATCCGGTTGGCGTGATGGGCCCCGCCCTTTCACAACGCGATGATTCTACCTCAATGGGCCTTCAGTACTTGTTCAAACATAAGATTGCCCCAAATACCTTTGTACAAATGCTGTTTGATACCGATACCGAGTTTGCCATTGTAGATGTGCGAGATGTAGCCGAGGGAATATACAGGGCTGCAACAACAGACGGCCTTCACGGAAAACAGTACTACCTGAGCAACGAGAGCTGGAAAGTGTCGGACATCACAAGAATGCTGAATAACGAGCCGGTCAATGATAAACCCAGGTTCGTTTACAGCGGTAAAAAGGCTGAGCAGGAGTTGGGACTGTCATTCAAAGCCGCTCATATTTCGTTCAGTGATTACGCTGCGGCAAGCGGCAATTGAGGGGTGCCCCCTTAATGAGGCTGTGAAAACATACCCTCTTTACTTTTTAAAAGTATAAAAGCTTTTTATGAAACTCCCCTCTCTGACAAGTCGCGAGAGGGCGCGATAGAGAGGGGCCGGGGGTGAGTCAGAAGGACCGGTAGTGTTGAATTTAACAGAAACCTTAAATTTCTCACAGTCGCTTCAAAGAAGGAATTTTGTCTATTTTTTATACAAAGAGTCGGGGATTTAAACCGCGTTTTAAGTAAACAAAAAATATATGAACGAACCAACCACACCGGCTAACAACCAAACTACCCTGAGCTCAGATGGCCTGAAACGTACCATTGGCGTATGGGGAATGAGCGCCAACATTGTGAACATCGTGGTGGGATCCGGCATATTTGTCTTACCGGCCATTGTAGCCGCCGGCCTGGGGTCTGCCGGACTGATTGCCTACCTGTTCTGCGGATTCCTAATAGCCCTGATCATGCTCTGTTTTGCCGAGGCGGGCAGTGAAGTCACTGACTCGGGCGGACCTTACACCTATATTGAATCGGCTTTTGGCAAGTATGCCGGTTTTATGACGGCAAACCTCTTCCTGATTGCTAACCTGACAGCCGTCGCAGCCGTCGCTAATGCAGTTGCCGGCATATTGGCCGCCTTTGTTCCGGCGCTTGAGCAGAGCTGGGTCAGGATATTCTTCTTTCTGCTCATGTTCGGCGGCTTTGCCTGGATTAATGTACGAGGGGTGCAATATGGTATGGGACTGGTAGTTCTCACAACCATTGCAAAGTTGACGCCCCTATTGTTGCTGGTCCTTATCGGCTGGAAAGATGTCATCGGTACCAACCTTCACTGGGAGTCGATACCCCCGATTGGCAGTGTCGGACAGACATCGCTTATCCTGTTTTTCGCTTTTACGGGAGCTGCGTCAGCCTTGTCGGTTGGCGGAGAGGTGAAGCAGCCGCAGAAAACCATACCGCGGGCGATATTCATTGGAATGGGCGGCGTTCTGATCCTGTACATACTCATTCAAACCGTTTCGCTTGGCGTACTGGGAAGTGAACTTGCAAATTACCCGGAAAACCCTTTGGCAGAAGTTGGAAGTCGTGTTTTTGGCCCGATCGGACTCACCCTGATCACCCTGGGTGCGGCTATATCCATGTTTGGGGGTGCGAACGGCGTAGTACTGAACAATCCCCGGGTACTCTTCGCAGCGGCCAGGGACAGGGTGATACCACCGGCCGCACTTGCCAACATCCACCCAAGGTATACCACGCCCCATGTTGCCATCATCGTTTTTACCTCCATCGCATTTCTTCTGGCATCTATCGGCGGGTTTCAGTCACTTGCCATTGCCTCCAGTGCTGTTGTTCTGGTGGTCTACCTGGGTGTGGTGCTGGCCGTTATCAAATTGAGGAAAATAGTACCTGCTGATTCTCAATCCTTCCGGATACCGGGCGGATATACCGTACCCGTGGCAGCATCCATAGCCACTCTCTGGTTCTTGTCGCATCTAACGGGCGGTGAAGCGATTGGCATTTTGATTTTGATCGGGATATTCACAATCGTGTTTTTTGGCAAGCGTTTTGCAGAGACGCGAACTGCCGCAGCCAAGATAAAAACGGAACCTGTTTCCGAGCCCAAAAAACCATAGTCACGCTAAAATTCTTCACCAACATCAGCTAAAAGCTCACTTTCTAACTAACTCACACAAAACCGGCAATAAAAATCTGAATACATGAAATTCCCATCCGCCCTTACCATATTGATGATTATTGCGGCGCTGGTTGCCATCTCAACCTGGGTGATCCAGGCCGGGAATTATGATTCGCTGACCTATAATGCCGAAGTGAACACATTTACCCAAACAGGGAATGACAATTCACTTACACTTGCTGCAACCCAGGAAGCTCTGGATGAACGGAACATCAAAATACCGCTGGAAAATTTTACCAGCGGCGCAATTTATCGTCCGGTGAGCATTCCGGAAACTTATCAAAGAGTGGATGCGCGTCCGCAGGGATTTTTTGCACTGGCAATGTCGCCCATTAAGGGAATTATTGATGCAGCGGATATCATCTTTCTGGTACTTATTATCGGAGGGCTGATCGGGGTATTGAACCTGACCGGGGCGTTTAATGCCGCCATAGACTGGCTGGGCAACGTACTTAAAGGCAGAGAATACTTGCTGATCATATTCACCACAACATTAGTCGCAATTGGCGGGACTACGTTCGGTTTTATGGAGGAAACCATTGCTCTCTATCTGATTCTAATTCCTGTGTTTATGGCAGCCGGGTATGATGCCATGGTTGGCCTTGCCTCCATTTATCTCGGATCTGTTGTGGGTGGTATGTGTTCCACAATTAACCCGTTTGCTACGATCATCGCCTCCGATTCGGCCGGTATTCTGTGGACAATAGGTTTACATGGCCGAATTATCATGTTCGTAATCTGTATCACGATTACTATCCTGTTCGTTCTTAATTACGCGAATAAAATCAAAAAAAATCCATCGAAATCTCTGCTTTTCAACCGGAAAGAAGAGATGGAAACCTATTTTGGAATGCCTTCAAAGCTGGAAGTGCCCCCGCTGAATCTGCAGCGAATTCTGATTCTGATTGTTTTTATGGGGTGCTTCGGCGTGATGATTTTGGGAGTTATAGCGCTTGACTGGTGGTTCGTGGAAATGACCACCGTTTTTCTGGTGGGTGCTATCACAATTGGATTCATCGCCCGGATGAATGAATCGAAGTTCGTGGAAGTCTTTTCCAAGGGGGCCGGTGAACTACTGGGAGTAGCTTTTATCATTGGCGTTGCGAGGGGGATTTCCATTTTGATGAATGACGGTATGATCAGTGATACCTTACTCTATCATGCTGCTACTGTAACCGACGGAATGAACGAGGGGTTCTTTGTTAACGCGATGTTTCTGATCTACAACGGATTGTTTTTCCTGATTCCGTCAACATCGGGAATGGCCGTTCTCACGATGCCTGTTTTTGCCCCGCTTGCAGATACTGCCGGTTTAGGCCGTGAGATGATCGTAAATGCCTATCAATATGGACAGCTTAGTCACCTGGTCATACCAACCGGAATCTTATTACCCTCCCTTGCCATTTGCAAAATTGGGTACGATGAATATTTGAAGTTTGTATGGCCACTGCTACTGATCTTGGCGGTTGTAACGATGATCGTTTTAACCATTCAGGTGAGTATTTGAAAACAAGAAATCTGCCAGCCCTATGCCAAAATTCTTCCACACCATTCGCAAAAAACTGATCGAACAGGATGATGTTCAGAAATATATGCTATATGCCATGAGCGAAATCCTGCTGTTAGTGATAGGGATCCTTATCGCCCTGCAGATCAACAATTGGAATGAACAGAGAAAAACCGCCGATAGCGCAAAAATATTGGCGCAACCCATGCCGGCCGATTTGTAAAAGGACACCACAGCCCTTCATGTTGCCATCAAAAATGGAAGAGAATGCCCGCTGCCAGCAAAAGCATGCAGGGAACGGGCTTGACCGGTGTTACATCCTCATATTCAGCACAAAAGCATAAAATGGGTCAAAAGTCCAAACTTTTGGGTGAATAGTACAAGAACGTTACAAGGCTAAAGCGTAATATGTTTAACGAACCCGGCACCCATCATTCTATGATATAAACAACAAGGCAAAATAGACATGAAATTTTTAGTTGTAGACGACGAACGCGATGTTGAAATGCTGTTCCGGCAAAAATTCAGAAAAGAGATCCGTAGCGGTCTTATTGAACTTGAATTTGCTTTCTCCGGACAGGCTGCTTTGGATCACCTTGAAAACACACAGCCCCCTGAGGTGCTATACATTTTTTCAGACATAAACATGCCGGGGATGTCGGGACTGCAGCTCCTCGAAAAAGTAAAATCACAATTTCCGCAGATCCAGGTAAGCATGATTTCGGCCTATGGGGACGATGAAAATTACAACCGCGCCATCAATTCTGGTGCTAAAGAATTCTTCACCAAGCCAATTGATTTCGGTACACTGAAAGAAGAAGTGCAGCAAATGCTGGATGATGAATAAATAATTCCTTTTTAATATTAACTTCAGTTCGATTAATAATTTTTTTAATTATTCAAAAAAAAAGTCTTCCGGCAGCCGACGGAGAGATTAGTCCGAATGGATGCCTTTAGGCAAGAGCGGTGTCTGATGGGGCAAATGGCGAGGCTGTTTGGCTTTCGGACACAGACCTATCCTCGACATACTCGACGTTCCGCTGATCCAGGAAGATTTCAGCCGTGTGCTTGTGAACTTGTGTAGTTATACGTTTGAGGCTTGTGCTGAGCGGAGTTGAAGTACGATGCGGGAGAAACTTTCTGTGAAGGATGACCGTACTTACTAATCCTAAACTTACGCTTCGGACGTTTCAGAAGAATGAAGTAACTTATGTTGAAATTGAAGATAAGGTTCAGGAATTCCCGACGATATAAAAGACAAGATTTTGCAGCCCTTCTTTACGACAAAGAAGGGGACAGAGGGTACGGGACTGGGACGAAGCATTACAAACGATATTATTAAAGCTCACGGCGGAACCTTGGATTTTGAGTCCACTACCGGTAAGCAGACAATTTTTAAAATCTCAATACGACGACAATGGCAACAATGACAAAGCCGGTTAAATTTTTAGTAGTAGACGATGAGCGGGATGTTGAGATGCTCTTCAGACAAAAATTCAGGAAAGAGATACGGAATGGACTTATAGACCTGGAATTCGCTTTTTCAGGCAAGGAAGCGATAGAATTTTTAGATAATCAGGCACCGCCGGAGGTTGTATATATCTTTTCAGATATCAATATGCCGGGAATGTCGGGACTGGAGCTGCTCGAAAAAGTCAAAGATAAGTTTCCCTCCATCCACGTTAGTATGATTTCGGCCTATGGTGATTCTGACTACCATCAAAAGGCGATTGACTCCGGAGCTAAAGAGTTCTTTACGAAACCGATCGATTTTAGCTCTTTGAAACTGGAGCTTACTCAGGTGATTGATAGTAAAAAGTCAAGAGGATGAGTGCGAAAGTCAGTAAAGGTTCTATTCAAGCGGGTTAAGGAGAGACGATGGCAATATGTAGATAACGGCCACTGCCTTTGGAAGATTTTTGTTTTGCTTGATATTGTGCATCATAGCTCTTTGTAATTGCCAAGTTCCAGTGTCCAGTCGTATTCTTTAAAGTTAACAGACGGTTCAGACTCCTGTGGAATTATACCGTACGACTTAATCATCTCTATAGCGCCCGAAACACCACCAAAATCACCCCTGAACCAGCTTATGAGCCTTGTCACTTCTACATCGTTCTCTTCAGCGCTGTAGTCGGTTGTATCCTCAAGGTGCTCTTTGGCGCCTAAACGAAGCTGCTCTTCAACTCTGTCAGGATCGAACGGTGCGATGTACGGGCAGCTGGCAGCGCCGCAATTGAGTACAAAGTGTATTCTTGGATCTATTTCATCCCACCAAAAGCGTTCCACAAACTCATCAACAGACCAGCTGTTCAGATAACCCAGCGATATTTTAATTTTTGAACGTCTCATTATGCCATGCTCAATGTCATCAAAGCTTAGCTCTTTGCCGGCTATGGTAATCTGGGGAGATGAGAAGAAGTTGTATCCAAACCAGCTGTTTCGGTTTACGAAAAGCTCCGGGTCCTCAAGAAGTAAAATTTGCACGTAAGCGTTGTAAATGTTGATCCAAAACGCCTTCTTTTCTGATTCTGTGGCCAGGTTTTGATACAGCTCATCTTCTGGTACGGAGGCGAGCATCCGTGTATACATAAAGTGAGGGTCGCCGTCACGAACAGCCTCTACCAGCTGTTTAGACAGCTCTGCGTAGGATATAGAGTTATTTACCGGATCCTCTTCCATTGTATTATCGATATCTTGTGCTGAAGCGGATAAAATGCCCAATACTGCAAAAACAAGAAGCGTAATAATAAAGAGGGCTGCCCGCCGCATCGTCGGAATTAAAATAAAGGCATCGCCGGTTCTGGTTATCATAGGTTCAATATGTTCTGGTTTCTTAACAGTATGCTGAATTAAAGTACCATCCACAGGGGAAGTTATTTCGTATTTAATGTATAAAGCAACGTAAGAGGGCTTTGCAAAACCAGGGATTTTGTCATAGTTCAAGGCCAGAGATATTCAATGTTTGATTTGTATTATATAGAGTCTAATAATTAATTTCACAAACCCTGAGTAATTCATCATTGGGTTTCTGAAAGTGCGAAAACATTTTCCAAAATGCGACTTTACG
>Ga0307966_1004741_pt1 | contig 10117 bp, 14 predicted proteins | sample OrgLakmetagen646_FD_203141 | JGI IMG/M metagenome (GOLD analysis project Ga0307966, IMG submission 203141) | Saline water microbial communities from Organic Lake, Antarctica - #646 | ecosystem: Environmental > Aquatic > Non-marine Saline and Alkaline > Saline | place: Antarctica: Organic Lake... | reverse complement strand
GGTGGCACCATATAATCTATCTGCTATATGATGAAGGGCGCAATTTCATTGCAATAAAGCAGACAACGAATGGCGTGCCTGTCTCAAGCCTGATCACAAAGCCGCAAGGCACAAACGCTGCAAGATGCAGGCACTTTTGGCTTACGCCCAGTGCACCACACTGCAATCTCTGTAAAATGTAGTCAAAGCAGGCAGCACTCACTGATCGATTAAAGTCACGTTTTCTGGCTTCACAGTCTTGACGACACCCAGGGTGCAGAAGCCTGTGCCACCTCCCACGTCAACAACCTACATAGACACAATGGTAGGGTCAGAAAGAGGTCAATTCAGAATATTGACGAAGGACTGCACCATATCACGGTAAACTGTGTGTGAGCAGAAGAGGCATGCACCTACATGGACAAGCATACTAAGACGCAGGAACGAAGCATACCGAGACACAGAAACCCAGGTCTCACCAGCAGTCAGCTGTTTCTTAGTCGAAATTCCTACACAGCAGGACGCCAAACACTTGTAGTAACCCTGTCGAGCAAACTCGTGCTTCTCACCTTCAGATCCGGGCTGTCAAGCTTGGCAGGTTGCAGCGAGTCTTCACGCATGTCCTCCGTCCAGTGCCTGTGAGAAAGGCAATCAGGGGCGCATGAGGACAATAGCAAAAGCAGTCGAGCGCGCTGAGTGAACTCATAAAGCAGGCACAATGGCTAGACGTGGACCAAGGTGCGCGTATTATTTCATACATACATTAGCACCTCACAGGCTATACACTGAGCTTAATCCTATGTGCGCAAACTCATACTTTTTCCAGGTCACTAAGAGACAGAGAGCGCGCAGAGACAGACGTTAGTGCTACCAATATAAATATCCCTCTTATCAAACCCGTGTACAGAAGCAATTGAAATGCGTCTCACACGTGCACACACGCACACGCACACATACACCAACACACACACGAGAATACATACACGCACGCCCCCCCTTTCCAACACACAAACAAACTCACAAACACATACACACACAAACACACAGATATGCACGCAAGTACACACGTAGCACACCCACACCCACACGCACACCCACATACCCACAAACACACACACAGACACACATAAACACACACATACACTCACACACACACACACATAAACACACACACACACACTCACACACACACGCGCACGCATGCACACACGCACGCACGCACCCTGGGTTAACGATGGTGTCGTAACTGTGGGGAAGCGAAGTGGGGGAGGAACGGGTGAGGAGAGGTCAGGGGGTCTCTTTGCTTCTTCTACAGTTTGCCGCATCACTCACACAATGGAAAGGAAGCGGTAGAAGGTCTTTGCTTCCTCTTTATGCTGGATGAACCGAGGCCCAGTTTGAGCTTGGGAGTTGCAGGAAATTAACCTGCTGTGCTCTTGGCTGATCAGCTTCCTGATTGATGTACATCTTTGACCTCTATTTAGCAACACAGGGTTTTGGGTGCTTGAGAGGTGCAGACGGCAGGGCTTGCTACCGAGGACACTGTGGCTTATATTCATTGTAGATATCAATAATATATATTTTTTTTCATTAACACCCTCACCACAAACTCATCATACACACAAGCTCTCACATTTTCTACGCCTATTTTCTGCAATGTTGTGAGAATCATGTTCGACATCCTACCAAATGGAAGGGGTGGGATTCTTTTGGCATGTCACATCGATAATTCTGGTTAGAAGTAGGGCTACAGAAACAAGAAAAATCGTTACACTAAATGCGTATGCGTGCTTCCGAACCTCTCATCAGCAAACCATGTATCTGTGTCCGTGGCAGGGAAAAAACAGACAGCTAGCGCTTCAGCGCATTGCCCCCGCCCTTAAAACATCGCTCATATTGAAAAGAGTTCTGCCTGGGACATCCAACTCCTTGGCCAGATGCATTTGCGTGGACAGAAACAAGCAAGCGTCGACGCTGCCCTCTGCGTACGTCGTACGTCCTGTCACATTGTGCTTGAACTCAAATGCCACGCTCCCGTCCTCTGAAACCAGTTGGTACGTGTGGAATGCGTGCCCATTCAGAGCGGATTCAGGTACTTGCATGACCTCCATCTGCAAAGAAGGAGCACAGGAGGCAGTGAGCAAGGAAATTTAAGTTGATTCAGTTTTTATTACAGGTGAGTACAAGGGCAGGTCCATGCCAAATGTGACCTTTAAGGAGCAGGAACAAGTCCTTTAGTACAGGACGGACACGATACACAGACAAGCACACCAAACGGTTTAGCAATACGACAGGGCCTGCCACATGCCCTTTGTGCGGAGGATCAGACAGAGCTCCACACATACTTCTTAGGTACAACAACCAAACTTTGAAACGAATGCATATAAACCGACACCACCACGCAGTTAGCCTTCGTGAGGAAGAGATCAGCAAAGGCAAGCTGGGCCCAACAATTGTTACAACGGATGCTTGTAACAGTGAAAAGTTATGACCTTAACATTGAACCCCCCGATGACATTGAAAGAAACATTCCTGACTGGGTTTTCCCAACACAACAAAACCTTCCAACTAGACATCAAAGCCGTCCAGATGGCGTGTTAGTTATGCCCATTGAGGGGAGAGGCAGGCAATTGGATCCCAAAAAGATCCCCCTTTAGGACTGACAAACATCTTGTAGAATTCAAACTCTACTCAGACATATACCCGCAACAGACATTAGACAAAGCGCACAACCAACATCAACCTCTTATCCAGCGTTTACGAACAAGAAGCCTCCAAGGCATCTCTCGAAACAACCAAGTCACACATCATGTTATGCTTCTTGGAGTCGGGGGCACAATCTACAATTAGTACACCATAACTACAATCTACAATTAGTACACCATAAAGTAAAGGTACTTGACTTAGGCATCCCCACGCACAAAGTGCACCAACTAGCTACTAAACTACACTGCCATGCGATAAAAAGCTTACACAATATCACAAAAACAAGACATAAAATCAGTGTTGTGAACTTTACAGTTGACGCCCTCAACCGTCATTTGACGGTCAGGCGTAATTTAAGGTTTTGACCGTCAGAAACTAATCACCAGGCGTAATTCACGGTAATTTTAATTTTTGACATCAGACGGTCTGCTTTACAGTTATTTACGGTGTGAAAACGTCAGGAATTACAGACAGTCACTTCCAGGAGCAAAGTTCAGCAGCTTTCAGTCCCCTTGGATGCAGCTCAAGTGTGTGTGTGTGTGTGCGTGTGTGTGTGTGTGCGAGTACGCGCGCGTGCGTGTGCGCATGCGTGCGTGCGCGTGCGTGTGCATGTGTGCGTGCGTGTGCGTGTGCGTGCGTGCGCGTGTGCGTGTGTGTGTGTATGTGTGTGTGTCATCACCTCAGCCACCTCTTGCGCAGAGGGGCTATACAGGAAATTGCACCTGCCAGGGTTGAGCAGGTGGTTCTTGAGCCGCGTAGCGTTCAGCCCAGTGAGCGTCCTCTGGCAGTGCATGCAGCTGTACTCCTCAGTTGTCTTGCCATCCTGCTTGCAGCAGCTGGCCAGGCCGGCCAGGCTCGACTGACTCAGGGCCACAGGGCCACACGAGCCCTCTTGGCCTGATTACCAGAGGACATTTATATTTATATCGCAAATCGCAAATGTTGTTTGTGGGGAATTCGGAGCTTGAGTTGGCACTCTGAGCCACTGAGTTCCTGACGCCGCACCGTTACTTACGATTCCCCACCGTCAGTATGAATTTCACCGTTAATTACGGTTATGTGACGTAGACGTCATTTAAGCACCGTGATTTACGGTGCCATTTCTGATTGACGCCGTAAATTCACAACACTGCATAAAATACACCTTGACAACAACAGTGATAATGGGGGATCTGATGGGGGGGTTACTGGTAGAGCGGCTGGCTTCAGGAGGGCTAGGCGCAGGCCGGATCGCATGGCTGACAACCCGTCGGATCCTCATTAGTCTCTGTTGTTTCTCTTATTCGTCTTTCGGTGGGGCTCTGGCTAGTGTGAGCACTAATTGAGAGCCTTTCCTTTATGCACGCTGGTGACTTCCAGTGTAGACTTTTACTTTTTAGTACAAGGGCGGGCGTCAAAGAATCTCAGCCCCGCATTAAATATACTCGCTTTGATAGGCATATCAATCAGAAGAAACAAGACCTCTCACCTGCTTTTGAGGCTCACGAATTAGCTCAATCTCAGCGACATCAAAATTTAGGCCCAAATCGTTGAGGGATGCCACAACCGCCTTAGCAGTACCAGATGTATCCTGCACATTGGTAAGGAGCTTGAGGTTCGACATGCATAGCCATTTCTAGCGGGGAATATCTTCTGACTATGTTCGAGCACAACTCCATGGATGCATAAACAATACAGGTGTAGAATGGTGACCACATGATTAAAGGGCGGCAGCACAGCTGCAGTGTCTCGTTCTTGCCTTCAGAGTTATGTCACAAAGCACACAAAAGGTTTCTAATTCTGCTCAAAACTGTCGTGCACATCACAGAATGACTGGAGTTTTTAGCAAAAGAGCGGCAATCCTACCAGATCTCTGCAAAGCAGGGTCTGTAAGCCTTTTTTTATATAGTACTGTTTTAAGGGAAGATCTACAGAGAAAATACTTGGAAAAGGTTTAGATTACCAAAACAAAAGCGCCATTAATGGGGCACACAAGAGCTAGGTTCACACAATTAAGGTATAATTGTTGAACAATTACAACTGAATTTCAGTCAAGTTCCAGCTTCAAGGCTTCCAGCAAATGAATTGCAAGCTATTATGCTAGGGCGCTCGTAATTAGGCTCCATCAAAAAAGTTACCTGTTTTGTGGATTGATGAGACTCAATTACACGAAGCTTGTAGCCTGAGAACGCGCCTGGGTACGAGGCAGCTGCCTGCTCAAACATGGCCTGGAGGATGGAATGCATGGTTAATCAAAATAGTTGTACGTGCGAAACTTTGCAAATGCTGCCTGGAGGATGGTAGCAGGGAAGAGAGAGAAACCCTTTATATAAGATAAAACCCGCCATTGGATCATTAGCAATTACACTACTACAACATCTCATACAGTAGCGCCATACCTACACCACCTTACATCTTATCCGTTATACTTGTTAAGATATGTAAGGTGGCGTCGGTGGTCTAAAAGATACAGAAGATAAGTGCGGAAACCACCTGGTTTGACAAGAGACCTTTTGACACGAACGCCTTATGACATGAATGACACAAATGCCCCTCACGCACCTGGAAGGCGACAATTTGCTTGCCCATGTTTGGTGCTATCACGGCATACACCTTGGACATGTCAGCTTCGTATAGAAGTCGTGCACGATCGCCACCTACATTGTACCAATAAATCATATGCTTATTCACACCTCATTCTAGTGTTCAGGGGCAAAGGCTAACAAATTGAAGAGCCCCTCCAGGCCTCTCCGTCAAACAAACTGCTGGCTGTCCATGAGTGCAAGGTCTTTGCAAACAATGGCATGCTCCTACGCAGATAGAGCTGCTTTCTCAGTGTGGGGGACTTTTGCATGAGGGTGGTACCAACACCGAGATAAAGTGTCTTTTTTTGTACACACTAGAAGATAAGAAACGTGGATGCTCGCACCCTTCATTGCTACCTTCATTTGTTCAGTGCCATGCTTTACGGAAGAGAAAGAGCAGAATACTGGGGCTCTCAATGTTTAATGTGTACATTTGTCTGTGAGAAATTGCTACGCTACATTCTGACAGTCCTTGCTGCACGCTCGCCTGTTGTGCCCATGACGAAGGGTGTGCGGTGCTGCATGTAAAACTCGGCCATGCTGTGAATGACGTCTGGGACCGTGTAATCCACCATGATGAGGTTGGGGTACTGCAATGTGGGGCGAATGCAAAGGTTGAATCAAAGGTGTGTTGTCCCTGTGTTATCCAGAAATACTTGCCAAGCAACGCCTGTGAAGTGCGTCCGTGCACGAATTGTCAGAATGTGTATGCCTCAAACATCACATATTAATTGCACAGTGCAAATCACCTTGTGCTCTGTGTTTGAAATTACATGTGTATGCGAGAACATGGAGGTCGACCAAGCAATTTGTCACAAACCTTCTCCTTGATGGCTCCAATGGCTTCATCACGGGTCTCTGGCCCGACTAGCTCTATTTTCTGTCCCTCCACCATGAGGTGCTTATTGGCAGCCGCCATGTCCGAGGCGCACAGGGTGTAAGGAACCAGCTCTAGGCCAGCCCTGCGTGTGGCATCTGCTACCGCCTGGCCCATTTTGCCCACCATGCTGTTCACCATAATTTGTGGCTTCGGGGCATCTGACAGCGCTGAAGCCTGCATGGATTCAGAAGAGCGCATGTTGATTTACGCTTGTGAGTTGAGTGCGGACTTTCACATTTGACTCAGGTCGCTTACTGCATGCAACACTTGCATGGACACACACACTCTTAAACATTAAGGCAATAACAGCACGAAGGAACACAGAATGGCTGAAAGACGCGTACATGGACCACGAGGGAGCGGCTTGCAGGCCTTCTTTGGCCTTGAGTTCCTCTTCCAGCACTAGGCCTATTTTTGCATGCTACTGGGCTGTTTGCATGCTGCTTGAGGCCAAGAGAGCCGCGCTGGTGGAGCATAGGTAGTTGGAATTTTTTGCTTCTCAGCTATAATTTTATTATAGTTTACTATTTAATTTCTACACCCTTTATTTTGTGTTAAGAAGTCGGGGCCAAAAGAACAGCAATCATGGCGACCCTCAGTGACCGCATGTCCATCAACACCCAGATTGAGCACCTGCAGTCCAAGTATGTGGGCACAGGTCACCCTGATATCTCCAGGTGAGTGTGTTACATCTGCTCACGTCTGTTTTCACACACGCACATAGCGCTGCATGGAATTGAGCCGCTTGTAATACACACGGGTAGATGCTTGTAGCTCCATGTGTAGGTGCACATGTGGTGCATAAATCTGTTTGTTCAGCGCGTGTCGCTGTGCGTGTTGTGCAAGGGCATGTGCGTGGTTTGCTTGTGCATGTATCGGTGAGAGAGTGTGTGTGAACGTGTTTGTGTGTGTGTGTGTCTGTGTTTGCGTGCGTGAGTTTGTGTGCGTGCATATGTGTGCGCGACTGAGCGTTGTGCATGCGTGGGTGAGCAAGTTTGCGTGTGCGTGTGCGTGTGTGTGTGTGCATTTATATATGAGGAGTAGTGTATATGCGTATGTAAGTCTGTGTATGTGCGTGCACGCTCTCGCACAAGCTCGCACCTGTTGGTGTTTTTGGGGATGTGCAGAGAAGTACAGGTTAGCGCATATCAGCTCTTGAGCTACGACGAGTAGAAGGATAGCACAAATGTTGCCACTTGCTCAACAAAGTATGACCAGGTTGGCAAGGCCACTTACTCCACCGTTTCCATCCACTTCTCATCTGTGCGCTCAATTTTGTACTTCCCTTCCCTGTGCTCTCCACTTGCACCCATCTCCACATCCTACGTGTCCAGGTTTGAGTGGGCTCTGAACATCCATCGTGATAGCTATGCCTCCTACATCGGCCACCACCCCATGCTGGCCTACTTCTCCACCGTAGAGAACGAGTCCGTCGGTCGTGTCAAGTAAGGCTGCTGCATGTGTGTGTTGTGTGTGCGTGCGTGCGTGTGTGCGTGCGTGCGTGCGTGCGTGCGTGCGTGCGTGTGTGTGTGTGTGTGTGTGTGTGTGTGTGTGTGTGTGTGAGAGAGAGAGAGAGTGCACACATACACCCCTCTCTCTCTCTCTCTCTCTCTAGGTTTGCGTACATTGCTTTTCAATGCTAGTCGAATTTGTCAATCCAGGCTGCTCATACATTCAGACCAGCACAGGCCTAGGCTGGAATTTCCATCAATAAGGCAAAATATGGCTAACTGGCGTTTCCCCCTACACCCTACCAATCATGATACTGAACAATGTGTTATTAGTGAATTTTTTATTCGGCATTGCCGGGTGGCATAGCAACAAAAAAACCGAAGGCATGCCTCCGTCTTGGGTTGGACCCCTCCACCCCATTTCCCCACATCCAGATCCCACAAAAATAAAATGGGTGTCATTGCGCACCGTGGTTGTCTAAGGGTAGTTCTAGAAGAAGTATTCAAATTCGATTTGTGTTCTTGCAGACTACCATAGTCACCCAGCCTTGACACCCTTGCCAATGCATTATTTAAGCTTCTTGCGCATTGGCAAGTGTGGAATCGTCCAACAGGAGTACCCAAAACACTCACAGCTGTTTCTATGCATGTCTATGCCCTCCTCGTTTTCCCCCCAACATAGCCACTGATAAGGAGTGCTCATTGACTGAGCGCAAAATGAGCAATGTACATTCATTGTTTTGTGCAATGCCCAAAAACATTTTGGATGCCTCCCCCCACTCAAATGGGCCCTCAGAACATCTCATTTTGGCAGTTCTTAGCGGCAAGGCTACAATCTAGAATGTACAACCTAATTTGGAACGAGCATGCCTCCCTTCAGTTGCGCTAATTTTGGCCTCCTCGCAAAAAGGCCAGAATTATTCAATTCGGGGTCACAGGTATCATTTATGGCCTTTTTGGCGCCCCGTGGTTAGTGTCAATCCGAATAAGTATCATTTATATAAAATCCTGATGTTTAGGGCTTTCGATGGTTCTATACATGGGTCAGCAATTTTGCATGTAGATTTGTCACCGGAATTCTGAGCTCAAGATCTGTCGATTGGAACCCTTGTTTGTGAATCTTGTGAAAGGGAAGGGGACTAGATGCCTGGTTACTAGATGCCTGGTTACTGGATGCCTGGTTATTAGATGCCTGGTTACAGATTCCATGCTAGCATGGAATGCCCCCAAGTAAATCGCGTGGGTGCGTTCAAGCAAACAACCAGAAATTGGCTCCAAACGTGCTGGTATCGTATCGCATGATGTACAACATGTTAACTATGTTAATCTTATGAAGTAAAAAAGTGCATGGCAAATGTTTCAGCTGTGTTTTAGTACCAATAGGTGGTCAGTGCAAGAGCGTGCGCGCATCAGTTTTTGCATTATTACTCTGGAATTAGTTTGGAGAAATAGATAAATGCCCATTGTTAGAAGGTGAAAATGACTTATTATTTGTTTAATGGGTCAGGCAGGGGGTTGGGGGGGGGACGGGATGTTATGCTTGAGGCCCAATTTGGCTGTCAGGAATTTTTTACACCCTCGTGTCGGGGTCGTGCCATTTCCATTTTTTGCACTTTCACCTGTGATCTTATCAAACCTTTCTTGCCCCTAAAACTAAATGTGCAAACCTGCATGCAAAGGCTATGGTGTAGTCAAGGCTGCGGTGTCGAAGAATATGGTGTTATTCAGGCTGTGGGGGCCAGGGCCAGGCTTTCAGATTTGAGTGTCCTGCAATCTTTCTGCTGTATGAGTTGTTGCGCTCTGTGTGCATTGAACGCTCTCTTAAAGAAAGCTCAGCTTCCTTTGTTGTTTCATGGAATAATGAAGCTCACACACCACCAGTGCATCTGCCCCATATCTAACGTTGGTATATCACTGCTTGAAACGACTTGGGCATCTTATGTACGAAGCATTCAAAAGAACCGCAAGACGAAATATGTACCTGTACTTGCCAAATTGAGCAAAGAAAGGCTTGTAGTCCCCCAAGGCTTTGAAACTGCCAATTTCTTGCTGAATTAAATGCAGAAAAGACATGGTGATTCTGTTATGTTAGCATCGTAATATGGATTGTTTTCAAGGACTCATCACAACTGCTAAACAACTAGATCCTCACAACTGCCCAGACTAGAAGGGGCAAGTGGGGGAAGCGTTGCAAGCAACGCTGAAAAGTTGGCGAAGTAGTTGTGGGCGTCTTCTTTATTTGCGTGCAACCTTATAACAAATTTCCTGATTTGTTTTGTTGCGTGCATGCGTGCGTGCTTGCATGTGCACGTGTGCCTGTTTACGTGCATGTATGTGTATGCACGTTATGTGTGTGTATGTATGTGCGTCCGTGCACACATGCATGCTTGCACATACGTGCTAGTATGTGAGTGCGTGCGTATGTGGAAGTACGTGTGTGTTGTGTGCACATGTGTGTGTGTGTGCGTGTGTGTGTGTGCGTGTGTAGGTGTGTGTGCATGCATGTGTGTGTGCGTGTAAGTGCGTGCGCGTGCACG
>Ga0307966_1004739_pt1 | contig 10118 bp, 7 predicted proteins | sample OrgLakmetagen646_FD_203141 | JGI IMG/M metagenome (GOLD analysis project Ga0307966, IMG submission 203141) | Saline water microbial communities from Organic Lake, Antarctica - #646 | ecosystem: Environmental > Aquatic > Non-marine Saline and Alkaline > Saline | place: Antarctica: Organic Lake... | reverse complement strand
AAGCGAGCGAATATAAACTGCCGTCAATCCCGAAGCCCATAGCCTAGAACTTGTCTTTCCTCGGCAAATAAAGCTCCGGTTCGAGGGCTTACCTCGGCAACGAATATAGATCGGTGCCAATCACTACCGATTTGGTCCTCCTTTGGTGCCCCCGCTACGCAAAACCGCCCTATGCGGCTTGTTTTGAGCCGTGGTAGAGCCGCCTGCGACCACTTTGCCCTTTCAACCAGCTTTGGCCCTTTTCACGGGCCCGGGCCAGGATCAACTCCAGTGGGCCGGCGATCCGGTAAAAAAGATCGCCGTAGAATTTAAAGGACACCCATCGAAATTTCTCAAAGAAATAGAAATAAGCGTCAATTAGCGAATATAAGCGGTTTCCGGCTACGCCGGAGATTATTACAGGACACCCATACACAGGTCTTTAAAATACACAGGCTATTTTTAAAGTCTTCGGTTTTTTTTCAGAGAAGGACCATTTATCTTTTGCGTCATCCAACAACTTCGTTTATCTTACAAAAATGAATAATCATATATACAAAAAAATCGAGCTCGTTGGTTCCTCCAAAGAATCCATCGAGGACGCCGCTCAGAACGCCATCAAAAAGGCCTCTGAATCAATCCGTAATATGCGGTGGATGGAAGTGGGCGAGATCCGAGGACACATCGTTGACGGCGCGATCGACCACTGGCAAGTCGGTGTGAAGATCGGATTCACCCTAGAGGCCGAAGACGCTCCCGAGACGCTCGAAGAGAAGAAGAGCTAGTCGGGCGATTGGTGGGCTGCTGCCAGGGTTTTAACCACGGATGAACATGGATGGGATGGCTGCGCCCTGATTCCTTGATTCCTTTTTTTAGTGCCTTCTCGTGCCTTTTTGTGGCTCGAATCTAGTTCTTTTTAACCACGGATGAACACGGATTTAGCTACGCGCAGCATGGGGCCTCTCCGGCGGCTGCCGGATTCGCCCGCACTAGACGCCGGGACAAGTGGACACGGATAGGATAGCGGTGCCCCCGATTGATTTCACTCACTCCCCTAGTGCAGGGCTCAGAAGCTTATTCGGACTTCGGCGGATTCAGTCGAGTCGCAGACCATCGTCTGGTTTCCTTCGGAAAAACCACGAATTACTTGAGCTGCGCCAAAAATAGGCCTACCTCACTGAGTTATCCCTCACAACTAATGCATTATGCCTACCACTAAGATTTTACACCTTGCTTGCCTGCTAGCTGCGCTGGCCATTTCAGGTTGTTCCGCCTCCAACGGTTCGGACGACGAGGCCCCGCAGGGCGGCTCAGGAGGCGCTCCGTCTAAAGCCGACGTCGGTTTTATTGAGGTCCGTCCCATAGTGATCAAGCAAACGAATCCACTGCCGGGCCGGGTGCTGGCCTTTGAGGAGGCTGAAATTCGCCCACAGGTCAACGGAATCGTGCTGGAGCGTCTTTTCGACGAGGGGTCCTACGTCGAGGAGGGGCAACCGCTGTATCAAATCGATCCAGCGGTCTATCAGGCCGAGCTTGAGCTGGCCGAAGCCGAACTGGAAAATGCTGAAGCTCGGCTCCGCAACGCGAACCTCCGCTATGAGCGCTTCGAGCAACTGGTAAAGAATAATACGGTCAGCCAGCAACAATTCGACGATGCGGAGGCTGAGCTGAATCAGAGTCGTGCCGCCATTAGTCTGGCAGAGGCCAAAGTGAGAAGAGCTCAAATCAATTTGGACTACACGCAGGTGCGTTCGCCCATCAGCGGCTATATCGGGCCGTCTGCAGTGACGCGCGGCGCCCTGCTTACGGCGCTGCAGCCGCTACCTCTGGCCACGGTCCGGCAACTCGATCCAGTCTACGTGGATCTATCGCAAACTGCGACCGAGGCTCGCCGCTTACAAGAGCGCCTGCTGCGAGCGAGAGCGGAAGGAGAAGCCGAGAAGACCTACGAGGTCACTTTATATCTGGGAAATTCCGATGAGGCTTATCCTGAACTGGGCACACTCGAAGCGACCGATCTTGCCGTCGACCCGAGGACCGGTGCGATCCGGTTGCGGTCGGTTGTTCCGAACCCGGATCGCATTCTGCTTCCGGGCTTGTTCGTCCGCGCCTCAGTCGATGAGGTGGGCGAAACACGGGAATTACTGGTCCCCCAGAAAAGCGTCCTGATCGAACCGGATGGGAGCAAGTCGGTCTGGCTCGTTTCCGCCGAAGACACGGCGACGAAGCGAGCGATCCAAACCGGAGCCAGCCACAGGGGCCACTGGGTGGTGCGCAACGGCCTGGAGACGGGTGATCGGGTGATCGTCGAGGGCCGCATGAATCTAAAGGAAGGCGCGCCGCTAAAATTGGAATCGCTCGAAATAAAAATCGGTGACAGCGGCAGCAAATCGGCTGCACAGCCATCCCCTGAAAGCGAGCTGGAGAGCTAATCATGATTTCACGTTTCTTTATCGACCGGCCCATTTTTACATGGGTCATCGCCATCTTCATCATGGGTTTTGGGGTATTTGCGCTCTTTCAATTACCGATCGAACAATACCCCAAGATCGCGCCTCCCCAAATCTCGATCACGGCGACTTACCCCGGAGCCTCGGCGAAAACGCTCGAAAATACGGTCACTCAAGTCATCGAGCAGAATCTGACCGGGATCGACCGGATTCGATACATCCAGTCGGAGAGCTCCTCGTCCGGCCGTGCCACGATCACCCTCACCTTCGAACCCGGCACCGATCCGGATATCGCGCAGGTCCAGACACAAAACAAAGTGTCGCAATCGCTCTCCTCTTTGCCGTCGATCGTGCAGGAGTTGGGCGTGCCGATCGAAAAGGCGGGCACCAGCTACGCACTCATCGTCGGTTTCTACTCTAAGGATGGATCGCTGGATCGAAACGAAATCTCCGACTTCCTCTCATCGAACCTGGAGGAACCACTCAGCCGCGTCGATGGCGTGGGGCGCATTCAGACCTTCGGGCCCGAGAAGGCCATGCGGATTTGGCTAAATCCGCAGAGCATGAATAATTATAACATCACGACCACGGATGTGCTCAATGCGATCGACGAGCAAAACATCCAGCTGGCCACGGGTGAAATCGGCGGCACGCCTAGCGTCGAGGGGCAGCAAATCAGCGCAACGATTACAGCGCAGTCGCTCCTTAACACACCCGAGGAGTTCGGCGAAATTTTACTCACCGTCACCCCCGACGGGTCCCAGGTGAAGCTGGCGGACGTAGCTCGAATCGAGCTCGGGGCAGAAAGTTACAATGTGATCGGCCGCTGGAATCGCAACCCGGCTTCAGGCATCGCCATCGAACTCTCGCCCGAGGCCAATGCGCTGGAGACGATTCGAGCCGTCAAGGACCGGGTCAAAGATTTCGCGCCGATCATCCCGGATAGTTTGGTCACGGTTTACCCGATTGATATATCCCCCTTTATCGAGGCCTCGATCCGTAATGTCGTGGCCACCATAGGCTTCGCTATCGCCCTGGTTATTCTGGTGATCTTCATGTTCCTGCAGAACATTCGCGCCACCCTCATTCCCGCCGTCGCGATTCCGATCGTCTTGCTCGGGACCTTCGGCGCACTCTACGCGCTGGGCTACTCGATCAACGTGCTCACGCTCTTCGCGCTGGTGCTGGCCATCGGCATGCTGGTGGACGACGCTATCGTCGTGACCGAAAACGTCGAGCGGAAGCTGGAGGAAGACAGTGAACTCTCGCCCAAGGATGCGGCGGTCGCCGCCATGAAGGAGATCTCCGCTGCGCTACTCGGGACCACGGTCGTCATCTGGGCGGTCTTTCTCCCGATGACGCTTTTTGGAGGTTCTGTCGGCGTAATCTACCGACAGTTCTCGGTCACTATATCGATCGCGATGGCACTCTCTTTATTCGTCGCGCTGACGCTCTCGCCGACACTCTGCGGCATCCTGCTTCAATCAAACAAGGAGCGCAAAGATCACAGCTTTTTTGGTTGGTTTAACGCTGGCTTTAACCTCCTTCGGCGTGCGCATGCTCGCTCCATGGACCTCCTGCTGGAAAACCGCGTCGTCCTCCCGGTTCTGTTTCTGGCCCTGGTCGCCGCCGCTGCCCTGATTTTTCTCCGCATCCCCACCTCCTTCCTTCCAGACGAGGATCAGGGGCGGATGTTCACCCTCCTGAGCACACCCCCCGGCACCTCCCTCCAAGAGACGATGGAGAAGGTCAAGGAAATGGAGGATTTCTACCTCGAAGAGGCCGACGATGCCGTCGAAGGCCTCTTTGCCGCCGGGGGCTTTAGCTTTACGGGCCGGGCCCAAAACGTCGGGATCGCTTTTATCAAGCTGAAGGACTGGTCGGAACGCGGCAAAGGCAGCAGCGTGTTCGACCTCAGTGAGCGGGCGATGCGCTCGCTATCGACCGTCCGCGATGCCAGAATCTTCCCTATTGTCCCGCCGCCGGTCAGTGATCTTGGTAGGGCGAGCGGATTTGAGTTTCAGCTGGTCGACCGGGGCGGCCTCGGTAACGAGGCCCTAGTCCAGGCCACCAACGAATTCCTCGGAAAGGCGAATCAGAGCCCGTTGCTCACTCAGGTCCGCTTCAACGGGCTAGAGAATACACCACAATATAATCTCGATGTGGACAGCCTCAAGGCCCGAACTCTGGGCGTGCCGATTTCGGTGATCAACCGCACCCTCAACACCGCTCTTGGCGGCACTTATGTGAACGACTTCCTCGACCAGGGCCGCATCAAACGCGTGTATGCCCAGGCCGACGCACCTTTCCGCATGCAGCCTGAGGATATCGGCGACTGGTATGTGCGCAATGATAGCGGCGGGATGGTCCAGCTCGCCGAGCTCGCGACGGGGCAATGGACCTACGGCCCCCCGAAGCTGACTCGCTTCAATGGCTCGTCAGCTCGGGAGATCAAAGGCGCAACCCCCTCAGGCATCAGCTCGGGTCTGGCTTTCGATGAAGTGCTTCGTATCGCCGGCACCCTACCCGCCGGCATCGGGGTCTCCTGGACAGGAGTCTCCTATGAGGAAAGGGAGGCGGGCACGAACACAGCTTTGCTTTATATCGTTTCGGCACTCGCCGTCTTCTTTATTCTTGCCGCCCTTTACGAAAGTTGGGCCCTGCCGATTTCGATCATGCTGGTCGTCCCGCTGGGTATCTTCGGGGCCGTGCTCTCGACCTGGCTCACGGGGCAAAGTAACGATGTCTACTTTCAGGTTGGGCTACTCATAACCATTGGCTTGGCCGCGAAAAATGCAATTCTGATCGTGGAGTTTGCCCGAACGAACTTTAACAATGGGATGCGCGTTTACGAGGCCGCCTACACGGCAGCAAAAAAGCGCCTGCGCCCAATTTTAATGACCTCGCTCACCTTCCTGCTTGGCGTTTCCCCCATGGCCATTGCTTCCGGCCCGGGCTCCGGAGCGCAGAATGCGATCAGCATCGGTGTGCTCGGCGGGATCACCACGACGACTTTATTCGTTCTCGTCTTTGGACCCTTCTTTTTCATCTGGGTCTATCGGCTGCTGAAGCAAGATCAGGTCAAAGCGAACCGAAAGGCTTCCTAAAGGGCTTTTCTGACTTCTTCCGCAATGATCTGCAATCCATCACGCACCACGTTCTCATCCATCGCATAGGAAACTCGGATGCATTGATCACGGTGCGCCAAATCCGTCTCTCCTAAACCAAAGAAGAAATACTCGCCTGGAATGACCAGCACCTGTCGTGCCTTCAAGCGCTTGTAGAGTTCCTTCGAGCTGATCTTCATTTCCGGGAACCAGAACCACAAAAACAAGGCGCCTTCACTGCGGTGCATGCGCCATTCCATGTCGTCACCAAAGATCTCCATCGCTGCCTGCCGCGCGACTTTGCACTTCTCCTGGTAATAGGGACGCACCACTTCCCGGCTGAGGCGTAGCACTTCGCCGGACTCCACGAGTGGCCGCATAATCTGCTGGCCGGTGCTCGGGTTCGCTAGACCAATGATCGCACTCATGGAGCGCACTGCCTTGATGATATCCGGAGGGCCGATCACGATCCCGGTCCGCGTGCCCGGCAGGCCGATTTTTGACAAGCTGTAGGTGAGGATGACATGCGGCTCCCAGAACGGGGTGGCATCGGTAAAAATGATCCCGGGAAAGGGAGCGCCATAGGCGTTATCGATGATAAATGGGATGTTGTGCGCCTTGGCCAAGGCAGAGAGCTTGCCGGTCTCGTTGTCGGTCAGAACATTGCCAGTCGGATTGGTCGGGCGCGATGCGCAGATGGCGGCGACATCGTCGGTGACTTCAAGCCGGTCGAAGTCGACCCGGTATTTGTATTCATGCGGCCCGGTTTCTTCAATCAACGGCGGGACGGCTTTGAACACGCATCCGTCAATGCCCTGGTTGGCGTAGCCGATATATTCCGGCACCAGGGGCAGCAGGATCTTTTTGCGTCTGCCGTCGGGCATCCGCCCGGCAAGCAGGTTGAAGAGGAAAAAGAACGCGGTCTGCCCACCCGGAGTGATCGCGATGTGATCGACCGTAATTTCCCAGCCGAAGCTCTTTTGGAACAACTCGGCGACAGCGTGCAAAAACTGCGGGTTCCCACTTGGAGGATCATAAGACGTCAACGCGCGATCCAAGCCACCAGCTTCATCGACAAGCGAGGCGATCTGCTTGCGCCACACCACATCCATCTCCGGGATACGCGCCGGCTGACCACCCCCGAGCATTTTGATGTCATCGCCACCGCTCGCGAGCGCGTGGCCGAGATCATCCATTAATTCCTCGATCCCGCTTCCGCAGCCGAGGTGTTGACCAAATTCTGAAAAATCGTATGTCATGAGCGAAGCTGAGTTCTGAAGTTAGGGGTGCCATAGCACAACACTAGAAACGCCTAAAGAAATCCCTGCATCCCCTTTATCCACTAGCCGCTTGCCAACCCGGCTGCGGAAAGCTTCCCTTGAAGCATGACTGAGTGGTTACTATTCACGGACGGCAGCGTCCACCCGCAGACAAAGTGCGGCTATGGTGCGGCGCTTCTCATCGCATCGAACGATCTCTCACTCGGCCTCGACGAACTCAGCGCGCGGATCAAGGTTCACAAGTTCACCGAAACTTCCTCCACGAAGATCGAGCTACAGGCCTTACTCTGGGCTCTGGCAGAGACCCCCGAAGCCTGCGCCCCACTCTCGGTTTATTCGGACTGCCAAAATATCCTAGGCCTCTCTGATCGGCGCGCCGGCTTCGAAGCCCATAACTATCTCTCGAAAAAAGGCCTGCCGCTGCGCAATGCCGCGCTCTACCAAGCCTTCTTCCAAATGGCCGATCAAAGAGATCTGAAACTCGTAAAAGTCCAAGGGCACAAACCCGCCGCACAAAGAAATCCGATCGACCGCCTCTTCAACCTGGTCGACAAAGCCTCCCGCAAGGCATGCCGGGATCGGAGGTCGGAGGTCGGAAGTCGGAAGTCGGAGGTCGGTTCCCGAAAAGCTGCGTTACGTAGCAACTCTCATGTAGCATCGGTCCGTAAGGCCGATGACGAAACTACAACTCTCATGTAGCATCGGTCCGTAAGGCCGATGACGAAACTACAACTCTCATGTAGCATCGGTCCGTAAGGCCGATGACGAAGCAGCAACTCTCATGTAGCATCGGTCCGTAAGGCCGATGACGAAACTACAACTCTCATGTAGCATCGGTCCGTAAGGCCGATGACGAAGCTGCATACTCTGTGGCGACTAAAGGGTCTTTACCTGAAGGACTACGCCCGCTCAAAAGTTTGCCACTACGGTCCAAATCGATGCCATCCGCTTTTGCCGAGCACTTCTACAAAATTCTAAAAGATCATACCTTTTGCAAACCGGTATTAATTCTCGATCTAAGATGAAGCGGGACAGTAAAGGTCCCACCTCCATTGAGACTTTATTTCAAATCAAGCGCTTACGTAGGACAGTGCCTCCGGCCTGTCGTCCGAAGCTCGTAGAGCGTAGGAGGGATGGGCACGGATAGGATGGCTGGATGGCCCCGTTTGATTTCATTCACCCCACTAGGGCGGGGCTCAGAAGCTTCTTCGGATTTCGGCCGATTCGACAAGCTCACCATAGACACGCTCAGCTGAGCCGCAGACTTCCGTCTGATTTTTTTTGTAGCGTGCAGCTTCAGCAAACGTTCAATGGTGCTGAGCTGACACGATGGACGTTTGCTGAAGCGGCACGCTACGGTTTTTTTCTGACCTATGTTCATCCCACCGACATTCTACAGAGTTTGTAAGTATGCGGCCTCAGTTACGTTGGTTTAGTAGCTTATGAAAACACTACTGGCAAAAAACCAAAATGAGTTCGCCTACCAGCGTACTATAAAGGAAATCGTCTCCAAGAACGGTTGGGACTTGGAGTCGCTTTCGCACGAAGGACCGACACTGGTTGTTTTCCTGAGGCATTTTAATTGCATTTACTGCCGAGAGTCGCTCTCAGAGTTAAAGCGTCTGCGCGGGCAAATTGAGGCAGAAGGTGCCCGTTTAGCCGCGGTGCATATGGGCACGGAAAAGCAGGCGGAAGCATTACTATCGCTCTTTGATTTATCTGACGTCGAACGTTTCAGCGATCCTGAGCGGAGGCTTTACAATGCGTTCGGCCTGGAGAGGACCACACTCGGGCGATTGCTCGGCCCTGCTTCATGGCTGGGTATGGTTCGCGCCGGCTTCAAGAGCCCGTTTCTTCCCGGCAAAAAACTCAAAGGCATCGTGGGCGACGTTTTGCAGATGCCCGGTGTCTTTCTCCTCAGCGAGGGACGGATCGTGGGTGATTTCAAGCCAGAGCGGGTGGACAAGCGCCCTGAATATCTGGAGATGGCCGCTTTGGAGTGCTGACCTTAGTAAGCAATCTCTGCGCGCAGCATGACGGAACCAAAGCGCGAGCGATTTCGCTGATGGTCGAACTCCTGGCTTCGCAAGGTATGGGAGAGACTGACTTCGACTGATTGCCAGCGGGCAGCAACGCCGAAGCTCAGCTCGCCAACCCATGGCTCGGAATCGACCGACTCCCCCCAGTCGCGAAAGACGGGACCGTCCAATGTGATGTCGTGCAGGACCGCGTAGCCGCGCGCGCCCATAAAGCCATAAAGGGAGAGGTGTTTTTCTCCACTCGCCCCGTTGGCGAAGAGCGTATCGGTAAAACTGCCCAGCTGCACTCGAGGTGTGGTATGATTGGCTGGCAAATTGTAACCGGCGCGGATGAGAGTGCCCAGGTAAGCGTCAGTCCTGAAGTTGCCCAAGGCGGCACCCCATGCGTAAAAGCCGTCCATTTGAATGGGCCAGTCGCGAGTGTCATCCAAAAATCGAAGACGCTGCTTGTGATCGAAGTGCAGATTAACCGTCAACTCGGACGGTGCCTGCGAGTCCCAACCTTGAAAGATCGGACTCTCGGACACGTTCCGGTGCACCCATTCCTGATTATCTTCGGCGAAGCTGTGACGTCCGGTCGTCCCAACCGAAAGGGTGGCGGTGCTAGCGGAGTGCCCGGCATTGGCCTGAAGCGAAAATTCCAGCCCGAGCCATCCGGCATAGGGGCGATCACCCCTAGGCGGGGTAAGGGTAGCGGGTTCGTCCGGGGTGAACATGAGCTGCGTCAGCCCGACGCCATATTGAATGCGCTCGATCTCAGACTCCGGAAATTGCCATTGCCCGAAGGCGCGTTCGCCCGCCGCACCCGTCAGGGTTTTAAGGAAATCCTGGAGCCGATTGAAATTTTCTCCATCCGGCGATAGTTCGCGGACGTAGGCGATCCGCGCCCCGTTGGTGTAACCATCGTCAGTCCCGGTCAGTAGATCATTGTCCCACTGAATAATGACTTGGGGACGAGCGTTGCCCTCCATACCATAAGCAGAGGAAGCCAGTGTGGCGGCCAAAAGTAACTGTGCGATGTGGAATAAACGCTTTTTCAATGACATAGGACGTAACTCTTCTGGGGATTCGGGGCTAGAAAGCAAGCTTCAGGCTTGGGAGCTACCTTGCTCTACGCCGGGACAGGCTTGCCCGGGTGTAGTTTTCGAGTGCGTGTGGAGTCAGGCTTCGTAGCTGCAACGAGTTGCAGACGAAGCCTGGTGCGGGACTTTCTTGTGCTGGCTTGCCCGGGCGTAGTTCTACGGGGCGTCGCGGGGTTGGGGC
>Ga0307966_1004735_pt1 | contig 10123 bp, 5 predicted proteins | sample OrgLakmetagen646_FD_203141 | JGI IMG/M metagenome (GOLD analysis project Ga0307966, IMG submission 203141) | Saline water microbial communities from Organic Lake, Antarctica - #646 | ecosystem: Environmental > Aquatic > Non-marine Saline and Alkaline > Saline | place: Antarctica: Organic Lake... | reverse complement strand
CGGATGGCCAAGTACGACTGACACTGCACTTTGGCCCCCAAAGCGACGCCTGGCAAGACCTTAACGAACCCGGTCCGCGGCCTGCCTGCCACCCGGATTCCGTGGTAATCATCGGCGCCGGTATTGCCGGTGCCTGCCTGGCGCGCAACCTTGCGGAGCGCGGGGTGCCGGTGCAAATACTGGACACGCTAGCGCCGGGCCAGGCCGCTTCGGGCAATAAGCAGGGTGCACTTTACGCCAAACTGGGGGTAGATTATTCACCGCAAACGGCGCTAGCACTGTCTGCCCTGTTATTTGCAGGGCGTTTTTATCAGCAGTTTCAAACGCGCCAGAGCAACATCGGCCATGCGCCCTTTTTTCATGCCACTGGTCTGTTACAACTGGCCTTTAACGACCACGAACAACAGCGCCAGCATAAATTTTTGGCCCGCAATCACTACCCGGCCGGCGTGTTATATCCGGTGACTGCGCAACAGGCCAGTGACCTGGTGGGTGTAACGGTTCAGCGCGACGGGCTCTGGTTCCCCCAAGGCGGATGGCTGGCGCCGTCGCAATTGTGCCAAACCCTGGTTAAACATCCGTTGATCACAGTGCACCCTTACTGCACAGTCACCGGCATGGTCCAAAAAGACCGCTTATGGCAAATCAGTGCGCTTCAAAACAATGCGCCAACGGGGTCCGATCAACTCCTTAATCTGGAGTCCGATCAATTGGTTATCTGTACAGGTGCACAAACCCCCGAATTCTTCCCCCAGGCATGGCTCACTCCTGGAGAGCGTCTGCGCCTGAAGCCTATCCGCGGGCAAGTCAGCCATTTACCAGCGGCTGCAATCACCTCGCCCAGCGCCGTAATTTGTGGTTCACGCTATTTAAATCCGCAGCACGACGGTATAGCTGTAACCGGAGCCACATTCGACCTACGCGATAGCAACCCACTGCCAACTATCGCCAGCCATCAGGAAAATTTGACGGAACTCGACAGCTTGCTACCGGGTGTAGTGAACACCCTTCACCCGGCTGTAGCGGCAGCAAATCTGCAAGGGCGAGTGGCTTTTCGCTGTACCACCCACGATTATCAACCGGTGGCAGGCGCGGTAACGACACCGAACACAGGTGCCAAGGCCGGCGCCTGGATGTTTACCGGTTTGGGCAGCAAAGGGCTTACCTACGCCCCACTGCTGGCAGAATATCTGGCGGACCGCATGTGTGGCCAGCCGGCTGCGCTGCCCCGTGCATTGGCACACAGACTGCGTGTCGAGCGCGTGTTACAACCAGAATGAATCGTTTAATCGCACAGGTTGCTAAGGGAGGCGCCCATGTCTATTCACGTTAGTGAGCCAGGCCGGCCGATAGGAACGCGTCTGCCAGAAATATTTCGAAATCGCCGGGTGGGAGATGTGAGCGAGGTGCGTGAAAGCGCAAAAATAAATCCGGAGTACAGCGAAACCACAGACGCAGAATTTCAGGCCGGGGTGCAGGCCGGTAAACGTAAGGCCCAGCAGTATGGCCGCAGTACCGCCGGCGAACCTATGGAGCAGCGCGCCTACTTGCCGGTTTCTATCATGTGTGTATCGGGTGTACCGTCGGTACCGGCGACAGCTACTCTGGCGGAAACACTGGTTGCCATGGGGGCGAATCAGACGCGCCACCTGGCGGTCACGGTGGATAACAGCATTGCAGGAATGGTCGACGAACCCTGGCTACTAGGCTGGGCCAACGAGTTTCAGGGCAATGCGGCGGATCAAAGCCTGGCAACGATGGAGCTGCCGGCATTTTTAACCGCGTTTCCAGAAACCGATGCGCATCAATTGGCGCGACTGATGCTGGCACACCAACTGGATGCAGCCCTTATTATTGATACCGCTGGCGAACCTGTGGGTATTGTTACCAGCATCGACTACCTGCGCCTGTACGCCAATTCAGGCAGCTACCAGGCGGACGCCTGACAGCCAATAGCGCCAATCCCGTCATTTGATGTCATTGAAGCGCAATCACACTTCTAGGCCATACCCGCGCAGCAGATCTAACAAACCCTGTTCGTCCAGAACCTCAACACCTAGCTGCTGCGCCTTGGAGAGTTTGGAACCCGCCGCTGCACCGGCCACCACGCACGCTGTCTTTTTCGAGACGCTGCCGGCTACTTTTGCGCCCAAATCTTCCAGCTTTTGTTTTGCCTGGTCGCGGGTCATCTGCTCCATAGTGCCCGTCAGCACCCAGGTTTGCCCATGCAGCGGCACACTGGCCGCAGTAATTTCCTGAGTTTGCCAAATCACGCCGGCCTGTTTCAAATTCTGCAGGATTGCCTGATTATGGGGTTGATCAAAAAAACTTCGCAGATGCCCGGCCACAATGGGCCCAACATCGGACACCGCTTGCAGGGCGTTTTCATCGGCTTCGGCAATCGCCTCCAGATTGCCAAAGTAGCCGGCAAGGCCTTTGGCCGTGGCCTCACCCACTTCGCGAATACCTAGCGCATAAAGAAACCGCCACAACAACGGCTGGCGGGAGGCGTCAATAGCAGCAATCAAATTACTGGCAGACTTGTCCCCCATTCGTTCCAAGCCGGTCAGGTCTGTTTTGCGCAGCCGATACAGATCGGCAATGGTTTCAACCTTTTCGCTGTCCACCAGAATATCCACCCACTTATCACCCAGGCCTTCTATGTCGAGTGCTTTACGTGATGCGTAGTGGCGAATGGCTTCTTTGCGCTGAGCCGGGCAAAACAGACCGCCAGAACAACGGGCGATCACTTCGCCTTCAATCTGTACAACGTCTGAACCGCACGCCGGGCATTGTGCCGGAAGCTCTATAACACCGGCATCGGCAGGACGTTTATCCTGAACCACTTTTACCACTTTCGGGATTACATCACCGGCGCGGCGAATAAACACGGTATCGCCGATGTGCAAATCCAGCCGCCGCACTTCGTCCATATTGTGCAAGGTTGCATTAGATACCGTAACACCACCGACAAACACCGGCTTCAACCGGGCCACGGGAGTGATAGCGCCGGTACGGCCGACCTGAAACTCCACGCTTTCAACCACCGTCAGCTCTTCCTGAGCCGGGAACTTTTGTGCAATCGCCCAGCGCGGCGCGCGGCTGACAAAGCCTAACTGCTGTTGAAGATCCAGACGATTTACTTTGAACACAATACCGTCAATTTCGTAAGGCAGGCTATCGCGTTTAGCCATCAATGCCTCGTAGGCCTCAAGGCACTGGTCGGCCCCGATGGCGACAGACATTTCAGGGTTGATGCGAAAGCCCCACTCACTGACCTGCTGCAAGCCTTCCCGGTGTGTGGGCGGCAGCGCTGATTCGTCAGTAACCGCCACGCTGTAGGCACACATTTCCAAGGGGCGCCTGGCCGTAACGCTGGATTTTTTCTGGCGCAGGCTGCCGGCAGCGGCGTTACGAGGATTTACGAAGGTTTTCTCACCGCGCCCAGCCAATCGCTGGTTAAGCCGGTCAAAACCGGCGCGGGGCATATACACCTCGCCTCGCACCTCTACGGTTTGCGGAAAATCGTCACCGCGCAGGGTAAGAGGCACAGACGCGATAGTACGTATATTGGCGGTAATGTCTTCACCAGCGTAGCCATCGCCTCGGGTTGCAGCTCGAACCAGCTCACCGTTCTGGTAATGCAGACTAACCGCCAGGCCGTCGAGCTTGGGTTCGCACACGTATTCAATAGCGCTATCTGCATTTAAACGCTCGCGCACGCGGCGATCGAAATCCCGCAACTCGTCGGCACTGAAGGCGTTATCCAAAGACAACATGGGGATACGGTGGATCACTTCCGCAAAACTGGTTTCTACCGCGGAGCCTACACGCTGGGTTGGCGACGTTACCGCCTCCAATTCCGGGTACTCGGCTTCCAGCGCCTGCAACTCACGGAACAGCCGATCGTATTCAGCATCGGGAACTTGCGGGTCATCAAGCACGTAATAATGATGATTATAATCGGTAATGGTGGCGCGCAGCTGGTCAACCCGATCGCGCACGCTGGAGCTGACTGAACTCATGTTAATCCCGTTTTGAACGTTGCTTACGCTCGAATTCGCGGACGCGCTGACGGCAGTGCTCGGCGGTCTGCGATGTCATCACACTGCGGCGCTCGTCTTTCAGTTCGCCCCCAAGATTACGCACCACGGCCTGTGCGGTTTCGTACATGAAGTTGAACGCTTGCAAGGCATTACCCGGCCCTGGCAGGCTCATAAAAAAACTTATGCCAGGCGTGCTCAGAGTCGCAATTTCTGCGGGCCTGAAAGTACCCGGCTCAACCGCACTGGCTACGCTGAATTGCACAGGGCTTGAGGTATCGGTGGTTTCGTGGCGATGGTAGATGTCCATGTCACCGTATAACAGGCCACACGCTTCCAAAAGCCTCTGCAGAGCCGGGCCCTGAAACTCCTCGCCAGTGCGGGCGAGTACGTTGATGACAATAACTTCTTTGGCAGCCGGGCGATTGGCCCCTGGCAGCGGCTGAGAAGGGTCACGAGGCACAGGCGCTGGCTTGGGTTTGGGCTGGGGTTGAAGCTTGGGCTCAGCCTTCTCAATGACAGGTGGATCAACGTCTTCGTCGGCTTGGCGGGCGTCAGGATAATCGCTTTCAAGGATATCGATGCTGCCTGCATCTGCGCTGAAAGGCTCCTGTTCCCACTGATCGTGGGTGCCACTCAGCGGCGCTTCGGCAAATTCCTCGCTACCGTGATCTGCTTTTGTGCGATCAGTGGCATCAGCAAACTGGGAATGGGCTTTGGGTGCCGTTGCGACAGTAGCAGGTTCAGAGCTTTTGTCTCGGCCCGCGGCAATCACTGGTCGGGTCGGTTTTTGCACTTGGGGCGCAGCCCGTGATTTTTTCTTGGACGTGCGATCCTGATCCAGATCGTCGCGAGAAATGGTTCGCGCACCGCCTGTTGGCAGTTCCGGGTTGAAGTGCTCGTCCAGTGGCGAATCCTGCAGGTTATCAGCGCCCATGCCAGAGGAAATAGCCGAAGACTCTTTGCGCGCGCGGCGCATGCGCCTGATGCCATCAATGACAATACCTATAATAACCAAGGTACCGATGGCAATGAGCCATTCCCTAAGTGGTGACATAGTGCTGCTGTCCTGTTTGCGAATCGGAGAATGTTGTTACTGTCAAAGCTGCTACTGTCAAACTTAGTACAATCAAGGCTAATACTATAAAAATTGAACCTCGGTAATACAACGCACAACCCCCGCTTATGGCTGGATTGTCATACTCGCAGTCCAATCAGGCATCGGCCAGCGCCACGGCGGCTTCTACGTCGACGGTGACCAGTCGAGAGCAACCCTGCTCATGCATGGTCACGCCCATTAATCGATCGGCCTGCTCCATGGCGATTTTGTTGTGCGTAATGTAAATAAACTGTACCTGCTTTGACATCTCTTTCACCAAATTGGCGTAACGGCCAACATTTGCATCGTCCAGCGGCGCATCCACTTCGTCCAGCATACAAAAAGGCGCAGGATTGAGCTGAAATATTGCAAACACCAACGCGATGGCGGTCAGCGCTTTTTCGCCCCCGGATAACAGGTGAATAGTGCTGTTTTTCTTGCCCGGTGGCCGCGCCATGATGGTAACACCGGTTTCCAGTAAATCCTCGCCCGTCAGCTCAAGGCTTGCGTGTCCGCCACCAAAAACTTTAGGAAACAAGCCCTGCAGCCCGTCATTAACCCTATCAAATGTCTCTTTAAAACGCTGACGGGTTTCACGGTCAATTTTGCGAATAGCGCCATCCAAAATTTCCAGCGCTTCAGTCAGGTCTTCGTGCTGGCTGTCCAGATAGGTTTTACGCTCGTTCTGCACCTGAAACTCGTCAATAGCCGCAAGGTTAATAGCGCCCAAACGTTGTATCCGACTGGCGATCTTTTCCAGTTCCTCAGACCATTTCGGCTCACTGGCTGAATCGTCCAGCTGTTCAAGCACAACGTGCAAAGTGGTTTTTAGCTCGCTCAGCTGATCCAGATAATTACTCGCACGAATCTCCAGCGCCTGATATTCCATTTTCAGTGTTTCCAGCGTGGCCCTTACCTGCTGGATGTGTTGCTCGGTGCCGCTGCGGCCCTGATCGGCCTCGCGTACCTGACGGTCCAGGTCTTCAAGTCGCTCACGGGCCTCAGACAGCTTGTCTTCTTCCGCAAGCCGGCGTTCTAGTAAGCCTTCCAGCTCCAGCCGAAGGTCTTCTAAAGGCTCTTCCGCCTGCTGGCGGGACTGCCTCAACAGTTCAAGGCGCTCTTCCACCCTTTGCTGTTGCAGGTGTGCGCGGCTAATGGCCTGGCGCAAGCCGTCGCGCTGACTGTTCAGGGTCTGCAGCGTAAGTTGTAGCTGGTGAGCCTGGTCGCGCTCATGACGGGCCTGCTGGCGCAGCTGATCGAGGTTATCGCGCAGCTCGTCACGTTGTGCCAGCAAATATTCTTTGTGTTCGTCGTGTTCCTCTGTTGCCTCGAGACCCTGCTGCCACTCTTCCCGTGCGTACTCAAGTTCCTGATGCTGGCGCTCACGTTCGAACTCCAGCTCCGCGGCGTCAGCGTCAATCTGAGCCAAACGTTGGGTGATCTGTTCGCTACGAGCTTGCAGAGCGCCTAACTGAGCAGCAATGGTACTCAGGCGCTGATCTACTTCAGAAAGCTCTTGCCGGGCTTGCTCACGCTTCTGTTCTGTCCGTTCCAGCGCCTGATTTGCATCTGCGCTGGTGGTTTCTGCCAGTTCAAGCTTCCGCTGCGCCTGCTTCAATTGTGCTGTTAAGTTCAGCACGGTTTTTTGTCGCTCGATTACCCCTGTCTGGCTGGCATCGGCTGCAGGCATTAACACCCACTGCCGCCCCATCCATAACCCTTGAGGCGTTATCACACTTTGCCCGTGTTGCAGCTGTGGCTGCTGCTGCTGCGCTTGCTGATGGCTGTCTGCCACCAGAATATTCGCCAATGCGTCAATAATGGCCGCATTACCGCGTACCTTGGCAGCCAGACTGGTAGCCCCTGGCAACTCCAAAGGTGCAGCGGCATCGGCAGATACCAGCGCAACACCGGCAGGAGCATCGTCAAGCAACGTCAGTTGGGCTGAAAGCTGCGGTAACACCAAACCTTGGGAGAGGCGACCAAGCACTTGTTCGGTTGCAAATTCCCAGCCGTCATCAATATCTAAAGCAGCTGCCAGACGTGGCGCTTGGGTCAGCTGATGCTGGCCCAGCCAGTCCTGCAGCGCACCGTTAGTATTGCCTAGCTGCTCGGCCAGTAGTTGTTGTTGTGATTCAAGCGTGGCTTCGAGGCGTTGAACCTGCTGACGTTGCTGATTTTGATGTTGCTCAGTTTGCTGCTGCTGTGAACGCAGCTGTTGCAACTGCTGCTGGCTACCTTTAATAACTTCCAGCGCAGCCTCGCGCTGCAGACTAACCCTGGCTTGCAGCTCCCGCTGGTCTTTCAGGGCTTCGTGATCCAGTTGCTGCTGCAAATTATGGCGCTCGTGGTGCAGCCGTTGACCGCGCATTCGCAGCTGTTCAATGGCGTTGTCCAATGCGCGCATACTCGATTGTGTCAAATCGGCCTGTCGGCGCGCGTCTGCCGAACGAGCGCTGAAATCGTCCCAGCGTTGCTGCCAGTCCGCCATTGCATTTTCGGCGCTTTGGAGCTGTTCACCAGAGGCTTCAGCACGCAGGCTTGACTCTTCCTGCTCTGGCTCAAGCATTGCCAGCTCTTCTTCAAACGCTGCAAGTTTGTCGTTATCTTGCTCCAGCTCGCGAGCCAGCTCGCGTTCGCTGGCGAGTGCCTGATCAACCTCCAGACTGGTTTGCCGACTGCGATCGCGGCTGTTCTGTACGCTTTGTTCAATCCGCGCAATGTCTGCCCCGGCTTCATAATAACGCGCTTGGGTAAGGCTAAACTGCTCGTTGCGCTGCTGATGTTCTGCGCGCAGATTTTCGAGCTGTGTATCCAGCCGAATACGCCCGGTCAGGTGCTTTTCCAGTTGTAATTCGGTCTCGCGAATACGCCCATGCCCGGATTGCAGCCCGGTATTCAGATGTTGCCAGCGCAACACGGTCAGTTCGGCCTTTTTGCGACGTTCGTCATGCTTAAGGGTTTTGTACGTTTCAGCGGCAACCGCCTGCCGCTCAAGATGTTGAAGTTGCCGGCCAAGCTCGGCGCGCACGTCACTCAGGCGCTCGAGATTGTCCTGGGTGCGGCGAATGCGATTTTCGGTTTCACGGCGGCGCTCTTTGTACTTGGAGATGCCCGCCGCTTCCTCTATGTAGACTCTGAGTTCCTCAGGCTTCGCTTCGATCAACCGGGAAATCATGCCTTGTTCAATGATAGCGTAGCTGCGCGGCCCAAGGCCGGTGCCAAGAAACAGATCGGTAATATCGCGGCGGCGGCATTTGGTGCCGTTAAGGAAATAATCGGATTGACCTTGGCGGGAAACCCGGCGGCGTACAGAAATCTCACTGTACTGGGCGAATTCACCCGGGGCCGAACCATTATGATTGTCGAACAACAACTCGATTACAGCCTGGCCCACCGGTTTGCGCGCGCTGGAGCCGTTGAATATGACATCGGTCATGGATTCGCCACGTAAGTACTTGGCTGAGCTTTCACCCAATACCCATCGCACCGCATCTATGATGTTGGATTTGCCACAGCCGTTTGGCCCCACTACCGCTGTCATGTTTGACGGAAAGGCTACAGTGGTCGCATCCACAAACGACTTGAACCCTGACAACTTTATGGATTTCAAGCGCATAGACTATGTAGCTCGGCTCATCATGGCAACGGTGAATGATTTTTAAGTTTAACACACGAGGACCCACCAAGGTGCGTCTGCCGATTTTTTGACAAAAATCCGATTAAGCCACTGAAATTTGAAAAAAAACCAAAAAACAATTCTCAAGACATTGATTAATAAGATTTTTTATAAAATAGGCACAATATCTGCTCTTACTCTGCCAACTACCCAGTGTGCAAACTGCCACGCAACGACAGAGTGAGTTGAGCCACCGTGAAACACATATCGCCTTTCCCGCTTACAGCGTCACAGCCACAAAAACTAGCAGAGCTGCGCCAGAGTTTTGAGGAATGGAACAGCGAACCCGGTATTCTCAACCGCCTGGTGCGCCGGCTTTCAACCACCCTGAAACTGGACGCACAGTTGACCATGCTGGCAGAAGAAATGGCACAGATCGTTCCTTTTGATGCCTTTCAGTATCGCCATCAACTAGCTCGCCAAGAGTTTGTGTTTACCACTGGCATGGGCGGCCCCCACCGCTGTGAGTATCGCCTGAACCTGGAGGGCGAGAATTTTGGCACCTTGTCACTGCATAGGCGCAAGCGCTTCAGTAGCGATGAGCTGCAAGCCGTTGAGATGCTCATTGGTACGGCAATCTGTCCACTGCGCAACGCTTGTCAGTTCAGCGCCATGGAACAGGCATCATTGACTGACTCACTGACCGGGATTGGCAATAAACGCGCCATGGACGAAGCCTTACAGAAAGCTCAGCTGCTAGCCGGTCGTCACAGCGAGACATATTCACTGATCCTGTGTGACCTTGATCACTTCAAAGCAGTAAACGACAACTGCGGCCATGTGGTTGGCGACATTGTACTGAAGCGCGCTGCAGAAGCGCTGGAGTCCGCCGTGCGTAGTTCCGACAGCGTTTACCGGTTCGGCGGCGAAGAATTCGCAGTGCTCTTGCCGCACACGGATCAGCTTGCAGCGGTAGATGTGGCCGAACGTATTCGCTTAGCCATTGCTGCTTTACAAATTGATAGCGAAGAACATTCAGTGGCGGTAACTATCAGCTGCGGCGTTGCGCTTCACCGCGCTGGTGAAGGCTCGGGGCAGTGGCTAGCGCGCGCAGACGAAGCTCTTTATCGTGCTAAAGACCAGGGTCGCAACTGCACACGCGTGTTTGCCACCATCAGTTGATGGCAGCTCCGGTTGATGTCAGCTTCGGTTGTTCTAAGCCAGCTTCACCCAGCTTTTAACCGCGGGGTTTATCGTTCCGGGCTTTGCCGCCACTGCGCTGCGGTTTAGAGTCTGCAACCGCCCACTTGCGAGCGCCTTGTCCAGATTTTGACCCGGGGGAACTTGCCGCACGATTGCTGC
>Ga0307966_1004727_pt1 | contig 10128 bp, 5 predicted proteins | sample OrgLakmetagen646_FD_203141 | JGI IMG/M metagenome (GOLD analysis project Ga0307966, IMG submission 203141) | Saline water microbial communities from Organic Lake, Antarctica - #646 | ecosystem: Environmental > Aquatic > Non-marine Saline and Alkaline > Saline | place: Antarctica: Organic Lake... | reverse complement strand
ATTGACGGGTTATCAAAAAAAAACAAGATTACGATACTACCGTTTGCTAATGCTGAACGAACTGTTCTGAATCAGATCCCCATATCCGTCTCCGTCATCATCCGGATCGAGCTGAACATCAAAATGCCAATTTCCTTCGGTGAACAAAACGGTTAGAATTCCATTTCCCAGCAGTTCTTCACTACTGGAAAGTTCATTCAATGTATAGGTCCACTGATACACATCATTTGGCGGCGCCACGTCCAGTTCGGTAGCTTCCTGCCAGCCTGATTCCCGTGCAAGGGGATTTTCCTGACCTGAGTTTTCCGGTGAGCAATTCTCACTACCGCCGGTTGTTCGGGCCCATACACCTGGTCCACATGGGTCATCATCACTGGCCATTTGTTTATTAGTTTTCTCATTCCATTCCATTGATCCAGTTTCCTTGCCCCCTGAAGATGCACTACGACCGGTTCTCGCACTGCGCTTACTGATACTATAGGTTGCTGACTCAATAGCATCCATCAGACCATCGTCATCCGAATCGGGGTCACCACTGAAATCAAATTCACTGAGTTTTGATTCTTCTAAAGGTGTGATATCACCATTATCAGTTACGCCCATAATTATTACTTTCGTTTGTGATGGTGCTACATGCACACCGGGCGGTGCATTGCTACTGGAATCAGCTCTGGAATCAGGTGAATCAGACTCCATCCTTGAAATAACCTCTGATACTCTCGATCTCATATCATTTATCTCTAACTCAAAATGAAACCCTTCCGCATCAGCGTCCATGTCACCCCCATTTCCGGTAGCCATTTCTTCCGACTCATACATCGGGTTTGTTTGCATAGTGCCACCCTCTTCATGAATGGGATTCTGACTGCGACCTGTTCGAGCACTTCTCTTGCTGATACTGAATGATGCATTTTTCATGACTTCAGGAAAGCCATCTTGATCAGTATCAGGTTTAAGATTTGTTGGACTCGTTACTTCAACACCAGCAATAGAAGGTGGAATAACCCTTGCTGTACTGTCTGAATCCTGTTCAGTCAAATCACCGGACTCTTGTGCAAGAGATGATGGTTTGTCTCCTGTCTCGAAAAAAGTTTTAAGTACCTGATCTGAAACCCCTGAAAGTGACACACAATACGAACTTGGTTGCAGATCATATCTCTGCACAGGTGTCGGATAATCATTGTTGTTATTATCGGAACCTCCATCGTTTATCTGGACTTTATAAAGTGGTTTCTTCCCTTTGGCAGTAATACCTCCCAATGTTATGATAGTGACCGCCGGATTGGCCATCCTCGCCATCAACGCTGCTTTACGCATCATGTCTTCATCTCCACCACCTGTACCATCAGCAATTGTGCTCGGTTTATTGGAACGGCTGGAGTTATAGTCCTGAGCTGTTTCAATTGCGTCATCATCACTATCCATATCACCATCACCGATATCCTCAGCACGTGATGTCGGTTTGTTTGATCGGGCAGCATTGTAATCCTGAGCTGTTTCTTTAGCATCATCTATTCCGTCATCATCACTATCCATATCACCATCACCGATATCCTCAGCACGTGATGTCGGTTTGTTCGATCGGGCAGCATTGTAATCCTGAGCCGGAGCTTTGGATCCTCCAAACCTGATTTTAATCCCCGCATTGGCAAAGAAATTGGTCTTCGGGGCTGAAACCGTTCGCTCCAACTCCGGTGCATTTTCAAACTGGAAAAACATTTCACGGGCGCTTGGAACTTGCTGAACACTGGATAAGTCCCTTTCTGTGTAGGTAAACTCGCGATCACTAAGCTCGTGTTGAATTCCGGTCTTTAAATTAAACCCTATACGATTGCTACGAAACGGATTGATCTCCAGCTGCAGCTGCGGACGAATAGCTGCCGACCATTTGCTATAGCCGTTCTCAGGCTCAAATTTTGCAATGGTAAGCGCTGCACCATCAAAGGGACCCTCCGGATCGTTGAACTCTACACTTTGAGCAGGTGGGTTTTTGTAGCTGAGGGCCAGATCGAGACCAACACTGAATTGAACAGGAAGCTGCTCTCCGAACTGAAATCTTGGACCCGCATTGATATTAAATGCATTCCACTTATCGGCGGTCTTCTGAACCTCCGTATACTCTTCAAACCCGCTTCTATACTGTTCCGCGCTGTAGCTTGGGTCGAATGAGAAGAAACTGGACTCCAGGCCAAAGCCCCATTTTCCGGGTTGAAAACGAAATCCCAATTCCGGTTGAAATGCCGTTTTTACATCTGGATTACCAATCAGGCCACCACCAAGGTTGAGATCCAGCGAAAAAGGCGATTGAGATTGCTGAGCAACACCTGTGTTGGCAGATAAAAAGCAGATAAACAGGCCGGTTAAAAAAAGTTTGACGCTTTGTGTAAGTGACTGTGAAGAGAATATCATAAAAGTGACATTTAATTGGAGCTGAACGGCTACCTATATGGGTAATTGTACCGTGTATCTTTTGAATCTTTCATTGTGCAAAGTTTTAAATGAAAATCTCAGCTGATACAAAGAGATTTGGATAAAACGATTATCACTTAAAGCAGATGGAGATGATAATTCTTGTCCGCCCATATTCGTAATAGTATATCGGCATGTATCAGTTTTAGCTTAAGTTAATCGTCTGGTTTGATGAGCTAAAATACCTAATTGTGGTCGATGATTGATTATAAACCAAATCGACCAACAGACGAAACCGCTGCGTATTATTGCAGACCCTACCCATCGGGGAGAAATGATCAACCAAAATCAGGTCGATACACAGGACTATACCGACTGTCCCAGATCTGTTCTTTTCACTTTTCACAACTTACCATTCCGTCAGCCAACACCTGACCTACTGCACCATCGTATGCTGGGAGGCGGTCATCAGATCACGCCAGGTGCGGTTTGAGCGGCTTGATTCGTCGAGAACCTTCATGTCGCTCTGTTTGTAAACCGCCAGTGCGGTTTCGCGGCAGGTCTGAGCAAGGGTTCTTGCATCTGTATGAACGCAGTTGATGCCGGTAGAGGAACCTTCCAGGGTGCCGGCGCATAGCCCATAAACGGGTAGTGGAACAGTGGTTTTCCTGCGTATTCGGAGCGGTGTGTCATCGCGAAGGTAGGATATTCGGGGATCTCAATATCACTGACCCTAAAATCGTGGCTGGCTGACGCCTTAAGACCATAGCCGTTCCAAGTGTTGAGCTTTTGGATTTCGCCGGGCAGAAAAGCCATCGCACGGGTAGTGGGTTTATCCGCCTGTTCGGCGCGGCCCTCGATGATGCAGTTAGCGGTAAAAAGAGTGGCGTGATGAATTCCGCTGATATATTTCCTGCGGCCGTTTATAGTGTAGGTGCCGTTTCCGGTTGGCTTGACTCAGCCCGCGGGGTAGCCCGATCCGGCCGTGCACGCCGCGGGGTCGCTGAAAATCTCCCGGGCAAAGGCCTGGTTCATAAACCCGCTAAAGAGCCATGCGCCGGCGCCCAGTATTACCGTCCACCCAAAACTGCCATCCAGCCGCGCAGCGTCCTCGTAAATATGGAGCTGTTCCGGCACCGGCATTTCATGGTCACACATCGATTTGGTGACCGACAGGTGAAATAATTTTTTGCGCTCGGCCAGTTTCAGCAGCTCAGGCGTAAATGTACCGGCCACCTCTGCCTTCGGCGCTTGCTCTTTGATAGTCTGTTCCTCTTCGCGCGTAAAAAAACGGTACCGTCATGAATAGTATTCGTTAAATGGATTGCGATAGAATCGAATTGGAAAGTAAAGATAGGGAATTGAGAAACTATGATTGTGCGAAAGGCTCAATCTGAAGAAGAGGAGTAGGGAAAACGATGAATTGGCATACGGCTAATTATTATCGGATCTCCTCATAAAAATACTTCTTTTAAAACTATTTTTGCCTGCGGATACAGAGCAGGATTGATATGAAGAGAAATGGGTAATCAGAGTGGTTGCTAATGGAGGAGGGCTTTGTTTGAAGCAACTCCTAATAACATACAGCTATTCGACCCACTTGACCAAACGGGATTCATGATGTATAAGTAATAATAGACTGATATCAATCTATATATTAATATAGCTATGTAAAATACAGTTATTGATAGTCTGTATATGACCAGCTGACATCGATTGAAACGATTTTTTTGACGGCAGGTTGCCCATTGGGAGAGTAGGGATTCATTTTATTTCTGCCGACGGCTGTTCGGGTTGAAACAAACAGTTGTGCTGGTTGATTGTCAGGTTTCTATCACATTCGAAATGATTTATTCATTTGCTTACCAGACCCGGCTATGTAGTGACATTTTATTTTGACGGTTTTGCTATCGATACTTTTCATCTCGTGCGGTGGGCCCCGTGTGGTGATTCACGACCAGCAGGCCTCGCAATCTCCCTGGCCATCGGCTTCTGTTTCTGAAAATAGTGAGGCCTCAGGTAGCGTTACATCCACTGAACCGGAACAGCCACCCCCATTTGTGATGGTGTCATGGCTGCCGGAACTTGAAGGAGGCAACCTGGCGCTGCGAAAAAAGATTACCAATTCCGAAGAGGCCATTCAAAACAACATTGAGGGCATTGTTCGCGTCCAGTTTAAAATTGACGGACATGGAGAAAATACGGATTTTACGGTGACAGAGGGGATTGGGTATGGATGCGATGAAACCGTTATTCGTGCCATCCTTGATTCAGATTTCAAACCGGGACGAGGACCTGGTGGAGCAGGGTTAATGTCCTCAGGACCATCACAGTTGAATTAAAATTTTATTGATCCACCGTGGGGAGTTTGATGAAATAGATCAAGCCTTGCCCAAAATGATTGGCAGGATTTTAGGTGAAAGGGCGGGTACAAAATTCGAAACAGCACTGGATTCTGTTCCATCCGCCAGGCATATCTAACCAAAAATCCAAGCGCCAAAGGTGCGACCGTTTTGTAGCCCCGGGTTTCAACCCGGGGATTATGAGGCGCTGACAGAATTTGTTCCCGAGGCGATGAATATGATAAACGGATTGATTTAGATCGAGGGAAACAGGTATTGGTTAGTCATTGATTTGGAAATTCGTTGACTCTTGTATTTGGGAAATTCCCAGTTCCCCCAAATAATCAATCAAAATAGGCGATCCTGATAGAAGTGGCGAATGAAACCGGGATTCACATCTGGCTCCAAATCTTCCTGAAGCTGATTATAAATGATATTTCCGCACATGCCCATGTACCCGCCTGGCCCCGAATGTTTGGTCGGTATAACAGGTGAATATTAAACCGGAATCCACATCTTTGAACCACCGTGCAAGGGGCACCGGACGGTTGGTAACCCCCAAAATTAATTGATTTCGACATGTTTTGACGACGTGTCGATGGGCAGATGGCTTATTATGCCAGCTCCCCCCTCCGGCCCATTAAATACCTGCTTGCATAAACCCTCAGTTATTCGTCAATTATTGGATAATCAAAAACACTAAAAACATAAAAAAGAGATTATGAAATATCGGGTAATTTGGGTTTTGCTGTTCTCTGCTTTCTGTCTGACCAGACTTTCTTTTGCACAGGATATGGATACGGACAAAAAATCGGAAGAGGAAAACAAGACGGACTATACGGAAGCTATCACGCTGGTAGACGTTTGGCTGGATGCCATGCAGCAGTTCGAGGATATCCCCGGTATCAGCGCCATTGCGCTGGAAGACCAGGAGGTGATCTGGAAAGGGGCATTTGGAGAGGCCAACCCTGAGGATGGCGTCTCTATGAAGACCAACACCATCTGCAGCGTCTGTTCTATCTCAAAATTGTTCACCTCTATCTCCATCATGAATCTTTATGAAGATGGGTTGCTTCGGCTTGATGATGAGGTAGGCGCGCTTCTACCGGAATATGACCTGTCTCAACAGTTCGATCAGAGCGGCCCCATTACTGTGCGACAACTGTTGACCCACTCATCAGGTCTTCCCCGTGAAAATGCCATCTCACACTGGACCGATCCCAGCCTTGAATTTCCTACGAAAGAAGAGATTCTGAGCTCGCTCAAGGACCAGGAGACTCTCTATCCGTCGTCCACCTACTTTCAGTATAGCAACCTGGCAATGACACTTCTTGGCTATATTGTGGAGGAGGTATCGGGACAGAGCTATGACGATTATGTACAGGAGCATATCCTGGATCCGCTGAGTCTGACTGACACCCGGCCCGATATGCCGGAAGAGCTTTGGGGAGATCAGCTTGCCGTTGGATATACCGTGAAAACGATAGAGGGAGAGATGCACAAACTGGACTTGTTTGATCCCAATGGGGTTACACCGGCAGCGGGATTCAGCTCTACTGTGGAAGATCTGGCCAACTTTGCCGCCTGGCAGTTTCGACTGTATGATGCAGATCAGGAAGAGATCCTCATGCCATCCACCATCAAAAATATGCACAACATCCATTGGATGGACAGCGATTTTGGGACAAGCTGGGGGCTTGGTTTTGCTGTGTACAAGGGTCCCGGTGATAAAAAATGGGTTGGTCATGGCGGCTATTGCCCGGGCTACAGAAGCATCCTGATGATGGAGCCAGAATCTAAACTTGCCTACTCGGTGATGACCAACAGCAATGATCCTAATCCAAGGGCATACGCCATCGATATTCACGAGATTCTGAGTAAAGCTAAAACTATTGAAGCCCCCGAAGATGAGATGTTAGCTGAAGAGCTGAAAGAGTATGCCGGATACTACGAAGGCCAGGTTGGCAGAACTCTTGGGTATGTAGGTACATGGGGTGATAAGCTCGTGCGAATGGACCTGCCCACAATTGATCCCGGTGATTTCGACACCTATCGCCGCATCGACAAAGATCACTTTGTGCGTATCCGTGATAACGGGAAAGACGGCGAAAGCATGAGGTTCATCCGCAATGAAGAGGGTGTGGTGGTGCAGATGAAATATTATGATAACTATATCAGCGAAAAGATTGTGATGGAGTGACAGAAGAACAGACGAATATCGAACAAGGAATGATGATTGTTGAAGTGGGTACTTCGTAATTCTGACTTCTTTGTTCGTCAATCGATATTCCCGTATAAACCGATGAATATTGAACTGAGAATGACAGAAGAACAGACGAATATCGAACAAGGAATGATGATTGTTGAAGTGGGTACTTCGTAATTCTGACTTCTTTGTTCGTCAATCGATATTCCCGTATAAACCGATGAATATTGAACTGAGAATGACAGAAGAACCGATGAATATCGAACAAGGAATGATGATTGTTGAAGTGTGGCCTTCGTAATTCTGATTTCTTTGTTCGTCAATCGATATTACCATTTGAACCGATGAATACTGAACAAGGAATGACAGAAGAACAGACGAATATCGAACAAGGAATGATGATTGTTGAAGTGTGGCCTTCGTAATTCTGATTTCTTTGTTCGTCAATCGATATTACCATTTGAACCGATGAATACTGAACAAGGAATGACATAAGAACCGGTGAATATTGAACAAGGAATGACGATTGTTGAAGTGTGAATTTCGTTATTCATATTTCCTTGTTCATCAATCGATATTCAGACTTTTTCTTCTTTCGTAAAATGCTCCTCATTCCGCTCAGGGCTGTGTCCGCCAACCGGCTGATGACAGGTGAATCTGGTAATAAAGGGCGGCGTACTCAATTATTTGCCATATTTCAATATCGTGCACACACCGTCAGCAACAATTGTTCGATCCACAGGTTAAATGATTCCTGTTCCCCTTCGAATCAATCCATTGCTTCTGCAGAACAAATCGCCACGGGATTCTATTTTGGCGTCGGCTCGAATCTCCGGGTCTAAAACCCGGGGCTATTGATATGTCGCACCTTCGGTGCTGGGAAGTTCATTGATGATGACAGACCCAAACCTCCCCTCTCGAGAGGGGAAAAGGATGTGAAAACGGTGGTACACTGATTTTCACACCAAGGGGTGTGTTCCGTACCATTGCTAGTGAACCAGGGCCATTCCAAATCCCTCGCCCTCATGAACACACCCTCCGATGGGCTGGAGTGCTACAAAAACCGTCACCTGTGGTTATTGAAAGGCGCCCATCGTAATTGTTTTAATCGGCCGATCCCGTTTTCAATCCATCAGAATATCCGTGTTTTTTTCCAAAATGGGTTGTTCTATCCCTCGACAGATATCTGTCCGTTGATCATACTCACCGCTTCGGGATATTTCTTTACCCTCGACTCAAAACCCGGAGCTACAATATTGTCGCACCTCCGATGCTGGAAAGTCCATTGATGGTAACAGGCCCCAAACCTCCCCTCTTGAGAGGGGAAAAGGATGTGAAAACGGTGGCACACCGATTTTCATACCAAGGGGTGTGTTCCGTAACGTTGAACGTGAACCGGAACCATTCCAGATTCCTCATCCCCATAGACACACCCCTGATTAATGAAAGCCTCCCTTCGGGATCTTTCTCACATCTGTCCCCTCTCGAGAGGGGATTTAGTAGCTTACAATATGCTTTTTCAAAGTAATCTATCACTGATATCAAGCGTACGACAGGCTATGAGAATATAAAAACACAAAGTCCAACCAGCTTTAATATTTCAGATTATTAATTCATTCCAAAGCTCCCCTCTCTGACGAGTCCCGCCAGGGCGAAGAGCTTGTCCGGCCACCGACGGAAGGGGCCTGGGGAGGGTCCCACAGTTTTTTCGTAAAACACCCGAGTATTCAGTATAATAAACGCATCTAAAACCGGCGGCTCCCTAAACCTCCAGCAACCTGTACCACAACCTAGACCTTCTCTTATGAACCGATTGATTTCTCTCTTTCTCCCGCTCTCTCTGCTTCTTCTTATCTCGCTTGTCAATGTCAGCACCGCCCAGGCCCAGGACAAGGTTCCGCTCACATACGAAGACTTTGACCAGTGGCGGTCGGTATCAGGTCAGACCCTCACGCCCGACGGTCGATTCCTGATCTACGGCCTCAATCCGCAGGAAGGGGATGGCGAGATCAGGGTGCAAAACCTTCGCAATAACAGGGAGGTCTCCCATGCGCGTGGCGAACGGTTTGAAGTGAGCTACGATGGCCGGACGCTGGTCCATTTTATTGCGGCGCCATATGACAGCGTGCGGAAGGCGCTGATCGATGATAAAAAACCCGATGAAATTTTTGATGATACCCTGGCGGTTTACTCTATTTATGAGGATGCGCTTGAAACTTTCCCGGAGGTCGGTTCCTTCAGGCTTCCGGCGCGATCAGGAACATGGCTGGCGTTTCTATACGACAGAGAATCGAAAGATGAGGCCGATAGCGATTCTGAAACTGAATCTACCGAGGAGGAAGGGGCCGCGGCTACTTCTGATACCACAGCGGCCGAGCCAGAGGAAGCTGTAAACGAGCTGATCCTCCGCAACCTCGAAACGGGCGAGGAGACGATGATTCCAAACGTGGAAGAGTACCGTTTTTCCCGTCATGGCGAGCGTCTGGTTTACGTAACGGAGGACAAAGATTCCCTTCAGACGCCCGGCGTCCACATTCTTGAAACAGAAAATGGAGAGATAACCACCATCAGCAGCGGACTAAAGTCCTATAGCTCCGTGGTGATGGATTCCACAGGGTCTCGCATCGCATTTTTGGCCCAGCCGGCAGATGAGGTTGAGGATAACGATAATGGAGATTCCGAAGGGGAGGAAGAAGGCGACTCTGATGAAGATGAGAATGACGAACCCGAATTCTACACCCTCTACGTCTGGGAAGAAGGGATGGAGGAAGCCAGGATGCTTGTCAATGAAAGCTCTGAGTGGCTCACTGACGGATGGATGGTTAACGAATTTGCGTCACCTGAATTCTCGCACAATGGCACACGCCTCTATTTTGGAATCGCACCCGAGCCTATGCGCCGCGATACCACGGTCGAGAAAATTGATATCGCCTCGGTTGATATCTGGAACTGGCAGGATGACCGCCTGCAGCCCCAGCAGCTGGATGAACTTGCGGAGGATCAGCAGCGAACCTATAAAAGTGTCTATCACTTTGAGGAGGAGTCCTTTGTTCAGCTCGAGGTTGATGAGATGCGATCGGTCACCGTGCCAAATAGGGGCGATGCCGACAATGCTATTGGCGAAAACACACAGCCCTACCAATATCTTACACAGTGGGAAGCGGGTCCGGC
>Ga0307966_1004725_pt1 | contig 10129 bp, 5 predicted proteins | sample OrgLakmetagen646_FD_203141 | JGI IMG/M metagenome (GOLD analysis project Ga0307966, IMG submission 203141) | Saline water microbial communities from Organic Lake, Antarctica - #646 | ecosystem: Environmental > Aquatic > Non-marine Saline and Alkaline > Saline | place: Antarctica: Organic Lake... | reverse complement strand
TCTTCAAAACCGCTTATTGTCACTCGCGGATCTTTGATCGTTTGAAATTTCTCCGCTCCGCTCCCGCTTTTCCACGTTGGATAGGGGCGTATGCGTATTGACCGGTAGCGCTCTTTATCCAATGATTCAAGCAGCTTTTCTGCAATGTCTATATAAAATTTTTCTGAACTCCATAGTTTTGGAAACGTAATCAGCAGATCATCTCTGTTCTCCTTTTCAGCCCGCTCATACTGCATTCTGAACCGTTCAAGATCATATGCCCGCCACGGAATATCCACACCGTTCATTGTCCATCCCCAGGTTCTGTGTTCATCTGCTACGGACCGAACGAGATATCCCCCGTACTTATATTTGCACTCCCCAACCATCGCTCCGTTCTGGTACCATATCATCCCTGATCCAAACTCAGCGTATTTTGCCATTACAAACTGACGATATGAAAAATTAAATTTGCCCCGAATATGAAACGCCTTCTTTTCCGGTTCAAACAGGTCAATACCGTCATAAATTGAGCTGAAATGCTCGACCAAAAAACCGGGCATTTGTCGCAAAATATTTTGCTTAAGAAGGTCCGGTTCATCGGCTGCCATTTTATTTAAGCGGCCTCTTTTTTTCCGATCCCCCACGACTGCCGGTTTAAATGCACAAGCGGGCAGAGGCACGGCCCCCGTCTCATCAGCGATAAGGCTATCTGCGCTAAACCCGACTAAAAATTGATCATGTGATTGCAATATATCAAAAAGCTGTTTCCTCTCTCCGCTGCTTCTAATATAGTTCCTTACATTTACCAGCCTGCCCCGCATCCGCGTTTTAAAATTTGCCGGCTCTCCGGTAAACTGTGGTAGAAATGCAGGAGAATTCCTGATGGGTGAACCCCGGAAACGGTCATATCGGATAATCACCGACCTCGTATACTCCTCTGCAATCAGCTTCCAGAAGCGTTCTGATAGATCCTTTTTATGAAGCCTGTTGAGTGATTCAGAAACAAATGAGAAAAGTTCTTTACTTAATTCAATCCGCTTTGGCGAAAGGGCATGCAGCTTTTCGTTCGCCGGAAATGTGTACTCCGTCCCTGTATTTTTCATAATAGATGATGTCAATACGGTAATCGTTCTGTGATGATTTTTACTTTACTCTGCTATACTCGTCTCAGCTATTTCCTATGCTTTGTAACCCCGCACAAACTTCTGCTACATCCCCAACTTCTACAATTCTGTCTTTCTTGCAAATTTACTTTTAAACTCACGGTACCCATCTGTCGACACCAGGTCCGACCACCACTCTTCAATATCCATATGGTTTAACCCGTAGGCAAGTGAGTCTCCATCAGAATAGAGCACACCCTTCTGTTCAAGGAACCTGTACCAGGGCTGAACCAGGTCAGTTGGCTGATCGTTATTCAAAATTCCCATCGTCGGATGATCCATATAGATGCACTCCAAAAAATTGGTAGCCGGTACACTCAGTTGCACAACACAGCGTGCCGAGGCTGTTTCCGCCGGCATAGACGATGTTCCGCTGCTCAATACCGCTCGTGTATCCGAAAATAAAGATTGTAATATTTCAGATTGTCCCGTTAAGGTGCTTGAGGGCTGAGGCCTTACAAGAATTCCGGGATACAGATCTGTGTCAAGCTGACGGATAATCTTTTTGCCATCTCTTAAAAGCCGTTCTTTGACCCGCGAACTTAGCTTAGGAAAGCATAGCAACAGATCATACTCTTTTCCGCTTACGTTTACGCTATTTTCTTCATACGCCACCCGGAATTTCTCGAGAAACCACGCCTTGCCGGGACGATCCTTTTCCGTCATCTGCCACCCCCACGTCCTGTAATCGTCGGCTACACTGTGCGAAAGATACCGGCTATACTTGTTCACTATCTCTCCAATAAATGCCCCGTTCTGATACCAAACAAGGCGGGAACCCGCCTCTATATACCGGGCAATCGTCAGCTGCCGCCGCCCCGGAGAGAAATTGCCCATGACGTGAAATGTTTTTGAAGCCGGATCAAAAAGTTGCACAGAGTTGTACAGTGAATAAAAATGTTCAACAAAAATTGTTGGGATTTGCCTAATCATATTTTTAATAAAAAGGTCGTCGGACTTACAGGCAAGTTCATTCACCCGTTTACGTGCCTTTCGATCACCAGGCCCAAAAACAACCAGCTCCTGGTCTGGCAGTTCTTCACCGCCCATCTGTTCTTTAAACCCCGGAATACTCTTAAAACCGGCTAATAGTGTATTATTGTTCTTAATTGTATGATGGAGCCTGTCTTTATAGCCGGGTGTTTTTAAATGGTCGAGTAGTTTTCCTGTCCCTCTTTTTAATTTCTTTAATCTGCCCGGCACAGAGTGATCAATCACAGGATACAGATCTGGATGACCCCTTAGCTCACGGCTCTCCATAATCTGCTTTCTGCTGATCACAGCGCGCACGTACTCTTCCGTGACCAATTTCCAAAACCGTACCGAATGATCAAGCTGATGTACCTCATTTAAAACGTCGGCGAGTTTTATAAAGATCTGTTCGCTGTAGGTCATACGCAGCGGCGACATTGCTCCAAGGTCCTCATCTATTCTTATCTTCTCCATTCTCCCCTCTCTATGCCTTTTAAAGTTAATATTATAAATATAACAACTTTTCAAAGTATTCAGCAGCCTCTTTTAAATAGTACGGATAATATTTCCTTCTCGCCTTACGTAATTTCATTGGAAGAGTGACGGAGTTGACATTTTTCGCTTTGGCAATGAATACAGATATAATATCCGTAGGTTGCATGGTTTTCAGACTACAGATAACGGGTCAAAAAACTGCAATGAAGTCGGATTCTCATAGATCCTCAAAAATGATTATTTACAGGTCCATTTGAATCTAAACAACAAGTAGTGGTGGACTATGCCCGCATTGATAAATCTGCTGCTTTTATGTAATCCTCATAATGCCGCGGACCTGTAAGGTTTTGCCGAACCATTACTTCTGATTGACTTTTAAATTACTGAAACCTGACAGGTCTTATAGGGCAAATTACGATTGACTTAAGAGTACTTTTAAAAAAGAACCTTTCGTTAATAGTCGCTTTTAACCTAAGTTCGATTAATAAAGAACAAGTGAAAAAGTCTCCACTATCAAGGGGAGATTTAGAGGGGTGTTTACTGGTTTTTACGATATTGGATGATGAACATCCCCCTGTTTCCCCCTTTTTTAAGGGGGATTTTCAAACCCAATTTATTAATCGAACTCAGGTTTTTAAACCGTCAATTAACAAGCGCCATCTTACGAAACTCACTGCTTTTATCCACAAGCTCATCATAGGTCCCCGCATCTTCAATTCGGCCATTCTTCATTAAGTAGAGCCGGTCGCAGTCCTCTACGGTTGTCAGGCGGTGAGCAATCATAATCACGGTCCGGTCTCCCTTTAGAGACTCAATCGCCTTTGTAATCTCTTTTTCCGTGATGTTGTCCAGGGCAGACGTCGCCTCATCCATCACCAGCACCTGAGGATCGTGATAGAGTGCACGTGCAATCCCCACGCGCTGTCGCTGGCCACCCGAAAGGCGGGTCCCGTTTTCACCCAGAACCGTATCGAGGCCATCTGGCAACTGATGACCCACCATTTTCTTCAGCTGGGCAAGCTCAATTGCCTGCATCACTTTCGCGTCGTCGATCTGTTCATCCGGTATCCCAAATGCAATATTTTTTCGCAACGTCTCGTCAGCCAGGTAGATTGACTGCGGTATGTACCCGATATTTCGCTGCCATGCGGATACATTTTCACGGATATCTAACCCATCCACCAACACCTTGCCATCCGTAGGCCTCAAAAGCCCCAGGAGGAGGTCTACGATCGTCGTTTTTCCGGCACCTGACTCCCCGACAAACGCAACGGCCGCTCCCCTCGGTATCACAAAATCCAGCCCATCCAAAGCTTTTTCGTCACTCCCCGGATAGCTGTAGTGAATATTAACCCCTTCAATTTGTTCTTCAAGCTGCATCGGTTCTGACATTTTTCGCTCTTCCTTAAGCTCTCTGCCTGATTCCTCAAGATTTGTCAGATCATCATAAATAGGATTGATAGAGACCATATTATAAAGCAATTGTGTATAGTCTGACGTTAAATTCCGAAGGGCCGGCATTAATCGCACAATAGCCATCGCAAAGAGGGTCAGAATTGGGATAATCACTTCCAGCGAGCGTCCCTGCCACACCAAAATACCCGAAATCATCATCATACCGGCAACCGCCGTTGTTTCAATCAGAGGGGCAGGGATCTTATTCGTATAATTAATATATGTGAGCAGCCTGGTACTCTTCCGGGCTTCCTCACTAAACTTATTTATAAACTCATACTCCCGGTTCAGTACCCGTGCATCTTTCAGGCCGCCAATGCCCTGGTTCACAGCTTTTATCATCTCACTACGATGTCCCTGCTCCTGCTTGCCATAAGCTTTCACTTTCTTTTTGGTCAGCATTAAAAATGTTCCTGCACCCACGCCGGCAATAGAAATAACCACAACCGTAATGATCGGCTCAACAACTAACAAAAATATAAGTATTGTCAGCGCCATCAATCCCTCCCTTGCAAGATTAAGGATCCTTGTGAGCACCCTTCCGATGAGAATCTCCACTTCGGTGGTTGCATTGCGCAGCAGTTCTGCGGAGTTTCTTGTTAAATGAAAGGTGTACGGGGCCTGCATATATGCATTCATCATCCGATGACTGATGGTATACCGGCGGTTATAAATGAACCGGGCCTCAATGTAGTTAAAAAAGATAATGTAGGCGCTCTTTACGACAAAAACACTTAGCAGCGCACCGGACCCCCAGATAAGCAACTCTCTTGCATTGGTTATATTCAGCCACTCCAATACCGGCTGCATAAGCTCCATGTCAAGGATTTTATCGGGTGCCGCAACAATAGATACAAAGGCGGGAATCATGCCGATACCCAGTACTTCGAGCCCGGCCTTTACCAGCATGAGCAGAAAAAGGATTGTAATTTTGAATCTATCTCCATCTGGAAGGATGTAAAGGAATTTTTTTATTGTGGACTGCACTTTTTTCTACCTTGCTCTTTTTATTGCACATTTTATTGATCTTGTAATTTAGAGGCTTTCACGCAGAATATTCAATTTGATTTTTTTAACAGATTATTCACTATCTGCCCTTTGGCATCTGCTTGTGTTATAAAATTATATCAGTTTTACATTATTATCCGGTTTTATGAGAAACTCGTAATTTTATTCTTGTGCAGGTTTTTCTTTATTTTTAAGCGAAACATCTATAAAAAAACACCTTTGCACATCAATCTTTTGAAGTGCAGAATAGTCCGCTGAACCTGAGCCGGTATCTATCTGACATCAAAAATATAGGCTTTTAATTACTTCAAAAGTACGTTTATAACGGATGCAGTCAGACCTGAAGTTAGTTTAATAGCGTCTTACTTTTTTCGGAATACAGATGATCTCTCAGGCCAAATTCAACGGAGTTTTGGCAAATTTCAAAAGAAGACTATGCATCAAAAAGCCGTACTATTTGACATACTTAACAGTTATTTTGATAAAATTTACATAATAACGCTCCAAAGAAACTCTGAGCGCCACACAGTTTTCCAAAGGTCATTGAAGGGTCTGAACTATGAAATATTCTGGGGAGTAGATGGAAATAATCTTTCTATACCTAAACTTGAAGAAACCGGATTATACAGTTCTGAAGCCGTAAAATCGGTTAAAATTCAGAAAAATTGTCCTCCGGCTGCCCTCACTCACGGAATGATCGGATGCACTCTTTCACATCTCTCACTATATAAGCAGATTATTGAAAAAGGTGAAGACCAGGTTTTAATACTTGAAGACGACATCCGTATTGAAGATAATAAAGCAGCCTGCCTGGAAAAAGCAATAGAGCAGCTGCCGGATAACTGGGAACTGTTTTATCTTGGATATCTGTATAACAATAACTCTCTCACCCTATCTGCAAACATAAGAATTTCATTCGTATACCCACTCTTACATTTTCTTGGGTATAGACAGTACTCCGCTCCGAGATATCGTTGTAAGTTTCCGAGAAACTACTCAAAACACCTCGATCTTTCTGGTTCACACTACGGCGCTCATGCCTATGGGATTACGTTAAAGGGTGCAAGGAAAATATTAGAGCACCAAACGCCAATATCGATGGAAATTGACAATGCCATTGGAGAGATGTGCATGCGGGAGCAGATTGCCGCATATAGCATGAAAGATAGAATATTTCATCAAAACAGGGAGATATTTGGTAGTATGACCTTTTAATAATGCAATCTAACCAATAATCAATCGCCCTTTTTAAAACACCTCCCCATATCAAGGAGATAAGCCGGTGGGCAGACAGGTATCTCCGCTACGGACGAAAAACATCTCCTCCGGTCGATATGACAATAGGCACGGTTAGGAAATAATGGCGCATTAAAATCAGAAGTCAGACTAAATTTCCTGTCGCGCCGTAAAAGTCATTCACACTTGGCGGCGCAGAACAGAATGTTGCAAATGACGAAACTTTGCACGCCGCCCTTCGTCACCACCACACCCTGTCATGTCGACCGAATCCCGGCGTGTCTTTCAGCGGGATGAGCAGAGACATCTCCTCGTTCATAGGTCCATCCATATCAACGCACCATCAAAAGCCCGTCATCGCGGACCCTGATCCACGATCTCCCCGTTCAAAGATCCATCCATATCAACTCCCAAACTCACTCGCCCCAATTAATTGGAGATCCTTCGACTTCACACCGGAAAATCACCGGTGTTACGCTCAGGAAGACATGGGCTATTAATGGTAAAGGCGCGACGCGCTTCATTCAGTTGTTGAACCAATTGTCCCAATTGCGCCGCGTTGATGAATTAGGCTGGCGGCGTAAGCAGAATCTTGCAAATGACGTAATTTTACACGCCGCCCATCGTCCACACCACGCCCTGTCATGTCGACCGAATCCCGGCGTGTCTTTCGGCGGGATGAGCGGAGACATCTCCTTGTTCATAGGTCTATCCATATCAACGCACCATCAAAAGCCCGTCATCGCGGACCCTGATCCGCGATCTCCCTGTTCACAGATCCATCCATATCAACGCCTAAACTCACTCGCACTAATTGATTGGAGATCCTTCGACTTCACACCGGAAAAGCACCGGTGTTTCGCTCAGGAAGACATTGACTATTAATGGTTAAAGCGCGGCGCTCTTTACGTATTGACAGAACCAGGTTTGGTGCTTGCGCCGCGAGCATTAATTAGTTTGGCGGCGTTAGCAGAATCTTGCAAATGACGTAATTTTACACGCCGCCCATCGTCCACACCACACCCTGTCATGTCGACCGAATCCCGGCGTGTCTTTCAGCGGGATGAGCGGAGACATCTCCTCGTTCATAGGTCTATCCATATCAACGCACCATCAAAAGCCCGTCATCGTGGACCCTGATCCGCGATCTCCCCGTTCACAGATCCATCCATATCAACGCCCGAACTCACTCGCCCCAATTAATTGGAGATCCTTCGACTTCACACCGGAAAAGCACCGGTGTTACGCTCAGGATGACATTGACTATTTATGGTTAAAGCGCGGCGCGCTTCATTCAGTTGTTGAACCAATTGTCCCAATTGCGCCGCGTTGATGAATTAGGCTGGCGGCGTTAGCCAGAATGTTGCAAATGACGTAATTTTACACGCCGCCCATCGTCCACACCACGCCCTGTCATGTCGACCGAATCCCGGCGTGTCTTTCGGCGGGATGAGCGGAGACATCTCCTCGTTCATAGGTCTATCCATATCAACGCACCACCAAATATCCGTCATCGTACCAATACCTTCTCGTTGATAACACTCTCCGAACCACCATCGGTTGGTACTCACATTCCTTTATTAGATCTATCCCGATGGATTCTGATACGTTCACTATTTACCCAGCGCGGTGCGCTGGGCTGGGTGATATGAGCCTTTCAGGCTCGGGTTCTATACTTGTACCACGAACACCCGTTAATCTGACATGGCGGAGTAGTGCATCGAGAGATCTCCTCCTGACTTAATTATTGAGTTGATTCAAGAATAGAAAACCGGTAAGAGGTCTGAGAGATCAGGGGACTTGACAGCGTGCCTGTGTTTTTCAGGCTTTTATTACGCACTGGCGCGTAACTTATCCATTCATTCAGGATGTAAGGTAGTGCGGATGAACAAGGAATAAGAATAATTACCCACCCCCGGGGACCTTGCTGCGCACTGTATTATCCGGTTCTCCGGGTGTCCCGGGTGTTTATTGAACAAGAAACTCTGATTGACGAATTGATTCAAATGCTCAGCAAAAAATTACGGAAAAGAAATTCCGCAAATCAGTTTACCACCTATCACTCCGCCTGAAGCCTCTCTTCCGGCAGCCTTTCCAGGGCGTCCCGGTCTGATTCAATCATATCCTTCACAAGATCATCTATTTGATAGTCGAATGTCCACCCGAGTTTTTCCCGGGCTTTCGTGGAATCCCCTATGAGCAGTTCAACCTCTGTAGGCCGGAAATACTGCGGATCGACTTCAATCACCGGTTTGCCGGTCTCTTTATTGATCCCTACCTCGTTTACTCCTTCTCCTTGCCACTCAAGCTCTATTCCGGCATGGCCGAACGCCATGTCGCAAAAGTCGCGTACAGATGTTGTTTGCCCGGTTGCCAGCACGAAATCATCCGGTTCATCCTGCTGCATCATCAGCCACATGCCGTTCACAAAATCTTTAGCGTGTCCCCAGTCCCGTTTTGCGTTCAGGTTTCCAAGGAAGGTCTTATCCTGCGTGCCTGCCGCAATGCGGACGGCCGCACGGGTGATCTTACGGGTTACAAACGTTTCACCCCGCCGCGGCGATTCGTGATTAAAAAGTATTCCGTTCACGGAATAAATGCCATATGCCTCCCTGTAGTTTACTGTGATCCAGTAGGCGTATAATTTGGCCACGCCGTAGGGTGAGCGCGGGTAGAATGGGGTCGTCTCTTTCTGGGGCACTTCCTGTACTTTCCCATAGAGCTCAGACGTAGACGCCTGGTAAAACTTCGTCTTTTTTTCCATGCCGAGAATACGAATTGCTTCCAGCATTCTCATCGCGCCAAGTGCATCCACATCGGCAGTATATTCCGGTGAATCAAATGAAACCTGCACGTGGCTCTGAGCTGCCAGGTTGTAAATCTCATCCGGCTGCGTCTCCTGGATAATACGGATCAGGTTTGTAGAGTCCGACATGTCGCCATAATGAAGATAGAATGGCAAGCCTTTAAAATGTGGGTCCGTATACAGGTGGTCTATTCTCTCCGTATTGAACTGGCTGGATCTCCGTTTAATCCCGTGGACCTCGTACCCTTTATTGAGGAGTAATTCAGCGAGATAAGATCCATCTTGTCCGGTGATTCCTGTAACCAGGGCAACTTTATTCTTCGTCATGATTTATTTTTTTTGTAATCGCTATTTTTTTTCGAGCTAATAAGTGTGTCGGTATAACAATTTATTATCGGGAAGAAAGTATAAAAATTAACTGTCTTAAATGTATAGTGTTTCTTAAAGTTAATGATAAAGTGGCTCTGTATTAACTTGCATGAATATACCCATCAACAGCAACGATGGATAGATCCATGGAATATAACTTCTGATCCCCTTCGGACAAATCTATTGCTTCTACAAAACTAACAGCCTCGGTGACTCAGGTCTTGCGCTCTTTACTACCCCGGGTTCACGTGTTCAGACCGGAAAGAATGGTTTTATAACATTGTGGTTTAACTGTTTTACAATGAACTACCAGGGGGCAGAGCCCAAGAGGTATCAACTTGAAATCCATAATTTTTCAAAAGTATAAGCTTTTTTTGTGAGTGTCCCCCTTTATGGAAAGGGGTGAGATCTGGGAGAAGGAGGACCTGGCAGAGTGACTGTGCTTTTCAGGCTCCTGCAAGAGTCCGGGATTTGGCCTCTGCTGCCTTGATTTTGATCTATTTCCAAAAAGAGTGAAATCCATTGGTAAGAGGGTCAAATCCGGTGTCAAAGTTTCTTAAACATCTCTTCGAATTAATTCAATGCTTTTTCAAAACGAACAGCCTCGGGGACTCTGGCTTTCTGTCCTTCAAACCACGGCACT
>Ga0307966_1004721_pt1 | contig 10138 bp, 13 predicted proteins | sample OrgLakmetagen646_FD_203141 | JGI IMG/M metagenome (GOLD analysis project Ga0307966, IMG submission 203141) | Saline water microbial communities from Organic Lake, Antarctica - #646 | ecosystem: Environmental > Aquatic > Non-marine Saline and Alkaline > Saline | place: Antarctica: Organic Lake... | reverse complement strand
ACACACACACACACACACACACACAAACACACACATACACACACACACACACACACTCACACACACACACGCAAACACACACACACACTTACACCCTAAACAAGATTATATTTCCTGCTGGGTTCACTCTGTTTCAACTGTTTTCATCACCCATTTCTACATTCCACAGGACTTTTGTGCGCCACCCAGAAGGTACGCATTTACTTTTGACTTTTGGACACACAAGAACAATGAGTTTACAAATGGCTCATTCTCAACACCTCAACCGCTACATGCAGAGAGCTCGTTGGGTAAATATGTCCTCACGCTTCTTGCCCAGAGGCGTGAGCTCCGGCTTAATGACATCCAGGAGCTTTTCAGCACAGAGGGCGAGGAGGTCCCTGCGCCTCTTGCCCAGAAGCTGGCTTTTGAAGCAGCGTCCAGTGCCATTTTAGAATCAGAGAGGCAAGGCCTGCAGGCGGAGCTTACACTGCCCATGGACAGTGGCTATGGAGGAGGAAGCAATGCTGCGGATATTATGATGGATGACATCACGAGATCTCAGGCGCCATTAGCGGGTACTTTTTGAGTGCAGGCCTCTCTTGCAATGTTGGCTGAGCTGTGCAATGTTGGCTGAGTTTGCAGGGAGCTGACCAGGACCTTTTCGTGACATGCCTCCCCCAGGTGTGCCTGAAGCACTCAGCTTGCTCTGGTTCTGCAAATCCAGGCAGGCTAGCTTGTCAGTGGAGCAAAAGCAGCTCCACATCCACATCGCAGCTGTGCATGCTGCACATCTCCAGCATGTGGAGCACGTTGCTGCTGAGGATGCAGGCAATCCCGTCCCCCATTTACCATGCTATCATTTAGATCACGTGGGCGCCTTAGAGCCTAATGTCACGTGTGGATGTCAGCAGGTAAGATCAACAGGGTCTAGGGGGCAGGGGAACAGGGAATAATGGAGACAGGAATAGAGAACGAGAGAATGTTTGTAGGTGGGTGAAATTGTGATCAGTGCAGATCAGAGGGTAATGTCAAGATTAATGTTGTTGAGTCACTCAATTGGTGCCGTTGGATCAGCAACTTTTTCCGCACCTGGAAATTGCGTGTTGTGTGCTATGGTGGTGATATTTTTGACGATGATCTTATGCTGCATTTTATGCTTCATTTTAGTGGTACGGTTAAAGCAAGACTTATTTGCGCGTGTTCATGCAGGAGCTCATCGCAGCAAATCAGTGCATGGCTGCTATCCTTAAGGCTCAATCTGACATGGCTGCACGTGTGACACGCTTGGCCCAAGGCTTCTCCACACACACAGCTACGGGTGAGGAGTTGTGTATAGAGGAGTTGTATAATGATGTTTACCAAAAGCCGCAAAGACATCCAGCGACATCTGTAACTTATTTTTTTACTGGTTGGCTTTTTTTGAAGCGTGGGCCAAAAAGCTTCATAGCAAGTCACACAAGGTCTTGATGTCATGAGTTTGTTTTTTCCAGTCTTTCTTAGCAAGAAAGGAAGACTTGTCCATGCACGCACAGGTGCCCAATCCACAATCCTAGAAAGCGACTGGCATGTGGTTATGCTCCATGCAGCATGGATAGCGCCAGGTAAGACCTTGTTGCTCGTAAATTAATTGTTAGGTACGCACAGGTATGCTACGTGCTAAAAAGCCAGCTCTAGGAAGCTGATGCCTCTATGCATTTCTCACACAAACACAACTCGATTGATGTAGAAGGGCAAGTTGTTGTGTCGTACAAGCAAAACATGCATGGACAAACAAAATTACGTGCACCTATGCAAACATCAGGGGGACGTTTAGGAAAGCGGCTTGCTGCTCGTATCAACCTCCTGCCACACAGCCATCACCACAGGTTCCCTGCCCTTGAGCAGGTAGGTCTGTGATGCCTTTTTGGTACTCTTAAAGCTACGCTAGTTGTGTGCCACTTTGTTGCTTTAGAAGTTGTGAAGGCCGCAATCTACATCTTTGTAGTGGGCTGTGCCAGCTAGACAACATGCCAGAGGGGGCCGACTGACCTCCAAATGGGCATGCTTTTTTATGTCCCCATGGTTTGCAACTTGCAAGCTCAGCTGCTCTGCAATTACACGACAATGCTGCGTTCCAAAATTGCAAGTCTTGGGGCCCATGCTTATTCGGCTGTGGCATGAACCCCATTATTTGCTGCCAAATCCTCATAACAGTTCAATTATTGCATGAACTTCCGTATTTTTTGTGTTTTGGAGTCCCTTCAACCAATGAATACCATTGCAGAAAATCTGGAGTGAAAATGCGGAGTGGTTGGCGAGATATGCAAATCAACACGCCATCTCCCATGGGAAGCACCTATCTAGGGTGGAGTTGCCCTGCATGTGCGTTTTATCCTGTCAATCTGTACACAGAGCGACTAACTTAATTTGAGCACATGCTCTGGCAGCTTATAATGTCAGCTTTAGTTTGGAGCTATACTGGTCCAGTTTGATGAAGTGTGTGTGTGTGTATGTGTGTGTGTGTGTGTGTGTGTGTGTGATTAGTTGCCCCTTAAATGTTAAAAAGAAGCAAATTTGGGCGCTAGCTCAGTTGCCCCCCTCTGACAATATGCGTTGCTAATTAGCAAGAAGTCGGAGAGAAAGTCTCAGAAGTCTGGCTACATGGAAACCCTAGCTTTAGGCTTTAGGCATGAACACTATAACACTCAACAATATAACATTTGACATATGCCCATTTGAACGTTCGACCCTCTTTTCTGTGCAAGACAAGGTCAGAATGCAAGGTGTGCATCAAAGCAGGACATATTTTTGTTAACAAGACATGTTCATCTTATCAACCAAGCTGTCCCAAAGCCCAGCAAGGGCCTGAACTCAATGCCGATGCATTTCAATTTATTTTTATTGTATAAGCTGCGTCCATAGCTGTGCTTTTTACCTTACACCCTGGATTAGGTGGCAGGAGAAGACTTGGCTCGTGACTGGAGAATGGCCAGCCTGAACCTCCGCCACCCTCCTCGTGTTGTGCGGCACACCAGTCAAGTATCAGGGCTTGTGGTGCGTCCTAGCAGTGTACGATATTACACAAGTAACCTCAAAAACGTCTCTGTCACAGCTAAGCATTGATTGTAGGCCACAGTAAACTTAATTTAAATACAGGAATGGATTAGAGTACTGGTTATTTAGCCTTCTTAAAGCTGCTGAGCAAGTAACTCTACTCTGCTCTGTCCCCCTCGCCCACACCTTTCAGGAGGGCTTCATTGAAAGCATGGACTTGTGCACACGCTTGACTGCTGCTGGGTCCTCTAAAAATGCGCCTTCAGAGGTAGGTTGACTGTCGCTCACCCCTACCCTCTCACAGGCCAAGTAAGATGCTCTGATAACAAGGCACTCCTTACTTTGTTCGTCTGGAACCTGTTTTAGAAACTTGTTGACGCAGGTTGACCTCGTGCGTGAACTGCTGATGCGCACCGTGCAATGAGGGCACAGTAACACATACCCGTGCAATGAAGGCAAAGTAACAAGCGGGCAACACAGAGCAGTATATGCACTAAGGCAATGATGACCCGTGATCTCGTCTTGTAATATTCATGCTGCCTTTAATTCAGGATGCAACCATTCAGCACATTAAACACGTTTGCCGTTTGCTCGTTCCTGATGTTTGCGGCAGGTGACTGGTGGTGTTTGGAGTGGATCGGATGCAAGCATTCACCACAGACATCTGTACATTGCTCGTCGTGCGACGCCGCTGCTGCTGAGCCGCCAAGATCAGCTTTGGCCAGAAACCCCACAGCCCTTGGAGCAGGAAGAAGATCAACGGGCAGAAGGGTGAACCAAATGTCCCATAGTTTTTGGTTTTTAGCTTGGCTTACTTGAGTCCTCCTTGATCACAAGACAGCAATTTAACATCGTGTTTGTCTTAAGCCTTAATTGGGGCAGGCAAATTTCTTAAGAGATACCTACGTGCCTTACTTACTTTCAAACTACAGCCCTCGGAGACCCGCTCACTGCACCACACCTACATGTCCATATAAAAACAGATGCTACACTTGGCTTACATACAGCTCTATACAGCTGTATATACTCTGTCGTTTATCACTAACTATACAATATCACTCACCATACACACTATATATACTCATCACTCACTCACTATTATACATTATAGCTCACCATACAGTTGTACACTGCCGTTTATCACCGCCACCACAGGCAACCTTTGAAGGCTGGGAATGGAGGCAATAAGGGTTCAGATGAGCTCGCCAAGGCCACAGAGAGTGTCCATACTGCACACAAGGATCAGATATACGTGGAGGAAGTAATGCCAGGTACTTTGAAGTAAATTTAAAAAATGTATTAGACACACGGGAGCAGACAGTTTGAAAGATAGCTTAGAGGATAGGAAGACCACTTGCATGGAGGCCAATTTTGCAAAGAGATTATGGTTTTAAGCCGCTCATGCCATGCTGCACAGAGGTTCACCCAGATGCTGCTCAAAGTGTTATTGGAGCACCTGCATTAAGGCTTTTATATTTAATCTCAATTGAAAAAGCAGCCAATGTTGGGTGTTGAATTGTTATAGTCTGTTTCCTGCACAAGGAGATTGATGTAGAAGAAGCAAAGCATGCTGACTGGTCACAGCTGTTTTGCTACATACCTTCCCAAAGGCAACCTCTCAGTGTTCGTTTCCCATCTCATGCTAAAATTTCAGAGGAACTAGCCACCTGGTACCATCCATGTTAAACAACCCCCATTGTAGTACCCGCAGTTCTTCACCTTTTTTCCACTTCGCCTCCAGACACCACCAATAAGTTGCAAAACTTTTAGCTTTTTTCATAGGATACCTCCCTAAACCTGTCATAAAAACCCTCTTCATCATTATCACCCTTGCCTCCTGCTTGCTCGTAGAGGAGCTGGCAGCTTTGACCCCTTCCTTAAAGGGGGATGACAGTTCAAGCAGTGTGGCTGCTCTGAGAGCCTCGTGCCTGCACGTTGATGAAGGGCTCAGGGCAGAGGCAGCTTATTTAGAAACGTGTGGGACGCAGATTGAGGTGGGGGGAGTTCAAGTTTCACAGAGATAAAGGAGAGAGAGAGAGAGAGAGAGAGAGAGAGTGTGTGTGTTAATACGGGAAAGTTAAGGACTAGAGATAAGAGGATACCATGCATGATTTCTGGCAAAAGGCTTTGAAAGTGTCCACTCAGCCATGCTCTTCATGCCCACAGGTGTGCACACGCATGCAACTGCTGGCACAAGCGCATGCTGCACGCTGGTCTTTAGAAGACCCTGTGGCCAAAGCAAAGGCTCAAGCAGCAGCCAGCACAGGGGGCGCCCTTGCGTCGGCAGTGGCAGCTGACACAGCAAGGTCTCTGCCTATTCACTTAGAGGTGTGTGCACGAGAGATTTAGAATGGCAAAGGGGCGCGTGTTGAGTTTTTGTGCACTTGTAGTTGTCCTTGTGTTTGTCTTGATAAGTAATTGTAATTATGTGTGTGTTAGTCTTGTATGTGCGATTGTGTTTGTGTTTGTATATGCCTTTGTGATTACTTATGGGTTTTTGGTGGTAAAGTGCCTCGTTTGCAGTCATTGCATCTTGAAAGCCTGACTTGAAATCGCTTCTGTTACTTGCTAATCCGCAGCCCAAAGAAATGGAGGCCTTTTACACCCTTCGATTCCTGAAAACTAGGGGCGACCGCTTAAAAGTGAGTAGGGCCCAATTACTAAGTCTTGCAAAGAATGTGCGTTTTTTTGCCTGTTGGGTACCAAGTGTGATCTGTTTCCTGACATCCACAGAAGTAGGTTGGAAACAACTTTGACAACTAGACAGGACCTTTGCTTTACACAAAAACGCCTGATATCTTTGAGCATACTTGCAAATACACCATTGTGTAGTACAAACCTTCAACGTCTGCCTTTACACTAACAAATACACACATACGTGCACGCATGCATACAAGTAGAAAAATAAACGCATGTATAAACTGCAGGTCCTACACTACCTCAACGCAACCGTGAGCCTGCAGCTGCAACTCCTCTGTGACGAGCGTCAGGAGGCACAATGGACAGACCCCCTGATATCACGCGCCCACAAGCCCTTTACTTGCCCTTTCACGCTTGCCCATGCAAACAAGCTGGAAGCAGACACAGAGCCTGGGGATCCTTGCAAGGTAGGAGTGTTCAGCCTGGTGTGGGCCTAAATGTAAGTACAGATTTACTATGTTGCTGTTCCAGGCATGGTATGGTTGTAAGTACATGGTTTTTTATGGTTGCAGTCATTATGGTTGCTGTAAATATATGGTTTATTATGTTGCTGTTCCAGGCATGGTAGTAAGTGCAGTTGCTGATGCTCAGCGTTCCCTTGCTGCATGTGTCGCCAGAAGGAGTGCCCACCCTTGCTGACAGTTATCCCCCCTTGTAACATTGTGTTTCTTGAGGATTGGAGATTCATTGTGGCTATGCAAAACCCCTGTTAAATTAAACTGACTGTGTGGAAGCAGGCGTATTGCTATGTTGTCATGCTCCTTCCATGATGCTGTGTATGATTACTGTAAGAAAGTGAACTTAACGTCGGTTTGTCCAGTACCTTGCTGCAACAAGCTGTGGCCTCCTCCTGGGCATACCTACATCCACCAAACATAAACACACAGCCTGTGTACATGGAATGGCCTACAGACCTGCTGGAAAGCCAATATTCTGGGTATGCAAATGCTGCCTGTATGGCTGCATGATGACGCGCACAAAAATCCCTGTGCACCTGTTTACAAGTGACACACAAGCCCACGCACCACCAGCAAGGGCAAGGGGAAGGGTCTAGAGAGGAGGGCTGTGCGCCAATGTCAGAGCCCAATGCATCACCTGGGGAGGGAAGACTACTTGGCATGTCAGTAAAAAATCACGTTCACTACCTAATCTGTTGCTCTAGGAGCAAGCTTCAAGCCTGAGTGAGGGGCCAGGGAGCGTGTCGGCCGTTACAGGAGGAAGTGCGGATCGACAGGAGCTTGAGGCTGATTTCTGGGAGGCAGACAAAGACGCAGGTGTAGCTGTGCGGCGGAGCAACGGCAGGTTAGTGCTGCATGTGTTTGACGCTACAACGTCCGTGCCTGGCTTCAGCGTCCTCTGGCAGGCGATTGAGGTGTGTGTGTATTAGTCGTACGTTGGAGGAATGGTATGGTGCTTGTGCTCTTTTGTGCTGTGTATGACTTGACAATGTTATGGCAGGCAAGGATGCAGGTATGGCATGCACTTTATTGTGCCTGTCAGGCAGGTGCAGGAATGCATATGGGATTAAGGAAAAGCAGGTAAGCCAATAGTCTCGTCTTGCATACGTCAATTCCAGTGACAAGCAAGCAGCTTGACCAGGTATCCTGTGCTGTGGGTGGTACCAATTTATCTTCAACACGCAAGCTGTGACACCAGCAAGGAGTGCCTGCAAGAAGTTCAGGAAACTGTAAGTTTACAGATCAGCACTCCACGTTCTCCATCTACATACATTCAAATTTTTTGGGCGCAAAACATGTATTGTTCAAGCATATTGCGTGCACAATCCTAACAGACACCAAACAAGTATCGACCCTATTGAAAAGAAATGACCAAGACCATTGATATGTACTGTGTATGTATCATGTATGATATATAGGTGCTGTAACATTGTATAGTTAATATATCATTTATATCATTTATGTCATTTATAGTATCTATGATCACATACAGTGCAAGTACATCATTCTAGCCAGCCCTGGCCAAACACTCCTCAAACATTTAGGTGGGTGGTATACCGCCGTGCACTGAAGCTGTTTCGTCAGCTGGAGGAGGAGCTGCTGCGTGTGGGCACCCACCACATGGAGTGCTACGCCCACCAGCTCCACGCAGCAGGCCGAGGTGCAGAAACGGAGGAGATGTCCAGGTGAGGACGCTCCATGTGTTCGAACTAGTGTGTTGTGTGTCTGCAGACAGATTGGCGCTTGAAGCTTGGGCCACGCAATTTGATTATGATGCACATCCGACAGCCAGAAAACAATCTCCATCTCCATCCATTGCTGCTGATCTTCATGCTCCATGATATATCCATCCACACTCCAATCAGAACCTGTACGCTTATCACAGGCAGTCCCTACTCATCGACATGTGGCATCATGAGGCCCAGTTCATGGGCGCGCGCCACCACCTCCTAGTTGCCTACTCCTCTGCCTATCGCCACGCCACAACCTTTGGTATAGATGATCTCTTTGCTCAGGTAAGACCAATTTGGAATGTTGCTAAATATACTGTGCAGGTGAGTAGTTCTACATGTGTACGTGTACTCGGTCTCCGTAAGAGGAGGTGTTATGTCATGACTTCGTGATTAAACCATTTCAAGCAGCCTGTGCGTACACACACGTTTTGCCTCACACGCAGCTTGATCAGAAGCGCACCTTGCAGTCCGGGATGGCTGCTTCTGGAGGCAAAGCAGAGCCCTTAGATGCTGGGTCAGGGCTCCATCGTCCCAAGTTTGTACCAGGTTTGTCAGTCTGACTCTGTGTCTGTGTTATGTTATTGTGATGATGCTGTGCTCATGTGTGTGCTTTTGGCATGCTCCTTTTCCTCTCGCGCAGTATGTTTAACTTACTAGGCCTTTCTTTGCCCTATGTACTCAATCAATCGTCCTAGTCGCTGCTAAACCTCCTGTGTAAGTTACATGCCCCACTCAGACTTTTGCACACATGCTTGTGCATAGGGCAAATAAGTGAAACAAAGCAAAACAGAGCTGGAACTGGTCAGCTGCTCTTCCTGGCATGTTGAGCAGTAAACAAAGGCTTGCCCAGCCTCATGGAAGCGCCGACAACTTAGCCTGGCGCACATTTAACGTCAAAATTGGTAACGAGCCGTTGCTGCAAACTTGCTATTTGCTGACTCCTACAGGATTCAGAGGAGGAGGAGGGATCGAGTGCAGCAGCGGGACCAAGGTAGCCGCAGATGACCTAATGCGCGTCACAGCAAATGAAAGCCAGCCGCTGCTGCTTGGAGCACGGAGGCAGCTGAGGCGAGAGATAATTGATATTTGTTTCAGGTGATATGATTCACTCGTGCATTGCACATAGATTATGTGAATTATGTGACGTAATTTAAGCAAGGACCCCAAGCATTTTTCTCTTGATTTGTCTGCAGCATTCACACGACAGAGTGGTCGGTCTTCCCCTCTCTTGCCCAGCATTTCACCAGCTGTAACTGCCCCTTCATCTTTCTTGGACCATCAAACGGCATTAGGCATCCCAGCCAATCAATAGGCACCAGTTCTTCCATCAAAAGTTGAATAACTTAAAATCCATTAGAAATATTTAGAATGTTTCTTTTAACGCAGTATGCACTTTTGCTCCCACTGCTTACTTGAACAGTGGCTGCTTTTGCCTCTCCATGCCAGCATTTAGGATACTTCCATTTCAATTTTGGCCAAGGCATTTCAGTCAGTCGTAACAGCACCCACCCCGGTCTGTCCTACAGCCCCAGGCCTACTAACCCCCTACTCCATGACTGATAATAATTTGATTTGAAACCTGGCTTCCTGCTTATTCCACCGTGCAACCGCAGGCGCCCCAAGCACTCTGTGGACGACGGCTACTTTGTGGGTCGCTACTTCCGTGCCACAAAGACCATAGAGATGGAGACAGATCTTGTTCGGCGCTTGTGCACTGCATCAGCTCAGGTACTACGCCATTCAGTAATCTGTGACGGACGGGAAAGGTTGTTCACTAATTTTTTTGTCCTCTTTGTTGAACCAAGACTCAAACCCTTGTATGCACATGGAGTCAGGCTCTGCCTGATCTTCTTCTGGCCATCCAAATTTTGGAACTGCAATGAGTGGGCACAGTGACAAAAGTGTGATTCAGAGACTGCACTTTGGTAGGGCTCTGGCAAATGCGAATAATCTTGTATCAGACATATTTCTCACTTATCCATTTCAGCGCAGCCATTAATAGAAACTTGCTTTCAATCGCAGACAGATAGTGTGAGTCTGGCCATGCCATCTATTACTAATGTTCACAGCAATTACAGTTATGTATGTATATATGGGCACTTCAGCACTCATGTTTGAGTGCAATCATAGGCCGACCGTGCCAGCCTCACCGCCATGTCTTGGACAGCGCTTGCTGGAATGGCTGGTGGTGCAGCAGATGCAGTTGTCGGAAGTGCACCAGCTCAGGAAGCA
>Ga0307966_1004720_pt1 | contig 10141 bp, 13 predicted proteins | sample OrgLakmetagen646_FD_203141 | JGI IMG/M metagenome (GOLD analysis project Ga0307966, IMG submission 203141) | Saline water microbial communities from Organic Lake, Antarctica - #646 | ecosystem: Environmental > Aquatic > Non-marine Saline and Alkaline > Saline | place: Antarctica: Organic Lake... | reverse complement strand
GGTGTGTGCAAGTGTGTGTGCAAGTGTGTGTGTGTGTGTGTGTCTATGTGTGTGTATTAAATGAACAGTACTCACAGAGCTCCCTCCCTAGTGTGTCTGCGCAATGCAGTGTCCTCGTCGGAGCCCCTCCCCACCTTTGTGTTCGACAGGTGGTCCACCACGCGCCCCGGCGTGCCCACGATGATGTGCGGCCGCTTGGCCAGCGAGATGGCCTGCGCCATCATATCGATGCCGCCCACCAGCACGGCGCAGCGGACGCCAATCAGGGAGCCCACCGCTTCCACCTGCTCCGCAATCTGGATGGCCAGCTCACGGGTGGGGGACAGCACGAGCGCATACAGCTCCTGTGGCTTGTCCATCAGGCCCTGCAGGATGGGCAGGCTGAAGGCACCCGTTTTGCCTGACCCCGTCTGTGCCAGTCCAATCACGTCCTTGCCTGCATGCGTGTGTGTATGCGTATGTGTGTATTTGTATGCATTACATGAGGGTACACTTGCTACAGGGTAGTCCCAGGAGACAGGAGCCAAAGTGAGGCGGAGGAGCAGGTGGATTGCAAGACGTGTTGAGTAACGAAATGGGTGCTGTGCCGTGGTTTGAACGTGTGTGGGCAAATCTTTTGCCATTGTGTTACCCAGCCCTAGCACACATCATTCACGTGCCTTGTATAAGGAGAGGAATGGCTTGCTCCTGGATGGAGCTAGGCTTCTTCCATCCCAGCGTGGCTGCTGCCTCCGCGAGCTGGGTGCACAATCCCAGGGCCTCAAAAGCCTCTATTGAGCTCTTCTTTTCTGCTTCAGTCAGCTTGTCTACCTCATGCTTCATTGCTCTCTGTTTCGTGCACTGCACTGTTGAAGCGTCACTGTTGATTTACCCCGCCTTAATTATATACGCGCATTACATTGGTCTTAGTGTCAAAGGTTTTCTCAAAACTGTATTTGGTTTTCCCGTTCGATTGCCACTCGAGGAATTCCAAAAAACAATGGACAATGACACCAGGAAACTCACAAGGCACGTCCACGCCAGCTGTCCCCAATCGTAGTATACTTTGATGATCGGCCCCACGCACACAAACAAACGCTTCCACTCTCCCCCCACGCACACAGGCAGGTCATCCGGCAAGTGCATCCGGACCTTTTCGCCGATTCCCCGTTCGAGAAGCAGTGTAACTCCGAGAGCTTGAAAGTGGGTGTGACTCTGTGTACCCCATTGCATCCCTGCATCGCCATTGTGTACAAGTCAGTGGCAGCATATGACCACCACCAAAAACGCCCATCAGGGGTGGCTACTGCTGGCACTGTGACTCGCACGCGCATATGTTTGTTTGCTTTTGTGTGCACGTGTTGCTCCATGTTGCTCCACGCCCATTCGCACCCTGCAGAAGCTCAATAACTATGTGGATGAACTGGCTAAGCAGCGGCAGCCTAAGCCTGCGACCCTGGAGTTCTTTGTGCGGGATGGCACTCGGCTCAAGCCCCTTAAGGCTCAGCTCACGCCCAGCGGCAGCCTGGCCCCCCTGTTCTTTGCGTTTGGGCTCATGTCAGCTGATGACCTGGCCAATGAGGGCGGGGTGTCCTCCGCAGATGACACCAACTTCCTGGCATGGCTCCAAGACCAGGTCTCAGAGGCAGTACGCACAGCAGAGCGGCATGACGTCATGAAGTGGCACATCCGCAGGCTGAAGAGCTCTTTTGAAGAAAAGTATGGCTTAGCGTCTGTGCAGGTGTGTGTGTGTCTGTTTGTTTGTATATGCTTGTAAGCGTGTCTTAAGCGCATGTGTATGAGCAAAGAAAGTGTGTACATTAATGTGCTTAAAGTGCAAACGCTCAAGAAAAAAATTTGGCAACTTACAGATGGTCTGTAAGCGAGCATACTGTTTACAGTTTAACACCTTCATCATCTGAAGTGAAACTACAAGTACGTATACGCCTAATTACCCCTTAAACGGACAGATTGGGGCTGAGTATGCCGCTAGCCTGGACGACCAGGAGACGCAAGTGGACTCCCTCACTGCACTCGATGGTGCTGTGCAAGAGGTCACAGAGGAGAAGCAAGACCCCACCTACTTCAAGCACTTGTCCATCCAGGTGAAGAGTCATATTTATGCGTGTATGCGTGTATGCGTATGTGCTAATGTGTGTTACTGGTGTGTCACACGTTGCAGTAATGACGTGCCACACATGCGCTAGACAGTTCTCTGTCATCCATCTTCATTTTTACCAGTCCTCAGCAAAAGCATATACCTTGAGGAATGCTAAGGTCCCCCCATTTTCTACCTCACATTTGACCTTACCATTTTATACTCCCCTCTCCCCAACCTTGCCTGTTTGTCTAACGCAATGGCAACTGCTTATTTTCCAGTTGTACCACACCAGCGCCTGTCCCCAAGAAGCCTACAGCTTTGTGGACGAGAATGGCGTATTCAGCATGCGATCAGAGCACATGAAGGCGTACGTAGGGGATGATGGCTCCATCCACTTAGTGGCGAATCGCGAGACACTGAAGGAGCAAATCAATTCGCTTGACCTAAGTCGAGCACGCATGCTGACTAAGGCAAGTAGAGCCCTCCTCCTAAAGAGTGCAGTTACAGTTGCTCATAGCCATTAGTTATCCTAATTATGTTGCGGTCCTGCTTTAGTTTATCCCTCTACCTCGAGTTCCTCCCCTTTAGACAAATCAACGGTAGCGATTTTTGCACAAACACACACAGGTGCGCGCGCAAACCCACGCACACAACAGCCGTTTGTCTTATGTTTGCATGCACACGTAACCCACACAGGTATCTCTGTACTGGCTGAAGCGCGTGCGGGACCTCACCCCTGCCGTGACAAAGCTGCTGGGGGTGCGCCACGTGTGGTGCGACACAAAATCAGAGCAAAACAGCCAAAAGTTCGTGTTGTGGGCTGGTTACCTGATGGAGAAGAGGTGAGTTTATATAGCAGCAGGTAGTCCTTGTGGGCGTCCTTTGCAGAAGGGAGATAGGGAGGTATTAGATAACAGGAAAAAAGAGAGAAAGCAGAAGGGGGGGGACAGGAAGGGTGAGCTAACATGCGTTTTCTGTCCTGAGCTCAGTACGGTCAAGCAAACCTTTGCAACCCTGCCTTAGTACGTCGCTCACGTCAGCCGCTTTATCAGAATGCAACATAATGTACTTACATTTGCTGTGCAGGGAGGAGATCCAGGCTCTGTTTAAGGGCCGGAAGTTCGCTTTCTCTGTCATCGTTCATGCAGACACACAGGGGCCTCTCATCAACTTCCACCAGGTGTGTGTACGTTAAGCCGTGTGCAACGTCGGAGTCTCTTGGCTTTGCTCTGCTTTGTCACTGCTCATCAAAAAATGTCAGAGCATATTTATTACTGTCGAGTCGTGCGCAAGTGAACACATTTCCAGCTTAAATCTGAATGGTTAATGCACAGCTGCTGCCGTTAGAATTATGTATCACACACCAACAGCTTGTGCACGCAAACAGCTAAAATGTTTGCCAAACATTTGTCAAACTGTACTAGAATACCCCCTCATTACTGTAGATACAACCTTTTCATAACAAACCCCCCAAATTTCCCCTTTGCAATTTGAATTGCACCACACATGACCTTACATGGCACATGCAGTCCAGCCCCATCCTCAATGTGCGCGCTGACACCCCTGCAATGCACCTCATCAACTTCCTAGCCTCTGAAAGTGGCTCTGAAGCATCCAAGACCTCAACAGAAGTGCAGAACACGCGCGCTAAGGAAGAGGCGCTGCTGGAGCATGTGCGGCAGGTGCGTGTTGTGTGTGTCTGTGTTTGTGCGCCTGTGTGTGTGCCACGTATGCTGAGTGCGTGTGTGTATGTGTATGTGAGTGTTTGTGTGTGTCAGAAGGGGTAGGGATAGGGGTGCACGTCAGGGTTGTAAAACCGATGACACCGCGTTTCAATTTTTGAAGGCAAACAAGAAAAGGGCCGTACACGGTCAGGCAACTCTGAGCTTTTGTCTGCTGAGCAGAGCTCTATTGAGGATGTTGGTTGAAATGAATGGCGTGTTTGAGGAGGGATGCTGGATGCTCGTCCAGCTCCTTGAGTGACGCTCCGAAAGCAGGTTGGCACCAATACGCATGGCGTCCACATAGTGCCACCAGCACATGAAAGCATGGATCAGGAAATCGTCGCTGGCCCCAAATGACCTGGAATGCCAAGATTACAGAGCAGCGTGCGTGTGTTGATAACCCACATGCAAATTGCACCTATACCACAGGTGTTTGATGCTCGGTGCGTCATCAAGATCTGCATGAACGACCAAGTCAAAGAGGCTGCGATGCGCTTGCTAGACAACGCAGAAACCATCAAGAAGGTGGTGGACTTGAGGGGGGCGTGCATCGCTCTGGACGATTGCTACGAGGTGCGTTCAAGACCATAAATCTTGTGTCCTAGTTTAGCTAAAAGGAGCGGCGCTTGCTCAGGACTTCAGGTGAATGCTGCACAGTGCTCTCAATAAACTAGCTACACTCTTGAGGGGTGGCAGGTTCCTGACCCGCTTTGCTGTGCCATCAATGAAGACCTGCTGTGCCGTCAATGGAGGTTTGCTGTGCCGTCAATGGAGAGCCCCACAAACTCCACCTGAATGCTGTCCTGCTCCCCCCCCTCACCTTGGCAGGTGTGGGACTCAGGATTCATCTCCATCCCGTACAACTTCAAAATTGAGGAGCTGTCCAACATGGTGGCCAAGCTGCAGCTAGGCCAGAGCATTAACGCAAACGCATCAGAGGTACGTTGTGGTCTTGCATGCTACAAGTGTGTTCGGAGTGCAGGGATAATTGGAGCTGCACTAGGGAACACGTCAAAGCCAACATGCAGGTCCGAGTAATTGGAATATTTGAAGCATGGCAGGGGCTGTTACCTGGCACCGCAGCTTGCTTCTCTCTATGCCAGGCTTAAGACTCAAATTAAGTCAAAGCTTTTGGCTGGCAGTAACATTACAACTTGTTTCTCTGCTCTGAAGTCGCTTGGAGTATACCCGGGGCTTTGCAGAAACCTTCCTTAACGCTGCAGCAAAGAATGAGCCAACATCTTTTTTTTGCACTCTGGTGAGAATTTATAGAAAAAGACCATCTCCAAGCAGTAATGGTAACAAGGTCTTCACTTTTCTTGCAGATGAGCAACGGAAAGAAGAGTCAGCCCCAGGCCAGTAGAAGCAGTCCCCAAAACGGGGCACCATATGTCAATGGCATTCCCTCAATGGGTTCTCGTCAGCCTAGCAACAGTAGCAGCAACAGCAGCAGTAGCAGCAGTGGTGTCGGCAGCAGCAGTAGCAACAGCAGCCAGCCCACCGGCAGCACGCAGCCCAGCAACAGTACACAGCCCGCAAACAGCGTGCAGCTCAACAACATTGCCGGTCCTCAGCCCAGCAGTGTGCAGCCCCCGTCTTCCGACAGTGGAAACAGCAGCAAGCGCTCAAAGGTGGGGGCATCTGCAGGCAGGAGCAGGAGCCGCACACCCTCACGCAAGGCTGGTTTAGAACGCTGGCAGTTCCCCCTGCAACCAGGCCTGCAGCCCCCTACTCCTAGCCTGCCTGCAGTACGTACTGTGCGTGCTACTCGCTCCGCCTTGTGCTGTGCTGCTGTGCTGCAGCGGTCGCTGCCTCCCTCCTCGTGCATGCGTTTGTGTATGAGGAGGCCGGCAGCAGCAGGGGTACTGATGCGATCACAAGGAGGTAGTGTGCCAGCATGTGCGGTTCGAGGCAGGGCCCCCTTATGAGTATTTTAATGTTCAACAAAACGGATGTATGACTGTTTGCTCTGCCTGTCTCGTCAGCTGTGTTCTCTTGTCAGCTCGTACCTATCAAATGTAGCTTTGAGAAGCAGATTAAGCCTCTTCCTTACATGGGATCCTAGCTCTCTTTTGCATCCTTTTATCATCTTTCCTTTTGGTCAATGACATGGTGCGTTGCTACATGATGCTGCTTGTGCACAGACGGCAGATAGGGTGCACTCGTAAAAACCTGTACCAGTATGCACCAGAAGTCCTTCTGCTTGGTCTGTGTACAGACGTGTTCTTATTAAATTACTTGATTTCATTTGCGATTGGTTTATTTATTATCATTGCCTCTTGAAAATTGAGTCTTTCTTTCTAATTAAGTCTAGTCGTAATTTATCAGCTTCTCTGTTGGTTCCATACTAGAACAGTGCCAGGAGATTGAATTTGCTTTTTTGTGGTTCTTATCTGTTCTTATCCATGTATTCTTGTAGCAAGTCTGCACAACTTTGTCTGCTTGTTGCTCTGGGGCAAATCTCTTATCACAGTGCTATACATGAGCAGACAGCACGCTCTAAGGAAACAAAATGGGAAATTTATTAAGGTAGGTATTTGAGTTCGTTATTCAGTTGATGCGAAGAGGAGCAGAAATGCTGTATGGTGGGGACTCACACGAGTTAAAGCCAGCTCGTGACAGCCTGGCATAAATCTTTCGATCTACAAGGGACTCCCCAACAAAATGATCAACGGCAAAAAAGGAACAAGGAAAGACGAAAGCAGAGTGAAAATCACCCCCCACACCACACAAGAAAAAGGAGCCACTTTGGTATCAGGAATTGCCTCCTCAGTTGTTGAGGGGAGTAGTTCTTCACTGCCCGATGACAGCAAAGTCGTAATGGAGGTCAGGAGGGTGCGTCGCAGAGGGTTTATTGAAGAAATGCTCAGATGCCCACCAGAGGCATACCTTACCTTACCTTATCTTACCTGATTGAAGAAATGAGCGATTTAAGCCAGGGTCGAGTCTCTTGAGCAAAGGCTGGAAACTGCACTTCTGACCGCTGGCAATTCTACTTCTCTCTCTTTCTCTACTGCTTCCTTTTCCAACTTTTGCTATAACACACTGACATATACTATACCCCACAAGCACACTGGTCGGCTGCCGCGCCTTTCCTCCCCAGGGCATGCTTACCAAATGCCGCAATATCAAATCAGAAAATGCTATCTTTAATAAACCGGCTTCCCCGGCATGTGAATGAACGAGCTGGCGCCCCACAACAAGAATGGCAATGAGGAAAGCATGCCTGGTATGGACAAGTTAAGCAGCATAATTAACAGAATGCATATGGAGCTTGGGAGGTTAAATTGTGTGTGATGTAGATGGTGCCGCTCACTCCCAATAGGATGATGTGAAGGGTAGTGGACCGTGACACCTCCTTGGCAAAACGAACTTGGTTCCTATTGCGTCTATTGAGCCTCCATCACCAACCAAGCGGACACCTCTATCTACCAGGACTCCTTTGGTATCGGTTCAGAAATGCTCGGTACAAGGTACTGCATGGTAGAAAAGGAAGAGATAGTCAGTTCAGCCGTTTCTCACTTTTCCCTTTGCATCTTTGTATCTTTGTACAGCAGAAACAAGGGCCCCACATGGGCCAAAACGTTGCACTTTTTAACCAAAAGCTGTTCCTTCTTGTAAATAAAGGACCCACAGAAAGGCTGCAGGTTGCAGTAGTCGTTTCTCATTTGTTTGACTAATGAAGTACTACCTAGTGATCGAGGGTCCACATTGTTCATAGATCCATTGCAGGACAGATCTCCACATTGTTACCTGCTTGACAGGCGACGGAGGGAGATCAGGTTTTCTCAAGCCCATTACTTGAAGCAGTCCTGCAATACAGTGTGTCCTGTACCTGGTCCAGCCATCAGGGTCTGCTTCACTGACAGAACTGTATCCGGTGGTCTTTTGACCTGTGTGATCAATGTATTCCGCACATTTTGAACACGGACAGTGCAAGCGACGACGTTACAATTCCTTGTGTTCAGACTCAGTGATGCGCCAGATATGGAGTGCTGGATTGATGGATACTCAAGGTTGAGGACTGAACCATGAAGGGAAGGTAAAAAGGCTCGTACAAAAGGGGGGCGTGCACAACAAAGCACAAGGGACTTGCGACCTGAAAAGGAGAGACGGATAGGGCAACAACTGCAAGGTGCGACGCACCATCCCAGGTTATGATGTCATCCATTCGCACGCCAGCCAGTCCGATGGGAGGCTCAGCACCTCGCATGTGCAGAAACATGTTCCATGCTATGTCGTCACCTGTGATTCATTGTGAGGCGGTGAACGCTGCACATAAGGCTTGGTCACAGCACACTTTATTGTTTTTTCTTTTCTCTCGCAAAACTAGGTCAACAGCAGAGGGTGACACAGGCAATAGCGTGCATGTGGTCCTTTACATCTGAGATAGGAAGTATTTGCTGCAGGAGGAACACGACAAGCCGCCTTAGCATGTACATTTATAAATACGGCACAACAATTCCCCAACTGACTTACAGCCTTTCTGCTCACGGGAAGGGTCGTGCAGAAATTGCTTAATCCGTATAAGGAGGGGGTCGTTCTGCCGTTCTGCAAGCTGCAGCAGCTTTGTGTTTGCGATCCAGGCCTTCCCGATAACAATTCCGTACTTCTCAGGGCTGACTACGCCGGCGTCATAGCCTGTTCATGAAAAGGAAAGAGATATAGGTATACTGGTCTTATGTGAGACAGAAAAAGGGTGGAGTAGTGGCACAATGCTGCAAGCGGGCACGAGCTTTGATGCTCTGAGTCCAAACAAAGGATTAGTCGTGATTGACTTGGTATTGTCCCCCTGTAACACTGACGCCAAAGCTCGTTGGCAAGGTGCCTAGCTTTCCTTGGCGCAGTCAAAACAGCCCAAAACCGGAATTTGAAGCTAGGCACTGAAGCTGCTTTGTCATAGTACTGAGATGTGATGCACTAAATACTGGCTGTGATGAACCTTAAATTGGACTATCAAAGCCTCGAATTTCCATTCACAGACTCACCGTACACGTACTGCCCTCCCTCGTCGAGGTAGATCACCCGGTCAAAGAACCCAATCACTTGGTTTTGGTGTTTCTGCCAGATGCTGAAGCCAAACTCAAGCGTGCCCACGCCGACCGTCGTGTCATCGTCCATGTTAAACACGGCTTGTGTCAGCACTCTGCCTTGACGGCGCCATCGGTTAGTCACATCATTATTGGCCATCACCACCACCTCCACTGGTTTGGGCAGCTTGTGTGTGCGCAGGAAGTTGGGCATGCTTGAGCTTGCGTAGCTCCTTCCCTGCTCGTTGTCGTTCCAGATGACCACAATCTTGTGAAGCAAGGGCGCATGAATCAGGCTTTGAATGGCTTGGACAAGGTGCTCTGGCCTTTTAAATCTGTGTCCGTGGAACAGGCACTGTGTTTGCAAGGAATAATTGAGGACAATTTTAAAGCTAGCAGTCGGGATCCGTCAAGGAGCTCACGTCATGATCTGCACCGTAAACTTGTCCTGGATGAGGCTGCCGTTGTCAGGCATGTTGAGGTCGGCTGCCAGGCGGTTGCCTCTTGCCCTGCATGTAGGTGTTTGTGTGTGTGTGTGTGTGTGTGTGTGTGTTTTGTGTGTATTTGTGTGTATGAGTTAGTGTGTGTGAGAGAGAGTGTGTGTGTGTGTGTGTGTGTGTGTGTGCGCGTGCTCACACACACGTTATTCAGGAGTACAGGAGTACCAGACGCACAATCACCTGAAGGACGGCCTGAGCAGGCCTTGGGCAAGAGCAGCTGGGCAGACCAAGAGGAAGAGCAAGACCAACCATACGACTTTGCAGGTTTTGTCAGGCTGCCTCTGGGGATAACACGCTTTTGAAAGTGCCAGGGTTTTTCCTGCACCATTTCTGCAGCACACCTTTGTCATAGCTTCCCATCAATGCAAGCACACATGGCTGAATCACATTGCCAATGGGTAGGTGTTTGAATTTGGTAAAGTTATTAATTATGCTAAGAAACATCTGTAGTATAAGCTCTGGAAAGTGAATTCCAGAAAAAGCATGGAGAGGAGTTGGGTGCATTCTGGTGAGCTGCGCACACACACGCTTACACGCACACAGACACACACACTCGCACACGCTTACACACACACACACACACATACACACACACACACACACACACACACACACACACAAACACACACACACACACACGCACGCACGCACACACACACACACGCACGCACACGCACACACACACACACACACACACATACACACACACACACACAAACACACACACACGCACACACACATGCATACACACAATTGCACGCACACACGCACGCACACACACGCATGCACACAATTGCACGCACGCAC
>Ga0307966_1004715_pt1 | contig 10147 bp, 5 predicted proteins | sample OrgLakmetagen646_FD_203141 | JGI IMG/M metagenome (GOLD analysis project Ga0307966, IMG submission 203141) | Saline water microbial communities from Organic Lake, Antarctica - #646 | ecosystem: Environmental > Aquatic > Non-marine Saline and Alkaline > Saline | place: Antarctica: Organic Lake... | reverse complement strand
GGTCCGGCGGCATGCCCTTCGAGACCGATGGTAATGCCGACGGTGTCACCGATGGCATCGCCTGGTTCCTCGGCGCGGCCGACCCGCAGGCTGCCGCCGCCGCGCTCCTGCCAAGTATGGACAACAGCGATCCGGATTTCTTCATCTTCAGCTACCAGCCCGATAGCTCGGCTCTGAGCGCCGGTGCCGTGGCAACAGTCTACTACAGCACCGATCTCACGAACTGGACCCCAGCGGTGCATGACGGCATCAACATCATCATCGATGACTCCGGCGATCTTGTAGAAATCCGCTTTGCCCGCGACCTGGCCTCAGATGGAAAATTCTTCGTCAAGCTGCAAGTCGGCGTGCCGGAATCACCCTGAGTCGGGGCTGACTCCCGACCCCTGACTCCTCTTTCTATAAGGGTAATCAGCTCTGGGTTAATCGGAATTTTCTCTTTGTTGCGCCGGGGCTGGGTACGACTACCACGGCAGGCCGAGCCAAGAAGTCTCTCCCCCGTGGTTGGGTTGGGGCTTGCCGGGGGTGGAGCGGCCGTTTTCGACGCTCGCCCTGAGAGTGGCGGTCATCCTGGCCACTCGCTCGGGGTGCTGGCTGGCGAGGTTATTGGTTTCGCGTTGGTCCTGCTTGAGATGATAGAGTTCGTATTTGCCGTCGGCCTGCATAGGCAGGATCAGTTTCCAGTCGCCATCGCGGATGGCGTATTGGCCCCTGTAGGAGTGATTGACGACGCCGGGACGATTCGGAAGTTGGGTGCTCTTGCCGGTGATCAAGGGCCATAGGCTGGTGCTGTCCACGCCCTCGCTGTCCTTGAGCTTGCGGCCGGTCATCTCGGCGAAGGTCGCTAACCAATCATTGAGGGAAACGGTCTGATCGTTGCGGCTGCCCGCTTGGATGAGCTTGGGCCAGCGGACGATGAAGGGTACCCGGTGGCCGCCCTCGTAGATGCTCGCCTTGGATGCACGGTAGTTGTTGCGGATATTGACTCCGTGTTTCGCCAGTTGCTTGAAGTTCGCAGCACTTGCGGTGCCGTTGTCGGCGGTGAAGATCAGCAAGGTGTTGTCGGCCTCGCCGGTGGCTTCAAGTGCGTCGAGCACGCGGCCGACCACGTCATCGGTTTCCAGCACAAAGTCGACGTAGGGGGTGATTCCGCTCTTACCTGCAAACTCCTTGCTTGGCGAGATCGGAGTGTGGGGTGAGGTCAATGGCAGGTAGAGAAAGAAGGGTTCCTCTTTTTTCGCGGCTTCGGTGATCCAGGCGCAAGCGCGGTCGCGCAGGCCGGAAAGGATCGCCTCCAGTTTCCAGCCCTCGACCATCAGGCAGGGCGAGCCGAACATGTCGTCGGGCTTGGGCACGGTCGGTGCCTTCACCGCCTTGCGGTCTTCCAACCAGGTGAAGGGGCCCATGTTGGGCAGGTCCACGCCGAAGTAGAAATCGAAGCCGTGGTCGCGCGGACCGCCGACGAACTCCTTGCTCCAGTCGATACTGGCCTCGGCGGCGGCGATCTTGTCCTTGGCTCCACGCCAGATCTTGTCCTTGTCCTCGATGTGGCCGTTGGCGAGCTTGCCCTCTGCGTTTTTCCAGCCGATGCCTAGATGCCACTTCCCAACCATGCCAGTGTGGTAGCCGGCCTCCTTGAGTAGTTCGGGCAGCGTCAACTCCTCGTCGCGCAGCAGCGGCTGGCCGTAGGACCAGAGCACCTCATGCTTGAGTCGAGTGCGCCAGCAGTAGCGACCGGTCAACAGCCCATAACGGGTGGGCGTGCAAACCGCTGAGCCGGAATGACCGTCGGTGAAGTGCATGCCCTGGTCAATCAGCCGGTCGATGCGCGGGGTTTTGAGACCGCCGAGCTCGTCATTGAAGGCCGAGACCGAGTCGTAGCTCATGTCGTCGGCCAGAATGAGGATGATATTGGGGGACTCTGCGGTTTCGGGGGCGGCCGGTGCAACAGTCAGCAAGGCGGCAGTCAGGAGCAGTGTCAGGAGGGCCGATATTGGAGTTTTCATACACCATGCTAACTGCCGTGCTCGCCCCGGCCTTGCAAGCATCCAATCCGGAGCAGTTGTGCCGATAGCAGGGTCATTTCATCTGGCAGTTTTCGGCAAGCGATCCGTCCGGCAGCGGCCGGACGTTCCATTACCCTTATAGAAAGAGGAGCCAGGGGTCGGGAGTGGTTCTTCGCTAATTTTAGTGGTAGGTTATGAGTCAGTGCGTTGAATTTGAACCACCCGCTGCGCTGGAGACACAGAGACACCGAGGTGGTTTGCCTCGGAATTAAAGAACGAGACGCTTGATGCCTGGCCCCCTGTAGCGATGCACCTCAATTGCGGCGCCAATGATCTTCTTCGTTAGGTCTTCTTCTATAAGTGAATGATTCAGGCTAGAAACCTCATAGTTTTCCCTAGATTAGCAAGCCTCCTCCGTGTCTCCGCGTCTCCGTGGTAAATATTGCTTCGCCATCTCCGGAAATCTCGCCTAATCCTTACTCGCAACGAAAAGGAACCTTTGCTGAAGCTGCACGCTACGTTGTCATGCGACCACAGTTACCCCCATCGATTTCTTCGGTAAGAATTCCAGAGAAGGTCGCTGCGCTCAAACCGCTTCCGTCTCCATTCTATTACGCCGTGACAAGTAATAACGCTTACGGAAGGACGGCCAACGGGGCCGTCCAATGCAGGATTTTTTTGCATTGATCCGCCCCGTTGGCGGATCTTCTTAAGCGTGGGTAAGCGGTTTAAAAAAATGGCAGTATGGCTCTTACCTGGCCCCAGGCCATGAGCTTGTCGAATGGCGAAGCAAGGTAATCGGAGAGTCGTCCATCGTAGCGGTGTGCTTTAGCCACCGTAAAGACCGCAGCCAAATCTTGGATTCGATTAAGATTACGATTAGGAGTAAGATTAAGACCTCTACACTAGCGATATGCGAATTTGGCTCATTCCCAGATGGCGATACATTTTTGAGACAATTTCCGAGCGGAGACGCCACGTTACCCACTTTCCACCTTCCGACCTCCGTTCTCTGACTCACCTAATTCTGTTCGATCACCACACGCAGGAAGATTCGCGACATCGCTTCGCTGGCCGTTGCGGTGACTGTGGCGGTGCCCTCGTTGGTCAAACTGCTGAAGCTGACGGTGGGGCCGCCCACCGGGCCTTCAAAACTGGGATACCAGTCGATCAGATTGGGCGACCATTGGTAGCTGCCGACAGGAACCCGATGGGGTCATTCCGTCAGGGGCCCTGCCATCTCCCTGCTGGAGACCTGCGCTGCATTCAGCAACTTCTTCGGCACAGCCGCCCCGTCGATTCCGCTTGATGACATCCGCTTGCGCTTCAGCCTGTGAATGTTATCTGCAAGTAGGGTTTTTTATTACACTTCATGCTTGAAATGGTAGTCTCAGTGATGCCTCACCATCTACAACTCCTCCGATGTCATCTGCTACTCCCCATCACAACCTAACAAAAACCTAAAATCATGCCCCATTTTGCAAATTTTCTTCCATGCTTGGCTGCCCTAGCCCTGGCTCTTGCCACCGCTCATTCGGCCGAACCTGCCGAGTCCGGAGCCCCGCAGGTCAGCCGCGACAAAGCCACAGGCCACATCTCGATCACCGACGCCGGAACGCCGGTTCTGCAATATTTGTATGAAAACACCCCCATCCCGGATGGCTTCTTCGACGGCCTCCCGGAAAAGAGGCTGACCTACCTCCGCAAGCACGCGATTCCGCGTAGCAACTACCTTCACCCGATTTACGGTCCGGACGGCACCGAGTTAACAGCCGATTGGAACAACGACCACCCGCATCACCGTGGGATCTACTGGGCATGGCCGGAAGTGCAATTCAAAGGTGAAACCGGCGATCTGCACGCGCTGCAGCGGGTCTGGGCCCGGCCGACCGGAAAAATGGAGACTCGCAGCGGCGACGACTGGGCCGAACTGAAAGCCGAGAACCGTTGGATGTGGGAAGACAAAACACCGATCGTGCGCGAAACCGCGACGATCCGGGTATGGAAACCAGGCGTCCATGGTCGCTACATCGACCTCACCTTCCAATTTGAGGCCCTTGAAGATAGTATCACCCTAGCCCGGCGCCATACCAAGCACTACGGAGGACTCAACATCCGTCTGGCGAAGATCAAGGACATGAAGCTGACACATCACGCCGATCCAGCCAGTGCCATGCCACGGATTGCATGGCAAATGGCAAGTGGCACCTGGAGCGGAGCCAAGGCACCCCTATCAATGATTGTCTTCGAAAACACCAACAACCCCGGCTATCCCGCAGACTACGTAAATTACCCGGATCTGCCCTGGTTCCAGCCGGCATTCCCTCATGCCGGAACTCGGTATCAACTCAAAAAGTCTGAGCCGCTCGTTCTGCGCTACCGGCTCTGGCTCCGCCCCGGCCCGCCACCGGGCGATGAAGAACTCCGCAAGCAATGGACAACCTATCAAAAATCTAACATAAAATAACAACAATGAAGAACAACAATGCGCAAAACCGCTTCACCCGCCGTCACATCCTCAAGGCCGGCGCCGCCGTCGCCGCGCCGATGATACTGCCCTCCCGGCTTTTCGGACAAAACGCACCGTCTAACAAAATTACGCTGGGCGTCATTGGTAGCGGGAGTAAGGGTTACGGGGGGATGTTGAACTTCATGAGTAATCCTGCGTCGCAAGTCGTCGCCGTGTGCGATGTGAACCGCAAGCATCGTGATCGCGCCGGCGACAAGGCCAAGATCCCAGCGGATCGCCGCTACAACGACTTCCGAGAATTATTAGCCCGAGACGACGTCGATGCCGTGCTGATCGCCAGTCCGGACCACTGGCACGTGCTGCAGGCCAAGGCTGCGGTGGAGGCGGGCAAGGATGTCTATTGTGAAAAACCCCTCAGCAACACCATCGAAGAAGGCCGGGCGCTGGTCAACGCCGTGAACAAAAACAAGGCGGTCTTCCAACACGGCACCCAACTACGTTCCAAGATCACCAACCACAAGGTCTGCTCGCTGGTGCGCAACCAAGTCATTGGCGATGTCAAAGAGGTCACCATCGGCTCGCCTCCGGGCCTGGCGACCGGCGACCACGCCCCAGAACCGGTCCCCGAGTGGCTCGACTGGGACTTGTTCCAAGGACCGGCCCCAGAGAAGCCATACACGTCATGGCGCTGGGCGCGCTCGAAAGAAACCAACAACCAGGCATCTTGGTATTTCATCAGCGACTACTCGAAATCCGGTTGGGTGGCAGGATTCGGAGTACACGATATTGACCTCGCGCTGTGGGGTCTGGGGATCACCAGCGAGGGGCCGATCACGATCGAGGGCAAGGGCGTGTTCCCAAAGTCCGGCCTTTTCGACACCGTGCTCACCTACGAGTTGCAGTTCACCTGGCCGGATGGCCGGAGGATCACGATGACGGACACCAGCCGAAACAAACACGGCGTGAAATTCCAGGGCGACAAGGACTGGTTATACTGCCGCACCAGCATGAATGCGAGCAACCGTGAGATCCTCCGCACCCCGCTTAAGGGTCTCGACATGAAGCTATACGAGTCGCGACAACACGAGGGGAACTTCATCGAATGCTGTAAATCCCGCCGACCTACGATCGCCACCATCGAAGCCGCCCACCGCGCCACCAGCCTCTGCCTCGTCGGCGGCATCTGCCTGAATCTCGGCCGCAAATTAACCTGGAACCCGGTGAAGGAGCAATTTACGGATGACGCGGAAGCGAATGCGCTGTTGAGCTACGAAATGCGCGGACCTTGGGCACTATGAGCATGACTAGACGTTCACTCACCCATGCACTCGCCGGCGTCAAAGAGATCATGATGAAACTTCTCCTTTTCAATCTATTCATCCTGTTCACGTCATGTGTCGCAGCAGAACAAAAAAACAAGCCGCTGAACTTGCTTCTGTTGATGACCGATCAGCATCGCGGCGATTCCTTGGGCGCTGCTGGAGCGAACTGGGTAAAGACGCCGAATCTGGACCACCTGGCTAAAGAAGGCATGCTTTTCGAGCGGGGCTACGCTTCCATACCTTCCTGTATCCCGGCAAGAACCAGCCTTTTAACGGGCAGAAGCCCATGGGGTCACGGTCTACTGGGATATGTAGAAGTGCCCGATTACCCTGTTGAAATGGCCAAAACTCTGACCGCCGCTGGCTTTCGCACCCATGCTGTGGGGAAAAATCATTTCTCTCCCATGCGTAACAAACACGGCTATCAAACTGTCGAACTTGAGGAAGGCTGGCATACCGCCAGGAGTGGCATTCACGCCTTTGAGGCAAAAAACCGATTGAAGCCGTTCAAAGATGAAGATAAGTGCGACTACACCCTCTGGTTTGAAAAGCAGATGCCTGGAAAAAGCCTCAATGCCTCCGGGCTCGGCTACACGGATCATCGCGGTGGCCATCCCTTTCCCTACGAGGAGCGCCTGCACCCAACAAACTGGACAGCTGATCGCGCCGTCGATTTTCTTAAGAAACATCAAGTCGGCTCTCGCTGGTTCTTGAAAGTTTCCTTTCAGCGACCACACCCACCATTTGATCCGCCCAAACGCTTTCTTTATCATTACGCCACCAACCCAACGATTCCTATGCCAGTCGTGGCTCGCTGGGCTGAGAAAAAATACGGCCACGCCAAAAGTTCTCTAGAAAAAAGACCCAATGCCACCAACGGCGTTTTCCCGGAAAAGGAAATTCGTGCATCGCGATATGCCTACTACTCAATGATCAATCACGTCGACGAACAGGTGGGGAAAGTGATACAAGCGCTGAAGGAAAGAGGTGAACTGGAAAACACACTGATCATCTACTGCTCCGATCACGGCGACATGATGGGCGATCACCACATGTGGCGAAAATGCCGAGCTTATGAGGGCTCTGCACGGGTGCCGATCATTATACGCTGGCCCAAAAGCATGGGCTGGAACGATCAACGCGGCCAGGTCAGGCAGGAACTGGTGGAACTGCGCGATATTTTCCCAACCTTCCTTGACGCCGCTGGCCTTCCCAAGCCAGACGTAGTTGATGGACTCAGTATATTGGATATTCTTCGCGGCAATAAATGGCGCAGCATTCTGGATCTGGAACATTCCAGGATCTATGAGAAGGACAATGCATGGATTGCCCTGACCGACGAGCGATACAAATATATCTACTTCCATCATACCGGCCAACATCAGCTATTTGATTTGAAAAACGATCCAGCAGAAACGGTTGATCTATGTGTAGATGTAAAAAATTCAAAATTGATAGCGTCTTGGCGTCAAAAGATGATCGATCATCTGAGTATTAGGGGTGAAAAGTGGGTCAAGGACGGTCAACTCGTCATTCATAAGAAGGCGATCAATTTTGGAGATAATCATCCTCGAAATAAGCGGAAACAACCCGACGAGACTAAAAAATAGGATGACATCTCCCGTTGCCTATAAGATAATAAAAGGGTCAGGTGAATCAATTCTTGCAACAATCGCCTTTTTCATCCGCTTCATCGCCCGGTCTCCATCCACTCGAAACGTTTGCTCGGCGGCTTCCGATACTCCCGGAGGCTCGTCCACTCCATGCTGTCGAATCCCTCGCCCTCCGCTATCATTCCCGCCCTCACTGGATTGAGGTGCACGTAGTCCACCAGTTGCTTGTAGTAGGCGCCCTCCTAATGCTGTACCACGATGGCCTTGTATCTTCGGATCGTGAAAAGCTCAAACGATCTCCAAATAGAGCTCGGGCATAACCAAAGCCAGTATTGGAACCCCTTCCCCGACGTGGAACTACTGCTCTCAATTCTGTTCGACTACCACACGCAGGAAGATTCGCGACATCGCTTCGCTGGCCGTTGCGGTCACTGTGGCGCTGCCCTCGTTGGTCAAACTGCTGAAGCTGACGGTGGGTCCGCCCACCGGGCCTCCAAAATTGGGATACCAGTCGACCAGATTGGGCGACCATTGGTAGCTGCCGACAATGTCGGACGGTGCGCGCGGATTCTTTGGGTGGGTGAAGGTGATGACGGTGCCATCGCTTTCGAGGGATGACAGACTGGTGGAGGCATCTGTCGGATCGGTGCCGAACCAAGCTTCCAGCATGTTGACAATGCCATCCTTGTCCGGATCGTCGCCGACAGCGGTTTGCCCGCCCAAGTCGTAGCTCGCCGCCCAGTCGGAGTAAGCACCGGGCATGGTCAGAATGACGAGTCCGGAGGTCGCCGCCCAGTTGTTCAGAATATAGCGGTTGAGCGCACTTTGACCAAGACTGCCGCTATAATCCTGATCCAGGTTGAAGCGTAGAGCTGCCTCCGACCGGACCGGCGTATTGCCGCTGTAAAAACTTTGCAGCAAGGCAAGGGCCTCGCCGGATTCAAGCGTGAAGGTGACGTCGACATTCGGGACCAAGTCAATCGAACCAACATCCGTTCCCGATGCTTCAAAGTGGCTCCCCACCAGCGCGTGACTCGCATCGCTGGGACCCTGATAATAGAGGTCGGTGCCGGTCGTAGTCGGGTCGATCGTATCCAGCAGGTAGGTGTCCAACTGATAATCATCATCACTATGATCCCGGAACGCGTTGATTTGATAGGTGAATGAGAGCCCAGTGATGATCTCACCGGCGGGTAGTGTCGGAAGTTCGTAGCGGTAAACCACGTTGCTATCCGTTCGGTTCAATTCGCTAAAGCTCCCCGTCCCCCCAACGGTTGTATAATTATTAGCGGCGTAATAACCGGGCACATTGGCATTTTCCTGAGCATCACCTATGATTTGGTCGACCGCCACACGTGTGGCCGGGTGACTCAATGGATCGACGATCTCGGCTAAAACCGTTAAGGTAATTTGCTCGGTAGCAAGCTTCGTCCCGTCGGTGGCAGCCAGCTCAAAGACGTAGATGCCCTCCGATGGGAGGGCCACGGTGGTTTCGAGGGAGGCGGCGGCGTCAAAGGTGGCGGTAGGTCCGCTGACTTGCGTCCAGCTGTAGCTGGCCGGCCCCGTGCCATAATTGTAGACGGATGGGCTGAGCGGATGGGATGCCGTGACCTCGACCGTGGCGTCTTCCTCCATAAAGAGCAGCAGACCCTGCATCCGTTTCGCCAGCTGGTCGGCGTAGAGGGATTGTGGCTCCAAGCTGTCGCCGATCCCGATTCCTTCGAGAATGTCGGCCGGAGCGGTGTTGCCGTCGATTGTGTTGGAGGCCCCGCTGGCAGTGCCGCTGGTGCCGATGACATAGCCGTAGCGCCCCTGTTCGCTTCGCACGATAGGTTCGCTCTCGTAGCGGGTGCCGCTGCCGCTGGTGTTCCAGTAAACACCGTGGGCGGAGGTGAGTGCGTGGGGGATGGTGCCCCAAACCCCACGGTGAGAAGCCGTGTAAAAGCTGTTATGGGCGTGGCAACTGTCCCACAAGTTCGAGTGGCTGAAGTGCATGTGGTTGTCCGAGCCCGAGCCGTTGGTGATATAACTTCCGGTATGACCGGTAGCTCGCTTGGTTTCACGGTCTTCACAGTTGAGGAAAACATTACCCGAGGTGCCTGCGACACTGACCACGATGCCATGGCGGGAAAAATCCGCGATGCAATCTTGAACCAGACTTTCGCTGGTGTAGCTGAGTCGGAACATGTAGCCATTCCCCCCGCCGCCGCCATATTGCGGCCGGCTCATCACACAGTCCTGCACCGTGATGCGGAAAGAGCGGCTAACGAGTATCCCGTTCGACAGCATGTGGCAGGTGCTGGTGTTGCCTGCCGGTTGGTAACTTTCGACCTCGGTGATCCAGGAGTCGCGCGCATATTGCATAAACAAGATGTAGCTGGCGTGCGTCTCATAGGCGGGTTTAGTCGGGTCGGAGTAATCTCCTTCGTCCCAAGTGCTGGTGCCCGGATGCTGGACATTGCCGATGGCCAGCGACTCGATGCCGACGCCGGACAGTAAGCCATTGATCTTTTCGACCCGGGCGTTGTCGCGCACCTTCATCATGTAGCGGGTGGGCGCATCGATTTCGATCCAACCCCCGGCCTGATTGACTGCCACCACTTCACGTGTGTATTGGGCATCGGATGGGGTGCCGGTCGCTTCGCTCCAGAAGGATTGCTGGTTGTGATCCGCAATCCACTCATCGGTAAAGCTCCACTTCAGGCGAACAAAATCACCCACCGCAAAAGATTCCGG
>Ga0307966_1004714_pt1 | contig 10148 bp, 6 predicted proteins | sample OrgLakmetagen646_FD_203141 | JGI IMG/M metagenome (GOLD analysis project Ga0307966, IMG submission 203141) | Saline water microbial communities from Organic Lake, Antarctica - #646 | ecosystem: Environmental > Aquatic > Non-marine Saline and Alkaline > Saline | place: Antarctica: Organic Lake... | reverse complement strand
AGTCCGTGACGTTCCAGCGCTTCGCGCAGCGCAGCGGTCGCCTTCGTCCAGATCTCATCGGATCCGACGTACTTCTCGGGATCCTTGGTCGACAGGTTGAACGTGAAGTCCTCGAAGCCGAACGCCCGCAGCACCGACAGCACGAAGTCCAGCAGACCGGCGATCTCGTCGGCGAGCTGCTCCTCGGTGACGAAGATGTGGCTGTCGTCCTGGGTGAATCCGCGGATCCGGAGCAGACCGTGCAACGTGCCGGCCCGCTCGTAGCGGTAGACGTTGCCGAGCTCGAACAGTCGCAACGGCAGCTCGCGGTACGAACGCTGCCGGCTGCGGTAGATCAAGCAGTGGATCGGACAGTTCATCGGCTTCATGTAGTACGTGCCGTTGTCCATCTCCATCGGCGGGTACATGCCGTCCTTGTACCACTCGAGGTGCCCGGAGGTCTCGAACAGTCCCGCCTTCGCGAGGTGCGGGGTGTACACGAACTCGTAGCCGCCGGTTTCGTGGCGGAGCCGGCTGTAGTCCTCCATCAGCTTGCGCACGATCGCGCCCTTCGGATGCCACACCGCGAGGCCGCCACCGAGTTCGGACGGGAAGCTGAGCAGGTCGAGTTCGGTGGCCAGCTTGCGATGATCACGCTTCGCCGCCTCTTCGAGTTGATGCAGGTGGTCGGCGAGCGCCTGCTTGGACTCCCACGCCGTCCCGTACAGACGCTGGAGCATCTTGCCGGACTCGTTGCCGCGCCAGTGGGCGCCGGCGACCTTCTGCAGCTTGAACCACGGGAGCTTGCCGGTGGAGGGAACATGGGGGCCGACACACATGTCGACGAACGAGTCGGTGTTGCGATACGCGCTGATCACGTCACCCGACACCTCACCAGCATCGAGATCGTCCGCTCCGGCCGATTCGACCCGCTCGATGATCTCGATCTTGTACGGCTGGTCGGCGAACAGCTCCTTGGCCTCGGCCATTGCGTGTTCGGAACGCACGAAGGGCTGATTCGCCTTGACGATCTCCTTCATCTTCTTCTCGATCGCCCCCAGGTCGTCCTCGGCAAAGGTCGCGTCACCCGGGAGATCGAAGTCGTAGTAGAACCCGTTCTCGATGGCTGGTCCGACCGAGAACTTGGCACCCGGGTAGAGCAGCGTGACCGCCTGGGCCAACACGTGAGCAGTCGAGTGCCGCAGCACATGGCGACCCTTGTCGGTGTCGTTGGTGATGATCGCCACGACGTCGCCGTCCGACAACTCGCTGGTGAGGTCGGTGTCGACACCGTTGACGGTGGCTGCAACGGCGGCTTTCTTCAGACCCGAACCGATCGACGCTGCGAGGTCGAGCGGCGTGGCTGGAGGCTCCAACTGCCGTTCGGAGCCATCGGGGAGGGAAACCGTGATCATGCGCCCGATGATACGGGTGCTACCGACCTCCGACCGCCACGAGTTTGCGTTCAACCTGCACGACGGGCGTGATGTCGGTGACGGTGGCGATCGGTGCTGCATCGACCCGCTCGTCGAGATCGGTCGGTTCCTGGCCGGCGTAATGGTGCACGTACTGCTGACCGGTCATCTCCTGGACCTCGAACATCACCTCGTCGATCATCGATCGCCAAGCGAGATGATCGGCACCTCGATCGGCGTAGCGCTCGGGCTTGATCGGACGACCGATCGTGATCGAACAGGAGCGGCGAGGCCGGGGGAAACGTGCGTCTGGGGGCTGGATCTCATCGGTGCCCACGATGCCGACCGGATAGATCGGACATCCCACGGTCAGTGCGAGGCGGGCTGCGCCGGTGCGGCCCTTGTGCAACTGACCCGAACGGCTCCGTGTCCCTTCCGGGTAGATACCGAACAATTCACCGCGATCGAGCACCTCACGCGCCGTTTCCAGCGCAGCGTTGCTCTTCTCGCCACCTGATCGATCGATCGGGATCATGCCCATGGCCGGAAACACGTACTTCGTCTTCCACGAGTCCATGTACTCGGCCTTGCCCACGAACGAGATGTTGCGGGGAAGCGTGAGCGCCAGCAGCGCAGAATCGAAGAAACTGATGTGGTTCGGGCACAGGATCGCCGGGCCGTCGATCGGCAACCGCTCGTAGCCGGACATCTCGATGTCCCACAACCTCGTGAGCGCCGGCTGCAGGACGCGACGTGTTCGGCGTTGCAGCACTCCGGCACCCGTCGTGGTCGTCATGTCGCTCACCGTAGATGATCGAGACGATCGCCCCGCAACAACCACGTGAACAGCGGATGAAGTCAGCGTCGATGACGCATGCTCGGCCGAGCCCACGACCGTGCAAGCGTCACGACAGCGGGACGCCGAGAAGTTCGCTTGCCTCCAACACTCCCTCGCCACTCACCGCCGCCGCGTCGATCAGTGCGAATGCACCGGGCGTGTCGAGGTCGTCGTCGAGACGAGCACGTACGTCGGTGAGTAGATCCGGATTGGAGGTGGCGTTGGCCGACCAGCTGTCGAGGCGTGCAGCATTGCGTGGCATCAGCTCCTCGTCCCACTCCCATTCGGTGCGGTAGTGGTGCTCGACGATGCCCAGCCGGATCGCACGAGGATCGAACTCCGTACGAAGCGCATCGACGAACACGAGATTCCCGAGGCTCTTCGACATCTTCTGACCGTCCATCGAAATGAGTGCGGTGTGCATCCAGTGCTTCACGAAGGTCTCGCCCGTCGCTGCCTCGGACTGCGCTCGCTCACACTCGTGGTGGGGGAAGATCAGGTCGGCACCACCGCCGTGCAGGTCGATCGTGGTACCGAGTTCACGAAGCGCGAGAGCGGAGCATTCGATGTGCCAACCAGGACGGCCAGAACCCCACAGTGTTTCCCAGGCCGGCTCGTCATCGGCGGATGGGTGCCACAGCACGAAGTCGAGTTGGTTGCGCTTGTTCGGATCGTCGACGTTGCCGCCGCGTTCCTTGGCGAAGCCGAGCATCTCGTCCTCGGTGTACCGGCTCACCGACCCGAACGACTCGAACTTGCTCACGTCGAAATAGACCGAGCCACCAGCCTCGTATGCGTAGCCCCGATCCATGACCATCCCGATGAACCCGCGGATGTCGGGGATCGCACTGCTCGCCCGTGGGCTCGACGCGACCGGGAGCGCGTTCAGCGCGACCATGTCCCGTTCGAAGCGCGCTTCCTCGCCGGCCGCCAAGTCGAGGTAGTGCACGCCGAGTTCGCGGGCCTTGGCGAACAACGGGTCGTCGACATCGGTGACGTTGCGGACGCACTTGACGGTGTGTCCCTTGTCGATCAGGTGACGCTGCAGTACGTCGTACGCGATGAAGGTCGCAGCGTGCCCCAGGTGGGTGGCGTCGTACGGCGTGATCCCGCAGGTGTACATCAGCACCTGCTCATCGGGCTCGAACGGGACGATGGCGCGGCGGGCGGTGTCGAAGAGCTGCATCGACGGCAAGTCAACCAGATGGACACCGTCTTTGATTCCCGACGAACGATTCCGGACGACCCGGAACCCGGCAGCGACGCGTGCGCCCACTACCTTTCGGGGCATGGGAATCCTGGAAGGCAAGAACATCGTCGTGACCGGCGTGCTGACCGATGCGTCGCTCGCATTCGGCGTCGCGCAGCTGGCGCTCGACGAAGGCGCCGACATCGTGCTCACCGGCGCAGGGCGAGCGCTCAAGCTGACGCAGCGCACCGCTCGCAAACTGAAGCACCCCGACGGTGTGGCGATCGATGTGTTCGAGTTGGACGTGACCGTTCCCGAGCACGGCATCGCAGTGCGTGACGCCGTCGACGCCAAGTGGGGCCGGGTCGACGGGGTCCTCCATGCGATCGGCTTCGCCCCCGAAGCCTGTCTGGGCGACGACTTCATGGCTGCGCAGTGGGACGACGTGGCGATCGCCATGCACATCTCCACCTACTCGCTGAAGATGCTCGCCGACGCCTTCGTGCCGCTGATGCACGACGGCGGGTCGTTCGTCGGCCTCGACTTCGACAACAGCCAGGCATGGCCGGCCTACAACTGGATGGGGGTGGCGAAGTCGGCGCTGCAGTCGGTCAGCCGGTACCTCGCCAAGGAACTCGGGCCGAAGGGAATCCGGTCGAATCTCGTCGCAGCGGGTCCGATCAAGACGATGGCGGCGAAGTCGATCCCCGGCTTCGCACTGTTCGAGGACACCTGGGACGACCGCGCGCCACTCGGGTGGGACGTCAACGACTCGACACCGGTCGCCAAGGCGGTCGTGGCGATGCTCAGCGATTGGTTCCCCTCGACCACCGGCGAGATCGTGCACGTCGACGGCGGCTATCACGCCATCGGCGCCTGAGCCGACGTTCACGCTGGCGCGCCTGGCGATCTCGGTACCCTCCGGCGACATGAATCGATTGGCCGACGAGACCTCGCCGTACCTGCGACAGCACCGTGACAACCCGGTCGACTGGTACCCATGGGGCGACGAAGCGTTCGCCGCCGCCACCGAGCGAAACGTTCCGATCCTGCTCTCGGTCGGCTACTCCTCGTGCCACTGGTGCCATGTGATGGCCCATGAGTGCTTCGAGGACGCCGACGTCGCCACTGCCATGAACGAGTCGTTCGTGAACATCAAGGTCGATCGCGAAGAGCGACCCGACGTGGACGCCCTGTACATGGAGGCCGTCCAGACCTTGACGGGGCGCGGCGGTTGGCCGATGACCGTGTTCCTCACCCCCGACGCGCAGCCGTTCTACGGTGGGACCTACTTCCCCAAGGACACCTTCCTCAAGCTGATCGACGCCGTGGTGGACGTGTACGAGAACAAGGCCGACGGGCTTGCGCAGAGCATCGCGAAGATGACCGAGACGCTCACCAGCACCGTTGATCTCAGGCCGGGGAACGATGTCCCCACGATCGATCAGCTGAACAATGCCGTGCAGACGATGGCTCGAGCATTCGACGTCGAATGGGGTGGATTCGGCAAGGCGCCCAAGTTCCCGTCGACGTTCAACATCGAGTTGGTGCTCCGGGCCTACATGACCGGGAGATCCGAGGCTGCGGAGCAGGTACTCGTCACCACACTCGACGCCATGGCATCCGGGGGCATGTACGACCACATCGGTGGCGGCTTCCACCGGTACTCGACCGACCGCGAGTGGATGGTCCCGCATTTCGAGAAGATGCTCTACGACCAAGCCCTCCTGGCCCAGACCTATCTCCATGGGATCATGGTGTTGCGGCGGCCCCAGTGGCGTCAGGTCGTTCAGGAGACCATCGAGTACGTGCTCAACGACATGACTCACCCCGAAGGCGGTTTCTACTCCGCCGAGGATGCTGACGCGCCCGGGCCCGACGGAACCGACGTGGAGGGGTGGTTCCACACCTGGACACCCGACGAGGTCCGGGCTGCGCTCCCGACCGTCAAGCCGGAGTTCATCGACGAGACCCTCGAGTGGTGGGGCATCACCGACGACGGCAACTTCGCACCGGAGCATGCCGACGGCAGCGACGCCCACCCACTCGCCGGGCGGTCGATCCCCAACCGACGCAACGCACGAGGTGAGCTGGACCGGTCGAAGGCGGTCGTGTTCACCCGCGCCAAGATGGCCGAAGCGCGCAAGGCCCGGCCACGGCCAGGACTCGACGACAAGGTGCTCCTCGAGTGGAACGCCCTGTTCCTCTCGACGCTGGCGCAGGCGGGCGCGGTGTTCAACCACCGACCGTGGCTCGACGCCGCCGAGAAGAACGCTGAATTCCTGATCGACAACATGCGTGGCGGCAACGGACGCTGGTATCGCTCATGGCAGGAGGACGGCAACCCGCCCGCTCGTCACGACGCCATGGCCGCGGACCATGCCGCCCTCGTCGATGCGTTCACCCGCCTTGCGGAGGCGACGGGCAAGGCCCGCTGGATCTCCGAGGCCCGAGCGACCGCCGATGTGATGTTGGACTGGTTCTTCGATCCGCAGAACGGAGGGTTGCACACCGTCGCCGAGGACGGCGAGCAGTTGATCGTGCGCCAGAAGGACATCGCCGACACCGCAACGCCATCCGCGAACTCGATGGGCGCAACGGCGCTGTACCGATTGGCCGCCCTCACCGGTGAGCTCCGCTACAGCAACCACGCCGACCGGATCCTGCAACTCCTGTCGAACAAGGTCGACGACCAGGTGGGGATGTTCTCCAACGCACTGCTCGCCACCGATCTCAAGCGGCGAGGCACCACCGAAGTGGTCATCGTCGACGGCGAGGACGGCGACGGCGAGCATCAGGACATGACCGAGTTCGTCCGTATCGCGATGTCGATCTGGCGACCCGATGCGGTACTCGCCTGGGGCGAGCCCTACGACTCACCGCTGTGGGAAGGTCGTACACCGGGCCGCGCCTACGTGTGTCGCGACCATGTCTGTGCCGCACCTTCGAGCACCACCCAGGAGTTCGTGCAGGCGCTGACCGGCGCAGCGGTGCCCGAACCGGGTGTGCAGGCGCCCGGCGCGCCGGAGACCTGATCGACTCCGTGCCGCCGTCACCACCCACCACGGTGGATGATCTCGTCGGGTCGGCGCCTGCGTCGGCGTGACGACCGACCCGATCCGCCACTCGTGGCGGCTTGCTTCGGGTGCCCGAGTGCGATCGCACCGATGATCTCCACCCGCTCGGGGATCGCGAACTCTGTGCGGACCTCGTCTTCGCGTTGGAACACGCCGAAGAACAGTGCGCCCAGACCCTCGTCCTCTGCGGCGTGCAGCAACGTCATCACCGACATCGACGCATCGATCGTCCAGTACGGCACCGGCCACGCATCAGCCCCCGCACCCAGTCCGGTCCGCGCCTTGTCGGGCTCGGCATATCGCTCGACGTAGGCGTCCGGGTCGGCCATCGCGAGCATCAGCACCGGAGCGTCGAGCAGATGTGTCCAGCGAAAGGCACCACGCTTCGGTTCGGGCAGGGTGATGTCCCAGTACCGAGCCGTCTGTGCCCCCTCGAGCACCAGCAGGTGCCATCCCTGGGTCTTGCCGGCGCTCGGAGCACGTGACGCCAGGTCGACCATCCGGTCGAGCACGTCGGGGTCCACGGGATCGGTGAGGAACGAGCGAGTCATTCGCCGGTTGCGGACCACCTCGGCGAACTCGCTCACGATGGAACGATCGACGTGATCAGCGCTTGCCGAGTTTGACCAGGTCTTCGGCCATCGTCCAGCCGTAGACCACCATTGCGCCACCCTTGTCGGCCGGGACGGAGCTCATCATCGTGACGAGGTCGGCGTCGAGCTTGGCAGCATCGTCGCACTCGAAGTCGATGTAGCCGCTCTGCGCCGCAGCGCTGGCGGTGAAGGTCTTGGCGTCGTACTTCTTGTCGATCGAGAAGCGCTTGGCGAGTCGGCGACCCCATGCCCGCTCTTCTCCACCGGGGCTCTCGTCGGGCAGCGGGTTGATGTCTTGGAGATCTTTGAGTGCGATGCGCGCATCGGCGTTGACGAAGCGCGAGCCGACGACCACGTCCTCGTCCGGGAATGCCATCAGGGCACGGTGGTAGGCCTCACCCATCAGGCCACGCAGCACCTGGTCACGCTTCGACGAGCGCTTCACACTCATCAGGCCGATCAGCACGCACGGCGTGCCGCCGATCCGCTCGAGCGTGGAGAAGGTGAAGCCGTGCAGTGCATTGCCGAACCGTGCCGTCGTGATGAGGACCCAATCCTCCTGCGCCTGCAACAACTCGTCGACACTGAAGGTCTCCTCCATCGCCGCCAGTTCTTCGAGCTCCTCCTCGCCGAGCGCGGAGGCATCATTCGTCACTACGTCCAGGGCCATTAGCAAGATTCTACAGCAGGACGGCGTCGTGTCCGAATGCCATCCTCAGTTCGCCGACCACTCGATCGAGATCGACCCGGAACTCGTCGGACAGCTTGAGCACTTCGCGCTGGCCGATGTCGACCATCACGACCGAGTCGCCAGGGTGCTCCTTGACGATCCGCTTCAGTCGTTGGATCTTCAGTTCGTCGAGCGATGAGGCATGCAGACGCAGGCGCAGCGGGACCGACGGGCCGTCGTCGAGTCCTTGGAGCACGGTGATCGTCTGGCCGATCAGCCCGAATCGCGACTCGTCACGTCGGTCGAGGCGACCCTTCACCGAGACGATCAAATCGTCTTCGAGTTTGTGCCCCTGCTCGGCCAGCGTCCGCGGAAAAATCGTGACTTCGATCGATGCATCGAGGTCCTCGAGGACGAAGACCGCCATCTGATCACCTTTCTTGGTGAACTTACGAGCGAGGCCGGTGATCACTCCACCCACCACGACCGGCGTGCCGTCCTCCATGTTCGGGAGGTCGATCAGGTCGTGTTCGACCTTGCGTTTCAGTGCCGCCTCCACCCCGAAGAGCGGGTGATCCGACACGTACAGACCGAGCATCTCCTTCTCGAATCGGAGCTTGTCCGACTTGTCGAACTCCTGATCGGCCGGAATCGGCGTCCGCTCGCTGAAGGCATCCCCGGCACCCGTCTGGTCTGCGTCGCCATCGTCGGCACCCCAGTCACCGAACAGTGACATCACACCCTTCTCGAGCTCGCGACGCCGCTTGACCGTGGTGTCGATGATGTGTTCGAACACCATCAGCAGCGCCTTGCGTTCGTGGCCCATCGTGTCGAACCCACCGCCTTTGATGAGCGATTCGATCGTCCGCTTGTTCAACACCGACTCGGGCACGCGTTCGACGAAGTCGTGGAAACTGTCGAACTGTCCGTTCTCGACGCGTTCTGCGATGAGCTGCTCGACGAGCGCTTCGCCGACGTTGCGAACCGCTGACAGCCCGAACGTGATCGCGCCGGGGCTTCCCACCGGCAGTGTGACCCCCGGCGGCAGCTCCTCGGGAGACAGCGCACCGAAGTTGATCAGTGAGCGGTTGACGTCGGGCGGCAACACCTTGATGCCCATCGATCGGCAATCGGCCAGGTACATGGCCGCCTTGTCGAGGTTGTTCTTCACGCTGGTGAGCAGTGATGCGATGTACTCGACCGGATAGTGCGCCTTCATGTAGGCGGTCTGATAGGTGATCAGTCCATATCCGAACGTGTGGCTCTTGTTGAACGCGTAGTCGGCGAACTTCTCGATGATGTCGAACAGCATCGGGCCCATCTCGTTGCCGTACCCGGCGGTCACGACCCCGTCCTCGAACGCCTGGCGAGCCTGCGCCATCACCTCGCGAGACTTCTTGCCCATCGCCTTGCGGAGGTTGTCGGCTTCGGCGAGGGAGTACCCGGCGAACTTCTGCGCCACGCGCATCACGCTCTCCTGGTAGATCATCAGGCCGTACGTGTCGCCCAGCACCTCCTTTGCGTCCTCGTGGAAGTACTTCACCTCCTGGCGGCCGTTCATGCGGTCGGCGAAGTCGTAGTGCATGTTCACCGACATCGGCCCCGGTCGGTACAGCGCGAGCACGGCGGCGATGTGCGGGAACGTCGTGGGTTCCATGGCCTTGAGCAACTGACGCATCGGCGGCGACTCGAGTTGGAAGATCCCGATGGTGTCTCCCCGCGACAACAGCTCGTAGGTCTTGCGGTCGTCGAGCGCGGTCTTCTCGATGTCGAAGTCGGGGTCGTGACGATCCTTGATCATCGCCTCGGCGTCGGAGATGACGTCGAGGTTGCGCAGACCGAGGAAGTCCATCTTCAACAAGCCGAGCGACTCCACCCCGTGCATCTCGAACTGGGTGACGACCGGAGCGTCCTCGGGGTTCATGCCGGCGGTCGGCTTGCGCTGGATCGGTACGTACTCGGTGACGGGGTCCTTCGTGATCACCACGGCGGCAGCGTGGATGCCGTCCGAGCGCTTCAGCCCCTCGAGACCGCGAGCGACGTCGATCACCTGCTTGACGTCGGGATCGGTGTCGTACATCGCACGCAGATCAGCAGCTGCCTTGTAGCCGTCGGCATACTTCGGGTTCTGTTCGAAGCAGTACTTGAGGGGTGTGTCGCGACCCATCACGAGCGGCGGCATCGCCTTGGCGATCTTGTCGCCCATGCCGTAGGGGAACCCGAGCACGCGGGCTGCGTCCTTGGCAGCGTTACGCGCCTTGATCGACCCGAACGTCACGATCTGGGCGACGTGTTCTCGGCCGTACCGCTCGGCCGCGTACCGGATCATCTCGTCTCGGTAGCGGGTCTCGAAGTCCATGTCGATGTCGGGCATCGAGACGCGGCTC
>Ga0307966_1004713_pt1 | contig 10148 bp, 6 predicted proteins | sample OrgLakmetagen646_FD_203141 | JGI IMG/M metagenome (GOLD analysis project Ga0307966, IMG submission 203141) | Saline water microbial communities from Organic Lake, Antarctica - #646 | ecosystem: Environmental > Aquatic > Non-marine Saline and Alkaline > Saline | place: Antarctica: Organic Lake... | reverse complement strand
TGATGGGGCAGTTTATGAAGCTGTTCTACATCTACAGTAATTCCATTTTTGGACAGTGTGATCAGCTCGCGCTGGTAACCGTTCAGGCCAATTGCCGATACGCCCTCGTCGGCAAACAGGGCAATTAACCTATTGTTCAGATCTTTGGTGGCTCGTATTCTGGCATCGTCTCTCATCACGCCCGTTTGCATGATACGGTCGGTATACTGGCTGTCGGAGTGAAGAATAAGTCCACGCTGCTCGTGTTTTGATACCGCGTTTGCAAACGTTTTTAGAAACAGTCCGTTGTCGAGATGTTCGTAATCCAGAATGGCTATATAATCGATGCTCATAAAGTAAGGTTACGTGATGAAAATGCGTAGGGAAGCAGATCCTTAATGTTATGGGTTGAATGAGAGTTATCGCCATGTTGAAGCGTGATTCTACCCCCGGGCATCCACTCCATCAGTACCTGCCGGCAGGCACCGCAAGGACTGTTGAAATCACCTTTGGGAGCGGCTACCAGTATCTCAGAAAATTCAGTGATCCCGTGGGATACAGCTCTAAAGAGAGCCACCCGTTCCGCGCAGAGACCCAGCGTCCAGCTATCCAGTTCAACATTGGCACCCGGTATAAAACCTGCATTCGTTTTCAAAAGCGCGGCAACCGGAAAATCGGAGTGGGGAATCACTGCCCGGTGAGTGAGCTTTTCGAGCTCAATTTCCGTATCGACAGACAGCGGGAGCAGAGGATCATAGACGGAGGCAGAAGAGGGAAGATTGTCGAGCTTATCAAGACTGAACTGATCAACCCAGTACGTTTCCATCTCCAGATGATCAGAATCGGTTACATAAGCTACAGGCCTGTCCCCGTTAGCCAGGCAGCTGGAAATAGCGCCTTGTAAGGATGTAATCGTAAGCGGAAACGAAATGTTTTCTATTCGCACGCCGGGGTAAACCGTGCCGCTCAATCCCAAAATAACGCAACACTCCGATTCCTTGTCGGAGTAGGGAGAATAGACACGTTCTTTCAAGATCTTTACTATCATTCTGTTTGTAAACTTTTCATAATTGCATCAGCTATGTTGGCGCGGACCTGGCTGATTCCCCGCCCCAGATCACGGTTAGGGTATGTACGGTTTGTTAACAGTATTATAGAGATATTTTCGTCGGGGTCAACCCACAAGCTTGTGCCTGTGAAACCAGTGTGTCCAAACGAATTTGTGCTCGTCAGCGATCCAGCCGTACTGAACCCTTCGCTTTTCATATCAAATCCATAAGCGCGCTGATTAATAGGGGACTGCTGCTGTGTAAATTGGTTGATAATGTCGGCCGACAGGTACTCTTTACCTGCATAGGTTCCTCCATTAAGCAGCATTTGTGTAAAAATGGCAATATCGTGCACATTTGAAAATAAGCCCGCGTGACCGGCAACGCCATTCATGAAATAGGCCCGCTCGTCATGCACGTTTGCCTGGACAATGCCTCTGTTGTAGACGTTATCAATCTCAGTCGGCGGAATACGGCGGGTCATCCAGCCACCAACATTTTTAGGATTATAATGAGTGGAGTACATGCCCATCGGTATGTAGAAATTATTTCGAAGGTAGATGTCAATTCGCTGCCCGGAGATCTCCTCAACAATTTCGGCAAGGAGAATAAAGCCGAGATCACTGTATACGTACTCTTCGCCGGGCTCGTTTTCCAGCGGTTCATTTCTTATGGCCTCCAGAATCTCACCGCGGGTTTTCAATTTATCGACATAAATTTTAAATGCGGGCAGGCCTGAGGTGTGAAGCAGCATCTGTTCAATGGTGATTTCACGTTTTTCATCACTATCAAATTCCGGAATGAATTGAGCAACGGTTTCATCTAGTGCAAGCTTACCTTCATCCACCAGCTTCATAACAGCGGTGGTTGTCCCCATCACTTTCGTGAGCGATGCGAGATCATAAACGTCATTATCGGCCACCGCGGTCGTTTGATGATAGTCGTGGTAGCCGTAACCCTCATTCCAGACCAGGGCACCGTCTTTCATCACTCCAACCACACCGCCCGGAAATACGGAATCATTGATCGCCTGATGCATGATCATGTCCACGTTAATCAGGGAATCTGTTCGTAATCCAACAGCTTCAGGCATGTCGTGCCGAAGTGCAGTGTGTTCAAAACTCATACCTGATCCTATCTGGTACAAGCCGGGAATTTCAGAGGTCAGCATACCATCAACTTTTTCCGCTGCAAAGAGACCCGGGACAGACTGACGAACCTGATTGGAATCGGATGACCAGGCAAGCACATGAGCGTCTACATCGGGAATGTCACGAACAACATATGGGTTTCCAAAAGCTACAAGTACAGATGGCTTATCCACGGTCAACACCTCCATTACATTATCCCGAATTTCATCCGGAAGCTGTATAGGCTGATGAGAGCGTACCATAATGAATGATCCAATGACAATAAGATCCGCTTCCTGCGCAGCTATAATCATCTCAGATTTCTCCTCTTCCGTTGTGCGCTGATCAATATTGTGATAGACCACACGCTGATGATATTTACGCATTTCACGGGCAAGGTTGCTGCCGGTATCTCCGTCACTGTCATCGGCCAGGGTTACCACCAGCACCGATGGAAATTTTGCATCAGTAATGGGCAATATATCGTTGTCATTGCTCAGAACAGTAAGTGATTGCCGGGCGATAGAGTTTGCTATGGCCTGATAATTTAATGTGTTAATCTGTTTCTTGAGGCTGGCGAGATCAACCGAATGATTCTCAAAAACACCCCTGTTTTTCTTAAGTTCCAAAAGCTTTCTTACAGACTGATCAATTCTCTCTTCAGATATCCGGCCTATTTCTACCGCATCTTTGACGCCCTCAATGGCTGTAAATTCATCCGGACTGATGAGCATAAGGTCGGCACCGGCTTTGAGCGCAAGAACAACCGCTTCGCCCGGAGAATAATGATCAGTTATTCCCTTCATTTCAAGCCCGTCCGTTACAACAAGTCCATCAAAACCGAGCGTATCAATCAGAATTCGATTTAGCACCGATTCATCAAGCGTAGATGGGCGTCCGTTATTTTCACTAATGTTTGGATACGCAATATGCGCACTCATAATACTCTGAAGACCGCTCTCAATGTTTACCCGAAAGGGGACAAGCTCCAGATTCTGAATACTCTCATAGTCATGGTCTATGGTTGGCAGCGCCAGGTGGGAGTCGGTGTCCGTATCTCCGTGACCGGGGAAATGCTTTGCTGTTGCCAGGACTCCTTCGCTCTCAATGCCACGAATGAAGTAATTTCCAAATTCGGATACAATTTCAGGCGCACCACCATAGGAGCGGACGTTGATAACAGGATTATCAGGATTATTATTCACGTCAAGTACAGGTGCAAACACCTGATGAACGCCGAGTGCTTTGGCTTCACGGGCTGTAATAACCCCTTTTTGGTAGGCGTTTTCGGGATTGTTTGTTGCTGCAATTCCCATGGCCGGGGTGAATCGTGTTGTCCCGCGCACTCTCATCGCGGCTCCAAACTCCATGTCTTGCGTAATCCAGAGCGGAATTTTGGCGAGCGATTGAAGTTCATTTGTCATCATACCCTGCCCGTAAACATCACCTTGCATAAATATGATACCACCCACATTTTGTTCGGCAACAAGTCGTTTTAAGCGTAAATAGCGGGGTTCATTTTCGTTGGTAAACGACCCATATGCCGGAACCACAAAGAGCTGGGCAATTTTGTCGTGAAGCGTCATGTTGTTTAGCAGCGTATCGATATTTATATCAGAATCGACCGGCTCATGTATAGGTACCTGCATCTCACTATCTGTCGGATCAAGCAGCGGGGGCATCACAAAGTCTCTGCCGGTTGATTTTTCCGATACAGGTTCCGTTGATTTACAGCCGGCTGTGAAAAGTGCCAGTGTGAGTAAAATTGATGAAAGAACTAAAGAAAAAGTACGCGTCATAAATGATCGGATTAAATTCGTTTATAGTAATGGCAGATCTGCTTATTCCGGGTCAGAGGGCAGGCAGATAACAAATGTACAATATTGAACCGTTTCATTGAACTGAGAGCGGTTCCAATTTCATAGTCTCAACGTTTGTTTCCTCAAAAAATGTGCTGTCTGAATAGATATATCTGTAGCGGCCGTCGAGCCAAAGGTCGGTTTGATCTCCATAGTTGGCTGAAAGCGGATTTCCGGATTGGCCTGTAGGCAAAACAGAAAGCGACCGGTAGGGTTCGCTGAAATCGACAATACGCCGTATAGAAGGCCCCAGTGTCACTGCAAATGGATCAGACCAGCTGTACTCGCCTTTATTTATTGTCATACCATTTCCCGCTACGGGATGAGGTCCTTCGCTTAAAAGATTTCGAACAATCAGGCCCAGTGTCTTTGGTGAATCAGGATTGTCTGATATTTCTCCAAGGAGCGGGGGGCGAAGTGTGAGCGTATGGAGTGATTCCCATCGCCAGCCGAACGGTTCCGGCCCCAGCTGTTCAGTGAGCTGCTCAATTGTCTCAATCATGGCAGACCGAATAGTTTGGAGACGGTATGCGTCGGTTTCAGCATTCGCAATGTTAAAAAAAGAACCGCCGTCGGTTAAAATTTTTGTCACTATTCGAACGGGAATATCTTCCTGGCGGTAAATTCCTTCCATAAGATTGCTTGGAATATCCCGCTCCAGCAGACGATTGGATAAATTCAGAAAGAAAAGATCGAATATAGTAGCGGCTGTTGAATTGGTTCGATATTGAAAATCCCAATTCTCAAGATAGGGGAGGACGGTCTCAAATTCTTCTCCCTGCTGTGCGTTTCGAAGCAGCGGCAGAAGGATCTCAACAAGGGCGGCCGCGTGTTCAGAATAAATATCGGACTGCATACGCTGCATAGTGCTCAAATCGGACATTTCATTCTGTTCAATCAGATACTGTATGCGCGATATGCGAGAATCAGATGCCCAAAAACGGCCGATGTAGTACGGGGAAGTCTCCGTAACCACGCTGTTATTGGCGTTTGCCACATACCCTGTTTCAGGGTTGATTTCCCGCGGCATCCGATCGTATGGTATCCACTCAGTCCAGTCCTGTTCAGGATCCCAGCCTTGTTTGAAAAGAGTTGCATCCTCAAACCTTACCGGTAATCGTCCGGCTCCAAGGCGGGCAATATTACCGTCTTTATCCGCATAAATAAAGTTCATGACAGGAGCCCCGAAATGTTGAAGTCCCCCAACAAACTCTTCTAAGGATTCTGCCTTGTTAAGTTCATACATCGAGCGAAGCTCATGGGATATCTCATGGCCCACCCAGCGCATGGCAACAGGCCGGACACCTAAATTTTCCCCGTCGGGATGCACATTGTTAATGATCGGTCCGTGTTTGGTATGTGGAATTCTAAAGAGCACATCGTCAGAATCTTTTACTCTGATGATCTCTTGCTGCCAGGTATACTCTTCGTACACAGCTTGACCGTTTGAACTGTCAGCTACATACTGTTCCGGGTTTTGCGGATTGGTTTGAATCAGGAAAAAATCAGTATCGTCTGCCATCATGTTGGTGATCGACCACGCCACGTGTTCATTTTGACCCAGGAGTACAAACGGGGCACCTGGTATTGTGGCACCTGTGATTGAGAATTCATGTGTTGTAGCGTGAAGTTCATACCAGTTTCCGGGCATATTTAAACTCATATGGGGGTCGCCGGCCAACATCGGCTGGCCACTTACCGTGCGGCTGCCATTCAGTGCCCAGGCATTGCTGCCAACCGCAACGCCTCTGTTTTGCATAATCTTCTTTAACATGGTATCGACCTCTAAAAAATGTTGGTCAACCGACGCAATGGATTGGTAGTTAGTACTATATGACTGAGTTAATTCGGTTCTGTACTCATTTGGAAGCAGCTGATTTACGCGGGAGTTCCCGATTTCCAGAGCAAGCAGAGCAAAAGCAATTTCACTTTTCCATTGGATATTTTGATTCCATGCCATAAGCCGGGCAACAGCAACCGAATGTGTGGGAGTCCAGTCAACTGCCGGAATACCCAAAAGAGTCATCTCGATTGGCAGGCGCTCACGATTCTGTTCAACGTATGCATTGATGCCATTTGAATAGCTTTCAAGTTTCGAGAGAATAGCGGGTGAGGTCTCCTCAATAATCGAGGTTGCCGTTTTCCAGATTCCCAGCGTTCGCTGATGTTTGTCGATCTCAATAAAAGCATCGCCTAAAAACTCTGAAAACCGACCCTCGGCCATCAGTTGAGAAAGTGTTAACTGCCACAGCCGGTCCTGCGCATGAAGATATCCAATGGTAAAATATAGATCCTCTTCCGAATCTGAGTAAATATAGGGTACGCCGTACGGATCCCAATGAACATCAACCGGAGCTTGCACACCATCGACCTTAAGCGTGATTGAGTGATCCGGAATTTGATCGTAAAAAGTGTAGTACCCGGCGATTCCGGCAATGCCAATCAACAGGATCAGGAAGAATAAAGATAGTCTGAAAAGAGTTTTCATTGCAATTGAAAGCCGCGTATATAGTAAATTTAGATTTGTAAATCCTCACTAAAATACATACTCTCAAATCCGAATGAAATGAATTGAACGGAATAAATAGCACAAAATAATCATGAGCAAGATTGAAAAGATTTCAGTAATTGGCGGCGGCACAATGGGAAATGGAATCGCCCATGTGTTCGCTGTGAGCGGATTCAACGTAACGCTTGTAGAGACCAGCAGCGAGCTGGCGGAAAAAGCATTGGCTACGATCGATAATAATCTGTCGAGAATGGTCAAAAAAGAGAAAATCACCAAAGGTGAAAAAAGTGAAACTTTAAAACGAATTTTCACTGCAACAGATCTCTCCGTTGGCGTTAAAAATGCGGATCTGGTCATAGAAGCGATCCCTGAAAACTTTGACTTGAAGAAAAAGGTCTTTGCAATTATTGATGATAACGCGCCTGATCACGCTATTTTAGCCTCCAACACCTCCTCAATATCAATTACAAAACTTGCAGAGTGCACCAAGCGTCCGGAGCAGTTTATTGGAATGCATTTTTTCAATCCCGTTCCTGTAATGAAGCTTGTGGAAGTGATCAACGGTCTGAAAACGGATGGCGAGATCACACAGCAGATTCTGGACCTGTCTGAAAAACTCGGCAAAGTGGCCGTTCCGGCAAACGACTCGCCGGGCTTCGTGTCTAACCGTGTGCTCATGCCGATGATTAATGAGGCTATTTTCTGCGTACATGAAGGCGTGGCGAGGCCGGAAGATATAGACAGTATTATGACGCTCGGAATGGCCCATCCCATGGGACCGCTTCGCCTGGCGGATTTCATAGGGCTTGATGTGTGCCTTGATATACTGGAGGTGCTTTACGAAGGGTTTAAAGATCCAAAATACAGACCTTGTCCGCTGCTTGTAAAAATGGTGGATGCCGGGAAACTGGGTAACAAAACGGGCGAAGGATTTTTCAGTTATTGAGCATCTTTGAAATAACAGGTGCTTCTTTAAGGCTCAAAATTTTTTCATTGACTCAGTACAGATTAAAACAAAATAAACAGAGTTCATGATTGATCTCAGAAGCGATACCGTTACAAAACCCACACATGAAATGCTCATGGAGATGACACGAGCGGAAGTCGGTGATGATGTATTTGCCGAGGATCCGACGGTTAACGCTTTTGAGCAAAAGATAGCGGATCTTTTTGGGATGGAGGCCGGGCTGTTTGTGCCGAGCGGTGTGATGAGTAACCAGCTGAGCATACACGTGCTAACAACGCCCGGCGACGAGGTTATCATTGATGAATTGGGCCATGTTTTTAACTACGAAAGTGCATCGGCCGCCCACTTATCGTCAGTGCAGCTGCGGCCGGTAAAAGGGCATCGTGGAAAACTTACACCTGATATCGCCGAAGCGGCCATTAGAACAAAAAATGAATGGGATCCCCATACACGCGTGATTGCCATCGAAAATACGACGAACAAGGGGGGAGGCGCCTGTTATTCCAAAACAGAACTTACCGATATCCGAAAATTAGCTGACAAGCATGAATTGGCGGTTCACTTAGACGGAGCGCGGATTTGGAACGCGATGACGGCAACGGGTATCGAACCGGATTTTTTCGGAGGGATTGCCGACACTATTTCCGTCTGTTTTAGCAAAGGGCTTGGTGCACCTGTTGGGTCTATGATGCTGTGTTCTGCTGATCATAAAAAGCAGGCAAGACGACACCGGAAGATGTGGGGTGGAGGGATGCGCCAGACCGGACTTCTTGCCGCAGCCGCCGAATTTGCTGTAGAGAATCACTGGACGCTGATGGAAAAAGACCATGAGCGGGCACGGCTATTTGCCGAAGCCCTGGATGCTTCGGGCACCTTTACTATAGATTTAGATACCGTTGAGAGTAACATCATACTGTTCAACCCGGTCGAAGGGCTTGCATCTGAATGGGTAGAAACATTTAGTAAAGCCGGAATCGGGATGGTACCGTTTGGAAAACATACAATACGGGCAACATTTCACTTCCAGATAACGGATGAAGAATTTGAGCAGGTGCTGGAGTTTATTCGTTCGGCTTAACTATTGAAGCCCGCCTTGTCATTTAGTGGAGTTGACCTTAAACCCCTCACGCCTCATATTACCCCAGCTTTTGTTTCCTTTAATGAAGTCTATAATACCCAATACCTGCCAGAATGAGTGAATCTGCCGGTATCCAAGATTTTCAATAAACGAATAGGCTGTAAGAACGAGAATATCTTTTGTGCTGCTGTACGTTTTGTAGGCTATCTCTTCGGCCAGCACAGAAATTAGTGATACCACCATCCCGTAAATGACGGATACAGCAAAAAAGAGCACGACAAACGATACGCTCCCATATCCCGGTATTAAGAACAGAACGCCAATATAGAGATAACTAAAGAGTATAATGATGGGGCCGATGAGCTCAAATATCAGGAAAAAGGGCAAAACAAATAGTCCAAACCGTCCATATGTCGGATTAAACAACATGTATCTGTGTCTCCAGATGGAATCAGCCAGTCCGCGATGCCAGCGATTTCGCTGATTTTTAAGACTTTTGTAGTCATTGGGGACTTCCGTCCAGCAAATAGGTTCTGGCAAAAACCGAATGTTGTACTCTTTTTTTTCACGTAAAAAGTGGCTGTGAAGTCGGATAATCAGCTCTAAATCTTCGCCTACGGAATCTGTCAAATATCCGCCTACTTCCAGAACAGCTTTTCGGTCAAATATTCCAAAAGCCCCGGAGATGATAAGCAGGCTTTTCATATAGTCCCAGCCAACGCGTCCGAAAAGAAATGCACGCAAATATTCAACGGATTGCAATCTTGCAAGAAAACTATCAGGCACATGTATCTCTTTAATCTCTCTGTTCACAATCTTACAACCATTTATGACCCGTACAATTCCTCCAGCCGCAATAGTATGTTTATGTCGGATAAATGTTTGAATCAGTTTCTTCAGAACATCCTGTTCCAGAATTGAGTCTGCGTCAATGGCACAAACCAAATCATAATCCGACACGTTGATACCGGCATTAAGTGCGTCTGATTTGCCCCCATTTTCCTTGTCAATCACGGTAAGGTGGGGTAGTTCCGTTGTCTTATAAATGCCCCGAATAGGTTGATGACGAATACTTTCTTTGTAGAACATTTCCGTTTTAATAAGTTTGAAATGTTTTATCAGTTGTTCGATGGTATCGTCACTGCTTCCGTCATTTATGACTATTATTTCGTATTCGGGGTACTCCAGCCTGAGCAGAGATTCCACGGACTCGATGATATTGCCCGCCTCGTTATAAGCCGGGACAAGGATACTAATCGTTTTGTATATCCTTGATTTGAACAAACTCGTAGGTTTTACAACATTGCTCAGAAGCATTTGTTGGCGAATATAGACAAGCGAAGTGATTACCAGCAGCAGGTATACACTATTCAAGGTGAGGAAGTACGATATTATAAACCACTCTATCGCTTCTATCATTAATAACTCGATTTGATGTGGAGAGCACTGTTTGCAGATAAAATGCGGATACCGGTCGTAATACTTCTCAATTTGTTTATAAAAATGAGCATCTCATTTGGCGGAAGTTCTGACGACCAAACTTTAGTTAAGAATTTTAAATGTAGCAGCATGAACTT
>Ga0307966_1004711_pt1 | contig 10150 bp, 9 predicted proteins | sample OrgLakmetagen646_FD_203141 | JGI IMG/M metagenome (GOLD analysis project Ga0307966, IMG submission 203141) | Saline water microbial communities from Organic Lake, Antarctica - #646 | ecosystem: Environmental > Aquatic > Non-marine Saline and Alkaline > Saline | place: Antarctica: Organic Lake... | reverse complement strand
TAGCATGGGGGCTTTCGATTGGCCTGGTTGGATCTATTGCATACGGGCTGTTTGATGATCAGATCCTGGCTATATTTACTGATAAACAGAATGTAATTGACCTGGCGCTGAGCGTTGTATTCTGGACGGTACTGGCCCCCTTTGTCTCCAGTATTTGTTATATTCTGGATGGTGTTTTTATTGGAGCTACGGCTACGGGCCCTATGAGAAATACAATGCTTGTATCAACATTCATCATTTTCTTGCCTGTGTACTACATTGGAACGATGATTTTTGGAATACATGGTCTCTGGCTTGCCATGGTGTTATTTATGGCAGTGCGCGGAGCAGCTCTTGCACTATATTTACCACGAACAGTGTTTAATAAATAGATTGATCTGAATAATCATGATAAAGCAAACAAGAGATCGCTATGAAAGATGAGAAGACAATATTAATCATGCGGCATGCGAAGTCGTCGTGGGATGATTCTTCGCAAAAAGATTTTGATCGGCCACTGAATAAGAGGGGCCGCCGAGACGCTCCGGCGATGGGAGATTTTTTGGCTGGTCTGGAGCTTATTCCGGATTTTATTGTCTGTTCACCGGCAGAGCGCGCACGAGAAACAATTCTGCTGCTCACTAAAGCTTCAAAGGTCGATAAAAGCATCATTCACTGGAATGAAGACCTCTACTACGATGGGGTTGAAGCCTATCTTGAGTCACTCAGAAGTGCACCCGAAGATGCGGATGTTGTACTTGTTGCGGGGCACAATCCGGCGGTAGAGCAAACAGTCGCCCGCTTATCCGGAGGTGCAGTCACAAGAAAGGTTACAACGGCAAATATCGCTTGCTTCTACACGTCAGCAGCTTCGTGGGAAGATGTATCTGAGCGAAATACTTCATTCAAGTGGCTGACCGGCCCAAAAGACATTTAATCTGAGTTCGATTCTAAAATATCAAATAAATACATTGGGCTATCCAAAAAGGGCGTTTGTTAAGATATTTCACTTTCAATACCGTCATGCCACGCCAAGGCGTGGCATCTCCTGCCTTTATAGTGATGGGAGATCCCGCATCTCCCGAGGGGATAACGTTGTGGGAGCAAGGGATGACGCCCTTTTAGAGGCCTCAATTAACATATTATGAATCGAACTCAGGTATTTAGAGCTTTTCTCCAAAAGTGCAGGTGAAAAATGTGGGAAGGTCAATGGAAAAGCTTATATTTGAAAATTGAACTGAAATTACTGAATTATTTCATCTATGATCTACAAACAGAAGTTCTACTATATTTGCAAAACACCTTTAAGTGCTGAAGGTCCTACGGACGTTGATGTGATTGAAAGAGCCGATAACACGACTCAGTTTCCTGAACTATTCAAGAAATTTGAAGAGTTCAGATCACACGCATTTAACAAGGATAATCTGTATAGCATCGTGCGGGCCGACGATATATTTGAACTGCTGCGGACAGGTACAGAGAAGGAAGCAAAAGAACTAGCCTACGAGCGGGCTGAGCCTGAGATTATTACAAACCTCCAGCATCGTGTGATGCAGAAAAACGACGAAAACGCCCGTGCTATTCTGAAAGAAGTTCATGAGCTGGAAGCCTGAATTCTGACCCTGTTTAGGACTCTCGGTGTGGAATGAAATCAGCCTAAATCGCGTTATTTTAATGAAACGAGGCTAATTTCTCACTTAAATGATTGAGGTATAAAATGAGTCAATCAACAGTCGTTAACGGAAAACAGGATATGGAAATTAACATTGGAATTTCAGAAGAAAATCGGGAAAAAATAGCAAACGGTTTATCCAAAGTGCTTGCCGATTCTTATATGTTGTATCTCAGAACACACAACTATCACTGGAATGTTACCGGTGAGCATTTTCATTCGCTACACGAACAGTTTGAACAGCAGTATACAGAACTCGCTGCGGCTGTGGATGAAATTGCGGAACGAATTCGTGCGTTGGGTCACCGTGCACCGGGATCGTTCAGAGAGTTTAATGAGCTTACTTCAATTGATGAAGATACCGACCAACCGAAAGCTATAGAGATGGTTCGTCGACTCGCAATCGGCAATGAGACAGTGTTAAGGACAGCCAGAGAAGCTCTTCCAGCATGTGAAGAAGCAGGCGATGAGGCATCAATCGATCTCATAACAGAACGATTGAATACGCATTCAAAAACCGCCTGGATGCTCAGAAGTCATCTTGAATAAATATTGAGATGTAGAATTTTTAAAGCCGCACCGTTTGGTGTGGCTTTTTTTTTGAAAAAATAGATCTCTGGATTCATTTCTGAGCTATTGTTTTTAACCATGAAATGAGTCATTTTATGGTCAAATTTTTTCAGCTATATAAAGAAAAATGGATAGAGTTGTAATTACTGAATGGTTTTGTATTTCAATTCATTAACACAGCTTGTCGTAAACAAAAAAATTAAAGAAAGGGAATAAAATGGAAGTACTACAAGATATCGATTTAATGGGAATAGTTACCACCTACGGGCTTAACCTGATCTGGGCGATACTCACTCTTGTTGTTGGATTGTGGATCGTAAAAATAATCAAAGGAGGCGTCAAAAAGGGGCTCGATAAAAGTGAGACAGAGCCGACCCTGAAATCATTCTTACTCAGTATAGTAACAATCTTGCTTAAGATTATGGTCTATATCACCGCGCTTGGAATGCTGGGTGTGGAAATGACCTCTTTCATCGCAATTCTTGGTGCTGCCGGCCTTGCCGTTGGACTGGCTCTTTCAGGAGCACTTCAGAATTTTGCAGGAGGCGTGATGATCCTTCTATTCAAGCCATTTAAGGTAGGTCACTTCATTGATGCACAGGGGCACTCAGGTACGGTTAAAGAGATTCAAATTTTTTCAACCATCCTTAAAACGCCTGACAATAAAACAATACTAATTCCAAACGGGAAACTGGCAAACGATTCAATGACTAACTATTCCGTAGAGGAAAAACGCCGGGTTGACTGGACGATTGGAATCGGATATGGCAACGATATTGACAAGGCGTATGAAGTGATCAAGCGACTATTGGCGGAAGATGACCGGATCTTAGACGACCCGGAACCATTTTTGGCCCTGAAAGAGCTGGCCGACAGTTCTGTGAATATTGCCGTTCGTGTGTGGGTTAATGCGGGTGATTACTGGCCGGTACATTTCAGATTAAATGAACAAGTCTACAAAACATTTGAAGATGAAGGCCTTGATATCCCGTTTCCACAGCAGGATGTACATCTTCACAAAGTGGATTAATTACCTTCGTAAGAATTCTCCCGGTACTGGTTTTAGTTAGCCGGGAGTTTTTTTGTTTTATGCTCATCGCGTAATAAAATGCCGAAATTCATCATCCATGCTCCACTATAACCGCGAGTGTGGATGACTTCATGGCACATACCCTATCTCAGGGACTACATTTTCAACATTCACTTATTTTTAAAAAACCTATTTATTGGTCAATATGGACTACATTAATGATTTAATGAGCAATTCTGAACAATTAACGACATTTGTTATCGGTCATGGCCTGAGCCTGCTCGGAGCGATCGTTATTTTGATAGTCGGATATATGATTGCCGGCTGGGCATCAAAAAGGGTTAGAAATTCTGCTCTTAAATCCGAAAAGTTTGATGATACTCTTGCTCCTGTTTTTGGGCAGACGGTGAAAGTTGTGATTTTAGTCGTGACGCTTCTGGCTGTGCTTGGTCAGTTTGGGGTTGAGACGGCTAGTATCATTGCCATTTTGGGTGCGGCGGGTTTAGCCGTTGGCCTTGCCCTTCAGGGAACTCTCAGCAATGTAGCAGCTGGCATGATGCTTCTGATTCTCAGGCCGTTTCATGTGGGAGATGTGATTGAAGTTGCCGGAACGTTGGGTATTGTTGATGAAATCGGACTATTTACAACTGAAATGCACACATTTGATAATATTGGTATCGTGATGCCCAATTCACGCGTGTGGGGAACTGAGATTCAAAACCTTACAAAATATGATACCCGCCGGTGCGACCTTGAATTTGGCATCTCTTACACCGATGATATGGACAAGGCCATCGGGCTGATTAAAGATGTGCTGGCGGCAGACGACCGGGTACTTGAGGAGCCGGAAACGCTGATTGCTGTTTCAGCGCTGGGCGACAGCTCTGTTGTCATCAGGGTACGTCCCTGGACCGCAACGCCCGATTTGTGGCCACTCAGATATGATCTCATCAAGCGCGTAAAAGAGGTATTTGATGAGAATGATATCAGTATTCCTTTCCCGCAACGAGATGTGCATCTGTTTCAAAACAATTAGAAACCTGTCTATTTGATACAATGATAATCCCTGTTTTAAGGCGGGGATTGTCATTTTTAAGCTCCTTTTGTTTTTTAAAAAGAGGAATAAAAATTCACTCAATTAGCTGCCATTACACATCTTGCGAAATCACCCGTTTACACCCTGTCTAATATCAAATAGTTGCGATTTGCAACACCTTTGCAGAAAGTTTGCTTCCATACCTAATGTTGATTAAACTTCTGATCTAACTCGCAGGCGATACGCCGTAAAGAGCAACCCTTAAAGACACGTTTATTTTGTCTGAAGAAAAAAAGAGTACCCAACCCGAATCAGCACCTTTATTTGAATCTCCCCACGTTTATGTGAATCAGGATGGAGACATCATTTTAAAAGAGACTTCATTGTTTAACGAGAGAAAAATCACATCAGTTGATCCTGATTCTGTTGATATGCAGGTGAAAGCTCTGGAGAATGCTTTTCAGAATGTACGGGCAAAAGTGGATAATTTTTTTGAGGAGTTCAGCGGAAGCGAAGATCTGAATGAGGATGATATAAAGACCTCGTTTAATGAGCTAAAAGAAGAAATTTTGGCCTCCGATGCGATCGGTGATTTTGAAACTCTTATAAATGAATCACAGGAACGGCTTGAAAATCTGCTGAAGGAGCCTGAAGAGGAAAAAGAGGCGGTGGAAACGAGTGGCAGCGACGAGGCTGTAGACACTGACGTATCTGAACCGGTTGCTGCAGAGGATGAGTCGAAAGAAGAAGACTTAGCCAATAGTGAATCTGATGATGTCTCTGAAACGGAGAAATATTACAAAGAGCTGGCGGAGAAAGCTGAGCAGATGATAGTCGTGAGCGACTGGGCGTACGTGTCGATGGAGTTCGACAATATAGACACAAAATGGGGAGAAGGTCCGGATCCGGACGGTGTAGACATATCAGGTTATCGTGAAACTATCGATGCACTCCGTGAGCAGTTTGAAGAAAAGAAAAAGACCCATTACGAAGAGAAAAAACGTCAGCGTGAAGAAAATCTCGCCAAAAAAGAGAGTATTCTTGAGTCCCTGAAGAAAATTGTTGAGGAAAAACAGTGGACCGCGACGCGTGAAGTCGGCAAGCTGAAGGGGCAATGGGATCGAATTAAATCAGTTCCTGAAGAAGCAGAAGAAGAGCTTGAAAAGAAATTTAGTAGTCTGCTAAGTACGTTCGACGATCATAAAGTAGATAGGCTGGTTAAGAAGAAGCAGCAAGAAGAGGACAATCTCACTGGTAAGCTGGTAATTCTTGAGAAAATGGAGGCGTTCATAAAAGATCTTGACGATTCGTCAGACTGGGATCAAAAAGAGAAAGATTTTGAACAGCTTGCCAAGCAGTTTAGAAAAATAGGGCGTGTGCCGGTTGAGAAAAATCAGGACATTTGGAGTAGCTACCATGAGCTGCAGGATACCTTCCACTCCATGCGGTTTAAGCATGATAAAAACTACCGTGAGAAGATTGAGAAGTATTTAACACGTAAACGAAAACTCATCGATGAAGCAGAGGCGCTGATTGACGCTGATGACCTTGCAGATGCGGCGCGTAAAGTGAACAAACTTCACCGGCGCTGGAAGAAAGCAGGAAATCTGCCTCAGAAAGACGAAAACGATATGTGGGATCGGTTTAAGGCTGCCACCGATGCGTTTAATGAGAAGAAGTCGGAGAATATTGATGTTCTGCATGAACAGGAACAGGAAAATCTGAATGAGAAACAGACACTGGTCGACAAAGCTGAGCAGCTAAAAGATTCCGAAGAGTGGGAGCAAACCCACCGCGACCTTCAAAGCCTGATGGATAAATGGAAAAATGCAGGGCCAGTTCCAAAACGCAGTTCAGGTAAGATTTGGAAAAAATTTAAAGGCGCGATGGATCATTTTTACGATCGTCGTCGCGATCACTTCAAGGAGGTGAAAGAATCACGCAAAGATAATCTGAAAGAGAAGGAAGAGGTGCTTGGCAAGCTTAGGGAGCTGAAAGATCATGAGGATCCCATTGAGGCGGTAAATCAGGCAAAGTCTTTGCAGGAAGAGTTCAAAAAAGCTGGGTACGTACCTATTAAGCATAAGAACCGGATGTGGAAAGAGTATCGTGAAATCTGCGATGTTATCTACGACCGGTTCAGAGCCGCAAAAGCAGCGGTAGATGTGGTGGGACGTGAAAATGTTGATAGTTTTTCAGCTGATGATATTGCTGATATCAGGAAGCTGAACAGTAAAGCGGCGAGCCTGCGTAAAGAGATTAAGAAGATGGAGCAGGAACTGATCCAGCAAAAAGAATCATTAAGTTATTTCAAGCCTACCAGCGGAAGTAATGCGCTACTTGACCAAGTGAAAGAAAAGGTCGATAAGGCAGAAGAAGACATTGTTGAAAAAGAGGAAAAGCTTGCAGAACTTGAAAAGGAAATAGATCTAATTAAAAAGGACGGGGCATAGCTTGCGCGACGAGAAAATTGCACAGGTTCGCCGCGTGAAATAGGGGCTTCGTTTGTCAGCAAAAAGGTTAGGGAAAATATTTATTACCGGCGGTACTCAATCGCCCGGTTATAGAGAAGCTTGTGACGTAGCCGGGAAGTCAAATGTAGAGTGTTGTGCCGATGGTGATCAGCTGAAACGAAAACTTGCAGCAGAACTACCGGCTGCTGTTGTCATTCAAGAGTCTCAAATCCGTAATCTTCCGGTCTACCTTGATGAAGCATTTACTCAAAAACCGGGCCGGCGATTTATTCCTACAGCTATTCTCTGCAAAGATGTTCAGGATGCCTCCGAGCGGCTTGAGCAGTGCCTCTATTTGCCAAAACTTCTGGACGAGAAAACTGAAGGTGAACTTTCAGCGTTTCTAACAAAGTCCCTTCAGCCCTCCATAAAAGTAAAATTTTGGGGAGTGAGGGGGTCTACACCTTGCCCCAACAGCGAAAATATTCGTTATGGCGGCAACACAAGCTGTGCGGAAATAGAGATTCCCGGTTACGACAGGAAGCTTATTCTGGACTCGGGTACCGGTATACGGAATCTTGGCAATTATCTTGAAAGCTATTCCAAAGACTCTATCACCGGTGACCTGTTTATTACGCACCCTCACTGGGATCATATTCAGGGCTTTCCGTTCTTTTCGCCGTTTTATAAGAAAAATAACTCATTCCGCATTCGCTTACCGGAGCAGTATCGTGGAGGGGCTAAGGATATACTGGCAGGACACCTCACAAAAACATTTTTTCCGGTCACACTTGGTATGTTCGATGCAGATCTGGAATATGTAACTCAGCAGGAGGAAGCCGATACGTTTGGGCCCGTAAAGGTCGACTTTCTGGTTGCTAATCACCCCACAAAAACAGCCATGTACCGCTTTAAGGTATTTGGTTACACCATTATTTATGCACCTGATAATGAGCTGCCAATGGCAACATCACCCCTTCGTTATGTCGATAGATTTTGCGAGTTCATTCGGGATTGTGATCTGTTAATTCATGATGCCCAGTACGACCTGGATCTATTGAAAACGCGTGAGGGTTGGGGGCATTCAGCATGGGAGAGAGTGCTGGAGCTGGCAAAAGAGAGTGGGGTAAAGCGTCTGTATCTGACACATCACGATCCTGCTTCATCTGATAAAAAATTGGACCAGCTATCAGCCCGGCTGAAACCTTATAAGAAAGATACTTTTCTGGAACTTGAGCTTGCCCGTGAAGGAGAATCAATCGTACTGCCTTTAGAAGATAAATGAGAAATCTAATGATAACTCTCTATTCTCCCTAACCTATGTTTTGAGGTTCAGGAAGAGGAGAGTATCAAAAGGTTTGGTCTGAAAGGCTTTTAACCAGATTTCTCAACTGAACTGAGACTTAGAGATATATTCGAATTCCAAGCCCGCCATTTACATCAAAGGTTGTTTCAGGAACCAAATCGAGGAGTGGGGCGACTTCAAAAAATGTTGCCAGACGGGTGTCCGGGATATTGTACTGAAGCCCGATGGGTATTCTTGCACCAAAACGAGGGTCATCTGCTAACTGAACGCGGGCTCCAAGCCCGTAGTAAAGAGCGAGGCTTCCCGATTCCACATCCATCCAATTGTGAATAAGATAATCGGCATGAAGATGAAGTGATCCGTTATCTCCGAAAGACCATGCAATTCCGGCATCAAAAGCGGTGTTGTCCGATTGCCATGCTTTTAAGCTAATGCCGGTGGGTTCCCCCAGAATAACTCCGAGTTCTGTATTACTGTAACGGCTTTGGGCCTCAGCGGTACTTGAAAATGAGAAAGCCAAAAGTGCTGAAAATAGAAATGTTAGCAGAAGTGTTTTTTTCATGAAGATGATATGTACGTATTTAATTTCTGATTAAATGTTTGATAGGTGAAGTTACAAGGTTTGTTCCATTAAACGATATCCTGGTTTGAAGGATTCATTTGATTTGGCCCCGAGACCTGACAGCATCACGGTGCTTTTCCGTTTTCTGTCAGCGTCGGGTGTTAAGGTTCGATTTCCCGGCAGTGTTAAGTCAATAGAGAAGTTTGGCAAAACCTAACAGGTCTCTCGACATTTGAGCATAAACGTGACAATACGGTTACATGCCTGGGCAGTGCGTCTGTTAAATGTTGACAGATCCGGTGGGTGCTCAGCGTCGGGTGTTAATGTTCGATTCTCTGGTAGGTAACATGGTTGGTCAGTATGTTTGTTAAACGCTGACAGATCCGGTGGGTGCTGTCAGGTTTTGCCCCCAAATTTTTTCTGTTGATATTGGCTCAGGATTACCTGATTGTTAGCCATGGAAAAAAATCTACTGATGATATTTGTTAAAAACCTGGTCGCGGGTGCGGTAAAGACCCGGCTCGGGGCATCAATCGGGAGTACGAATGCACTTCAGGTTTATAAAAATTTGCTCCGATACACACGAGAAGTGGCGTCCGCCTGTAATGCTGACCGACAGGTGTGGTACAGTTCTAAAATCGACCGCAGAGATGCCTGGACGGATCAGCTGTTTCAGAAAAGATGCCAGGTTGGCGAAAACCTTGGCGAACGGATGGCGGATGCTTTTCGGCAGGGATTCGGTCAGGGGTATAAAAAGGTGTTGGTTATCGGCAGTGACTGCGCAGAACTTACGCCCTCTCACCTGGAGAATGCTTACAGTATGTTAGATAAACACGACGCGGTCATCGGGCCATCCGAAGATGGCGGGTACTATCTGCTCGGGCTCACGCGATTCGAATCCGGGGTTTTTGAAGGGGTTGAGTGGAGTTCAGAAGAGGTGTATAAGCGGACGCTGGGGAATTTCGGACGATATGATCTTTCATTTGGTGTTCTGGAGACACTCAATGATATCGATACTGTTGAGGATCTTAAACGAAGTAACCTGGGGCTGGGCTGATCTGATGAATATTTCGGTGATTATTCCGGCGCTTAATGAAGAGAAAGCTATTGGCACTCTGATCCGGGAACTCCATCGCCGTTCGCAAAAACCGCTGCATGAAATAATCGTTATAGATGGTGGAAGCCGTGATATGACGGCTAAAGTAGCAGAAAATTGTGGGGCAACTGTTATTGACTCGGAAGTAAAGGGGCGTGCTGCACAGATGAATGCCGGTGGCCGACACGCAACCGGCGATTTGCTATATTTTCTTCATGCCGACACGATTCCACCACATCAGTTTGACAGAAGCATGTCCAGGGCTGTTTCCAATGGTGCCGGTGCCGGCTGTTTTCAGCTTAAATTTTCGAATAATCACCCGGTGCTTCGGTTTTATGGATGGTGCACGAGGTTTAAAACAACGCTCGTCCGGTTTGGGGATCAGTCGCTGTTTGTAACATCCGCAAACTTCCAAAAAATCAGGGGATTTGACGAGGAGCTTGTGG
>Ga0307966_1004710_pt1 | contig 10150 bp, 4 predicted proteins | sample OrgLakmetagen646_FD_203141 | JGI IMG/M metagenome (GOLD analysis project Ga0307966, IMG submission 203141) | Saline water microbial communities from Organic Lake, Antarctica - #646 | ecosystem: Environmental > Aquatic > Non-marine Saline and Alkaline > Saline | place: Antarctica: Organic Lake... | reverse complement strand
ATCTTCAAAATTATCCACAAGATGTTTGAAACTAACGTTCATACTATCAAGGCCGGTAGTTTTGAGCGGAGGAGTCCGTACATAAAGTGTATCATCCCGGACCGGCTCCCACCAGAAAACAAGCTCGGGAGATTCTCCCCCTGCGTAATTCGAATTAAAAACATACCAGTTTTCTGCATTTGAAGACCATCCGAATGGAAGTTCTAACTCGTCAGTCGCGTTGAAATTTTCAGTCCATGGAAGTGTGGTTATGGTAGCATCGTATGCCTCTCCGGAAACGGGTACTTCTTCACCAGAGACAATCAGCCGGGCTTGTTTGAAGCCTTCCGATTGCGGTTGAAAACGAATCCCTACAGAGGTTTGCTCGTTGGGTTGAAGTTCAACCGGCTCTTCGATATTTCGAAGTCCAAAACTACCTATACTCCAGGCTGCTTCAAATTCAGCGAGAACCCCGAAATGATCGGATGGATAAAGATCATTTTCGTTGGGTTCATCCAGAACGATATCGGCTGAAAGAGGTGTAAGAAATGATTCGCTATCTTTATCAAAAAAGATATAGTCTATTCTTCGCTGGGCATGGCCCAAATGATAATTGAGTGTACTGTGCTCCGGTTCGAGGTGATTATCATAAAATATGGGGTAGATATCTCTGAACTGCTCATACATCAAATCCATTTCTTCCCAGTCGGGATTGGCATTAAAATCGCCCGTTACAAAAATAAGATCGGAGGTACTGGTTTCTTCTATGAAATCATGTAAGTCATTGATTTGGTCTATTCGGGTCTGAGTTGCGTCACCCGGATTGTGCAGGTGTGTGTTGTAAACATCCACGATATTATCATCGATTCGAACTCTGGCGTGGACTGCTTTTCGATAGGCATCTAAGGGTACCAATGCCCTGAAGTTGGTCTCTTCAATGGGGTATCGTGATAGGATAGCATTACCAAAACGCTGATCCTGGCCTTCACTATCAACAGAATCAAAATAGTAATAATAACCGAGTGAGTCGGCCAATTGCTTTGCTTGATTGTCAAGGCTGGCTCGCTGGATTACCTCCTGTAGACCGATAATATCCGGGTCGATTTCGCGAATCTGGTCCAGGATAAGCTCAAACCTGACTGGCCACTGTTCACTGTCAAACCAGATGTTAAAGGTAAGTAGCGACAAGGATGTACTCTGACCCTCTTCGGCGGCAATGGCAATTTGATCCGGATGCAGTGTAAGTGACTCATTGGAATTATTAGTAATCACAAAAGTCCGGTTTTCCGAAACAGTACCAATCTGTTGAGAAGGAAATTCAAAAACAGAGGGTGTAATTGTGATCTGACTTTTAACAATTCCCGGTAGCAAAATAATTGCAGAAACTACACAAATTAATAACCGTAGTAATTTTTTCATGCTGTAAGAGATTAGAATTGCCGGCTATATATCTGGGATTCTAATGTTCTATGTTGAAATAATGGTCACATCTCTAATAGAAATAGGATCCTTCAGTTCGTATCAAAAAAAACGGTTTGCGGGTGACTATACTCAGCCAATTCGATTGGCATCTGAATATATAACTGTATGAATAGAGCAAACAGATAATCAAAATCATCTGCTTCCAGTTAGCGTACGCCTCACATTTCTCTGTAATTTATTAATAAACTTATATGTGCGGCGGCTATTAATCCAAGATTTTTAAAAAGCTTCCGGCACAATGACCGGAAGCTTTTGAATGATTATTTAACCAGAGTCATAGACCGGGTAATGGAACGGTTTGCAGTTTGCAGGCGGTAGAAATAGATGCCGCTCGACATATCATCGGCACTAAAACTAACCTGATGCTGTCCTGAACTCATTAGTCCATCAACCAATGTAGCAACCTCCTGACCCAGTGAATTATAAACTGTCAGTTTAACCTGTTCCGCATTATTTAGCTCAAATGCGATATTAGTTGCCGGATTAAACGGATTTGGATAGTTCTGCTTCAGGGCTACCTGTACCGGCAGTTCATCCTGCTCAATACTTGTTGCCAAAGGATTTTCAGCTGAATTACTCAGGATGATATTATCCAGGTAGATTGTTATGTTTTCATCCAGATCTACAGGATCATTGAAATCAGGCATAACGGCAATAGTTGGATACGAGCCCGCTGCATCGGGATAGTAAAATGTGATGGTTTCCCACTCATCAGTCAATTCCTGAGCTTCCATAGATTCAAACTCGAAATTTTCTGTTTGATCACTGCCCTCGACCTTAAATCGAAGCGGACTCACACGTGGTTTCCACGCCTGGTAATGAGTATAATTCATGTCAGTCATATCGAGTGGTTCAAATACACTACTCCAAAAACCACCCCATGGTACACCATCGTAAGCGCGTATAAACTGAAGCACGTAATCACTGCCATTCACGTCGCCCATATCGGGATTCGAAACGACTTGAAATACCTCTTCCTCACCCACATTTCCGCCGGTCATATTATTGAGTGGGATGTGGAATTCAGGATCTTCAAAATCTTCAATTATGATGTAATCCTGAGCCTGTGCTTGCTGCATTATAAATGCCAGCATCATTATCAAACTTAGTAGTAGCTTCGTTTTCATATTACTCCTGTCTTTAATGTTTAGTGTTGATTGCACTACGAATTTGGGAAACCGGAGTAGTTCTCCAGACATACCAAAAATTTAATATGTTACTCTTCTACAATGGTGATTTTCGCCTCAATGGTATCTTCAACATTACTACCTACAAATAGTTTAACGACTCCGGGTTCAAGCACCGGGTTGAGCTGTTGATCGAGATATGTTAAGTCGGTGGCGGCAAGCTCAAATTCAATGGTTTGGGTCTCACCGGGTTCTAAGTAAATTTTAGCAAAATCACGTAATAGTCTGACCGGCTGGGTTACACTGGCAACCATTTTTCGGGTGTAGAGTTGCACAACTTCGTGCCCTGCACGCTCTCCGGTATTTGCCACTTCAACCGAAACATTCAGGCTGCCGCTGTCTGATATTTCAGTTTCGCTGATGGTAAGATTGCTGTACTCAAAAGTAGTATAGCTCAATCCATACCCGAATGGATAGAGCGGTGTATTTGGAGCATCCAGATACTTAGTCGTGTAGTGCCCATCTGGATCCATTGGGCGACCTGTGTTTTTGTGATAGTATACATTCGGAATTTGTCCGACGTTAAAAGGCCAGCTAAATGTTAGTTTTCCGCCGGGATTATGATCACCAAAAAGAACAGATGCAATTGCGTCGCCGGTTCGGCTGCCGAGGTAGAATGCATTAACTATAGATGAGATATTATCATCTGCCCACCTGAGGTCAAGCGGCCTGCCGGCCATCAAAATCAATACTACTGGTTTACCTGTTTCATGAATTGCTTCAAGCAGCTCGTGCTGGGCTCCGGGCAGATTCAATGTTGTTCTGGAGGCAGCTTCTCCGCTCATGTGCCGTCCTTCTCCAAGCGCCATTACTACAACATCAGACTCTCTTGCAAGTTCTACGGCTTCCTCAATACCATCAGTAGAATGATCGTCGAGACTCAGCGGAACACCTTGCATAAACTTAATGTCGGTCTCTGATGGGAGTACATTTCTAAGTCCTTCCATTAACGATACATTTTCCGACTGCTCGCCTGCGGCCGACCATGAGCCCATCACATCATATTTATTGTCACCAAGCGGACCGATCACCGCAATCTTTTCTGTCTCTTTTGAAAGTGGTAGCAGATTATTTTCATTTTTCAGAAGCACGATTGACTGTTCTGCAACTTCAAGTGCAAAATCCAGGAAATCCTCCCGCCTGATTGTTTCGGACTCTCTTTCATAATCGGAATACCTGTATGGGTCGTCGAACAAGCCAAGCTCGAACTTCATATCCAGAATACGCGATACAGCCATATCCACCTGCTCTTCCGCAACGATACCTTCTTGCAGAAGCCCGGGCAACTCGTTCAAAAAAATGCTGCTCATCATGTCCATATCCACGTTTGCATTGATGGCAAGTTCAGCTGCGTGGGCTTCATCTCTTGCGAAACCGTGTGGCATCATTTCCATGATGGACGTGTAGTCTGTTACAACAAATCCGTTGAACCCCCATTCATCACGCAAAATCTGATTGAACAGAAATGTGCTGCCTGTAGCCGGTACCCCATCATACTCGTTAAATGCCGTCATAAACGTACTCACACCTGCCTTAACAGCTGCTTTGAACGGAGGCAGATACACCTCCCGAAGAGTTCGTTCCGACATATCCACCGTGTTGTAATCTCTGCCGCCTTTGGGCTCGCCATAAGCTGCAAAGTGTTTCGCTGTGGCCATAATCGTATTCAGGTCATTCAGATCATCACCCTGGAACCCTTCGATCCGTGCTACACCAAATTCTGTGTTTAACAGCGGATCCTCTCCTGAGCTTTCAACAATACGACCCCATCGCGGATCGGGCGATATATCAACCATTGGAGTAAACGTCCAGTGCAGACCGGCCGCGGCCGATTCTTCTGCGGCTATGCGTGAGGCTTGTTTGATCAGCTCTGGATCCCATGTGGAGGCTTCAGCCAGCGGGACGGGGAAGATGGTCCTGTGCCCGTGGATCACATCAAATGCGAACAAAAGCGGAATACCCAAGCGGGTTTCTTCAACCGCTAACCGCTGTAAATCAAGCGTATGTTCAACGGTATGCGCATTGAGAATTGCACCCACCTTCGATTCACCAATCAGCTCACGATATTCTTCACTTAATGTAGGCCCCGTTTCAGCAAAACCGCTACTCAACATATTCAGCTGTCCGACCTTCTCCTCAATTGTCATCAGCGCCAACACAGAATCTACTTTTGCCGGATGGCGGAGTTCCGTTATGCGAACTGGTGATTCGGAATCCGTTGACACATTTTGGATCGCGCTCACCTGTTGAGGGGTTGAAATCCCAAGGCAAAGCACAGTAATTATAACAAATAGGGTTGAGCGTTTCTTCATATAGATCAGCACCTCAATTGAGCCGTCAGACTTTACCAGTTAGGATTCTGCTCGAGCATTCCATTACTCAAGTCAATTTCGTTGGTCGGAATAGGGAAAAGCTCATGCTTACCCGCTTCGAAACCTATACCCAGTGCCTGCATTACTTCAGCGGCCCGTCCCTGGCGGATTAAATCAAACCATCGCTTCTGTTCCATCGCCAGCTCAACTCTACGTTCCTGCCATATTGCGTCAAGGAGTTCCTGTCCCCCTGCTGTCACATCGGGCAGTAGCTCTTCCACTTCCACAGTCATGGTCATGTCTGTATTCGTTTGGTTGCCATCAACAGTCTCAATTCTTACAATCTCCACAGGTATAGCTGAACCGGCTGTTTGCTGATTAACCGCATCGAGAAATTCTGCGCGTGATGTAACTGCCGTACCATTTACGGATATGATCACATCCATCAGATCAGCTACAGGACGTCCGCGACTAAAACTGTGGGCAAACGGATCGATACCTGCTGCATCGGCAGGACCTCCCTCATTGGTAAATCGAGCAAATACTCTTGAATCAAATTCCTCAACATCCAGCGAGCTTTCTACCAGCGGCGCCATATCTTCTGGGATAAGCCCGAGCGTGTTTAAATTACCCACTCTTGCCCGCTCTCTTACATCATTCAAATATCGTCGGGCATCGGTTTCATTATTTTCTCTATAGCTTGCTTCGGCTGCAATCAATAATATATCAGAATACCGGATACGGCGGATGTTCACCGGACTGTCTCCACGCCCACCTGCATGATCTGACGGTGCAAACGCCTTTTTGTTGTACCTGTCGTCTACCATGGTGGTATTTTCAACTACCGTGAGCCCGGTACCATCAGGCAGTTCCTCCCAAGGGGATAAAATGGTTGCCTGCTGTCTTAAATCCCCGTTCTCATAAGCGGCATCCAGATCTCTTGACGGACGATTAAAGCCCCAGCCGAGATTCGGTTGTCCCCGCACGCCCTGCACCTGGCCATATTGACTCCCTGTTCCACCTTCTTCACTATCTGTAGCCTGAACTTCAAAAATGGATTCGGATGAGTTTTCCCCTTCAACTGTAAAGATCTGGAAATAGTCCTCCAGCAGTGCATATTCACCAGATTCTATAACATCTGTCGCATAATCAAGTGCCAGATCATAGTCCTCCTGGTACAAATATACACGGGCGAGAAGTGCGTCGGCAGCACCTTTTGTGGCTCTTCCAAGATCCTGAGCAGGATAATCCGACTTAAAAGGAAGGTCCTCACGGGCTAATTCAAGATCGGTTATAATTTGATCATAAATCGCTTCTTCAGTAGCCCGTTCCTGGTCATATTCATCAGGTGATAGTGGGGCTGTAATTAAGGGAACGCCTCCGAATCCTCTTACAAGATTAAAATAGTAATATGCTCTCAAAAAGTGGTTTTCAGCGACAAGACGATCCCTTAAAGCCGTATTCATATCAATACCGGGAATATTTTGTATAGCTATGTTCGTTCTGTAAATTCCCTGGTAATTACCCGACCACCATGCGTTTACATCACCACTTCCAGCATCATACGTCAGCTCATCAATTTCAATTAGTTGTGCCGCGTCATTTGGAGTGCTTCCTTTGGTAGCATCGTCCGAAATGATGTCGGTAAGTCCAATAAATGAAAATACGTGCAGATTCCAGTCGCGTAGTTTTTGATAGCTTGCATTGGTTGCCTGAATGGCTTCCTCCTCATTCTGGAAAAAGTTTTCACTTGTCTGTTCACCAAGTGGGCTTTTATCAACAATATCACTGCATGATGCAAATGAGATTAAAATGAAACCAACTACCACAAAGGGTAGTAATTTCCAGGTCTTAATAGAGTATTTTGATAGATCCTTCATAGTAATAATGGTTAATGCTTTAAAATTGTTGGGAGTCAATTCCTGATTAAAAAGTTGCACTCACACCAAATGAAATAGTTCGTGAAAATGGATAGAAAGCACTATCGATACCGCTGGCAATAACTGATCCGCTTGTAATCTCCGGGGTATACCCATCGTACTCAGTGAGAGTAAAGACGTTGTTTGCGTTGGCGTACACCCGCAAATTTTTCAAGCCGAGCTGGCCGGTCAGTGACGGCCCGAGTGTATATCCCAGGGTCAAAGTTTGTAGTTTCAGAAAGCTTCCATCTTCGATGAAAAAATCTGACACGTTGTAATTATGACCTCCATTTGTAATTCGCGGATAAGAATTGGTTGAGCCCTCGCCGGTCCATCGGTTTAGTGCAGATTCCTCGAAATTCGGGGTTCCGAACCGAGCCTGTTTTTTTGCATTATAAATCTCATTACCGGTTTGGCCTGTAAATGACGCACTCAGGTCAGCCCCCTTATATCCCACCTCAAAATTGAAAGAAAACAGGTAATCTGGAATAGGGGAGCCTATAGTTGTCCGGTCATCGGTGGTGATCTCACCATCATCATTAACATCTCTGAACCTTATATCACCCGGCACCTCATTTCCCAGAGTGGGTCCGGCATCTACTTCCTGCTCATTCTGAAATATTCCGTCCACTTCGTACCCGTAAAATGAGCCGATGGGTTCCCCTACAACTGTACGGGTAGCAAGCATACCTCCAACACCGACTCCCCCACCAAATATGTCCTCATTGCCTCGGCCAAGGGAAAGCACCTCATTATTAATTGTAGTGGCATTCATTCCCACGCTGTAAAAGAAATTATCTCTGGAGTCAGACCAGTTTAACGTCAATTCCAGGCCGTTGTTTTTAACCTCTGCTGCGTTTACGAATGGTGATGGTGTGGACCCTACATAGCCGGGAATGGGTACACGGACAAGGATACCATCCGTTCTTCGGTCATAGTATTCAATATCGGCCTGGAGCTTGCTGTTGAAAAGTTCAAGATCAACACCAAGGTTAAATTGTGTTGTTTCTTCCCACCGAATTTGTGGATTTGCCAGGTTAATCGGCAATGCCCCAAAGAAGACGCTTTCATCTACTCCAAATACCGCATTTAAATTTCCTGATACCGTTGCTGTTCCGGGATAATAGGAAATCTTATCATTTCCGGTAATTCCCCAGCTTCCCCTGATTTTCATCTGTGTAAGCCAATCATTTTGTGGGATAAACGGTTCATCTGATATAATCCAGCCGAGTGCAAACGAGGGAAACCAACCATATCTATTTTCTGTACCAAAACGGGATGATCCATCCCTTCGGATTGTAGCTGTTAGAAGGTAACGTTCGAGGAAATTGTAGTTGACTCTTCCAAGAAATGATTCCATTCCCCATTCCCCTGCAGAGTTAAAGTTGGTTACGCCTTCACTATCGTCTCCTGCATTCAGGTACCATAGTGACGGGTCGTCCCCAACAATTCCAATACGGCTTCCGCCAAGACTTTCCGTTTTAAACTCTTCAACGGTATACCCAACTAACGCATCAAAACGGTGATCCTGCCACTGTTGCTGATACTGTATTGTATTTTCCCACAGTAAATTTCTGGAGAAATTATTTGATACACTTAGTGATCTTTGCTCACTATTCTGAATAGGTGACACAAAATAAATTGGTGAGAAATTTCTGCCTTCTGTGCGATTGGCATCAACACCCAGATTACTTCTGAACTGAAAATTATCCAGGAAATAGAGATTAACATATACATTACCTACCGCCCGGTTTCGCTCATTTGTGTTGTTGCTATTAAACTCAAATTGTGCAACCGGATTTCCCACAGAAGCTCTCACATCAGTTGGTGAGTAGTCTCCGTCTTCCGTAAACACCGGAATCGTGGGGTCTCCTCTGTAGGCTGATCCAACAACACCCGGTGCGTTTTGATATGACTCGTAAACCAATCCAAGATTATGGCCGATCTGAAAATTTTCGGTGATGAAGTATTCATTGTTCAATCGTAGTGAATACCTGTCGAGAAAGTTTTCATAAATGATACCCTCTTGTGAAGAGTAACTGGCGCTCACATTAAACGAGGTGGACTCCGTACCCCCTGATGCGGAAAGATTTAAATTCTGAATGGGTGCCGTTCTGAAAATTTCATCCTGCCAGTTGGTCCCTTCTCCAAACTGATCGGGATTGCTGAATGGCAGTGCATTTCCCTGATTTTCCGCCACTTCATTTGCAAGTGTAGCATACTCCCGTGCATTGGTTACCGGTACAGTCCGGGCTACATTCTGAAAACCCCGATAATAATTTACACTAAATTCGGTGGGTCGCTCAAGGTTTGAACTATTCGTGGTTATTAGTATAACACCATTTGCCCCTCTTGAACCATAAATTGCTGTGGCAGATGCATCTTTCAGAATATCTACTGATTCAATATCATTTGGATTCAGGTAGTTGATGTTGTCTGTGGTCATCCCATCAACAACAAACAGGGGGGAGGCATCGCCAAGTGTTCCAACACCACGTATTCTAATCACCGACCCGGCTCCCGGTGCGCCGGAGGCTGGAGTAACTTGTACACCTGCAGCCAGACCCTGCAGAGCCTGATCCACCGATTGGGTTGCTACTCTTGAAATCCGGTCCCCGCTAATTCTGGAAACTGAACCGGTTACATCTCTGCTTCGCTGAGTTCCATATCCAATAACAACTAAATCTTCACCGACAAGTTCAGTCTCGGATAAACTTACATTAATTTCATTTCTGCCATTTACGTCAATCCTTTGGGTTTCATAACCGATATAGGAATAGGCCAATGTTTGATCCGGGGAGGGGATTTCAAGCTGATAACTTCCATCAGAACCGGTCGAAGTCCCGATTGTGGTGCCTTCAATAACAATATTTACACCCGGTAACGGCTCTTCTGTGGCGCCATCGATCACTGTTCCACTCACCTGGTGCTGGGCCACCAGCTGAAAAGCGCTTCCAATAGAAAATAAGACAGTTAACACTACGATGAATGAATACTTAAAGAATGGTATCGCGTTTGCCATAATAAACCTCAATCAAACTTATTGGTTACAAGGGGCTATTTTGCAGAGATCATTAATAAATCAGCAAGGGAACACTATGCAAAATGTGTACTATTTGAATATTTTTGCATATTTATTTAAAACTCTCGAATAATACCTGCCTGCTCATTTAATTGCCTCTCTATGTGTATTTTAAGAGGGCTTTGAAGTACCCTTGATTTTTCGGCATTCTTATTTTCTAAAGTCTCGTTCTTTCAAATAGTGTCATTT
>Ga0307966_1004704_pt1 | contig 10158 bp, 16 predicted proteins | sample OrgLakmetagen646_FD_203141 | JGI IMG/M metagenome (GOLD analysis project Ga0307966, IMG submission 203141) | Saline water microbial communities from Organic Lake, Antarctica - #646 | ecosystem: Environmental > Aquatic > Non-marine Saline and Alkaline > Saline | place: Antarctica: Organic Lake... | reverse complement strand
TGCCGTAGGAGTAGCTGACTTTGCGGACAAATGCCTTGCTCTGTTTGATCACTGACCTTGTCTCTTTTTCTGGTGTCTTGTTCAGTCTGGCCTCCTTCTCTTCTTGAAGCTGCCTTTTTTTTTTTTGTTATAGCTCAACTGCCCTCGCTGGCGGATATAGCTGTGTAACCCTTACCCTTACCCTTTCCACAAAGTAAAATCCCACACAGGTATTATAGACAATGAATGTGCTGACGCTCTTGCTAGAAAACCCATCACAACTTACTCTGACGTTGCGGATACCTCCATCAAAACAGCTGGCCCTGATAGAAGTTTCTTCTACAACATCTTCTGGGTTGCAATAGAATATGAAGAACATTGAACATTTTTTTTGGATTTGGGGAGATAGCAGACGAGGATGAAAATGAGCCTATTATAAAGGAAGCAAGAGAGGCCTATTATTAAGGAAGCAAGAAAGTAGGGGGGGTATCCAGGTTAATGGCGAGAAGGGCAAACGTGTACATGAAGGTCAAGCATGGGAAAGAAAGAAAGCTTGTGTATTTAGGTGCCTGGTAGCAACAAGGTTTAGGGATACAGGCTAGTAAGGAATATAAAGGCAACGGACTAAGGGCACGTCTAGTTACCATACAAAATCAGCCAAACACAGCCCAATCACCTACCTCAAGGCTCTGTTACCTAACCAATTACCATGACGCCTTGCAAGCACACATGCACCTCCTCCACAAACTAGGAAATACCAATACCGTAGCAATTACCAGACCCTTAGGGGGAGGGGGCTTTCCAGACGCTCTCTCGAACATGCTCCTTTCTCATTGACAAACTTCTGTTTTTTTAGTGGTGGTTTTTCCACCTTGGAGGCCTTTCTTGGTCCGAAGGCGCAACCATTTATCAATAAGACTGGCCATCCGGCTTATTGAACAAGACATAAAGAAACTCTCAACTGTCAACCAATTTAACTGCTCCGTCACACGATTCGTCTCTGCCAACGATTGGGCATGACAGTGAGGTTTCTGATAGCAGGCTTTTTATAAGTTTCCACTCAGATGCCCTAGAGGCGTAAATAGCGCAACCTTACCTTAGCCAAATAACTAGGGAGCAACTCCTCCTTAGGCTAGAGGAAAATTTCCATGACCAAAATTAGATGTGCGATCAGTAAAGTGTGCATAAAGAAAGCCGAGAGTTTACTTACATACTAAAAACGTATCAAATATTTGGAGAAATTAGCGCTTGACCCAAGCAAAGCCCTTGCGAGCCTTTTCCCTTCCAGACTTTTTGCGCTCCACAGATCTTCCGTCCCAGCGTCCCATCCTGTGCAGCAAGGACGTAAAGGTTGGCATGCTTGGATTGCAACATTATCTCGAAACAACCAGATCAGCCCCTTTCTTGCGCTTCGCAGACCTTGCGTCCCAGCTTTCCATTGGAGCGACAGAAAAGCGGGGCATGGATAAAGAACGCCCTAATAATCTATCAATCGATCAAAACAATTTGCATTTTTTTGCAGGCGCATCCTGATCCTCTCTGACACACAAACAATAACAAAAGGATCTGCCTGAAATATTAGGAAATGAAGAGGGAAATAGTCAAATTTCATTTCGTCTGCATTGTGACAGCGTTGTGAATCGGAGTCAGAAAGAGCATGAGGACCAAGGAGGTAAAATTATAGAGAAGCAGGAAGAACATACCAACAAGAAGCAAGGATGCTGCAGTGACATATCTATGGGTGTGCGAGCCTCTAGTCGAGGCTCGACGTCACTGCCGTCAAAGCCTTGACGGCCAAATAGGGAGTCCAATTTAGGAGGAAATTCAGGGGAAATCTCCCAAGAAAATCGCTAAAAATCGGCTAAAGATCTAATACAAAAATAAGTGTGTTTGTTTTGATGTAAACGCGGAAAATGGCACCCCACAATGTCACAGTCTTGTTCAGGGAGGCGTTAGACGTTCATTTCTTGGCAACCAAAATGAGCACCAATTTGTACAAGATTTTGTCTGTTTTGTTATCAAATATACAGGAAAATGATTTCTGGCCAATCTGCTGTGCGTGTGCCTGTCCAGACAATGCACCACGAAATATTTTCCAAACACTTCCTAATTTTTCAGTCCGGTCTCTTCACGATAGTGCATTCCTAATGATACAAAAAACCTCAGGAATAATTATGCACAAACCAAGCAAGCCTCAGAAAGTGACCTTTTAATTGTAATGCACCAACTAGGGCCTATATCGATGAGCCTCGCTGGCAAAATCATACACCCTAGTTACCCATGCTTAAACATATCACTCAGCTAGCAAGAGCACGCCGCTTAATACAGCAAGAGCTGGAGCTGCCCAATTAGCCACTTGAATTTCCAGTTGCAGTTGTCTTGTTACGATAAACATATTTTTTGGATCGATGGAACATACGATGAGCATTTTATTAGGAGGCGATAGAAGACACCTTTCATCAGGATACAATGTTAACCTGAGCGCCGTCTACAAAGTCGTTGGCCCCGCCTCGCCATTTACCACAAATGAGACACCACAGTACCACATGAAAACTTTCACATACAAAAAGGCCGTGTTATTATTACCAACATTATATCCTATTATAGTTTCCTCATGAGGAAGGGCTTACAAGAACAGTGAGCAAGTGCGCAGAGGCCAGCCCTGACACCTCTTCATTTCCTTCCACCTTTTCTGATTACATCCTCTTTTCTCCCTTCCTGACAGAAAGCTAAGAGCAGTGCCAAGACGGTGTGAAGCCGTGCTGCACTGAAGTGATGAAGATCACTAGGCACACATTCATGTTTACTGCTAGGTGGTAGTGGCAAGAGAGGTATGACCTGGATGCGCCACCACCCCACGTAACTACCCTAGCCAAAGGCGTGAGCTCTGACACGCATCCACAACCAGAGATTCCTGTCATTTTCACGGATATGATGTCGGATGTCTCAACATGACAACCTTTGTACGACCACACCTGCAGCCACAACCCTTTAATTTAAAACAGACCTTCATAGATCATACCTGTTCAGCCACCACGTTTTAAGTCATACCTGCAGCCACAAACTTTTTTGATCACAACTGTACCTGTCGATCATAATATTGATACTTAAATACACCTGTGCAGCCACAGCCTTTCCTAGACCATACCTGTGCAGCCACACCAGCGAGCGTTCGTTCTCTTTCACCGGCACACGTCCGTCAGAAGATTTAATCCTAAGAGCACTTTGCACGAACAACCTCAGCGCACGTGCTATGCCTGTGCGGATGGCTTGGGCCTGAAAAGGCACAGCGAGATTGAAATACGTGTGGGCGCATTGGCACATAGTGCATGTGTGTGTGAGTAGATATGTGTATAAGTGCGTGCTTTGCGTGCGTGTGTGTAGGGCAACACATTCGTGATTAGCACAAACAGACGGGGTGCACTCACAGCTACAGCGAGTTGCATAGGTAGCGCAACACACACATGATAAGCACAAACAAACGGGGTGCAATTACAGCCACAGCCAGGCTGCATAGGTAACGCTGGTTAGGCATGTGTGTATGTGTGTGTGTGTGTGTGTGTGTGCAGGGCAACGCACACACATATGATAGCACAAAAACAAACAAGGTACATCTACAGCGCACACGCAACGCTTGTGTGTTCTGCATACGCCTGGAACTAAAAAGGAGGGTGAGAGATATTAAAGGCAGCATGTTAAAAAGCTTTTACACCTGCTAATAACTCCAAAACCATTATGGTTCCAGTGCTAGCTGCGGTCTGCACATTTGCTAATGGGATCGTGGGAAATAAAAAGAAGTAATGGTCTTGTACTGCGCGCTTTTGCATCGCGAAGCCTAGCCTTCTCTGCAAAGTCAGTCTAGGAGAAAACAATTGCAAGGACTAAGCTTTCTTGCAATCAAACAAAACCATTTCTTAAAATGTCTGTGATCAATCGCACAGTTCCTGCAGTTCACAAGCACTTCAGGCCTGGGACTGTGCCTTTTGCAGAATGCCTGGTCCCTTCTTGCACTTGACTTTGATCCCACACAGGAACGGAGGCAGAATTTGACGCAGGATTTGCAACAGGGCTACCGCAACAGGGCTACCTAAAGTCGAAATGGACATGTTTAAATGTAAGTAACAACCTTTTGCCCGTGCGTCTCACGTTTTGCTAAACTTGCTTACCAGATATGGTGGATATTGAATTGCTGCTTGCAGTTTTTTGCGCATATGTAAAATCGCTGTGGCGTATGAGCCAGTTTAAACAGGGCACAGCCCCAACTCCACGAAGTCATGTTGCTGCGAAACTTGCTCATCAATCCAGACCAAGTGGTTGCAAAGAAAATGCGTGAACGCATGCAGGTGGCCAGGAGTGTTATTCTTAAGGCTTACAGGCTTACCCCCTATGTACAGAAGGCTATGTACAGAAGGCAACAGGTGGGCCTTTTCTAACCTCCCAGGACTAAAATCCGTGCAGCCAGATGGTTTGAGGAGTGAGGAGGGTTATCTCAAGAGTGCTGTTGGTAAGAAATTATATCCAAGTTGGCTAAAGACAAGAGCTCAGAGTGGTCCCTCTCAAATCCTGGCTGTGATGCTACAGAGGCCTGATGGCTGGCCTTTGCTACCCCTGTCTGTGGTCAGTACTTTCATTGTGGTTGATGTTGTGTTCATTGGCAATGCAGTCACTGTTGCAAGTGCACAAAAGTAGCACAACAGGATTGCCACTTGGATGGCCCTTCAGGAAACCTGCAAAGCTTACGGATGATCCTGCAATATCCACACTTCACTCTGGAACGGAGGCGGGTACAGATAGTCTGCACTGCTAATGAAATCTAGGATACAAATATAAAGGTACGGATGGTTGATTAATTCCATGCATGGGACTTCTACGACTTTTTATTGCTCACATAAGTGTACAACTTTCCCAGAAGTGGTCATCTGAGGCCCCAAATGGGGGTGTTTTTGAAGTGTGAATTGAGTAAAGGCCCCGGAGCTTGCACTTACTAAGCTTGGCACCCAGAGGCTGATAGCACCTGAGCTTGAAAAGTGCAAGTTCCGGCGCACACGTCTAATTGCCCGCGGCGTGAACCCTATTTTCCACCACTATTCTCTCATATTTTACCACCCACTGACCTGTATCAGTTTTTAGACTGTGTGTATCGCTTGTTAGTCTGTGTGTATCAAATTTTTCAGTTTGCACTTTTAATATATATATATTATATATAATGTGCAAAGTCAGGAAAGTGATTTGTGCCATTTTTATATGAACCGTCTACAACTCAATCAAAAATACCACTGCAACAAAAATGGGGCAAAACGGAGCAGTACTTGGCCAGATACCCCATTTTGGCCCATTTCCCTTCCAAAAAACAGCAAAAGGGGTGCCAAAAAGGGTGGAAAACCAAGTTCCACCAAATCTGGTTTTCAGCATTCCAAACGACTCCTCATCATGTAAGAAGTACTCCTGTCGTGTTTTGAGATGAAAAGAAGCCCTGGTTAGGGTGCTGTGGCCGAAAACGTGAAATCTCAGTGCCAAAGTTTGAACTGAGATACTGCCCAGGCCATTGGGGAGGGCCATTTTGCCTTAAACTTTGTGAACCATTTAGTTATATTATTCGAAAATGGTTTGCATAAAAAAGTCACATTCCAGGACTTTTGCTCAGGTGACCCCCTCTGCAACTATCCATCACTCGCAAAACAACCAAGCACACAAACGCCAACTCACAACCCCCCCCCACACGTACACACAGGCAAGTTCATCCCATTCTCCCACTCCGCACGCACACACACACACACACGCACACACCTGTGAGGAGGTGCCCCCACCCCGCACATCCACGTCCACACTGATGTGGTTCAGCGTGCTAGAGGCCACAAGGAGGGGGGCAAGCATCATCTGTCGATGCTGGACAGTGCTGAAATATTGGTCATGGGGCATGCCATTGACCATAAAGCTCGGCTGATTCATATTTGTGGGCGCCGCATGTGCGCTTATGCTGGGGCGCCACATGCGTACCTGTGTTGTGTTGTGCGTGTGTGAATGTGTGTTGTAGGTGCGTGCATTGTATGCTTGTGTGAGTATTTACATGCTAAGTTGAATGTGTAGAATATTCGCGTATGCACGCATGTGCTTAAAGGCTACTGCAGCCCAGATGTGTTTGGATTGTTGGGCATCTACTGGGAGAAGAGGGAGCTATTCATGATAATAAGAGCTACCGCAAACACAGAGTGCACACATGTATGAGTGTAGACAGCAGTAGCAGCCGGAATACAAGAATCTGCCTCTCAACAAAAAGTAAGGTCCCAGTGGCTGCACGGACTGAGAAGTGTGCATGTCTGTGTGCAAAAGAGCTGAGTTTTATCCACAGAACGACCGAAAGGCCACAAAAAAGAGTCGACATTACTGAGGAGGCATTGGCTTGCATGCCTGTACTAGCTGATATGCCTGTTGCTCAATTGCTCTGGCATGCGAGGGAGGAAAATGCTGCGCACAATCAAAATCAGGCCATGCATGCACATGCCTCTCCCCGAAATGAACTGCAAATTTCCATAGCCTCACACACATTTCACGCATGCACACACGCACAAACCCATACTCATTAACTCGTACCACACCCATACCCCCAACCCCTCCACCCACTGCACATGAAAATATACACACACACGTGGACACATACACAACACAAACATCAAGCAGATAGTACATACACATCACCCACCACTGCTTTGCTGGTCTTGCGTTTGCCTTCAGCACAAGCCACCCCTTCAAGATCAATATAGGCCCCGTGCTTGCTCTCTCGTTGTTTACCTCCATTCTACAATACGAGTGAAGCACGGGGGGGTAAGGGGGTGAGTGATCGAAACAGGACCATGGGTATTATTGCCACTGCCATAAATGCTAGCGTATACCAAATAAACCATACACGTTTGCCAAAGCAATGATACTAGTACGAAAGTGCACATGCTGAAGCTTGTGACATCCATAGGGTCGGCCAGACCCCTATGTATGCACTTATCTACAGTGTATTTCATTGTAACTTTAGCAGGGGAGTTTCCACATGTACGGTCGTGTACGGTGTGTGCATACGGCTCCGGCCAAGCCTAGGCATACACACAAATAGATCCTGGCTGAAGCTTGCACCCCCTTTTATTGCATGGAGGGCATGCACCGAGCCAGTATTAGTGAATGGCTCGGTGCGCAGTTTCAACACACACACATAAATGGCAGAGTGCACACTATATACACCCACAAATAGCTCAGTGTGTACCATACATGCACACAAGATTGGCAAGAGTGCACAATAAATACACCCTTATAATGGCCCAGTGCGTCACCCACCCACCCACCCACCCACCCACACTCACACCCACACCCACACCCACACACAAATGGCTGAGTGCACACTGTATACACCCACATAAATGGCTCAATGACCCAGTGCATATCATGTGCACACAGCAGCAGTGCACACAGCAGCAGTGCACACAGCAGCAGTGCTCAAGCACACGCAGTAGCTAAGCTTTCTCTTTATCCTGAGCTGTCACGTATTGAGGTTGGCTAGAAACGTTGTTTATTTTGTACAAGAAAGACATTGTCAAAATCATAAATGTTGTTTGGATGATATACACAACGCTTACACACATCCTTGTTATCCCCAAACACGTTGTGTTTGCAAGTGCAACTCGTTTGCAACACCACAACTCCAGCACCTTCAGTAACCGTGCATCCTCTTTTGCTTGCTTGGAGGGGGATGCCAGCTCTTGCATTGTTTTCAAAAAATCCTTCTTGGCATAAATGGCTGCTAAGGGCTCTAAGCTGGGAGTGTGCTGGTACCTGTTGAAAGTGTGTACAGGAAAAACTTGAGAGAAAAAGGAGTATATACGTTTGACTGCACGTGTATGCACGTATGCGAATGTGTCTACGCGTTTATGTGTGTAAGTGTGTTGGGATATGCGCTTATGTATGATGCACAGTGATGAAGGGGGGGAGATGTGGCGCCACAGGAGGGGCATGCACACGCTTTCAAACAGAAGGTGCAATGGGAAAAACAGTTATATGTGCGTGCGTGCAGGTGTTTGAACAAGCACACCTTACTTTTCTGCTACTGCTCACTTTGCTGCAAAATGCTCCATCCACACGCAAGGCACATGACACACACACACTCACACATGTACATGTGATAGACATACATACACGCATGCACGCATGCACACACATATACACACGTACGCAATGCACACAAGCAAGTACGTAAGCCTCACTTTTCTGCAAACTGCTCCGTCCATGCTTGCCACACTCTGTCAGATCCTAATGGAGAGCCCAGAGCTGCAGGCCCCCCAGGCTCAATGCCCTCGCTGCTGCTGCTGCTTCTGTCTGCTGGCATGGCTGCTCTTTGGGACTCACTGCTGCTGGCGGTGGTGCCAAAGTTTGCACCGCTGGGACTCCTGCCAGGGATACCAACACTGCTGCTGCCGCTGCTGCCGCTGCTGTGCCAGGGAACGCCCAGCTGCTGTTCCAGAAGTGAGTAAAAGCCCACCATGGTAGCTCTGTCTGTGCATGGGCCGATGGTCTTGCGGGGGGCTAGCTTTATCAGCTCCGAGGACAGCTTGATCAGGGAGGTGGCATGCCCTTCGGCCAGGCCTGTGACCTACATTGCAGGCATTTAGATGCACAATGAGCGAAATTTAATGGCTTGCTTAGCACATTCATAGGCGTGTACGTGTGTGCGTGGGGGTGTATGTGTGTGTGCATGCGTGCCTCTTTTCTATGAGGTACCTACAAGCCACAAGCAGTGGCAGCCATCAACTGGCATGCGCTTCCAGGAAGGCAGGCAAACAAGTAAGATACTGCAATACAGATTCTTGCCTGGTCCACGTTAAAGCCCTCCAGCTCCTTGGATAGAATCGTGTGTGCCTCTAGCAAGCGGCTAATGAGCTGTCGACGGTCGTACCGATCCAGGTTGTTGCGGAACGACTGCTCAAAGTAGGCACCAGGGAGTCACAGAGGCTTACAGATCACACAGATTGCAGGTTTGTGTGTGTGTGTGTGCTGCGTTGTGTGCGTGCTTATATGATGCGTGGTGTGTGTATGCGTATGTGTGTGTGTGTGTGCGGTGTGTATGCGCGTGCGTGCGTGCGTGTGTGTGTGCGTGTGTGTGTGTGTGTGTGTGTGTGTGTGGGGTGTGTTTGCGCGTGCGTGTGTGCGTGTGTGTGTGCGTGTGTGTGTGTGTGTGTGTGTGTGTGTGTGTGTTTGTGTGTGTATGTGTGTGTGTGTGTGTTTGTGTTTGTGTGTGTGTGTGTGTGTGTGTGTATGCGTGCACATGCATATGTGCGACTGCACCACTATTGCTCACGCTGTACAGAGGGGAAAGGAGGGAGGGGCGTATGCTGAAGCGTGTGCGCGTGTGCTGCGTCCATTCCGGCTCGCTAGATGATGCCTGGGGCGTGCCTGCACTGTTTTCTTTCAACTGGGGCATTGGTGGTGCTGAGGAGGCTGCGCTGTTGCATAAAAACTGGTATGCCTCAGAGTGGCAAAACTGGTTGTGGAGGGGTTTAACCCTCCTGCCTAAGCCCAACATGCGTACTAATCACAAATCACAATTAGTAAAGTTTTTGGAGACTTTGGAGATGACCCTGGAAATTTCAACGTATGCTGGCTGCTTTGGCTGCTTGCTTGTATTTTTAATAAATGTAACAAATAGTTACCGAATTAAGGTTCCTTTCTAACTCCTGCAGTCTCGCTTAGCACGGTAATCACATTCAAATGTAATATTGATGGACGAGCATTCGTGTGCCTCCCGGCCATCACTTAGGGTGAGTTGCCTCTTGAGGCTTCTGGGGACTGATGAACAGGACTCAAACGACCCCAAAACCCCAAGACAAAGTGCAGCTCAAAAAGTCGTAACTCCGCGCATGACATCTTGCCCCCCTTCCTTTCTCCCGTTCGATTGCACAAATGCTTGCTGGTTCTTTATCTGCTCTTTCACGAGCAGGAGGCGGTAGACATTCCGAGCTTTCACTACATGTGAGGGCAACTGGCCGAAAGGAGCAAACCACTGACCAAGCTGAGCTGCACTTTGGGAACCAAAAGCACAGACTTGGCCTGTACGCACTTTGTACGCACTTTATACGCACTTTATACGCACTTTCAAAGGCACTTTGAAAAGCTCAAAGTGGCACTTTGGGATTTCAAAGTGCC
>Ga0307966_1004703_pt1 | contig 10158 bp, 11 predicted proteins | sample OrgLakmetagen646_FD_203141 | JGI IMG/M metagenome (GOLD analysis project Ga0307966, IMG submission 203141) | Saline water microbial communities from Organic Lake, Antarctica - #646 | ecosystem: Environmental > Aquatic > Non-marine Saline and Alkaline > Saline | place: Antarctica: Organic Lake... | reverse complement strand
CGAAAAGTACACTTAAGTATCCAGGACCCTTAACTAGATATATCTAAGCACCCCTGCACACTCAGTTTGTGGCGGGAGGTGCCCAGGTGGGCAGGTTGGAAATCCCTGCCAGAAAGAGGATTTCCAAAAGCTCCCCTCTCGTGCCAGCAACTTACCAGGGGTGTCTGCAATAATATTGGGGACGTTTTGGTGAAGGTCCGGGGGTCTGGGGTGAAGGTATGGTTTTGGACCCCCCTTTTGGCAGGGAAAAGTAAGATTTTATAAGTCGACAACCACTAAACCATTTGGGGTCGCGGTTGTTTTGTTGGGCGCACGTAAGTATATAAACAATGTTCAATCACTCAAATATTTGTCTACATCCCGGGTTTGAAAGAAACGACGAAAATCGACAGCCCTTCCCGCGTAATTCTGACTGGCTGAGTTGTGTTGAATAGTTCATCTGGCATTCTTTGTCAAAGCAGTCTGTGCTCGGAGGCGCTGACCAGAGCTGAAAATCTCAGCTGTTGCTGCCACCACGGCCCAACCCCAGCATTCCAGACCATAAAACTTGACAGGGCATGTCTTGGGAGCATACTGAAGGGCTCCCGACACTCAGGTGGTGGCCAGGAAGCGTGTTGCCAGGGTTTCCAGAAATGCACCATTTTTGCCCAGCAGACAGGCCCACACACTAAGTCCTTTAGCGGCAATTTTTCACCCCCCTTTTCTTTTGCTTTGATGGGTACGGTTTGACCCCAAACCTATCTGGCAACAAAAAAAGTGGTGAAATTCGGACCAAAACCCGCATTTCTACACCCATACCACCTTTTTGCAGGGAAACGGCACATATCCAGCCACCCACTCTCGCCCTTGACCTCGAACTCATTAATTTTTATGCAGAAGTGTTACATTTATGCATAGAAACCATTGGGTGACCTCAGATGTGCAATTCAGGAAAGGGGCATCAATTCCCCCTTTTTGGGTGGGGCTTGGCTGGGCTGACCAAGAGGGAAAGGGCACCAAGAGGGCAAGGTCACCAAGAGGGCTTGAGAGGGCGCCTCCCTTTACATGGACATGCACACGTGCGCGCACATACACATGTACACGCACGCACACACACGTACGCACGCGCACACACGCACACACAAGTACACAATGCATGCACACACGTACGTACATAACCGTATACACACACGCAACGTACGCACACAAACACGTACGCGCATGCACACATACATGCGCACATACGCAAACGCACGCACACGTACGTGCGCACACGCGTGCACGTGCAGCTCAGAGGGCCCAAGGCCCTTGCATAGGCCGCATTGGGGCAATTGATTTGATTGTTTGCCCCTCACATAAGCTCGCATTGGTCACGAGTCTCTATGGTAAGCAACACGGTTAGTGAGGAGAAAGGGAGGAAATGACATTTATATATAATTTAATTATAAATGCTGGCCTAGCAAAATAATTAGGGTTGTTCAGTTCGTTTTTTTGGGAGCAAGGGTTTGATAAAGTTTGTGATAGCTCTAGAACCCTCGAACTGTTCAAAGGGTTCGATGTGCAATTTTGGAAACGGGCCCTTGGGCTCCTCCCCCCACCTTCAAAACGTCTCAATTAGTGTATGTTTTATAAATAATTGTAGGGGAACAAAGGGGGCCGGAATGAGACCATGTCATTATTCTAGACCAGAAAAAGGAGAACCTTAAGTTGCACGTGCAAGTGCCGCGTTGTATAAATCCTTAGCAATTTTTATATGTATGACAAGTTTGGCCTTAAGACCAAGGAAACTGTTTGGCCTGATACAGATTACAGATAACATCTCATATATAAATCATTGAACATGTTACTTTTACTGCAAGGAAAGAGTGGGACTGAACTGGGAGGGGCTGCTGTCCCTTGCAATTTTGACAGACGTATGCTGTAAAGTTTGACTAACTCTTAAATGTTCGTCGAACTTTGACCGATCTCCGAACAACACTTTTAAAATTCGTTAAAATGCATGAAAGTTCGCGAACCCGAACGTTTGGATGAACCTCAAACTGAACAACCCTGGCGATAATTGAGAGAGAAGGACCCAGAAAGTAACAAAAGGGTGAAAAGCTCTTCCTTTAACTAACCTTTTGCAAATGTGTGGGTGTGTATGGTGCGAGTGCGGGAGCCTTTAACCAAAACTGTCTCCTTGCATACGCACACACACACATACACACACAATCAGGAGTGCCAATGTGTGCAGGTGAACAAGTTCAGACTGCCAAAATTTTCAACCCTTTTGCCCCTGCCAGGATAGCGCCCTCAGTCCTTTGACCACTTAAAACCAACCTGGAGAGAGTTGTCAGTGTAAAGGATGTAGTCCAGCGTGCCTTTGAAGTCTCGGGTTGCGTTTGTAAATAGAGGCTCGTGCAGCTTGGCATCAAGCCGCTGCTTTTGCTTTTGCAAACGAGAGTCCACAGCACCGTTGGCTCCATGCATGGTGGCGTACGCACTTTGCAGGGGCAGCTGCAAAGAGAGTATGCATATATGCGTGTATGTTTGTGTATGTGTGTGCACGTGTAAGTGTGTGTGTGTGTTTGTGTGTGTGTGTGTGTGTGTGTGTGTGTGTGTGTGTTTATGTGTTTAGTTTGGGTAAGCGGCTCAGCATGTTGCTCCACTCCATGCAGCCAGAGGCCACCCGACATCAAGCTCATATACACAGCAGCACTGATCTGCACAATGAAAGGGCCTGTGAAGATACGACAGCTGCACACTCTCAGTTAAATCTGTGGTGGTGCTTCATTTTCCACAAGGACATTCACTAGCCGTCACACAGAGCCTGCTTGATCTTGAACGTGCAATCCTTGTACCCATCATTGCGAAGTAGAACCAATGATGTGCCAAGCCCCTGGCACGAGCTCAATGAACTCACAACTGCAGAGAAGGTCTTGTATCTTTCATCTTATCTATATCTATCTGATCTGTGTCTATCTTAGATCTTAGATCTGTATTCTTGTTGCCTGCCTATTTCCTAGCACGTACCGAATGAAGGAGCTTTTGGTCCTTCAGGAAGCCTAATGGGTCGATGTGTTGCTGCAATGGCAAACAAAATCGAAAGTATGTTATGCATAGAACGGAAGGAATAAAGCAGAACAACCGCAACATTATCATTAGTGCCAGCGAGGGATTGAGTAAGAAGGGATACATGACATAGTACGTAGGGCAGCAGGTGATTGCACAACTAACCTGCACAGGGATGCAAGCATTGTATTATACAAAACAAGGGCGGGTCAGTAAACATGCAATGTCTACGTATGTCACCCAGCACCTCTGCAAGGGCTGAAGCATACACCTACAAAGGGATGTGTGTCTGCAATGGCAAACAGCAACGCCCACAAGAAGTGAGCGGCAACGGGAACTAACGGGAGTCAACAGCGACGCCAAAGATGAAAAGAAGGACGTATCACTCACGCCCCTGATTCTGATGCAATATTTTCAATTGTGGTCTGCTCAATCACCAATACTGAGGCCTATAGCCTTGCCCCTCACACATATACAGTACATGCCTTGCACGCATCATCATGCAAAATCTGTGCTTCAAAGCCTGTGCTTCAAAATCCAAAGCCTGTGCTTCAAAGCACGTTAAGACTGGAGCGAGCTCACTTGTTACTGCTGAGGACTTTGATAGCCTACGCCTGACACCAAACCCCCCGCGCACACATGTAAACTGGAATTTTAAACGTCTCACTCATAACTGCAGAGGGCCCACCTAGCCCTTCTGATAGCATACGTCTGACACCAAACCCTGCAAGTGCACGTAAACTGGAACTTCAAACATTTCACTCACCACTGCTGAGGGCTCCACCTTGCCCTTCACCAACAGTGAGTGCGCTGGGCTGCCAGGCGTGGAATTGAAGTCGCCCGCCACAAGCATGGGTATGTCCGCACTGTAGGTGAGGGATGCACGTGAAAGTATTTAAGATGGCAGGAGTTGAGAGTGAACCGTATTGAGAAATGTAGGGGTTGTGAAGGACGTGTGAAAGCATCAAAGTTGCCAGAGTTGGAGTGTGAGTCCTCCATGAGCATTGTAGGGTTTGCAAGAGGAAGGACGTATGAAAGCATTGGAGTTGCCAGAGTTGGAGTGTGGGTCCTCCATGAGCATTGTAGGGTTTGCAAGAGGCATGTGAGAGCAATGAAGAGGGGTAAATTCCATACGTTAGCAATGTATGGTTTGCAAGCCGTCCATAGCACTGGGGCAAGGGCTCCCAGGCAGTGCTAGAAAGCAGTACAGGTGCCAAAAGTAGAAAGCGCATCATCCACAAGCTTTGTGTGTCCCAATTCCTGCTAGGACTATGAGCAAGAGCATTTGGGAGGCTCCCCAGGAAGCCTGTTGGTCTGTGGTTAGACCTGAATCTGATGGGTCACGGGTGTCAATCTGAATCTGATGGGTCACAGGTATGAATCTGAATCTGCTGGGTCCTGGGTGGGAATCCGAATCTGCTGGGTCCTGGGTGGGAATCCGAATCTGCTGGGTCCTTGGTGGGAATCCGAATCTGATGGGTCACGGGTGTGAATCTGCCTGGTGTAGTTTACAGTCCGACGGCGACGCCTCTGTTTCCTTAAGGCGTGCCCTGGGTGTTATGCCCTGGGTGTTATCACCGGGGCATATATTCTCTAGGGTGTTATGCCCTGAGTGTTATCTCCCTGGGTGTCTCTTTAGGGTGTTATGCCGTGGGTGTTATTTTTCGGGGTGTTATGCCCTGGGTGTTATCACCGGGGCATATGATCTTTCATTTCACTTTGCCAGGAGCAAGAGTGCACACGTCCAGGAACTCTGGTAGGAAGAAAAGCCAAGAGGCAACACCAGAAAAAGCGCAAGGATACCTCCAATCAATTGCTCAGTCGATAGGAGCACGAAAAGCCCAGAGGCAACACCAGAAAAGCGCAAGGATCCTCCAATCAGTTGCTGTCAGTCGACAGGAGCACGAGAAGCCCAGAGACAACACCAGAAAAAGCGCAAAGATGCCTCCAGTCAATTGCTGTCAGTCGATAGGAGCACGAGAAGCCCAAAGGCAAAAACCGAAAAAGTGCAAGGATACCTCCAATCAATTGCTGTCAGTCGATAGGATGTCAGTCGATAGAAACAAGAAGCCCAAAGGCAAAAACAGAAAAAAGTGCAACGACGCCTCCATCCATCGCTGACATTGTTGTCAGTCAGTACAAACAGTGCACCCGTTAACAAGGAGCGGTCACAAAGACCTTGCGCAGCTTTCCAATAAACTTTCATAGTCATGCATTTTAAATCGTGCACAAGAACATGCTGACTTGCCAGATGCGGAGGATTGTAATCAGAGCAGTCAAACATCAAGGACAGACGTTCACAACTTACCATGAGTCCCACTTTGCGTACGACAGAAGAAGTTGCTTCATTAAAAGCTCAAATTCTGCTCTGACCACAGAACATGGCAGCAATCTTCTCCGGCCCTTTGAGCAGGGATTACTTAAAACTTCTTTAAGCACTGAAACTAACAGTGCTCAAAAAAACAACGCACGCACCTGGCAGCAATCTTCTCAAGCCCCTTGAGCAAGGTGTGCACCTGCCACAACTTAACGTCGTTGAGCTCTGGATTGGCGTGGATGTGCGTGTTGGCCACACAGATAAGGGTGCGTCGGCCACCAGCCTCGGGGGGACCAGGCTCGATGGCCTCTAGCACAGCGATGAGCGCCACGTTGTCCTGCATACATGAGTGCCAGGTAGTGATGTTAATGTGTGTATGTGTATGTGTGTGTGCATGCAAAATGCCTGCTCTTCTTTGAAAATAATGCTTTCCTTGATCGACCACATCAGGCATGATGGCTTAACAGCACAGCGATTGTTCCTATGTCGGTCCATTCCAATGGAATATGCAGAAATTGACCCTCAGCATAACTAAGCCTCTCGTGTAGAATCAAACATCCTTTTCTCTCTTCCTGCCCCATTTGCAACGGACGATAATACCTACGGTAGCTGCCTGCTTTAGTGTAACTGGTTACCTTAAGCAGCCTGTTGAGGGCCTGGTTCTTCTGTGAGGGGTTGGTGAAGGACTCTGCCAAAGAAAGCGCAGCCTTGTTGAACTCGACCTCATATCTGCACAAAGGTGTGAATAGAGCGAGCGGGTCAGCTTCTGCCAGGTAAGTAGGGAGTCTGTGTGGACTGCAAGCCCTACTGCCCGTTTAATTTATGTAACGGGGCATCCTGATATGACAAGGTACATCTGCTTCAGCAACTTGCACAAGCGTGGGACATGCAGGCCAGCGTCCGTACACTCACTTCTTAACCAGCTGGAAGCGGTCCCGCCTGAAGAAAGTGGCGCAGCCGTCAATGGCATACTTGTTGTCCGTGTAGATCTCGGCCGTCTTCTTCTTGTAGATGGCGATGTAGCCTGCTTTCTGCAACTCAGGCTGCCAGAACTCCAGGAAGTGGTCGCTCTGCACCTCCTGGAGGCACAGGATGTCCGCCTTGTAGGCCAGCATCTCGCGTAGCAAATTGCGCTTGCGGTAGTTCCAGTGCAGAGACCAGGCGGGGCAGTACTTGGCGAAGTCAGCCTGGAGCGTGTGGGCATGAAGATAATTTTGTAGTTGTCGCAACAATAGATGTACGGGATGGTTAGCAGCGTCGACGGATATCCGTCGGTAGATAAGCGAGCGCGTTTGCATCCCGTCGTCGAAAGAAACGAACCCGCTCCTTTTCCCCTCGTCACCTTGGCGTACAGGTCCGCGAGTAGGTTGTAGGACAGCACGGTGAAGCGATTTCCCGCGTGCGTCTGCACTGGGGGCACCAGGCGGACCAAGGCACGCTGGGGTGGGTTGGGGATTGGACGCACTCGCGAGGAGTACAGGGAGGTAGGCACTCCAACCTTGGCATCAGACACCACATTGTGGTTGCGGTCCACTATGCACATCTCAAATTTGAGGGTATAGCCCACATCATCGTGTGCAGGGGTGTAGGCTCGCCCCTTGCCCACCTGTGCACGCACGTGGAGGGGGAAGAGGAAAGGAAGCTTAAACACAAACATTGCAGAATAAATGTGCCATGCTCTTCTTGTGAAAATTGCCAGATGCTTTTCAGTGTTAGAGCACGATACCACGCTTGCACGTGCTGTTATATTGCTGTGACAGTACTCGGGTGATCCCCTGTCCGGCCCGGGGGCCGTTAGTTTCCCCCCATGCCCAAATACACCCAGCCTTGACTTTTTCTCGCAGCTGAGTACACATGGTCTGGCACTTTGGCTTCTCACCTCAACCCAGCTATCTGTCAAACTGCTGTTCTTGGTCAAGCTCTCGTATCCGTTGTTTTCACCTGTTAGGGAACCGTCCAGGCAATGCTAATAATTTAGGGTCGAGTTGCAAAATGACAGTCTAAGGAGTGACATGAAACTTTGTCCACATGGGAATGCGCATGCACATGCTTTTCAAACAGTGTTGCAGGATGCCACAAACATTCCTGACATGTTTGTGGGTATCATGCGGTGTGATGCATAAATTTACAGCATAATTAATGTGTGCATTCAATTGCCGTGTTTTGCACAGGCAACGTTCCCCCCTGCGCTCTATCATTCAGGTCTCTTCCCTTAATATATTCTGTGACTGGGAAAACTCTCACCGTTGACTTGAGGGGGCTGCTGCTTGTGGTAGTCCTTGTGGAGGTTCCAATGGCTCTTCAAGCACTCCACGGTACAGTGATAGCTGAGGTGGGTCGGCACCTTGCAGCGGAGGCACACCATACACTGCAGGGAGGCCTCCCTCTCTGGGTGTACGCTGCACACGGCTCCTCCTCGTGGGTAAGTGCTCCTGAGGCAGTAAGGATACACTCATAGGAGGTGTGTGTGCGTAATGTGTGTGATGCTTAAAGGTCAGGGGAAAAACTGGGGTCGCATGCACACGCAGGCGCTGTGAGTGGTGGCATGCTGAGAGCTTAGACATCTGCCGGTAGGGCGCACATCATCATCATCAGCCGTGTGAGCAGTTTAGCACCACCGTGGTAATGTGACGTGCAAGAGGGGGAGGGAATGATAGTTGGCAACCCCTCTTGACCTGTCCCCCCATTCCTGCACAAAAGTACCTGTACCACCGCATCCGCAGCTGGTAGGGGGCATCACAGCTGCCCTCCAGCAGGTTGCTCTCAGCATCCTCCAGAGACAGTGACTGCCCGGTTGTCTGCCTTAATGCGCCAAAAGGCTCAATGGATACCCCGCATACGGGTGCATCGCCGGTAGGGAGGATCGCCTTGCTAATTACAAACATAGAAACAGTCTACGCATGAAGCTCTTGCTCTCACGCCAAGCGGTACTTGTGTATCGTCAAATGTGTATCACATTCACGCGCTTGCAGGTTGGGGGATACGAGCTAGGATTTGGGCTTATTGAGTATAATTTTACATGCTTTGCTTGAAGGCAACTTTTCAACAGGTACAAAAAAGGAAAAGTATCGGCATGCATTCCTTACAATAATGTACAAACCTGGTACTGTGTAGGTTGGACGCAGAAACATGCAGGCGGTAGATACACCAACCAGCACTTGCCAAGACCTACAAAAAGAGTTGCAGCAGCTAGACCACACTTCCAAAGCCCTGGATGCTGCAGAAATAAAGCTTCGCTCCAAAACTGAAAACGCGTTGCAGCATGAGGCGCGCACACGTGCATTCATGGCGCAAGCGCCACAAGACGCCATGTTACAGAACAGTTGGGACGTGACAGGCGTGGCTGGCAGCTCGTCCCTCCTTGACATCGTGGATGCTCACGTCTTGGGTGCATCAATTCCTCTAGCACCACCCGCAGCAGCAACGCAGCAGCACGGTGATTCGCTGCTGGAGCAGCACTTGATGAGCTTGGATGTGCACCACGCGCCCACGGCATGGCGTGGCAGCCTGCACGAGGCCGTGCATTGCGGTACGACGTGTGACACAGCTTTTTTTAGCGGCGGTGTGTGTGTGTATGTGTATGTGTATGTGTATGTGTATGTGTATGTGTATGTGTATGTGTATGTGTATGTGTATGTGTGGATGTGTGTGTATGTCTGTGTGTATATGTGTGTATGTGTGTGTGTGTGTGTGTGTGTGTGTTAAAGCAAGTGCTAGCAAGTGCTCTCCGGCTGCTTCCACCGCTCAGTGCGCATTTGATCTCCTGGTTAGAGCTGCACGTCATCTTATACATTGCATTTGTATTTTTCTCAAGGAGCTAACCTTGCTATTCTCACAGCAACACTTATCCTTGCCTTTTACTTGCGTATTTTATAACACAGTCGCGGGCTTGCCTGATGCATTAATGGATGCTGTGAGGGCGCGCAGAGAAAAAGAGGAGGCACAGGCGGCATACTACGCTTGCTTGGCTCAGGTGTGTTTAAAGTGGTGGGGATGGGGGTAGGAGCGGCAAGAACGTATTATTGTGCAGCAGCCAGAGTGTCTACTGTGAGTGGTGTGTGCTGAGTGCTCGTCCAAAATGAGTAACTTGCTTAAAGCTATCGTTTAGTTGATAATCAGCTGTGTCTGTTCTGCTGGTCCCTCGATCTTTGCACTTGAGGTTTGACCATGTAATCATTTCTTAAGCATGAAGCAAGGAAGTGCGGGAGCTGATTCTCATGCTTTTGTGTGCAAAGCAAGGCAGGTCAGTTAGTCAGCTAAGGACAGACGTTCTATATTTTTTTTAAAAGCAGAAAGTTGGTGGGAAAGGACCAAATTAAAAGAACCAGAGAGTAAAGGAACCAACAACCACCTCTCTGCCTCTTTGAATTTCAAAAAAGATCATGAAACAGGACTCACGTCAATGCAAACTCATGCGTACAAATGTGAACTTATAAATGATGCCCACTTTGCTGCTAGGTGGGCCATGCGGTGCTACTCGGGCGTGCGTGCTTCCTCCGCCTCTTTTCCCGCTGCACACATGCGTCCATTCGCTATTCACAGAGGGGGGTAACCCATTCGCCTGTTCACAACCTACGCATGCACACATCAATTACACACATGTACTGCTAGGTGCGCCATGCGGTGCTGCTCGTTCGTGCCCTCTCCGCTGCGCTGTCTGCTGCACTTGCACGTGAGGTTCGCTGGCAGCCTCTGACGAGCGTCGGCACTGGCCGTGTGTGTGGGGTGGTGGAGCTGCTAGCATTAGGGGGTGGGGGAGAAAGTGGTGCTGATGGGGCTGCAAATGTGGGCGGGGCTTCTGCTGCTGCTGT
>Ga0307966_1004699_pt1 | contig 10161 bp, 11 predicted proteins | sample OrgLakmetagen646_FD_203141 | JGI IMG/M metagenome (GOLD analysis project Ga0307966, IMG submission 203141) | Saline water microbial communities from Organic Lake, Antarctica - #646 | ecosystem: Environmental > Aquatic > Non-marine Saline and Alkaline > Saline | place: Antarctica: Organic Lake... | reverse complement strand
CACCGGAGCGCTCTGGCAGCGGGCGTTGATGTCGCAGCTGATGATCGACGAGGCGACCGCGGTGGGGACGTCGACGATCGATGTGTGGTCGCGCCGCTACGGCTACCTCGCAGGTGGTCTCGGGGTGTTCGTCGTGTGGAATGCCACGACGGTGCTCGGACATGTCGTGTTCAGCGACGCAGGTGGGCTGATCGAAGATCTCGGCCTCGATGCAGCAGGCCCGGCGGCGTTCCTCGCCCTGCTCTGGCCGCGACTCACCGATCGCGCGCAACTGGCCACAGCGGTCGTCGGGGCCGCCGTGGCGGTTGCGCTCGTTCCGTTCACGCCACCCGGTGTACCGATCGTGCTGTCGATGATCGGCGTGCTCGCTGCACGCTTCGTCGGGCAGTGTTCGAGCAGCGTGACGCGATGAGCAATGCCGTGGTGGTGCTGATCCTGTTGGCGGCGGGCACGTTCGCGCTCAAGTCGGCGGGCCCACTGGTGCTCGGGGCACGGCGGCTGCCGCGACCGGTTCAGCGTGTCATCGACCTGCTTCCCGCTGCACTCCTGGCTGCGCTCGCAGTGGTGTCGACGGTCGGTGACGGGCGAGCCCTGTCGATCGACCCTCGCCTGGTCGGCCTCGTCGCCGCCGGGATCGCACTGTGGCGGCGAGCGCCATTCGTCGTAGTGATCATCGTCGCGTCGGTGTCGACGGCTGCGGTCCGGCTGATCATCTGACGAGCGGTCTCCGGGTGTCGGTCGCTCAGGCAGCTTCACCGGGGGCGTCACATTTTCTGGCAAGAATTCATCAGGTGCTTGTCAAGAACGTCTCAAGATTATAACTTTACGGACGTGTTACGAAATGACGAGCTTTCTGCAGTACGCGCGCCACGCTCCGTGGGCGCCGCATGATCAGATACCTCACTGGTTCTCTCGTTTTGCTGTCGATGTTCGTACCAGCGGTCGCAACCGCGGCGGCTCCGAAGGACGTCGCCAAGCCAGCGGTGGTGTTGAACAGTGCACAGCGCATCGGGAATCGTGTGGCCACGGTTCCCGAACCACCAGCTCCCGTGCAGTCGACACCCACGATCGACCCGCGCCGAGCCGTACTCGACCAGGTGAATGCGCTGCGCACCGCGCACGGGTTGGCTCCATTGCGGCTGTCGCAGACGCTGAACGACGTTGCTCAGGCGCACACGCTCAACCAGGCCGCCGACGGCAGGATCTACCACATCGATCCTGATGACGGGTCCGATGGCGGCGTGCGCATCACCCGCGCCGGATACGTCTGGGGTGCGTGGGGTGAAAATCTCGCGTCGGGCGGTCAGCTGGTGGGCGATGCGGTGGCGAGCTGGATGGACAGCCCCAGCCACTGCCGCAACATCTTGAATCCGGGTTTCACGGAGATGGGTGTCGGCTACGTGGACGGTGGCCCGTACTGGACCCAGAACTTCGCCCGTCCGCTGACAGCGCCTCGACCCTCGGGCACGTACAACCCGGCATGGTGCTGAAGCGGGCGAACCCAGCACCAAAATGTTTCAATCGTGTGACGGTGTGATCAGGGTCTCAAGGCGGAGGCCCCCGGTGCCGAGGGAAAGCAATGATCAGGAAGCTGGTCACTTCTCTCATTCTGGTGCTGACATTCGTTCCGGCGGGCGTGGCCTCGGCCGAGCCGGGTGACATCACCAAACCTGCTGCGGTGCTGCAAAGCGCATTGCGAACCGGCCACCGGGTGCCGATTGCGAATCTGCCGACGGTCACTGCGCCGCCCGTCACGGCACCTCCGCAAGTCCCTCAGCTGCCGAGGGAGATCCTCGACGTGATCGACCTCGTCAACGCAGAGCGCGTCGCCCACGGTCTCGTTGCAGTGCGCTCGTCGTCGGAGTTGAACCGTGCGGCACTCGATCACACACGCAAGCAGGCCGATGACGGCCAGATCTATCACGTCGACCCCGATGACGGTTCGAACCCTGGTGAACGCATCAGCCGGACGGGATACACGTTCAGCGCCTGGGGAGAGAACGTGGCGGCTGGCTACCGGACCGCACAGGACGTGATGAAGGGTTGGATGGACAGCCCCGGTCACTGCCGCAACATCTTGAATCCCGGGTTCACCGAGATCGGTGTCGGCTATGTGACCGGCGGCGCCGTCTTCGGCACGTTCTGGACTCAGGCGTTCGCTCGGCCCGCCGACGAACCACGTCCGGCCGGCACATTCGTCGACGCCTGGTGTTGACCGTTCGCGTTGCCAACCCCGGGCGCGACACGGCCGGCCCATCACCGAGGTGACGAGCCGGCCGTGGTCGGTCTCGAGTCAGGCGAGTGCGGGAAGTGCGACTGCGTCGATGGCTGCCTCGGCTGCCTTCACGGCGTTCTCAGGATCGACGTTCAACTGACCAGCAGCGACGACGGTGACGTCGGTGAGCCCGAGGAAGCCGAGGAAGGTGGTGAGCCAGGTGGACGACATGTCCATCCCGGAGCCGACGGGCACGCCGCCGGATGCGACCACGACGTAGACCGGCTTGTTCGGCACCAGACCTTCGGGGCCGGTCTCGGTGTATCGGAACGTCGTGCCGGCACGTGCGACCAGGTCGGCCCAGGCCTTCAAGGCAGCCGGAGGTCCGAAGTTGTAGATCGGCAACCCGATCACGACGGCGTCGGCGTTCACCAGTTCATCGATGAACCGGTCGGCGTCAGCGAGCTCGGTGTTCTGCTCGTCGGTGCGCTGGTCGGCAGGCGTCCACATCGCGCCGAGGGTGCTCTCACTGATCTGCGGGACACCCTGTGCGACGTCCCGGTCGACGATCTCGACGTCGCCGAGTCGGCTCACGAGACGGTCCACGAGTTGACGGCTGACCGATTCGGTCTGGCGGGCGGAGGAGTTGATGCGAAGAATCTTTGTCATGACAACAAGTTACTCCGTTGTTTGCGATCACAAACATCGTGAGGTCATGTCGTGTGTCACGTCGACACGCCACCGTGCCGTTGCCGACCGCGTCGAGGCGGACCGGTTCGCTCCTAACCTGACCCGGTGTTTCTCGGTGAGGACCTGCTCCCGTTCCTGACGCTCGCCTTCGGTGGTGCGTTGTTCGTCGGCAACCTGCTCGCCGTGATCAAGCCACCGGCGAAACAACTCGACGACGCCAACCTCGAACGTGCGCCGGTCGCTCGCAGCCTCGTGTTCGCCGGGCTGGGGCTGATCGCTGCGATCTGGGCGATCGCATCGCTGACCGCCGGGTGACCGGTGACCCCGTCACTCTGACAGGCTGTAGGTGATCGCCACCGTCGTGGTTCCGTCGAACTCTGCGACGTTGAGTGCCACGTTCTCACCGTCGCGGGCGAAGGTGCCGCCTCGCGTCGATGAGTCTGCGTAGATCGATTCCTGCACGAAGCCGGCGTTCTCGAGGCCGGCGATGTAGTCGTCGGCGAAATCGTCACTCGACTCCGACGTCTGTCCGCCGATGATGATGAACACGCTGCCACCGTCGGCCTGATAGCTGCTGTTGACGTCGCTCAGACCTTCTGGGCGAGGCGTGTCACCGGGCCACTCGTCGGGGATGTCGGTGCCGGTGCGGAACACGGCCTGGCCGTCTTCGCCCTCGATGACGAACTCGGTGTTGTCCCCGTCGGTGTTGAACTCACCGGTCGTCACCTCGCCGTTCTCGTCGGTCTGGGTGAACCCGTCTTCGTCGATGGTGATCGACTCGCCGTTCTCGGTGCGGGCGTCGAAACCGCCCTCGTCGAGGTCCAGGGAGAAGCCGTCGCCGTTCTCGTCGGTGCCGTCGATCTGGATACCGTTCTCGTCGAAGTTGATGTCGACGTCGCCGCCGTTCTCGGACTCGATGGCTCGTTCGACTGCTTCCTCGGTTGCTCGCTCGACGATTGCGCCACAGCCCGATGCCGTGATCGCGAGGATGACCGCCGCGGCGCTGGTGAGAGCAAGGCGATGTGGACGACGTGTGGAGTGCATGGTGAGGTTCCTTCGTGTCAGGACCGAATGGGTTGCTGATCATCACGATATTCCGCCCGGGCAGGTCAATGTCGATGATTTCGTGTGGCCAATGGGCGAGGGTCGCCGACATCGTCGTGGTGCAGTCGCAAGCCGACCGTGTCGGGGATACTCGTTCGATCAACTTTTCTGCGGTGATGGCGCGATTCGAGCACCGCGAGGCAGAAGATGGGGGGATGAGCAGCCCACTCCAGTTGACCTTCGTGGAGTCGGCGTCGCGCGCCCGCACCCTCCCCGAGTCGCCCGTCGAGGTCGCATTCGTCGGCCGCTCCAACGTCGGTAAGTCGTCGCTGATCAACGCGCTCGCGAACCGCAAACAACTCGCCCGGGTGTCGAACACGCCCGGACGCACCCAACTGATCAACCTGTTTCGCCTCGACGACGGCCAGATGCGTCGCAGTGGCAAGGGCGATCAGTCGCTCGCCGAGGAACCCGTCGGCACCGTCGTCGACCTGCCCGGCTACGGGTTCGCCAAAGCGGCCAAGAGCATCAAGGGTGACTGGCCCGCCATGATCGAGGGTTACCTACTCGAGCGAGAGGAACTCGTGATGGTGTTCGTGCTCGTCGACGGCGCGATCGGCCCCACCAAGCTCGACGTCCAGATGCTGGACTGGTTGCGCTTCAACACGGTTCCGCACACCGTGGTCGCGACGAAGCTCGACAAGGTCAAGTCCTCGAAGCGGGCAACACGTCAGAAGGAGGTCGCTGCGGGCTGCATGCTCGACCCCGGCGACGTGGTGTGGGCCAGTGCCACCAAGGGCGACGGGATCGACCGGATCCGCGGCCTGGTGCGCACTCATCTGCAGCAGTAGGTCCGGCAACGGGTTACCGACCGGTAGTCGCCTAGCGTCGGCGAGATGCCATCCGCGTCGCCCGTCAGCATCTCGATCACCGGGACCGGGTTGTTCACCCCGACCGAATCGATCACCAACGCCGAGCTGGCTGCGTCGCTCTCGGTGTCGGTCGAGAAGTGGAACACCGAACACGCTGACGAGATCGCTGCGGGCACCCGCGACGCCCGGGCGTTTCCCGACGAAGAGTTCATCGAGAAGGCGTCGGGGATCGGTTCGCGGTATGTCGTCGAGAAGTCCGGCGTGCTCGATCCCGAACGGATGCGTCCGCATCTACCGACACGGTCCGAGGACGAACTCAGCATCCAGGCCGAGATGGCGATCGCGCCGATCCTCGATGCACTCGCCCAGGCCGGACGCACACCGACGGACGTCGATGCGGTCATCGTCGGTGCGTCGAACATCCAGCGCGCCTACCCGGCGGTGGCGATCGAGATCCAGAACGAACTCGGAGCGGGCGGATGGGCGTTCGACATGAACGTCGCCTGTTCGTCGGCGACATTCTCGATCCAGAACGCCGTCGACGCCCTCCGCAACGGCTCTGCCTCGTGCGTCGTGGTGGTGAATCCCGAGATCACGTCGGGGCACAACAACTTCGAACTCCGTGACCACCACTTCATCTTCGGCGACGCCTGTACGGCGCTCGTCCTCGAGCGAACCGACGATGCGGTCAACGATGGTTCCGGGCCGCACGGCCGGTGGGACGTCCTCGGGACCCGTCTCGCCACCCAGTTCTCGAACAACATCCGCAACGACTTCGGCTTCCTGAACTCGTCCGAGGACGACGAGCGTGATCCGCACGAGGTCGTGTTCCGCCAGAACGGACAGTCGGTCTTCAAGGAGGTCTGTCCACTCGTGGTCAAACACATCGTCGGGCACCTCGCCGACGCTGACGTCGACCCCACGACCGTGCGCCGATTCTGGCTCCACCAGGCCAACCTGAAGATGAATCAGCTCATCGCCAAGGGCGTCCTCGGACGAATTCCCGACACCGACGAGGCGCCGGTGATCCTCGACGAATACGCGAACACGTCGTCGGCTGGATCGATCATTGCGTTCCACAAGCACCGAGACGACCTGGCCGGCGGTGACCTCGGCGTCATCTGTTCGTTCGGGGCCGGATACTCGGTGGGCAGCGTGGTGGTGCGCCGCGCCTGACGTCTGCGTCCGAGCGCAGGGTGCCGACCGGGTCGTGCAATGAGTGAACACGTCTCCGCTTCGCCGAGACTGCGGGCGGTAGCTTGGGTGCTCTGACAGAGCACCACTCGGACCCGACTGTTGCGGCCAGTGCCGTCGCCGGCGAGGAGGCGGCCGCAACGGGCTCCGACTCGGACAGCGTCGCCGGCGTCTGGGCGTTGTTCGTCGGTCTCGGGCTGCTGATGGTCGGTAACGGTCTGAACGGTGCCGTGATCGGTGTTCGTTCTGCCAACGAGGGCTTCAGCGTCGCGGTGACCGGCGTGATCATGGCCGGCTTCTTCGCAGGGTTCCTGCTGGCGCCGGGCGTGGTCATCAAGATGCTGCCGAGGGTCGGCCACATCAGGGTCTTCGCAGGGCTCGCATCGACTGCGTCGAGCGCAGTGCTCGTGCACTCCATCGCCGTGTTCCCGATCGCGTGGACGCTCATGCGTTTCGTGTTCGGCTTCTGTGTCGCGGGTCTCTACATCGTCATCGAATCGTGGCTGGCCGAGATGACGACGCCGACGAACCGGGGCCGGACCATGGCCAGGTACATGATCGTCTGGCTGGGCGGACTCGGCGCCGGGCAGTATCTCATCGCGGTCGCCGACCCGAACAGTTTCAGGTTGTTCATCGTGTCGTCCGTGCTCGTGTCGATGTCGTTGGTGCCGATCGTGCTCGCCGCCACGGCCAAGGCACCATCGGTCGAGGCCCCGGACAGGGTCACCGTTCGTGAACTGCTCGGGGTTGTCCCGACCGCGGTGGTCGGCTCGTTGATGGGGGGAGTCTCGGTCGGCATCGTGCTCGGATTGGGAGCGGTGTACGCAACCGCGATCGGCCTGTCTCTCGAACGTACGGCCCTCTTCCTCGTTGCCCCGATGATCGGAGCGCTGGCGTTGCAGTGGCCGATCGGACGCCTGTCGGACAGGATCTCACGGCGCACGGTGATCTTCTTCGTGTCGCTCGCAGCAGTCACGGTGTCGGTGACCCTCGCGCTGGTTCCGGCGCAGAGCGTTGCAGTACTCGTGCTGATGGCGTTGCTCGGGGGGACGATGTTTCCCCTCTACTCGCTCATCGTGTCGTACGCCATCGATTGGGTCGCGGACGGCAAGGTGACCGGTGCCGCGGCCAAGTTGGTGGGGATCAACGGCACTGGTGCCTTCCTCGGCCCGCTCCTGGCCGCACCTCTCATGTCGGCCTTCGGTCCGAGTCTGTTCTTCTGGTGCATCGCTGGGGCGTTCGCCGTGGTTGTGGGATACGTGGCCTGGCGTCTGGCGTTCAAGGATGCAATGCCCCAAGAACGTCAGAAGAAGTTCCTGCCGGTCCCGGCTCGGGCAGGTTTTCTCTCGATCGCCATGATGGTCAAGCCCGCCCGCCGGACGACGCGGTTCGGCGCTGGATGGCACGTGACAACCCTTCGCCGAGTCGCCGAGAAGCCACCGGTCACTTCCCCGCTCGACGACGACTGATCGCAACGAGATCTCGTTCGTCCGACACCGGCCACACCTCGGTTTCGCTCGCGAGATCGGGAGTGGTCGTGGCGCAGTCGGGGACGCCGAACGATCAGGTCGCCCCGAACGAGCCTGCGCTCGACGTGGGGCCGCGGACCGCTTCGATCGGATCCCGCGAATCGTCGATGTAACCGAGCGCATAGGCGCCGATGCGGTACCCCATGAGCTTGAGGAGGTCGTCGTCGAGTTCGGCAGTGACGTCTGGTGGGCACGACAGGTACTGGTTCTCCTCCTGGCGGAGCCACGCGACGCAGTAGGTCAGGTTGAGCCCGACACGGGTGTGATCCGATCGGTTCTCGCCACCGCCGTGGTACACCTTGCCGGTGTAGAGCAGGCACGAGCCCTTGGTCATCTCCGCCGGCACGGTCTCGTCGACGCCGTGGCCGAATTCGTTCGGCCAGTCCTGACTCCCGGGGATCAGGCGGGTGGCGCCGTTCTCCTCGGTGAAGTCGGTCATCGCCCAGATCGTGTTGCACTGCACGTGGTAGTCGGACGGGAACTCGAAGAAGTCGAATGCCCACTGGTCGCGGTGGATGTCCTGACCCGGGGACCCGGGACCGATGGAAATGATCTGGGTCAGGTGGACCTGATGGTTCTTGGCGCGGTCCAGGAGCTTCGCCGTGACGTCGAGGATCAGTGGATGTCGAACGAGATCGCGACTTGCCGGTGACCTGGCGATGAGTGCACCGGTGCGTCGGGTCGAGAACCCGCTGAACGCGTCGGCGCCGTTCGGGGTGTGTTCGACGTGGTCGGCCATCTCGGACTGGATCGTGTCGATCAGCGTCGGATCGGCGAGGTCGTCGATGATCAGCGCGCCGTCTCGACGAAGGATCTCGTGGATCAGGTCGGACGACGTGTCGGCGGGAACGTGGACGAGGACCATGTGGCGAAGTTAGTCCCGCACGGTGTCATCGATCGACGCGACCGGTGTCGTGTGCCCACATGGCGATCTCGACTCGATTCCGTACTGCCAGCTTCGTGGAGAGGCTTGCAAGGTGCGTCTTCACGGTGCTGACACCGATGTGCAGATCGATGGCGATCTCGGCGTTGGTCCGCCCTGCTGCGACCCGGCGCACCACGTCTTCTTCGCGTTCGGTCAAGTCGCTCGACGGGCGAGTCGCCGACGTGTTCGGAGCCGAGGCGGTGAAGTGCTCGAGCAGACGAGCGGTCACGCTCGGAGCGATCAGGGCATCACCTGCCGCAGCAGCGTGAATGGCTCGCACGAGCAGATCGGGTCCTGCGTCCTTGAGCAGGAAGCCGCGTGCGCCCGCGCGGAGCGCGCCATGGACATACTCGTCGAGGTCGAACGTCGTGATCACCACGACGGCGATCGGATCGTCGACATCGGGTCCTGCCAGCAACCGTGTTGCTTCGATGCCGTCGAGCCGGGGCATCCGGATGTCGAGTAAGCAGACGTCGGGGCGCAACTTGCGCGCCACCTCCACGGCCTCGCGTCCGTCGGCCACCTGGGCGACGACCTCGATGCCGTCCTGTGCGTCGAGAATCATCCCGAGCCCGGTCCGCACGAGGTCCTGATCGTCCGCGATCAACACGCGCAGCGGCCTGCCATCCGAGGCCGTGTCGTACGACGTCATTGCGAGGCTCCGAGCGGGATGACGGCCTCGACCCGCCAGCCGTGCTCACGGTCGGGTCCGGCATGCAGGGTGCCACCGAGCAGCTCGGCCCGCTCCGTCATGCCGATCAGTCCGAAGCCGTCGGTCGCGCCGGCACTGGTCCGGTGGTGCACGCCGTCGTCGACGACCGCGAGACGAACGACATGGTCGTCTCCGTCGATCGAGATCCTGATGGTCGTCGCATCGACTGCGTGACGGCGAGCGTTGGTGATCGCTTCCTGCGTGACCCGATAGAGCGCCGCGCCGATCGTCGGCCCGACATGATCGACGTTGCGGATGTCGACGGTGACATCGAGTCCCGAGCCGGGCTCGGCGGTGTCGGCAAAATGGGCGATGTCCTCGATGCCTGCCTGTGGAGAGAATTCTGCCGGCACCACCGACCGTGCATCGCGCAGGGTCCCCACGATGTTGCGCATCTCGGCCAGCGTGCGCGAGGCCTCGGCCTCGATCACCGCGAGGGCTTCGAGTGCCACAGCGGGGTTCTTCTCCCCGACGGCACGGCCGGCCTGGGCCTGGACAGCGATGGCTGACACGTGGTGGGCCACCGTGTCGTGCAGGTCGCGAGCGAGCAGCTCGCGCTCGAGCGACTTGACCGCCTCACGATCGCGCTCGCGCCGTTGGACCAGGTGGCGCACCTCGGCACCCAGCACCGCAGGGAAGAGCAGCACGATGAGACCGCCGACTGCGTCGCTGAAGCCGGTCCAGGCGGTGATCAGGCTCGAGGCATAGACCGCCGCCATGATGCCGAGTCCGTACACGCAGTGGCGGCCGGAACCCCATCTGAAGAGCGCGTAGACGTGGATGAGCAGGAACGCAGACGTGAACGCCTCGACGGGCTCACCCTCGACGATGCGTGCCACCCCGTCGAGCACGATGAAGGCGCCCATCGACACGGCCGTCATCGCCAGCGGAACTCGGCGGCGCCAGAGGAGCGTGAAGCCGAGCAGGACCACGAAGATCATCGACCACGGACCCCAGACCAAGTTCTCGCGGAGGGTTCC
>Ga0307966_1004696_pt1 | contig 10166 bp, 12 predicted proteins | sample OrgLakmetagen646_FD_203141 | JGI IMG/M metagenome (GOLD analysis project Ga0307966, IMG submission 203141) | Saline water microbial communities from Organic Lake, Antarctica - #646 | ecosystem: Environmental > Aquatic > Non-marine Saline and Alkaline > Saline | place: Antarctica: Organic Lake... | reverse complement strand
CCCCCCTGCCAGCAGCAGCATCAGCCCTGCATGCAAACATGGACATTTACTTGAATCTGCAACAGCTGTACACACAATATCTGCTACCGTCAGCAGGCGCAGGCGCAGCAGCAGCAGTCCTGCGTGAAAACATGGCACACACATTTAAATAGTTCTGCAACATAGCTGTCCACACGATATCTGCTACCATCAGCAGCAGCAGAAGCAGCAGCAGCAGCAGCAGCAGTCCTGCATGCAAACATGACACATATATCTAAATAGTTCTGCAGCATAGCTGTCCACACAACATTTGCTACCATCAGCATCAGCAGCATCGGCAGCAGCCTTGCCTGCAAACATGACAAACATTTTAATAATTCTGCAACATAGCTGTCCACACAGTATCTGCTACCATCAGCAGTAGCAGCAGCAGCAGCAGCAACAGCAACAGCAACAGCAGCAGCAGTCCTGCGTGCCAGAGTGCCAAAGGAAGGAGGCCTGCTCAGCAAGTCTGCATAAGTGTCAATAGTGCACAATGAATTACCTGTGACCTAGGCCAGCACAATGATTTACCAGTACACAATGATTTACCTGTACCCAATGAATTACCAGTACCCAATGATTTACCTGTACCCAATGATTTACCTGTACCCAATGATTTACCTGTACCCAATGATTTACCTGTACCAATTGATTTACCTGTGCCCAATGATTTACCTGTGCACAATGATTTACCTGTACACAATAATTTATTGTGTAAACGATGATTTTCCTGTACACAATGATTTACCGGTGCACAATGATTTACCTATGCACAATGAATTACCTGTGACCTAGTCCAGAGTCCATGCCCCCTATCAGGGTCAGCAGGCGCTCCAACACGGCCTCAGACCACTCCTCAACGTACAGCGGTAGGCACACTGGAAAAGCAAAGCAAAAAAATTTTGAGCATTAAAACCACTTTGATATAAACATGAGCATCGATCATAATCACTCCTCAACGTACAGCGGTAGGCACACTGGAAAAGCAAGACAATGATTTGTGAGCATTAAAACCACTTTGGTAAGTACATGAGCATCGATCATAATCACTCCTCAACGTACAGCGGTAGGCACACTGGAAAAGCAAAGCAATAATATTGAGCAGTAATCATTTTGATAAGAACATGAGCATCGATCATAATCACTCCTCAACGTACAGCGGTAGGCACACTGGAAAAGCAAAACAATGATTTGTGAGCATTAAAACCACTTTGGTAAGAACATGAGCATCGATCATAATCACTCCTCAACGTACAGCGGTAGGTACAATGGAAAAGCAATACAGTGGTTTGTGAGCAATAAACCACTTTAGTAAGAACATGAACCAATCACAATCAAGGATGTGTCATACGGCGTATTTGAATAATACGCCGTATTGTATTAAACGCGTAATTTACCGTATTGAACAAATTGAACCGTATTGCAAAATTTGCCTTTTTTGCCATTTTTCGGCCTTTTCAGGCAATTTCCGCCCCAGCAACGACCTTTAGTGAGCTTCCAATGCTATTTTTTAATAACATATAATATATTGGAAACGAATTGGGAACGTTTTGGGTGATTTTGGTGCGAATCGGGTCTATTTTGGGTCAAAATCGGCAGTTTAAAATTTGCTTAAAAATACAATCGTATTATACGCGTATTGCGTATTTAGCGCGTATTTTACCGCATTGAACGTCCCAAATGACCGTATGAAACATCCCTGATCGCAATCATGATAAAGCATAGGAGCAGGAGCAAAGAGTGTATGATCAACTAGTAAGAAAGGGAATAAAGCTTACAATGTGTATAAAATGAATGGTTGCCATTGGCGCACGTGTGCGAACATGCACGTACGTACAGTCAAAGTCTAAATTGAGTTGGGATCATGAAGGGCCTCCAGCCTGGCATGGCTGCTGTGCATGTTAACATGCAGGTCAACATGCACGCGCACAAAAACACACTATATGCATACATACACTTGACATTCACTTGACATACACACACGCACCTCCAGCTTTGCCCGCCTCCTCACCCCCTGCCTGTGCAAGGAGCGGCAGGGAGGACAGCACGCTCGTATACAGATGCATGACCGCCATCGTCTTGTGCTCGTCGTTGGCATCGATGCCGGGCAGCAGAGCCATCAGTGCTTCTGCCAGCAGCTGCATAAAAGGGACAATGCATAAAAGGGACAATGGAGGAATTGTGGTGCAGAGGTTAGTTTGAACAACCAATGGTTTCATTACAAAAGTTTGCATCGTGAAATGGCGGTGGATTATTTACAAATGAATAAATAAAAGCAGTTGAGAGGACCAAGTAAATAAAAAGATGTAGAAACTGGGGAGGAGCACAGATAAAAAGCAAGAGTGATATGAGAGATATCACTTTGCTTCACTCCAAGAATTGGAGTTCAAATGTTACACACTGAATTCAGCAGTGGTGTTGAAGGAACAGGCAGGTTGCCACTTGTCCCTTGCCGAGTGGCTAGCTGCCACTTGGGGGGAGCCAGGTGCCAAGACAGACAGGGATACGAAATCAGCTGCTAGTTATGCTCCCTTTTGCAGGCAGCTGTTGCAAAGTAGGCCTGGACAGGCGTTAGTTGTGATAGATAGCTGGCGGCCTGAGGTATGATGAGAGGGGGTGTATCCAGCCAGTCACGTATGGTTGGGCACCACCCAACACTCTAAATCAGAGAATGGTGTCCTTTTTTATGAGTGCAATATAATTACGATTATTAAACAGACCTTGTACTTCTTTACACACACACAACCACACACACACACACACACACTCGCACACACACACACACAACCACACACACACACACACACACACACACACACACACACACACACACACACACACACACACACACACACACAACACATACCTGCTCCCCAGTCTCAGATATCGACTCGTCTTCGCTGTTCAGACCCCAGCCAGACAGCAGCAGCGGGCGGACACATTTTGAAAGGCAGGTTATGGTGGCAGCCTGCAAGCGATGCGTTTTGGGAAAATCCTGATGAGCAGCTGCGTGCGCCTCAAGTGATGGTTGTTGACCTCCGACAAGATGGTTATGAGTTCTGACCAAGAAATGGTGTATGATGGTTATAAGTTCTGACAAGAAATGGTGTAAACATCGCACGTCTCAGGTCTGGATGGTAGTTCTAGTCTCAGGCTACAACTAAATAATTCAGAGATGTTACCATCCTCTGTGGATGCAGATAACAGGGTTTCAGCACACGTACCAGAGGATGAATTTATTGCAATTTTCACAAGCATGTGTCAGGGTTCTCGCACAAACACCCACCAGCACGAACACAGCATGCACAAGGTAAAAGCCAGCACTAGCCAACTGGGACGTGGCAGTTGGGAACTCCACTGCTGGGCGGAAGCGTGCAAGCTCAAAAATAAACTTAGTGTATGCCCACATCACAACACACACTTGCCAGTGATGCGTGGTATTCCATGAGCACGCGTGACCCAAAAAATAAAGTGTGTGCGCTAACACTGACACATCATGTTCTTACCAGCTGGTGCGTGGCAGTCTGGGACTCCACTGCTGCACGAAAGCGCGCCACCACAAGGGGCAACACAGCAGAAGGGGCGACGTAGGCAAAGCTTGATAAGGTGTAGACGCAGGACGAGCTGAGGCCTGCACAGTGTGTGTGTGCGTGTGTGTGCGTGTGTGTGTGTGTGTGCCATAGGCAGGGCGTGATAGGGTGTTGAAGATACAGGGAGAGCTGAGGCCTGCGCAGTGTGAGTGTGCCATAGGCAGGGCATGATAGGGTGTTGTAGACGCAGGAAGAGCTGAGGCCTGCACAGTGTGAGTGCGTGCCATAGCAGAGCATAACAGGGTGTTGAAGACACAAGAAGAGCTGAGGCCTGCGCAGTGTGTGTGTGTTGTAGGCGGAGCATGATAGGGTGTTGGAGATACAGGAAGAGTGAGGCCTGCACAGTGTGAGTGAGTGTCATAGGCAGAGCATGATAGGGTGTTAAAGACACAAGAAAGGCTGAGGCCTGCGCAGTGTATGTGTTGTAGGCGGAGCATGATAGGGTGTTGGAGACACAAGAAGAGCTGGGGCCTGCGCAGTGTGACGGTGACACTTAAGAAAAGTCACACTTGCGCATAGGCATAGGCGTTAGCACTTGTGTAATTGGGCAATGGAATTCGGCCAATGAAGCAGGTTGAGAGCAGACAAAGAAGAGGTGGGGTCCACACGGTGCGGCGGGTGTGGTGGTTGTGAATAATTATTGGAACTTTTTAGAGGAATCAAGGTGTTAAGGTATTAAGGTATTTAGACAAGATGGAGATGACCATTTCAAAAGATGTCACTGTTTTTCTCTGTCTAAGAGCCCACGTGCCCACGTGCAGTCAAAACAGCAGCAGAAGAGGCCTTTGTATTAATAAATGTGTCTGGCACAGACACAACATACTGTGGGGAAGATGAACACTTTAGACCAACTGACACCCTGACAAGTGCGAGAGCGTCGCTAGCAACACTGAAAAATTGGAGAAGCCCATCACGCGCGCAACATGTGCATGCATATGCATGTGTGCGTGTGTGTGTGTGTGTGCGTGTGTGTGCCTGTGTGTTTGGGCATTTGTATGTGTGCGCGTGCGTGTGTCTGTGTGTTTGTGCGTGCACATGTGTACATGCGTGTGCGCGCCTGTGAGTGTTCACGCGCATGTGTGTTTGTATGTGTGTAATTATGCGCATGCGTGTGTGTATGTGCAGGTGTGCGTATGTGTGCGCGTATGCGCGTGCTAGCCTGTATGTGTGTGTGCCTTGCTGCCCCAAAGACGCTGTAATGGTTTGCATGATGCTGTGCTAGAGCATCCTTTACTGAAGCAGGAGTGAGGATGTGCTGCTTCTGCTGTTCCCTGTCTGTTGCGAGGGCAGGTGCGAGCATGGTGGTGCCCGGGCTGGCCAGGATGTCTGAACTCTGCTTCAACGCGCAGCGCGCGGTAAGCACCGTGCGCTCCATGCCCCGCGAGGAGTCCAAGCCAACAAGGACTGTGTTCCTGAAGGGTCCCGTCCAAGCAAACTTCCGCGCGTCATGAACATCTGACTAACCCAAAATTATATAGCCCATCGAGATTAGTGATACTTGATTCTGCTTGCATGGTCAACTGTGAACTTTGCAGCCGGAACACAACCGAGGACCCCTGAAACAGGATCCGCAGCCAGGGAAGTGTGATGATGGATACTGCACCAGCAGGAAGTGGTCCGGGGGCCTGGCTGAGAAATCCTGGGCAGCTTCCTGGAGCTTCCAAACATAAAAATTGTCTCTAAAACTTTACACACGGCACCCCATGGTCCCAAAATTCATCTGACACGGTAAAAAGATTGGTTAGGAGCCTTATGTTGAGTTTCAGCCCGTGGGGTGGCCTGGGTGGGCCTGGGGAGGCTCGTGCAAAGTGTGGTGGGAAGTAGTGAACACTAGGGGCTCACGCCCCCACGAGGGGGGCTTCGCCAAAAAAGTATCCCACACAACACTTGGAAATGGGGTGGAAGAAATATACCCACCCTCTTCCAAGAGGAATGCTCCCGTGCAGCCAATTGTGCATCATGCAGCACAGGCCACAAAACCGGTCACAGCACCTAGATGGGGTGGAAGAATATACCCTCTCTTTTCCAAGAGGAATGCTCCCGTGCAGCCAATTGTGCGGCATGCAGCACAGGCCACAAAGCCGGCCACAGCACCTAGCTCAAACACAGCAAGCCTGAGGAAATGACGAAGCCTAAAAAATAGCAATTACATCTTAAAGGCAGGTCCTTCACACATTAGTCTTGATATATGTGTGTGTGTGTGTGTGTGTGTGTGTGCGTCCAAGTATGTGTGTGGCGGATCCATGACAGCAGTGCCAGTCTGCACGCGTGCACGTAAGTACGTACACACACACTCACACACACACACAAACACACACGCGCAAACACACAGACACACGCACACACCACCACAACCCACCTTCATCCTTGGAGAACTGCCCACGCGCAGCCAAAGGCGCGATGCAGGCCACAAACTCAGTCATTGTATCAGGCTCAATGGCAGCAAACCACGCAGGGGGGGAGGCACCCTGCAAGTTGCGCCATGTGAAAGCAGGATGACAAAAGCCGCACAGCCCGGCCCTCATACTCCTTGCATATGTATGAGACAAGGCCACGCCTGCCGTCCAGCCTGCCCCCTTGAAAGGCCTCCACCAATATCAGGACACATTGTCCTGCCCTTCAGCACAGTCCATTCATTAATCATGTTTGCAAATAAAGCCACGCCTGCCGTGCAGTCTGCCCCCTTGAAAGGCCTCCACCAATATTAAGACACAACGTCCTGCCCTTCAGCACAGTCCATTCATTAATCATGTTTGCAAATAACGCCACGCCTGCCGTCCAGCCTGCCCCCTTGAAAGGCCTCCACCAAATTCAGGACACATTGTCCTGCCCTACAACATAGTCCGTTCATTAAAATCGTTGTAAAATTGGAGGCAACAGACTCATACCTGTCGCCCTATCTGGCCCATGAAGGCTTCCACCAAGTGACGAGTCCACGTACTCAGCTCTTTGCACCAGCGTCCTGAAATGTTACGGGGAAATTGTTTGGTGACAGCTTGGCTAAGGGTGGACAGACCCATCACAAGTAATCGCATTGTAATTTAAGGACAAGGTTTGTTACTGAGACAGACCCATCACAAGTACTCGCATTGTAATTTAAGAACAATGTTTGTTACTGAGACAGACCCATTACAAGTACTCGCATTGTAAATTTAGAACGATGTCTGTTACTGAGACAGAAAATCACAAGTACTCGCATTGTAATGTAAGAACAATGTCTGTTACTGAGACAGACCCATCACAAGTACTCGCATTGTGATCTAAGAACAATGTTTGTTACTGAGACAGACCCATCACAAGTACTCGCATTGTAAATTTAGAACGATGTCTGTTTGTTTCTGAGACAAAAACATCACAAGTACTCGCATTGTAAATTAAGAACGATGTCTGTTACTAAGGTTACTAAGGCAGGCGTTGATTGAGCATTCTGGAGGTCACAAAAGTACTTGACAAGTTATTTCATGTACAAGGCGGTGGCACATAGTGCATGGCCGATTCAGCAAATGCACACATCCAATGACATGTAGTGACCTTTTTTATGAACAAGGCGGTGGCTCATAGTGCATGGCCGATTCAGCAAACGCACGCATCTGGCGACGTGTTGAGACGCTTTTCAATGATCAGAACCAGAAACAAGACCCTTTTGCTGCTGAAGGCCAAGCGCACGCAAGCTAGGGCTGGCTAAAATCGATCCACTTTAACAGTTGCTTGGTTTCGGCCTTGCATGGCCTACTGCTCTGAAAGTACTAGAAACATTCAGCAAAGACGCAACAGTAAGGGTGCACTAAATCTATAATTAGTGATTAAGCTGTTGGCGTTCGTGGTGTTCTTGCATGTGTCCGTCAATACACATACAACATATCACACACAAGAAAACCATTTTGATGTTTGCTGTTTGAGACACGCAGGATTAATGTGAGCATTCAAAACCCACTGCCACCCACGTTAAAGGAATGCAAGTGGTTGTTTTTGGTTCTACAATGTTGGGACATGTACACATATGAGCACCTCTCAAACCCCTTACGCATTTAAAGTTAATCCCTTGTATCTCAATTTCCTTACCCGTGTTTGATGGATGAAAATAGTTGTCCAGCAACGAGGTCAAGTGGCGTAGCCTCTCCAGAATTTGCTTCACACAGGACCTGAGTACAGACAGTGATGGGGGCGGTGGCTGCCATGAAAATGACGTGACTGTTGAGTTGTGAAACGTACGTGGCGTGATAACACCTTGTATATGGTCTACTAATAATTCAAACCCTAGTTTGAATCCTTAATAACACCTTGTATATGGTCTACTATTAGTTCAGACCCTAGTTTGAACCCTTAACTACCCCTTGTTGCCCGTTTACCCACCCTGTCCAAAGCCCAGACAGAAGGGAACCTGAGTTTTTCAGACGATGGTTCCAACAAAAAAGTCATACTTCTCTTGGCTTTATGACCCCCTCTCACTTTATGACCGCCTCTCTTTTAATAACGGCTATTTACGACAGCCTCCCTGGTTAATGACAGCTACTGTTAATGACAGCCTGTCTGGTGATCATGGCTCCTTGCTACCTAGCAAAGGGTGTGGTGCAGCAAAACCGTTTTGCAGCAAAGGACTTGCGACAGACGTTGCTTAAAACATCTTGTCTGATGACAACTATAGGTGAGACAGGCGCGGCTTTGTTAGACCTTTCTGTTGTCGCAAAAAGAGCAGGACACTCACAATATAAGGTTGGGACGACAAAGCCGATGATAGGGTCTGCCTTAATAGATCAAGGTCCTAACAAGATCAACAGGGTATCAACAAGATCAACAAGGTCTCAACGAGATCAAGATCTGCCTTACAAGATCAAGGTCTGCTATAAGGTAGGGACGACACAAGCTGATGAACGACAAAAGCCGATGGTAAGGTCTGCCTTACAAGATCAACAGGTGCAACTGCTTACTAATCATGCAGAGATTTTTAACGTATGAAGGGGGGAGTGCCTGCTTGGTGTTTGTCCTGTACCTGGCCCTTGCGTCTCCATCACGCACTCGCAGCATGCTGGCGAGCATGATTGCCTCGTGCGTATGCACTCCAGACATCTGCAACGCACACCAGTCGAGGTGGTAGGCAAGCGCAGGTGCTGTGAGAAAGCAGCCTTTAATTGGTAAGCGTTGATTTCCTTTGTGTGTTGACCCAAGGTGGTAAGCAAGCGCAGATGCTGTGAGAAAGCAACCTTGATTGGTAAGCGTCAATTTCCATTGTATGTTGACCCAAGGTAGACAGGCGCCTAAACACTAAAACAAAAAATTCTGCCAGGTTCAGTATATCAGGATATATACAAGCATATGAGGGAGAAGTATACCAATAAGCATAGGGGGGATCAACCACGCAAAGCAACGGCAAGCAACGGCAAAAACAGCAGTGGGACATGTTTGCAGACAACTGGCAACAAGGGTTTGGTTGAGTGAAGTCAAGCTGTTTGCGGTTTGTGGCACAGTTTATGGGGTGGCGCACATTAGATGTATGTGGGCCAAAAACCAGTAGGGGCACATGAAGGGGTGAATGTATGTGTGTATGTGTGTGTGCGTGTGTGTGTGTTTGTGTGTGTATGTGTGTGTGTGTTTGTGTGTGTGTGTGGCAAGGACGACCTACGGAGCAGCATGACACACAGACACACTGCACACGTAAGCACACTGACATGGTCATGAGGGAGGTCAACAAGATGCCTGTGCGCAGCATGTCTGTGTGCAAAGTCTGTAGCATCCAGCCTGGGGCGTTTACTCATTGCAGTTGAGCGCAAGAAAACGGACATAGTGGCCGTTTTCTTGCGCTCGGGGCAAGCTGTGAGGGGCAGTGGTGTGGGGTAGTAGGCAATTGGGTTGTTGGAGTGTGGCTGATGTTTGGTACAGTAGCAAGGCTGCGTCAAGGCAAAAGTGAGTGAAGTCATGGTATTTAGCTAAGATCATACCATGTAGAATAGACCGCCTCTCATCAGAAGTCATGGTGCCTGCTTGCCTACAAAACTTACTTTACTTTACGACAGCACTCTCAGCGCAGCTCATGCACAGTCAGTTTTCACTGTTTGTGCACTTTTTTTTCTTTTCTAGAGAGTGGCTTGTACCAATTACGAGCACTGTTGCAAAAACGACCCCGTTTGCCACGCACGTTATAGGAGTGGTGCATCAGCGCTTTCATGGGTGCACTTCTCAGCGTGGCCTTGGTGGATGTGGCCGCCCCCACGGGCACATCAAAAGAGCCCATGAAGTGCGTAAACAGCACATCGAGGTGAGGACTGAAGTCAACGATGCCTGCAGAAACACAAGAAAAGTGATGTGAAGTGATGTACGCAGGGTAGGGCGTAGGTGTCAAGAATCAAGTTAATGACTCCATACACTCAGCAACACAGCCCCTTTAACTCCCTGTACACTCAGTACACACTCCCCTCAGTACACTCCCCTCAGTACACACACTCCCCCCCGTACACACTCCCCCCAGTACACATTCCCCCCCTCTAACTCCCTGTACATTCAGTACACACTCCTCTCAGTACACACACTCCCCCCCGTACACACTCCCCCCAGTACACA
>Ga0307966_1004695_pt1 | contig 10168 bp, 5 predicted proteins | sample OrgLakmetagen646_FD_203141 | JGI IMG/M metagenome (GOLD analysis project Ga0307966, IMG submission 203141) | Saline water microbial communities from Organic Lake, Antarctica - #646 | ecosystem: Environmental > Aquatic > Non-marine Saline and Alkaline > Saline | place: Antarctica: Organic Lake... | reverse complement strand
GCAGGTTTGGGACGCTGACTGCTTTAATCCACTGAATGTTTGAGAAGGTGTGTGTGTGTGAGCCAAAATGGCTTAAGTACCATCCTTTTATGGTCACGTTCCTGCCACTATTGTATAACACAAGTAAACAAACACACACAAATACACACATACGCACATGGACAGGACGTGCATGCCATTTTGAGTAACCAGCACAAGTGTGAAGAGGAAGACTTCAGACGGCAGGTGTGTGACCTTGGCAGCAAACCTGAAGAGAAATGCAAGCCTCTAGGTTCTGCTTGTCTGACACAAATTCTACAGGTTGCATTCAGGTTGCAAATAACAGGGCATTGACATACAATACACACATACACACACACACAAATCCATTGGTCATTTTGTGCTCGCGTATCTCTCACTTCAAGAGTTGTGTGTATCTACACTTTAAACTACGTGTTGGACAATCATGTGAGACGTTTTTAAAACGTCCTATCGTTCAAGTAATCATTTGCTGTGTCTCAGCTACACACAACTTTATGAATGTCCTCAGTAACTGAAATGAACACGCACTCTCTTTGATGTGTCTTTAGCATTGGGCAATAACAAATCTCTGTAGCATACCCCTTTAATCTGAGAGCCCATACCTTTGGCCTTTAAACACACCACTGTTTGAAGCCCAACACATAGGAGTGTGCCTCAGCAACGGAAATGGAAAATCTGAAAGTGTGACGTTGAATCATGATGGCTGTGACCACAACAAACGGAGCTTGTGAACTGTTTCTCTTGTAGCTGGACCGCCACACAGGAGCAGCAGCAGCAGCAACATGCTACAACCTGCCTAGCCGTGGGCCCCAAGAAAGCCCCTGCTCCGCACTTTTCCCAGCCACAGAAGGGACCTTCACCCAGCATCACCAATCGCAACACCAACAACATCAGTGCCTCGTGCAGCAGATGGAGGATGGCGTAATAGCAGGCAGCAACAGTAGCCTCTTGTGGCCGTCAGCTTCCCCACCTTCCTCTGATTCACACCAACACTGTCACCCCCACTCCTACCTTGACCCTAACCTACACCGCCGTTGCCGTCATGACCAGCTGCAGCACCAACAGCCGCAGCAGCAGCAAGGAGTTGTGCGTAGTGATGTGTGCACTGCCTCCGCTCCCATGAGGTTCAGCAGCAACTGTTACTCTGCCAGGGGTCAGAAAGATCACCCGCTGCACTCACAATCACAGCAGGGATGCCAGATCAATGGCAGCCGCAGCACGCAGCAAGGTCATCCGCTGCACTCACAATCACAGCAGGTATGCCAGCTCTATGGCAGCCACAGCGCCCAGCAAGGTCATCAACCGCGAGATCAATCACAGCAGGAATGCCAGATCAATGACAGCCACGGCGCCCAGCTACAGCAGCACCAGCAGAAGCAGGGGCAGATGTCCCCCACTGCCCCCGCCTGCCACGAGCACAGAGGCGGGCCCAGTCCCAATTCTTCGCAGCAAGATCTTGGTCAGGGGCAAGCCCCAAGATCAGGCCACCAGGGGAACAAAGCGTGCGCAGCAGGCGTAGCGGCGGCTGACCCTGCTGTGGCGCACATCATCCAACAGTGCAAGCGCGAAGTGTTCGGCAACTTGGATGAAGTTGCTGGCTTGAGGTGGGTTCTGCGTAGGCTTGGCCAGCACTACGTGTATAGGGCTCACGTAAAGTATGGTTTTCAACACGAATTATTGAGTTGTGCAATCATAGACTGAGTCACGGTTTGCCTGAGGTGGGTTCTGCGTAGGCTTGGCCAGCACCATGTGGAGAGGGTGTACAAAATAAAGTGTGGCTTTAAGTACAAAATCTCAAGCTGTACAATCTTAGACAGTTACGTCTTGCCTAAGGTGGGTGCTGCGTAAGCTAGGCCAGTGTTATGTGTGCAAGGCACGCATACAGCCTGCTTTCTAGGATCTACACGGTCATAGACAGAGCAACCTCGGTTTGTTTTGTGCAACCGTGTGCATTCTATGTGCTCTATGCAGGTAGGACGCTACTAATGTTACTTTAGCCTGCAGCAAATGCGCTGCAGCACACATGCTGTTGTAGAATTGCTTTGATACCAGACGTACAAAACAAATTTCTGGCAATTGTTTAAGTAATTTGATTTCAATCCTCTTTGTGTCTTAAGCATATACAGTACCTGGTCATAATGGGCTCTATCTCTTAACCTGTCGTGGCAGGGAACTATTTCACTGCGTGCAAAGCATTGAGTTAATCCCAACGGCATTGGCTTTGATCAGATCACATCTCCTATATTCTGTTCTGTTTCATCTGCAGAGATGCAGGGTTGGCCATAGCCGTATATAAACGCTGCATATGACCGTATATTTGTTAAAAATCCCCACCGGAAATACCGTATATTCATTTTATATATATGGTCCCAGCCAACCCTACAAAGATGCGGGACAGTGCTGCAAACACAAGTTTGATCAGGCTACATATCCGGTATGATTAGAGTTGGCCAAAGCCATACATACATTCGTATACATTATTATTAGCAGGAAATTACCTAACATACGGTCATTTTATTTCTCATATACAGTGTACGTATACAGTTCTGGCCAACCCTATTTATGATGTATCCTGTTTTTTGCAGAGACGTGAAGCAGACGCTGCGACAAGCTCTGCTGATGCCCCGGCACTTCCCGCATCTGTGAGTAGTGAATGTCTACCACCCCCTTTGCAGAGTCGTTCGTACAGCAGCTCCACCGCTGCTTTCAGATGCTTAGATAATATATATGCAAATTCTCTGAAAGAAATAAAGAAAAAATGCTTTAGAAAATTTACACCGCTTAGATTGAGGAGCCCCTTTGGTGCTTAATACCGTGAAACTTCGCCACAGAAAAGAAACACTCACAAATAAGGATCAGGGGGTTTGCAGGCTTGGCCTGAGGCCGGATTTTGTTCTTTGCTGGTGATAAAAATCAGAGCGTGCACTAAGCAAACATAGACTTTGTGCACTATTCAGTACAAGAGCTCCACCAAACTTAATCGCCGCCGGACGTCGCAGCAGCAAACCAAAGAAGCTTTATGAGCGTTTTTCCCCGCAAACTTAATTGCCGCCGGACGTCGCAGCAGCAAATCAAAGAAGCTGTATGAGTGTTTTTCCCCCGGTGCCCTACTGATTCAGCTTTGCTCACTTGAATGGGCGCCGTCTGCTTGTTTATAATTGTATGAATGAACATGCCCAAGCTTTTCAAGGACACCATCTTTGTTTCTTTACTCTGCTCTCTCCATCTCTTATTTACAAAGACTTACTTCAGCTGCCTCTGAAGAAAGGGAATACTCCCTTAAGGAATATATTGCTAGTCCTTATTGGCATCCATCTCTTTTTTCTCACTTATTACCGTGCAATTGCTGCCTTCTCTAGGTTCCAAGGCTTACGTCAGCCCCCTCACAATTTCCTTTTCCATGGGCCTCCAGGCACAGGCAAGACGCTGCTGGTGGAGAAGGTAGGTACCATACTAGAACAGGCAAGAAATTATCAAAGCCAGCCTCTAGAAACAGACAAGGCCCTGCTGGTGATGATAGGAGGTAATATATATCACATGTCAAAAGAAGCGTGTCAAAACCAGGCTGGCACGATTTATGGTCAAGCCACCCAGAGGCGTACAGGCACAGGGAAGAAACAGTTGAAGGAGGCGGGAGACTGAATGCAAAATTGGCAATGAAAAAGTAATGCCCTTGGCAGAAGGTAGTTGATGAGGAGGGATTGAAGCAAAACTAATACCAATGATTGAGCTGGAGGAATTGAATGAATGACTTTGAAGGAAGCGACTTTGATTCAGATCAAGCACGATAAGCTAGCGCCATACGAATGATTTGAAGTGTTAGTGCCGTCGTATCAGGCATGCATGAGAAATCAGGTCAGGGTTCTGCATCAGACAACGCGCAGGCAACTCGTGTCAAAGAAAAAGAATAAAAAACGACGCAGGTCGTGAAGAACTACTCCCCACATGGCATATCCTGTCAGATATTAAATCAAATGATGAAGTACGCGGTTGTCATCCCTTTCAACATCCCCCCCCCCAATGGCATGTAAAATCCTGCAGAGCGACATTAAGCCTGTTGTGCTGCAAAACAGTTTGTTGAGCAAAGCAGGCACATACACACAGACAAACGCACACCTCGTTTCTTCCCTACTCCAAATTGCAGGTGGCGGCGGAATGCGAGTTTGCGTTGCTGTGCCTGCAACCCAGCACGCTGCTGTCGAAATGGAGTGGAGAGAGTGAGAAGGCCCTGAGCACTGCGTTTGCTGCTGCGCGTCACTTGCAGCCTTGCATCCTCTTCATTGTGGGTCACTGTGATGCCTGAATTGTGACATTGTGCGGCAAGGATGTATCACCAAAGATGTCATGAGCACACTGTGTTGTCATGCTAAATCAGTGGCATGGACGAATCGTGTGATTTTCCCTAGATTTATAATGTGAGCAACGGTTTTATGGTTATTTGGTTGTTTGGCCAGTTTAGATGGTCCTCTTGTAACTTGTAACAAACTCGCTCTTTTCTCAGACTTGTCTGACCCATCTCCTCTTGGGCATTGCTTGAGCTATATGGCTCATACTTGCCATCCATGCTTAAGCTGGTACCATGATTCGTCGTGACAGTGTGTCAAATTGATTGTGCGCCACTTGCAGCCTTGCAACCACGCCATAGGCCGTTTTCTGCGTTGCGACATTGTTAGGGTTGGCCAAAACTGTATATATGCACCGTATATGGCCGTATATCTGGTGATTTCCCTGCCAAAAGTACCGTATGTACACCGTATATTTATGGTTCTGGCCAACCCTAGACATTGAACTGCAGGGTTCTGTGAGCAAAGAGTCTTTGAGCACAGTATATGCCGACAGCAGCCTTATGTACACTTTTCATTGTGAGCATCTACTGTCTGAGTTGTGACTGTGTGTCAAGAAAAATCGTTCTAAGCGCACACAGGTTAAGCAAATGGGTTCATCAACGGTCACGCACACTGTTGTGTCCATGTGCAAGCGTGGGTTGTGATGCTATTGCACTGATTGTACTGATGCTATTGCACTGATTGGACTGATGGTATTGTATTGATGCTATTGCGTCGATTGTACTGATGCTATTGCACTGATTGTACTGATGCTATTGCACTGATTGGACTGATTGTACTGATGCTATTGCACTGATTGGACTGATTGTACTGATGCTATTGCACTGATTGTACTGAGTCAAGATTATGGTTGATGTCATTTCACTGATCATACCGAGCCAATAAAACCTTTTTCAGCAGCCGCTCTAGCCACAATGAAAATTTGCATTTTACAAACAAACTTTTACGAAAGCAAGGAACATGACGCCTGTTGACAGCTTGCATGCACTTATGCATTGTTCCTGTGCGCATTGCGGGACGAGAATGACAGCCTGGCACCTCAGAGGGGCAGCAGCAGCAGTGAAGACATCACATCACGGTGTCATATGACAGCTGGCATGCACTCATGCATTGTCCCTGTGCGCATTGCAGGACGAGATTGACAGCCTGGCACCTCAGAGGGGCAGCTGCAGCAGTGAAGACATCACGTCACGGCGTCTTATGACAGAGCTGCTCCTTCAGCTCAACCAGACAGCTGCAGATCTTGCAGCTCTGAGCAGGGCAAGAACAAGTGGTGGAGGCAGTCAGGGCAGTGCAAGTGGTAGCTTGGGTGGAGTGTATGTGTTTGCAGCCACAAACAGGATCCAGGTGAGTTTGGACATTTGCTCAATGGTTTGTATGAATAAAGCGCATTCCATATATCTGTCAGATTCAGGTGAGTATGGAACGTTTGCTCTATGGTTTGTATGGACAAAGCGCATCCTATGTGTATGTCAGGTGTTGGTGAGTATGGACGTTTGCTCTATGGTTTGTATGGATAAAGCGCATCCCATGTATCTGTCAGATTCAAGTGAGTATGGACGTTTGCTCTATGGTTTGTATGGATAAGGCGCATCCCATGTGTATGTCAGGTGTAGGTGAGTATGGACGTTTGCTCTATGGTTTGTATGGATAATACGCATCCCATGTATATGTCATATCTAGGTGAGTATGGACGTTTGCTCTATGGTTTGTATGAATAAAGCGCATCCCATGTATCTGTCAGATTCAGGTGAGTATGGACGTTTGCTCTATGGTTTGTATGGACAAAGCGCATCCCATGTGTATGTCAGAAACAAGCAGATTTGATCGCCCTGGAGAGAGCAGGAGGTGGAAATGCCACCGTCCCTTGGGCAGGGTATGTCTGCGTGCATGCATCGCACCTAGATGAGTGAGGTGGGAATCTTTGCACATGGGGTTAGTAGGGTAGATGTCAGGTCCAAGTCTCTTTGGGTTAAAAGTTCTGTTTCTGTATGAAACGGGCGTGTATCATAGTCATGTGTGTGTATCATAATCGCCATTACAGCAGGTGTGTATCATGTTCTATGTATGTATTATAACTGTCACATTTTCATTACAGCAGGCGTGTATCATAACCTGTATGTGTTATAATTATCGCTAAAGCAGAGGCCAGGTAATCATACCAAAAGGTTTTCTTTTGAAAAGAACCATCAAAGAACAATTCGGTGTAAAAACAAGTGCTCGTGTTATCTTACCCTTTTGTCACTCTCCTAATTGTGTTTCAAGACCTCAAGAACTCTTGCTTATTTCATGCCAATGTGCCTCCTTTATTCATCTAAAGAGGACCATTTGCCTCCATCTCTGTCTGTTGTTATTCTAGGTGGATACTGCTGAGTTCAGTGTGCAACACTTGAACTCCAGTTCTTGGAGTGAAGCGAAGTGATATCACTCATATCACTCTTGCTATGTATCTGTGTTCCTCCACGGATACTCGTACAGTATATAACTCTTCCTCCCCAGGTACTCGTACGGTATATAACTCTTGCTATATATCTGTGTTCCTCCCCACTCGTACAGTGTATAACTCTTCCTCCCCAGGTACTCGTACGGTATATAACTCTTGCTATATATCTGTGTTCCTCCGCAGATACTCGTAAATAATCCACCGCCATCTCACGATGCAAACGTAATATAACCATTCCTCTCTTTAGCATGTACCTCCACTTGGATCAAGGTGCCTCCATCTCTGTCTGTTGTTATTCTGGGTGGATGCCATTCCTCTCTTCAGCATGTACCTCCGCGGATGAAGATGCTATAACGACAAATTTTTCTGTCTCGCCTAACCAGGACTGTGACGTGGAAATGCTATAACGACAATTTTTTCTGTCTCGCCTAACCAGGACTGTGACGTGGATTTGCTATAACGACAAAAATTTCTGTCTCGCCTAACCAGGACTGTGACGTGGAAATGCTATAACGACAATTTTTTCTGTCTCGCCTAACCAGGACTGTGACGTGGCGCTCCTGCGCCGTTTTGATCGCCGTGTGCACGTACCGCTGCCAGATCCAGAAGCTCGTGCTGCATTTTTCAAGGTAGAGATGTGTGTGCGTGTGCTTGTGTGTGTGTATGTGTGTGTGTGTGTATGTGTGTGTGTGTGTGTGTGTGTGTGTGTACAGAGACGTAACACGCTGCTGTATAAAAGCAGATTATCATATATCTGTACGATTGGTACGTACATTCCTGGGACACATTATGCTGGTTGTTGTCTAAAGGCAGATGATTAGATATCTGCAAGGTTGGTACGTACGTTCCTGGGACACAGCAAGCTGCTGGCTATGGCCATCTACCTGCATGGCTGGTACAAACCTGCTTCGCTGGCACAGCAGGAAATGAAACGGGGTGTCACTGTGTCGTTCATGTAAGTTGGCACATTTATGATCCCAGAAAGTAGTGCATAACGTGATCTGGAGTCTGCTGAGATAACTTGCTGGATTACAAGCTGATGGCGACTGTGGCTTTGTTGGAACGCCATTTGTTGAATTGTGCATCACTTGAAGTAGAGCATTCATGTTGCAAAGTGCCTAACAATTTGACACACTTCTTAGGGCTGGCCAAAAAGTATTTACAGTGTACATACGGGTTGCTTGGCAGGGAAGTCATCAAATATACGTTCATATACGGTATATGTATACGTCTCTGGCCAACCTACGCACTCTTTTGCTTGCAGCTGCTTCTTGGAGGGTCTGATCTGGAGCATGTCGTGGATTTATCTGAGCCTGGCCCGGATCTCAAGTTACTAGTGGACAGATCTGCAAGTGAGGAATTTTAGCCTATTTGTTTGCTAGCGAATAACAGTCCTCCCTAAACAGAGAAATCTTCAAAAATAAATCTCGATCCATTTCCTTTGTGATTTTCAACTCTACCGTTGCAACTTGTTACAACACCAGCTTAAGCACAGACCTCAGGCCTGCTACAATACCAACACCAGCTTGAGCACAGACCTCAGGTATGTTACAATACCAACACCAGCTTGAGCACAGACCTCAGGCCTGTTACAACACCAACACCAGCTTGAGCACAGAACTCAGGTCTGTTACAATACCAGCTTCAGCACAGACCTCAGGCCTGGGCGTAGCCACCAAAACTAAGCACTTTTTTCAGTAAATGTTGCATGATTGCTTTGTGCTCAAGAGTGAGTGGATGGCACTCGAGCTGCACATGCAGAGTTGTTCATTCACATCTGCATATACACTACACTTTACGCACACAAACACTCACACACACACACACGCGTATACACACAAACAAATTCGTGCAGGCTACAGCTGCAGTGACATGGCGCTCGTGTGCAAGGAGGCAGCCATGGCCCCTGTCTGTGAGCTCATGGACTCAGTTTGCCCTACCACACACACCAGCAGCCTATCCCAGACTTTGGCCCCTCCTGACCCACACGTGCCTGCTGCTGCTGCTTCTGCTGCTTCAGAAGGTCAATGTGCACGAGATCACGGTAGTGGAAACAGACCCGCCAACGTACGTGTCATGCCGAGCGATAGTGCACGGTTGCAGCAGATCCAGCTGCGGCCTGTTTGCCTAAATGATGTGCTAGCAGCGCTTGCAAGAGTCAAGCCTGCTGCAGAGGATCAAAGCAGGGGCAGGAACGATGCTCAGGAGTAGCGCGCTTTCTTACAACAGTCGGTGCTATACATTTAGGGCTGACCAGAATCGTATATGTACGGTATATATACGGTATTTTTATACAGTATTTTTGGAAGGGGAACCATCAGATGTACGGTGTATATGTACGGTTCTGGCCAACCCTGTAGTACATTACGTGTATGTTTTCCCTTCCTGGGCCATTTCGGCAGATGAGACGCCTCTTATTTACTTAATTACATCAGCAAAATATCAAATCATGGAACGCAAGCATTTACGTGGGTAGGATAGTTACTAAAAATACTCGAGCATCAAAAGCAAGGCATGCCAAATAAAAGCTGCAACACTGACCGGACCACAGCACAATTACAGTACTGTCCAGCCTCTGTCCTATTAAGAATGCATGCTGGACAATTGACGCTTAGATTTCAGCTTGATCTTGGTAAGAGGACTTGTAGGCAGTTTGCTTATTCAGATGCAAATTAGCTACAGGATGGAATTCAGTAGCCTGTTTGATCCAATTGCTAACTGTTAATTAATATGTTCATCTAATTTATTATCTATGTAATATAACAACTTGCTCGGTCCTCATTTTGAGTAGTTAGCGAACAATGATTTCAGCATGTCAATATTCAATCCATGTGTGGTATCGCCTGCGTACGTATATGTAACAAAGACATCCTCCGGTCTGGATAAGAAACTTCAGAGGACCATATGTATACGTCAACAAAGGCATTTAGGACTTCAGAGGAGTTTGTTCCATTATAATACCCGTGAAAAAGTATTGAGATAACGAGATCACAAATAGAAAAATGATACGGTGTATCTCCTTACCTGACCCGTCACAAAGACAATAAATGTGTATTGTTAGCAATGTACTTAAACTTTCCCAGGAAGAAATTATAGTCTGAAAAAACCAATCTTGCCCGGTCTACTTCATTGTCATCCTCTTGGCATGCTTTCCTTGATCAATGATCAATGACAACTTCTACATCAAGCTAAAGTTTTTACAACAAGCGTCTAAATAATGCGACTTAATAGACTTATAACAAAAATTCTTTTGCCAATAATAGGCACGTTTGTTTCTGGCATTCCGCCATGCATCTTTAAATTTACTGCTAATCCCCCACAACTGTTCCCCCCCCCTCAACTACTGCCCCTAGTCAAC
>Ga0307966_1004688_pt1 | contig 10178 bp, 9 predicted proteins | sample OrgLakmetagen646_FD_203141 | JGI IMG/M metagenome (GOLD analysis project Ga0307966, IMG submission 203141) | Saline water microbial communities from Organic Lake, Antarctica - #646 | ecosystem: Environmental > Aquatic > Non-marine Saline and Alkaline > Saline | place: Antarctica: Organic Lake... | reverse complement strand
TGTGTGACTGAGTGAGATGACTACGCAAGGGAGAGAAAGGACTTCGCTCGCCTGCCCTGTCGTAGTGTGTGACTGAGTGAGATGACTACGCAAAGGAGAGAAAGGACTTTGCTCGCCTGCCCTGTCGTAGTGTGTGACTGAGTGAGATGACTACGCAAGGGAGAGAAAGGACTTTGCTTGCCTGCCCTGTCGTAGTGTATGACTGAGTAAGATGACTACCCAAGGTAGAGAAAGGACTTCGCTCGCCTGCCCTGTCGTAGTGTGTGACTGAGTGAGATGACTACGCAAGGTAGAGAAAGGACTCTGCTTGCCTGCCCTGTCGTATTGCGTGACTGAGTGAGATGATTACGCAAGGGAGGGAAAGGACTTTGCTTGCCTGCCCTGTCGTAGTGTGTGACTGAGTGAGATGACTACGCAAGGGAGAGAAAGGAATTTTTTTGCCTGCCCTATCGTAGTGTGTGACTGGCAAGATGACTACGCAAGGGAGAGAAAGGAATTTGCTTGCCTGCCCTGTCGTATTGCGTGATTGAGTGAGATGACTACGCAAGGGAGAGAAAGGACTTTGCTTGCCTGCCCTGTCATAGTGTGTGACTGGCACGATGACTACACAAGGGAGAGAAAGGACTTCGCTTGCCTGCCCTGTCGTAGTGTGTGACTGAGTGAGATGACTACACAAGGGAGAGAAAGGACTTTGCTTGCCTGCCCTGTCGTAGTGTGTGACTGAATGAGATGACTACACAAGGGAGAGAAAGGACTTCGCTTGCCTGCCCTGTCATAGTGTGTGACTGAGTGAGATGACTACGCAAGGGAGAGAAAGGACTTTGCTCGCCTGCCCTGTCGTAGTGTGTGACTGGCAAGATGACTACACAAGGGAGAGAAAGGACTTTGCTTGCCTGCCCTGTCGTAGTGTGTGACTCAGTGAGATGACTACACAAGGGAGAGAAAGGACTTTGCTTGCCTGCCCTGTTGTAGTGTGTGACTGAGTGAGATGACTACGCAAGGGAGAGAAAGGACTCTGCTCCTGAAATATGCACGCCTCTACGCACTATCACCATCCAACGATTAAGCACCTGAGTGGTTCATTTTTTTATACCTCGCACACAGGGCCGACCGCCAGCTTAAGTTTATGTTGGCGGCAGCAGCTGTTAGCCAACAAAATCGTTGGCCTCTACCTTGTGCAGTGCACCAGTCCAACAGTTGTGTTTGGCTTCTGCAACAGTCAATAGTCCATCTAGATAGTCCATCTAGAAGCATTCCACCGCACCTTCACCAGTGCAATCCGCCTCTTTTGTTTCAAGCGTGTGAACCTTTTTATCCACAAGGACACGCACCAGGGATGTGTCATACAGCGTGTTCGTACATTACCGTTTTTCGTATTATACATGTATTCTATCGTACTAGAAGTCACAAAATTACGTACAACACATCCCTGAATCACACACACACACATACAATTCATTCCACACACACATACATGCCCAAAGGCACCTATTTACCCACCCTTTCTACATAGCACACTTATATGCTTCAACAAATCGACCCACGAACCCACCTTCTCTGCCTCAAGTGGGTGAGACACTCCTCCTCCGTTCGCTGCAGCCTCCGCCTTGGCTCCAGCTCGCACGTCCAGTGGAGGCGTACGTCCCAGCCGCAGGTCTTCCAAGTTCAGCCCTAGAGAGGCCACCTGTGTGTGTATGTGTATGTATGTGTGTGCATGTGCATGTGTGTGTATGTGTGTGCTTGTGTATGTGTGTCGTTGTGTGTGTGCGCGTGTGCCACCTGTGTGTGTTTGCTTGTGCGAGGGAGCATACACATGAGTGTGCTTGTGCAAGTACTCTGACAAAGATTTCTTCAATGTACGTTGCACAATCTGATTAAGGAGCCACGTCACCGCAAGCACAATGGTGTTGCTGAGTTTGCCATACAATCAGGGCTGGCTGGTACAAGAAACAAACCGTGCACGCTCGCACACACTTTCTGATGTGTATTCCTTGGCTTTGGCAGGCAAACCTTCAGATATACAGTCATTTTGAAGAGGGTTGGCCAGAAGCATGCATGTGTACCAGGCTTGTGCGACTATGCCGTACTTGAGCGATTTTGATCGTACTTACAGTACCGTACCGTAATACGCCGTACCGTACTAAACTAATACGGTGGAGTCGACTAGTACGGTCTCAAACCTTACAGGACGTTGATCACCGTACAGTGCGATTTTTGTGTAATTTGGCCGTTTTGCTCCAGTTTTGGCCCAAAACAACTGTTTTCTTTTTGCAACAATTATTAATGTATAAATCGCTTATTGTTAACCAATATTAAGCACAGCGTCCGACTTTGAGTCCATGCAAGCCGCTGCTGGGCCCTTCCCCCGAGCTGATGCAGCCCCAACCCAGCCTCAGGGTCGTCCAGGGAAGCATTGTGTGGCGTCAGCACATAAAAGGAGCATGCGGGAGGTGGAAATGGGAGATGTTGGGGCGGAGAGAGATTCTGAGGCCAAAATTGCACTGGCAGTGCCAGCTTGGCACCTTTCCGTACACCGTACAGTATTTTACCGTCTAGACGGTAAAATACAGTCGCTATAATTCAGAACTACGCCGTCTCTTACAAAAAGACGGTCTGAACCGTATTCATAGTACCGTACCGTCTGAACGTCTGAGCACAAGCCTCACACAGTCATATACGGTGGGTGTGTGCGTGTCTGGTTCTGACCAACCCTATTCATTCACAATCTAAGTACACAGGTCTGGCGGACAACGGCCACACCATTATTATCCATCCCTTAAACTGTAAAGTCTGCCCAAGAGTCCATGCCATGCTGCTTGCCGGTCTGGCGGACAATGGCCACACCATTATTATTCATCCCTTAAACTGTAAAGTCTGCCCAAGAGTCCATGCCATGCTGCTTGTCCAATCACGCCCCACCCCCACACCAACAATTCCAATGTCCCTGCCTAGTTGAAGGTCCGGCATCCTCTTGCTGGCTCTAGGCTGCCTTGTCCAGTTTGGGGTCTAGTACTCTCTAGCTGACTCTACGCTGCGCTAGTACTCTGGCTCTACATAGCACTAGTGGCTGCGCTAGTGGCTCTATGCTGCGCTAGTGGCTGGCTACGCTGCGCTAGTGGCTGGCTCTACGCTCCACTAGTACTTTGTAGCTGGCTCTACGCTGCGTCTTACACTGACCAGGCTGACCAGGTTGCCTACCAATTAGGTGGTCTGAACGGGGGCCACATCACGCCTGGTACTCAGTACTCTAGCACATGCCCACCCACGGCTACTCGCCACCCAGTCAGACTGGCCAGCTTTCCCAGCATTTTAGGTCTGACCGACAAATTCACCAGGCTCCCTGCCCGTTTGGGTTCTCAACAATAAATTGAGTAATCTAATGGGGTCTGACCAGCAAAATCACCAGGCTCCCTGCCAGTTTGGGTCCTAACCAAGCGGTTGACTGAATTCGGTGCAAGTTCTAGGGTCTGACAAATGGGCTAAAAAGCTTCCTACCAGTTTGGGGTCTGACCAAGGGCCCACATCGTCAAGCAAGGTGCCTTTGCTGGTGCCGCCCAGCCAGTCAGGTAAAGCATCCATCTCTACCCATTTGAGCACGGCAGGCAGGTAGTTGGTGTCCACAATCTGTGTGTAAGTTTGTTTGTGTGTGCGCGTGTGTGGAAGAAGGAAGATTAGAGCATCGATAAAGATGTAGCATATTTAGGGATCAGCATTTGCTTTAAGCGCTACAATATTTTTCAGATATAGCGCGTGCCAAAATTAATTTTGTCGATTATTCGATTCTGCTCTTGCCCACGCTTGAAACGCAGCTTGAATTTGCCCTTGGGCGTACAAGCATCGACACAACATAAACACACCATTGTGGAGCCCTGGAGTGCTGTGAGGAGCACATACCATGAGCCAAGACAGTAAGAGCGCAAGGCAGGCACACACACCTGCAGTGCTTGCACGCACGCACGCACTCGCACGCAAGCGCGCGCACACACACACACACGCACACACACACACACACACACACACACACGCAAGCACGCGCACATGCACGCGCACGCACGCGCGCACACGCATACACACGCACGCACGTGCAGACGCACGCACGCATACACTCGCAGGCGCATGCACACATGCACGCACGCGCACACAGGCACGCACGCACACACACACATAAGCATGCACATACAGCTCAGTCTTGGTCAAACACTTTGTCCAGGGGGACATGCTGTTCCACAGGCTTGCCTGTGTCCAAATAAGGCACATGTGTGTGGCACAGAACCACAGGTATAGCGCTATATTTGGGACCTAAATCCCACTTAAGCTCGACAGAATTTAATTTCCGACTTTATTTTTTGCCAGGGATCTTTGTGCACAGTATCCTGCATGCCTTCCAAATCCGATGCCGAAACTCCTTCGGCACGGGGGAGATCTGGCAGATATAGCGGCTGAAATATAGCACAATATAGCGCTATATCGCTATATAGCGCTATAGAAATGCCTCATATAGCGCTATACGCCGATCCCTAAGCATATTAGTAGGCAATCAGACCACATGAAGCCATGCAAGAAGCTGTTGCACGCATCGTCGAAGGTTTGCCTGTGGTACCTTGTGGGCAAAAGAGTGTGAGCACACCCTATTTAATCATCAAGTACTTCTGCCACACCAACTCTTACCCAACCTCCACTCTTGCACTTTGACCCCACAGATGACCAATCTCTCACCGACACCAACGCCAACCTCAAGCATTAACAAGCAGGCACTCATCAAAATGACATTTCTGGTACACTCACACTCTTTTCAAATCCTAGTACATACACACATACGTACACGTAAACCAAAAACGGTTAGGTGTGTGTGTCGCGCACATCCCCCAACCCTTCGTACAGTCCGTACCCCCCAATATGCGTACGCACCTCAATTTTAGATTGCGTGCGTGGGTCCAGCATGCCTTTGACCACTGACCAAATGGTGCGGAATACCCAGGGCGCGTTGATCACGCATATGTGGCCCAGCATTTCAGGGTAGTTGTCTTGGTCATACTTTGTAATCACGCCCAGCAGCCGCTTCACTTCTCCTGATAAGTGGCTCAGTCCGACACCTGCACAGACAATATTGCATAAGCGTGTTACACACAGGCAAGCACTGGTGCAGGTGCATTTCATATCACGTCCAGCTGTTGCTTTATTTTTCTTTCAAGTCTGGCACCTGCACTAATATTTGCAGACAGGTGTGTTGTGCACTAAACAAAAGCTCAGGAACCACCTTTCTCACACTACCCAGCTCATCCTCACCAATAGCCATAACCCTCAAGCGCTGTCTTCGTGAGTCCGTGCGTACCTTTCACATCCATGATACCAAACGTCTGATCAATGTTCCTCCCTGCAAGCTTTGAGCACACCGGCAGAATGACCTTCCCACAGCGCTCATACTGTGTGTGTTTGTGTGTATGGTAGGTGCGTGTGTGTGCGTGTGTGCAAGTGTGCATGTATGTTTTGGGTGTACATGTATGTACAATCCTGCGTGCGCAAACGTAAATGTGTGTGTATGGTAGGTGCGTGCGTGTGCGTGCGTGCGTGTGAGTGTGCAAGTGTGCATGTATGTTTTGGGTGTACATGTACATACGATCCTGCGTGCGCAAAAGTAACTAATCCATAACGATGCACGGAGTTAAAGCACAAGTGAGGCTCCTGCAATCAATCACCTCTTGAATGTGGAACTTGATCATGCGCTCCTCATCGGTGCACTTTTTCATGGCGCTCACGTCCACCTTGCCCAGCAGCTGGATATACACAGGCCGGCCCTGCATGAAAGCACATTTGCAGGGAAGATGCAAGCAAGAACTTCCATATCACCAACAACAAGCGTGCATAGCACCGTGTGTTCATTATCCTGTGCTTGGTGCGGAGAGCGATTGTGAGCGTGTGCACGGTGTTGTCATATGTAGGGTTGGCTAGAACGGTATATACATCGTATATGACCGTATGTATGGTAATTTCCCTGCTATACCGTATGTACACCGTATATACCTATAAATGTATGGTTCTAGCCAACCCTAGTCATATGTGTGCATGCGTGGGCATGCGTCTCTGTGTGTATGTATGTGTGTGTGTACGCGCGCGTGTGCGCTTATGTGTGTGTGCGTGGGTATGTATCTGTGTGTGCATTCCGGGCACGAGGGTGTAAGAACAGGATACTCCGTCCATGGACAACATGCAAGCGGGCGAAGTTACAATGGCTTCCAGCTTTTTCCTAATGCTGGTGCGTGCGTGCACCTACCAGCTTGTCACTTTTGTGGTAGCCCTGTGGGTAAGCCTGCAGGAAAGCAGCACGCTCCCCAAACTCAAAGTTCTCAAGGATATGGTCTATGTCAAACTCCTTTTTGAATTCAACGTTGTTCAGCCACATGACTGTGGCCTTCTCCAGGTCGTAGCTGCGTGCGCGCAGGAACCTGCGGAGCAGGTAGTAGTCTGCATGCAGGGAGGGGAAAGGAGGGTACCAATCAGCAGTGAGGGAGGCGCACTGGCAGTTGTTCAAAGGGGTCCTAAGCTGAGAAAAAAGTCCTTTGCATCATCTGTTTGCATCTACCAAAAATAGCAGTACGCACCATGGTCCTCCCTCCACACATTCTTCTCAGCCAGGATGCGGCGGAACTGCTCCACGTACGTCTCCTGTCAGCGTTCGGGCAGCAATGGTGAGCAGTGCTGAGCAAGTGAGCCTCTCACCATCCCCAGCCCAAATAATGCTATAACAGCCGAACAGCACACCTGCTGCGAAGCTTGGAGGCCCCAATCGTCAACCTTGTCCTCAACCTCGTACGGCACTCGCCCCTGGAATTTTAGAGGCGGTCCTTGAGGAGGAGCGGGCACCATCTTGATTATTATAAATTAAATAGCCTAGGACTTACGCAACGACTGATTGGGATGTTAATGCTGAGATTTAGCGAGTTGGAAAATTTAAATAGGACTACGAGGTTTGCTGGCCTTAATTCAAGCTGGATCCCGATGGAGAGTTGGTTGTGGTACTGGAAAGAATGGGCGCGTTTGCCTGGACACGTTCGGCACCATTATCTACATATTTTCGAGGTATACATCACTCATGAAAATAAATCAGATCCGCAACCAAAATCAGACAGATGAGACGCGAATATCTGAGCATAACTCCTGGTGGTGTGCAGACTTCTGCCTCCCATCCACCTTCCCCACTGAAAAATAAATCTTACTTTCAGTCTGCAGGTGAAATACTGTGTGTTTCTGCATCTGGGTGGTGCAGGACACAACATTAAATTCCTTATCCATGCCGGTAGTATTTACACTATCTACGTTCTTTTTCTTTTTCTGAGGGTAAGGTAAGGTTACACGCTGTATAAGCCTTAGGGGTATTTGAGCGAAAGCTTGAAATTAAGCCTGCAACCTCGCTAAAGGTATTATTGGTAGGCGATTTAGTTTAATACGTGTTGTTTAGTTTCTTTGGGGTTTGGTTGCTAGGTCAGAGTAACTATGATTGCGTTTCTGACTTGCTTTCGTGACGAGCAGCACCTCAAGGTGACAGTGCAACTCGTCAGGTGCCATTCAATTCCATGTAAGGTTTGTTTACTATGTGCCCAAAACACACAGATGTTTCCCCTCTTTGATTTGTTGCGGTCGATTGGTCCTGGCAGATGCTTAATTGTTTACTAATTTTATTCAGTGCTGCAATGTCACAAACACCGTTGTGCCTTTTTTCCCTTTCCAGGGGTTTTTTTGTAGGTGCTACGAGTCTGGTGCTACAACAATTTTTACTATTTTTACATGTTTTACATAAACGCAGCCTGCTAGCAGTCGCACGTTTTGACTGATGGCTTACTCTGTAAACTCTGTAAGGAATTTCTGTTTCTACAGGCAGCCTGATACAGGTACCAAAATTTGCTGAACGCTGTGTGCTTGTCACGGGCAGCTTCTCCAACTTGGATATTGAGCTGCGAGGGATGGGCATTCAGCCTTGGACAGTGAGTTCCACTGGTAAAGAATGCAGATAGTGTGACCATTACAGAATGGATGATATCCACCTGATCAAATTTAAAACCGCTAAGACACTCTGATCCTCTTCAAAACAAAAAGGGGAAGTCCTAACACAAAACTACGTAAGCAGTCCGTCATCCACACACACTTCATACAAACTAGGTATGTGCAAGAACACATAAACAGGGACGCTCAAGGTGTGGGTCTGAGTGCCCCGGCATAAATTCACCCTGACTATTAGAGAAGATCACTTTCTTCTCTAATAGTTGGCGTGAATGGAATTGCCTAGCTAGCCTCCTTTCATCGTCATGCTGGCTGTTTTGCAACCACCAGTGGAAACTTCTTCAGCATGAGTGCTACTCATTTTCCCTCTCAACAGGCGGCTCTTGCTCGTCCGCTCCTCCTAACGTCTTCAAGCCCAGACTCTCTGTGTAACAAACACAAGAAACTTTTTAATAAACACAAGCCACTCTGGAATAAACACAAGCAACTCTGGAATAAACACAAGCAAAGTGAAGGGCTGATAAAGGAAGAAACAACAGTTCCACTTGTGATGATTGACAACTGTGGACCAAAGGGGACAGAATGACTGTGTGCCACCCGCACCTGTTAGCGACAGCTCATACAGGGTGTTCTCCAGTTTTTTCAGGGTGTACTTCAGTACATCAAACTGCACGTGCAGAAAACAAGCACCAAAGTTGCTGTGTTGTGACTACGAGGGAAGGGGAAGGGATGTAAGGACACTGCACCCATCTAATATCAGATCCCCCTAGCAAAACCCCGTAGCAAAACCTTAGTATTTTTTGTTGAAGAGAAAGGGCAGCAAAGTGGTTGAAAGTGAAGAAAAGAGGGCTTGATGATGATGATGATGATACAACGAACGACAGCCATAATTTCTGCTCTTAAAAATATGGTATCATTAGCTTCTATAGGCTTATAGGCTTGCACTTTGACTGTGCGCTACTTGGTATAAATTTGACAACATTTTTAGCGTCTCTCTGTCTGTCATTCAAGCATGGGGAAAACAAAATGCAAGCATTTATCTAACGCTTTGTACACTTGCTCACACGTCCTCATTAGATTACACTTGCAAAAGTAGAAGTATGTCCCTACCTTCTTGCGGAGGCTGGAGTTGCGAAGGTTAAACTGCGTTGGATTGGTTAGGTGCAGGAATCAATGCACAAATCAAATATTCATGCGCAGTTGCAAAGTGGAAAAGGGAGAATATGCATATAAAATAGGTTGCGATTGGTGCAGCACTGACAATTTAGGCAAGCAATACCTGCAGAAACTCCCCCATGATAGCATCGCCTGCAAAAGGGTACATGAGTGATTTTCTAGTTCAGGAGCGCCTTGCTTTCTCTTAAATTGTACTTACACAAATCACGCGACCGCTTGACGGCATCCTTATCTCGGACGGTTGCAGCTTTGATTGAATACCTGTGAAAGGATTTGCAGTCCTCATCTGAGCTTCAACCTGCCAACTTGCTTAAAAAAAAACCAGCCTCAATATCCTAGCCTGACAGTTTAAAATTTGAACTTGTGCCTGCAACCGCAAACCTGTTCAGCTCTCCCGTGAAGTCCAGTACAGCTCCAAGATACTCCTCTGTACATGTGAGCACATGCTTTTGTGTGTGAGTGGGGGTGAAAATGTACAGATGTATTAACCTCATGTTACATCTCGGCTGCCTACCTGAGTCGCAGAGGGGCAGTTCAGCCTTTGTAACTAGGCGGCCATCACGCAGGAAAGTCAGAAACGCCATAGCCTCTCCATACTGCACACAAACAGGCATTGAGCCGCAAATTTCAGTTAGGGTGTAGGACAGGAAAGGAAGAAAGTAGCAGAGAAAGCAAGCATCGAGAAGGTGCTGTGAAGATGAAGGTCAAGGAAGCAAGTCCGTTGCTTTAATAAGAGGCTTAAAATGACCTAAAACGAAGGAAAAGGGTCGACTTTTCAATTGTCGCAAATCCAGGAGGATAAAAAACAAAGTAACCCGTGACAGACATGTGTAATTCGGACCTCCTCACAAAAGGAAAATAAAAGGGCGTTGGAAATCAAGTGTACCTATGTTTGCATTGGGAACGATACCTGACTGCAAAAAGCTATGATACATACAGGCTATATAGGCAAAACATCTAATGGTATAAGATAGAGGGCACAGGCACAGAAAAGAGGAGAAACACAC
>Ga0307966_1004687_pt1 | contig 10178 bp, 7 predicted proteins | sample OrgLakmetagen646_FD_203141 | JGI IMG/M metagenome (GOLD analysis project Ga0307966, IMG submission 203141) | Saline water microbial communities from Organic Lake, Antarctica - #646 | ecosystem: Environmental > Aquatic > Non-marine Saline and Alkaline > Saline | place: Antarctica: Organic Lake... | reverse complement strand
TCTGCTAGCACGCGCTCGAGTTGCGGTAAGGTCATGCCCCAGCAATAGGAAAGCTTGCCGCTCTTTTCGGGAGCGGGTTTCGGCTTGTATTCGCGTCCCTCCGCTTTGGCCTGCGCCGCCATTTTTTTATTCCATGCCTCGCGGTTCGCTTTCTCCTTCGGTGTTTCGATGCCGTCGAGTGTCGGCGGGCGCCATGCCTCACTGAGTGCCGTATTTCCCCACGAGCATTTGACCAACAGAATCGGGGCATCCACCATGCGCTCAAGCGCGATGCCTAAACCGTATTCCGGACCGATCGTAGTGATGCCACCCCCATAGCCGACAGTAAGCGGCCCGTAGCTCGTGAGGCGGTTTTTCTCACCTTCTGATCCGGTCACGTGGCCGTGTGCGAAGATACGAGTGCGTTCGCCGATCGGCATATTGATGTGCTCCTTTGCCAGTTGAGCATACTTAGAGCGCCATGCCTCAACATCCTCGGTCGGGCGCTTAGGAATACCCGCTTCTTTAACTGCTGCATTGAAGGCCTCAAAATTTGAGGGCCCCGCATCTTTGAGATAGTAATCACGAACCAGATTTAGGTCTTCCGAAATCTCTCCATCACGGGCGATCAACTCCTTATAAGCGACTTCCACGGTAAATTCGTTGGCTGGGCTGCCGATGATTTGATCCATTTGGTCATAGATGCCTTCTTCGGTCGCTTTCTTGTCAAGGTAGGGATACATGACTCCGCGGCCTTTGCCCTCGGGCTTCTCGCCCCATTCCTCTTTCCAGGGGCCGTGCTTGCCGCCCACGCGCTGACGCCACTTCATGCGCGACATCCGTCGAGCCTCCACCAGTGCATCGAGCTGGTCCTTGTATTCTTGCGGTCCCTTGAAAGTGCGCACGCCCTCCCAGTAGAGGTTGCTCCAGTCAAAGTTGGGGGACTTTTTAGTGACAATCTCCTTAGGTGGCACGTAGGTCGGCTCAGTCAGATATTCGGCAGTCCTCGCATCGGCGAGGCCCACCATGTTGGATTGGCCCATCAGGAAAACAATCTGCAGCTTTTCTTTTTTGAGTTTATTTTCCGCAGAGGCAGAAAGCGCGATAAGCGCGGCCAGAGAATATGCGATGATGAGTTTCTTCATAGGGGTCTTTGTGTGTAGTGGTGAAAATCGTTGTATCTTCCATACTGTTGAAAAGATAAAAAGTGCGCTTTTAATTTTGAGACGTGCGGCACTTCTTTAATTAAGTAATGGTTCATTCTAATGATGACTAGAGAGTAATAGAAATTTTTCCTTTGAGTGCTGGCAACGCCGGAATTACTAGCCAAGCCTTAATGTATCGCGACTCATTGCACCTATTAGCCAACGGCGTCTGTTCGATTTCCTTCCCAATTATCTTGATAGCATTGCTCCATGTTTAAATCCTACTGCCACTAAAATGTTTCGTTTTACGAAAATTCGCACCGCTCTGATTTTGCTTTTCAGCCTCGCTATGGCGGGCTGCACTTCTTTTTCGGGGAAATCACATACCGCCAATGCCGATGAAGCCGTCCGGCCGATTATCGACGACACCCTGCCGGGATGGAAAGCCCTGACCGAGGTCGACTTTGCGCCGGTCAATAGCGACAGCGATACCTGGTCCTGGATGGAGGATGGTGTGCTAGCCTGTAGCGGTAAACCGATCAGTGTGTTGCGCACCGTCAAGACTTACCGAAACTTCGAATTGGTTGTGGAGTGGAACCACCGGAAGCCGGCGGGCAATTCCGGCGTCTTTATCTGGACCACCCCCGAGTCGATTCAGACATTGACCGAGGCGGGTAAGCCGGGCCTGCCATCCGGTATCGAGGTGCAGATGCTCGACCACGCCTATACTGACAAAATGAAAAAAGCCGGAAAGAGGACCGACTGGTTCGGCACCAATGGCGACGTCTTTCCTGTCCGCGTGAAGATGACTCCCTTTGAGCCGACCTCACCCAACGGTCAGCGCAGCTTCCCCCGCAAGCACCTTTCCAAGGGGCACGGCCAGTGGAACCACTACTACATCCGCGCCATCAACGGCGAGGTTCGCCTCTGGGTGAATGGCGAAGAAGTCTCCGGCGGCAGAGACTGCGACCCCGCCGAAGGTTATATCTGCCTCGAAAGCGAAGGTTCGCCGATCCACTTTCGAAATCTGAAGATCCGCGAATTGCCCTGAGTGCAAAATATTTAGTAGGATATATCAGAAATTGCTTTTGACGGTGATAGCCGCGATGCGTCACCTTGTGCACAGATATGATTTTCAGTCGTCAGTCCGTCAAATTCTTCTCCGCATCGCTTTTACTCATTTTGCCAGTCGGGCTTAATGTTAGCTTCGCCGACAGTGAAAAACCCGTTCTCCCTAAGGGGGAAGCGTTTCATGTCTATCTCGTGCTGGGGAAAACCGGGATGGTGAAGCCAGTGGCCGCACCTGAGGAAATGGAACCCTTGGAGCGATGCTTTCTGCTTAGTGCGGAAGGCGAATGGGAACAGGCTTTAACCGCAGGGGATAATATTATCGGTAGCGCAGGTGGGGCGCGGACCGGCCCGCTGCCAAGTTTCGCCCAAGCGATGTTGAAGCAGGACGCATCCGTCACCATCGGCTTAGTCATCCGCACTCAACCGGAGACCAATATCGAGGAGTGGGGGATGAAGACCAAAGCTTACCGTGCAGCACGAAAAGCTGGCAAAACTGCTGCAAAAGACGGAACTCTAAAAGGCATTCTATGGCAGGGCAGTGGGGCAAAATCTCCGCTCTTCACCGATCTCGATCATCTTAAAACCCTCTTCTCGAATTTCCGCACCGACCTGCGACTTCTCAATCTGCCGGTGGTATTGGGAGAGGCTCCAAAATCCAAATCAGCTACCACCCAGATTCGCGCCTTGGCTGATGATGTGCATGCCACCGCTTCGGTCGCCCCGGGTGCTGGAGGTTCCGGCTACGCGCAAGCCATGCTCAAGCTTCATCGGGAATGGCCCGACGATTTACCCGCACCGGAACCGGATATTCCGCTCATTGACCCGCATATTCACGCCATGGCTAACAAGCCGGGCGGGCTCGACCCTGTCGTGGCATGGATGGAGCGGAACGGAATCGAACGCTGCATCACCAGCCCGATTGGTGATTCACGCCCAAAGAACGCGCAAGAACGAGAAGTCATGCTTGCGAATCATCGCAAGTATCGTGGCAAGATAGAGCGCTATTGTTTGATCAAGCCGGGCGAAGTGAGCAGTGTGGAAGAGGCCGTTAAGATACTGGAAGCGGAGAAAGCGGCCGGAGCGGTCGGCTTCGGTGAGCATTACGGGCACGACCTGATGTTTGACGACCCGAAAAATCTGATCCTCTACGAAGCCTGCGCCAAGGTCGGCTTGCCCGTGATGTTTCATATCGATGCGTCGAAAAACATGGTCGAGCAGGGAATGCGCCGCGTTGAGCGGGTGCTGGAAATGTATCCGGATTGTAAGATTATCGCGCACGCTTACTGGTGGCTCCACCTGCCGGACGGCACTTGCGACCGCATGCTGAGCCGGCACCCTAACCTGTATGCCGACGTTTCAGGCACGCGTATGGTTGGCGTGCTCAACCGCGACCGTGGCTACACCCGGGAATTCCTCAACCGCCACCAAGACCGCATTCTCTTCGCTACTGACGCCGGGTGGTGGTCCTTTAAGAAGCCTAAAGCAGAGCGCGAGCTTCAGTTTGAACTCTTTGAGCAACTCGGATTGAGCGATGCGGTCAAACGTAAGATCTACCGGGATAACGCCGCCAAATTATTTGGGTTCGAATAAGCAGCCTTTCGACATAGTTTAGTTCAAAAAATATGATACAGAAAATTTCGATTCTTCTTCTTCTCGCGCTATCTGCGGTTTTGCCAGCGGCTCGTGCCGAGGTGGTGATGCCGGATATTTTTCAAGACCACATGATTCTGCAAGAGGGAGTGGAAAACCGCGTCTGGGGGACTGCGGCTCCGGGCGAGATGGTGGTTGTGGCGTTTGCCGGGCAGGAAGTATCGGGTAAAGCCGATGCGGCGGGTGTGTGGCAGTTCGAGTTGGCAGCCCTGAATGCGACTTCCGAGTCCATGGAAATGAGGGTGAGTGGCAGCAATACGATCGTGATTAAGGACATTCTTATTGGGGAGGTCTGGCTGGCCTCTGGCCAATCCAATATGGCAACCGGTATCCGGCAGTCCCGTGGTGATCAGCAAAAAGTCTTTGCCGCGCAAAAGGACAACAACCGCGTGCGGGCCTTCATCCGGGGGAAGTGGTATCTACTCTCCGAGCAGGCCACTCAGACTTCGGCGGTGGCCTTCTTCTTTGCCTTGAAGTTAGAGCAGACCCTCGATGTGCCGGTCGCCTATGTGGTGGTTGCACAAAATGGCTCGAAGATTGAACCCTTCGTCCCACCCGCTGAGGCAGAGGCTTACAAACTCGGGCCTAAGAGTTCAAAAATCTATAATGGCCGGGTCGCTCCGTTGACTGACTATTCGATCAAAGGCGTCATCTGGTATCAAGGGGAGTCCAACCGAGGCGCGGACAACTACTATGATTCGCTAAAGGCCTTGCACGCGGGCTGGTCCCGCGTTTTCGAAATGCCGGAGCTGCCATTTTATCAGGTGCAGATTGCTCCGTTTAACAAACAAGAGGAGAAGACTTCCCTGATCAGTGATAGCGTATGGAGTGCGCAGTATCGCGCGGCCAAAGAAATCCCCAGTATGGGGATCATTCCACTGCATGATACGGGGATCAGTGTAAAACATATCCATCCGCGGTCCAAGCAACCGGTTGGCGAACGTCTGGCAGCCATGGCGCTAAAGTATCAATACGGCAAGGACGTCGTTACGTCCGGCCCGGTGTTTTCAAAGGCGACCCGCAAAGGGGCCAAAGTCCTGGTCAACTTTGACCATATTGACAAGGGCCTCGCTACCAGCGATGGCGAGCAGCCTAGCTTCTTTGAATTGTCTTCAGATGGAGAAACCTTTGTCGAGGCGAGTGCCAAGTTGAAAGGGGATCATGTTGAAGTGCTGGCCGATGGTATGACTGAACCAAGGTTCGTGCGCATGGGCTGGTTCGACATCGCGATCCCAAATCTGAAAGACAAAAACGGTTGGCCCGTTTTCGCATTTCCAGCAAAGCCCGTGAACTGATATGATATTTTGCCCTGCGGCTATGCCGCGAGCAGATTGACTGCATGATGTTGTAGTGAGCGGGTTTACCCCGCGACTGTAACATGATGTTGTAGCGAGCGGGTTCACCCCGCGATTGTAACGGTATTGATCTGCTGATCGTCTCGGTCCTGGCGTAAAGCCAGTCGCTACGAGGCTTTGTAGCGACTGGGTTTATCCCAGGACCAGCGCGCCAGTTGATTGACCTAATTCTCGGGCTTTGATCTTTCTTTCTTGCTGCTGATGCGTGCCCGCTACAGACATTGCCGCTTGGGCTATGGCAAAAGAAGGACAGCTTTCAGCTTTGCGGAAAGGGCGTGTGTCGATAGCGGGCGCCCGTTATTTTGTGACGGTAGTCACTTCTGATCGGCAACATGGTCTGAATCGCTACGAACTCTGGTCAAAGTTTCTGGAGTTAGCGGCAAGAGATGCTGCGGATGTGTGGGCTGCTGTTTTTTTGCCGGATCATTTGCATGTCTTTTTCGTGCTGCCAGAAGATGATACGGTTGGCAGGGTGATGCGAAGCTTGAAAGGTCCGCTTACACCGCTCATGCGGGATGCGGGGCTTCGTTGGCAAAAGAATTTCTTTGAGCATCGCCTTCGCTCAAATGAAATGAGCGAACCTTATATGCGCTACATGTTCTGTAATCCGTATCGTGCCGGGTATTTGAATTGTGACAAAAAATGGCCCTTCTGGGCGATTACGAGTCCTCAAGCGAAGTGGTTTGTCGAAAAGTTTCCCAAGCAGTTGCCGGAAGCTGAGTGGCTGAGTGAATCAGCACCGTGGGTGAGAGAGGGTGGAAGTTCCCTGGATTCCTCGGAGTCGTTCAGATAATCGCGGGGGGTTGACTACGAGCCCAATGTCGCGGGGTAAACCCGCACGCTACGAACCATGGTGTTGTAGCGAGCGGGTTTACCCCGCGATTGTATGAATATTGATTTGTGATCATCTCGGTCCTGGCGTAAAGCCAGTCGCTACGAGTGAATTTCGCTGCTTTGGAATTAGCTACTGCCAATCTTGGCAGTAGCGCCCTTTAATACTTTTTTAATCCTGAGCTTGTCGAAGGGCCGACAACGCATCTTCATACCTCTATGAGTGACTCACGAATCATCGATGTATTTGCTAAGGCCAGCGAAGCGAAGCGCGCAGTCTTTGTCGCCTATCTATGCGCCGGGGATCCGGATTTAGAGACTTCGGTCGAGGCCTGCCGTGCCCTCATCGATTCCGGGATTGATATCCTTGAACTCGGGGTGCCGTTTTCAGACCCGCTGGCCGATGGATTAACCAATCAGTTGGCGGCGCAGCGCGCACTGGAGAGCGGGATGACCGGAGCGGATGTGCTGGAACTGGTCCGCCGGGTGCGTGAATTTAGTGAAGTGCCGATTGTTTTTTACACTTACTACAATTTGGTCTTCGCCAGAGGCAGCGAAGGCTACGCGCAAGCCGCCAAAGCCGCCGGGGTCGACGGCTTGCTGACGCTTGACTTGCCACCCGAGGAGTCGGCCGAGCACTTGGCTGCTTGCGAGAAGCATGGCTTGAAGACGGTCTACATCGTGGCACCGACCACTCCGGATGAGCGACTGAATATGATCTGCGAGGCGACGACTGGGTTTATTTACTACGTCTCGCGCGAGGGCGTGACGGGAGAGCAGACAAGCATGTCTGAAGGCATTCAGGCACGTGTTGAAAAGATCAAGCAACACACGGATTTACCAGTCGTCGTAGGCTTCGGTATTTCGAACGCGGACCACGTCCGCACCGTCGCTCAGGCAGCCGACGGCGTAGTCGTGGGCAGTGCGATCGTGAACTGTATCGCCGAGAATAAGGATGACTCCGCTACGATGATCGAATCATTGAAAGCCAAAATGGCGGCGCTGCTAGAAGATGGTGCCTTAAGCAAGTCTTAGTCGAAGAGTTATTATTGTAGCGGGAGCATCCTGCTCGCGTGTGATGTAGAGAAAAAAATAATTCGTAACCACGGATGGACACCGGTTCACACAGATTTTAAAGAAATGGACTAAAGTCTATCCGTGTTCATCTGTGTCCATCCGTGGTTGAAAAAGAACCTCGTATGATTTGAAGACGTAGGCTTGACGTAGACGCTTACGCACGGCGCTTCGTTTGCCAATACTGAAAAGCCACGGCGAGCAGCGCGAGAAGGGCGCCGAAGAACTCCCGCGACAGTTCGACCCGTGGGTCGGTTCCGGACATGGAGACGCCGGTCATGGTAAAGGCCTTTTCACCAAAAAGATTATCCCACAGCCCCGGGCCGGAGTAGAGCATCTCGGCAAAGCAGGCTGCGACTGCGAGAGCGAAATACCAAATCGGCAGCCTCCTCTTGATCAGCACTAGAAATGCGCAGCCAATCACCGCGTAGAAGAGAAACCAGAGTAGCGAGTCGAGGGTCGGATTGTCGAACGAGGGCTTCGAGTAGATCTCAGGATCGATGTCATTGCGCTGGAACCAGGCGAAAACAAAGAAGAGGGCTGCGAGGATGAGGTTGGTGGGGAGGAACGACTTCTTCATGGTGTGCGTGGGCAATTCGCGCGTGTTGCGGATCGGATGCGGGATGCGGGGATACGCGCGTGCAGCGGTGCTCTTTGGTCGAAAGACCTACTGGTCGACTTGTAGCCTAAAGAATGCTTTGTCCATTGTGGTCTGGAAACTCTAAAATCTTCTGGCTTGGGCAGCAGTATCATTTTTAGCCCCGGAGAACTGAATAAAAAGCTTCCAAGGTTAAAGGTCGTCATTTCTGACTACTCGGAAAAATTGCTTATCACTCGTCAAAGGAAACTCCGTGCTGGCACTGATAGCGCCCACTTCTGGATAAACCAAGCGCACTACATTCCAAGTTGAAAGATCGTCCGATGCCTCGACAGTATAAGGCTGCAATTGCTGGGCGGTCCAAGTGATGACTCCATCTGTGTAATTCGTTACTGCGAAGCGATCATTGGAATCATTCGGGTCTGTATCCATTCGATATTCCTGCAAATTGGAGAAGCCATCTCCATCTGCATCCCCCCCAGCTAAGGCTCCACTTTTAGATCCGAAGTTTTCAGTCACCCAAGCGTCAGGTAGGCCATCCGGCGTAGCGTTTGGATGTGAGTCGCGGAGAAGGCCTACGACACGCAAACGAGCAGTGGGGGAAAGATTAATGCCATCAGAAAACTGCACGTCATGATACGCAAAAAAAGGATTATCTTCCGCTTCCAAATCGACCGCGCCATCCGCGTAATTCCCAACTAAAGTATAAGTAACAACATTGCCGACCCTAGTAAACGTACCGGGACCAGAATTTTCGCCAAGAGACTGAATGGTTAAAGGATCTCCCTGTAAGTCGAAGCCCTGCATGTTGACTTGGTTTACCTCTGGGCTAGACAGCGCGTTGGAGTATGTTACCGCGTAAAGAATACGATCCGTCGCGCTCGGTGGATTGTTGAGTGGGTAGCCGCCTCTCACTGTTTCGATATCATAGGTATTCAAAGAGGCACCTCGGTCGTCCGCTTTTGCTAAATAATACATGATTGATTGAAAAAGTTCGGTATCTCCTTCTGGGGAGGTCTCGCTTGAATGGGCAAGTCCGATAACGTGCCCAATTTCATGCGTCAGCACTTCCTCCAAAGTCTCTGGATCTTCCAACGTGGTTTTTGGATGATTGAGAACGACATAGCCGTATACCGACTCGTTAAACGCATCCCCGCCGATAGTGCCCCCGCGTCCTAGATTGAGAAAAAAACCAGAACCTCCAATTCCCAGAGTACTACTGGCATCCGAAATCTGGTCAAAGTTATCATGCATCTGGATCCGAATAAAATTTCCTTCAATCGTCGAAAACGTATTCGCAGATTTTGCAAAAGTCTCCTCGCTGGTGATCTCGAATCTAAAAGAGCTCGCAGCTTCCCAGGCGCTTAACGCTGCGGTCACAGCCTGCCTGGCCTGGGATTCGGTAATGCCAGATGGCCTGGTTGAAAGATCCAGAATAACAGGAATCGGCACCCCGCGATCCTGGAGTGTGAAGCGGCGGGGTCCACTGCTATTGTCTGAATACCCGACAGAAGACTCTGCGACTGAGAAAGACGACTCGACCGCATGGTCGGTAAGATCCTTTCCGTCTGGGGCGTTAGCAGCCAAAGCTTCCAGAGAAGCCACGCGATCGCCCTCAAAGTCTGCCACTCCCAAGGTGTCATTGCTAAAAGCGAGTTTAGTTCCGTCTTGTTCGATGAAAAGGATGTAGCGATCACCTTGATTGAGTTTAGGAAGCCTTGAGTCCGCATTGACTTCAATGCCATAGACACCTCCTGGAGACTCGACCAAGAAATACTCAGGCAACGATCCATGTATCGCGTCGTTTAGCTTAAATAGAAATTGTGTGCGGATAGCGCCGCCCTCTGATCGAACCCCGCTTTTTTGGACTAGGTCAACGACACAGATGGCATCGGCATCGGCAAGCATTCGGGCGTCAGATTTAGGAAGATAAGAAGCCCCAAACAAAAATACTGGTAAAAACAGACCGAGAAAAAGACAACGCATGCTAGGATAAGGTTTAGAAAAAAATAAAGAAACTCTATTAGTAACATTTACACTGCATGATTTCTAAAGGTATCTCAAGTTTCTATTCACTCATACTCAACAATGTCACCCCCATACAACTAGTCATAACTTGGCTGAAATCAATGTTCGCAGTGGAGTGAAGTATCTATCTTAGTGGCCTGAGCGCTTCGCTACTGTCAATTCAACCTGCATTCGCCTGCCCCGTCACGGTCTCCATCAACGCCTCGACGCATTCGATTTTGGCGCTGGGGATCATGCCGTGGCCGAGGTTGAAGATGAAGCCGGGGTGGCTGCCGGCCTCGTCGAGCACGCGTTGGGCTTCGCGGCGGGTGACTTCCGGTGTGGTGGTGAGGACGACGGGGTCGAGGTTGCCCTGCACGGCGGCTCCGCGGCCGATGCTGTCGCGCATGCGGCGGAGGTTCATTGTCCAGTCCAGGCTGATGACTTTGGCGCCTGTATTCATGAGAT
>Ga0307966_1004686_pt1 | contig 10183 bp, 8 predicted proteins | sample OrgLakmetagen646_FD_203141 | JGI IMG/M metagenome (GOLD analysis project Ga0307966, IMG submission 203141) | Saline water microbial communities from Organic Lake, Antarctica - #646 | ecosystem: Environmental > Aquatic > Non-marine Saline and Alkaline > Saline | place: Antarctica: Organic Lake... | reverse complement strand
CACGCACACGCACACGCACACGCACTCGCACACGCACACGCACCCACACCCACCCGCACCCGCACCCGCACCTGCACCCACACCCACACCCACACCCACACCCACACCCACCCACACAAACACACACACAAGCACACGCACACGCACACACATACACACACGCACAAGCGCACACACACACACACACACATAAACACACACACACACATAAACACACACACACACAAACACACATAAACACACACACACACGCAAACACATGCAAGGACACACACAGCATGTTACAACGTTACACAACACACACACACACACACACACACACACACACACACACACACACACACACACACACACGTTTTAACACAAGTACACATGTTTTTAGGTGGGATGAATGAATTGGGCCCAACCGAGCCCCTAGAAGTTGGACAGCAATACCTGCTGCCCGTTATCCCGCTGCGAGGTAGCTACCATAGAATTCCCCGAATTGATATGGTCTACTTTTCAATTTTACCTAACTACCAATTGCTCTTTGGACTTCAGGCTGTGTTTTGTTCCCTGGCAGATCGTTGCCCATCCTGGAGGACGACCAATTTTTTCTCTCAGGCATGCGGACAGTAAGTAACCGGAGAGGAACCACAGCAAGGACTCCTGGTCACGTGTGTTTGAGATAAGTTGTTCTGTGCCTGTACTTGCAGGAGGTCTAGCGTGCCATTCTAGCCCCAGCACCTTTGACAAGGCTTGTTGCAGTGGTGCGCTCAAGCATACGTACTGCCTGTTCCACTCAACCTGTCTAACATTGACGATTGTGTACTTTGCAAGCTCTTTTTGGAGACCTAATCTTACCGAAGCCGAATGTGCGATCCGACTCTCCTTCCTGCTCCATCTAAAATAGGAGAATAATTAAGCCGCCTTTGTTGCGTTTGAGCTAAGTTGCACAAATGGCCACAGTACACGGCATGGAGCACCAGCAGCCTTTTGCCGTAAATGACGCGTTCAAGAAGTGCTGCTTCAGGTCCCTAATGTGCTTTAAACTGAACATTTTGTCTCCGGCTTTGCTTTACTCTGCGATTATGCACCCATCGAGTAACTGAAGCATAACTTGTGCTCATACTCAGATTCCTGCACTTTTTTTTCTCGCACCCTCTGTATTGATTCATGCGCAACATCAGTTCCCTCAACCACCTTTGCACACTGCGATACAGATCAGCATATTAGACGACTCCCTCAGCCGGCACGTAGTAGGCTGCAGTGCAGAGATCAGGCAGGTCGGAGAAGGTGGTCCTGACAGCTCCTGGAGAGCCCTCGCGCGAGGGCGGCAACGCGTGCGCGTGGTTCTGGGGTCTGAGCCAGCGGTGCGAGGATGGATAAGAAAGGCTGTGATTCCTGAATTGGACACACACACACATACACACATACACACACACAACATGTGTAACGGAGCGTAGGTGCCTGTATTTTTGAGTTGTATGGGTTTGAGTTTGATCTTTGATGGAAGACCGAGGGATGATTAAGTGGGAGCAGAGTAGGGTATTTCGTAGACATTGCCGTTCTCCATGTCAAGTTTAGGCAGAAACTTATCTCATACCTGTATACTGCAGGAATGGTCAAATATTGAAAAGACGTAGCGTGTTATGGATTTATTTCCCAGAAAATACCTGGATATTAGGCTCAAAGAAAGGGAGCGCCCATCACCGGCTCACTGAGAAATCAAATTTCATTGCTCAAGCAGAAGGCTGTTTTTTGCAAGGCACGTATACTTTTTGGGGTGGACGCCCCTGAGGGACCACCCACCCCCAAACCCCCCTTCCAGTGCCCCCACCAGATAAAACATGGTTCCAATTTGCTCCTTTTTGAAATCTGCATCCATTCGCATACTCATTAAGACCTGAAACTGAAGTATTGCAGAGTTATGGGGCAAAAATTAAGATACAGATGCCCATGCACACATGGAGTACTAGGCACCCACAATTGGCTTGCACAGCCCCCAACATTGCTTTCATCTTTTCAAAATTATACTGACTATCTCACGCTGGCACAATCCTGGAAGTTTGGAGTGAATTGCTGCTCCATTGGCATGACTTACCCCGCGGCCTGCAAGCGCATGTGCCTCTTCTGACTTTTGGACACGTCACAGACCCCCCTTTTTACTTACTTTCTAAAAAGGTGCCAACCGACTGGGCTTGAGCTGAGGATTTCGATGATATATTTATAGTACCATGGAAGTGGCCCATAAATAAATTAGAGACCCTTGCAAAAAAACTAAAATCCCGCCAGGGGACCACCCCACCCTCCCCCCTCCCCAATTTGACCCATATATATACCAATCGATAGCTCTCGACGTCAGGATTCCAAATATATACATATTAAATGATTTGACACGTGCCGTCCAAAAGCTTTGCTTCCTGCAGCCTCCTGGCTCAAGGCACAAAATCAACTGTGCATGACAGTGAACAAAGCCGGCTATTTCGGTTTACTTTGTCGCAGGCATATAAAAAAGAAGATAGCTAACCCAACTTTCAGGTCCCAAGACGGTGAAGTGGGTGGGGAGATGCGTACCCTCTCTGCAAAAAGGGAGCTGCAATTTGTCTGGTTCTTATGAAAAGAGGCGCAGAATTTGATATCAGGGGGGGTTATTTATTTGGTGTTGTCACATCATACATCATAGCAAACTGTTCATGTGCTCCGTGAGCTACAGCTCCAAGCTTTGCACCCACGGCTATTGTGGAAAGGGCTCTCAAAGCCTTTGAAAGTCACCATTGACCCTGTCTCTGTTGGAGTTCTTCCTCTCTCCTCTCTCAATGCATGCAAAATCCACACATCTCTAAACAAGCGTACAATCACTCATGACTTTGATCTAATGTCATGCAGGCCGTCACAGTACTTCCAGATGGAGAGGTACCCCCGCTCCCACGAGTGTTGATGGATGGTTATGCTTCTATTGATCCACGTACGGCAAGGCCGTGGGACGTCGCATTCCTAGCACGGAAGGTGTGGCATTCTTCCCAAATTCATGTTATGCTTACATTTTGCGTTGTCGAGCTAGTAGCGAGAGGGGCAGCACTGTGATGACAATGGCAAAAGAGGGTTCATCCAGATCTGCCCAAAATTGTTGTTCAAAGGGCTCTCTGTCTTCGGTCATGTAGTTCATATTTGGTGGGGATTCCCTTAGCTTGTCAAGCGTCGAATGAGATTTGTCTATAGGAGGAGCCAGAGAAGAAGTGCAACGTGTTTTCATTTTGTTTCATATCCAGCTCTCATATCACCACATTTAATCTAACACAACAACTGCACTCCAACAGGCGTCCCTGCTCTGCGCACAGCTCTTCCCCAAGCTCCACCAGCATCCCAGGTCAGCAGAGTTTTAGATTGGACAATGCTCACCAAGTGCAGCAAGCGCGGAATAAAGGAATCAGTAAACACTTATCCTTGTTACTTTTTACAGCAGCATTTCACTCCCCCTACTTCCTAAATCTGAATCTCACGTGTGGAAAGTGGGGTGTGCCAGTTATTTCTTTGCCTACGTTCTGGTGCATGAGCTCATGCACCAAAAGTTGGACTTGTACACTGCCTGTGTGTGCATGTGTGGAGCATTGTAAGTAATTTAATTGTTGATCACTTCTCTGTTGCTTGCAGCCAAAGCAGCGAAGAGGGCCATGGAGGTGTGGGGGAGGCTTTTCAAGGTTCAGCTCCGCTGCAGCCTCTGCCATTTTCCCACTGGCTGGCAGGGGTACTTCCACTTGCGAGCAAGCACAGGTGCCTTTCTTACGCCTGTTTAGATGTTTTATTGTCTTGAATATCTGTTTTCTGTTTCATCAGGAGCCCAGTAGAGCAGTTTAGAGAGGCTGAAGCAACACATTTTAGATGTTGAGTGCCACTCAAACTTTTTGCCCTGCTCCATTGTGATCGCCTCCCAAATTAAATAGTCTACCAAATCCTAAGAGACATTGTCTGTATTCTGTAGACAGGACCCTTCAAACCAATTGTGTGTAATCCATTGTTGTGCAAAGCACAGTCAGTTGGGCATCAAATGCTTGTCACACCTACATCTCCAAGGAGATCTTCTGTTTTGGTGGTGGCAGGCAGCGTTTGCTGGAGGCCCCCACTGCCCTTCACCGGCTGAAGCTAGAGGTCCAGCATTTGGCATCCATAGTCACGCTGCTTTGCAAGGCGTGTCATGCTGTGATTGCAAACGCGAACGACCTACTAAAGGTGTGTCTGATCAGTTCATTTCTTCGCTCAATTCTTAGATGTAAATTGCCAAGGTTCTTCTACTAGTGTACTTCTACTAGTGTATATTAGCATCATATTCACCTCCAAGGGATGCCAATCCCTGATTTTTAGCCGGGTTTTTTATTGGCCTCCGTTATTGCGGCCATTCCCTGAACCTCTTCTCTTAGGTACCAGCACAGTTTCTGTTGATACGTCAAAACAACAAAGTTCGCCAGGAAAAAGATGGAAGCTGACTCATTCATACAATGACCAATGGCTCGCATAAATTAGACCATAGCCCTAGCCAATACTTTGTTAACCCTGCATAATGCGTTATGTGTGCTATGGGTTTGAAGCGGTGTGATGGAAAATGGTCTGAGCATTTACACATATGGCCATGATCACAGATCCTCCACCGTATTTGGGGCCAACTTACAGATTACATTGAGGGAGATTAGGAAGCTCATTGTTGCCACACAACAATAACTCATTATGATCCCTGTCGCCACCTACTTGAGCAGTCACGACTTTTTTTTCATGGTCTATTTCATTGAACCCTGCAGAGCACAGACGACGGGGGCGCTTACTGCAATGCACATGGGTGAGAAGGAAATGGAAAAACCCAAAAGCAATGATATCAATATGTTGTCTTTGACCTCTAGGTCTTATTTATGCAAGTTTGGCCCGTGTGCCTTTACCCTTATTGCTGTTCACTGTCTTATGATATTCTTTGACAAGTTGGCGCTCCCACGGTATTGTGTGCAGCCTTGCAGAATGGAAGTTATGTTTGGAAATCAGTGCAGCCCAAGATCTCTGTTGTCTTATACAACGAGGAAAGCATCGACAATCAGTGCAAAAGGAAGCTTTTTCACTTGATTCACAAGAATAATTTGCTGCTCAGAGGGCGTAACTAATGTGAGGAAAGACGGGCATTTATGGGCACTCACATGAACAGCTTGTTGGCTTTACTGCTCTGTAAGAACTGGTGCACATGCATTGTGCACTCATTCTAACACTGTGCGCAATTGCCTCATTTGCAGGCACATCCATGACCTTGCTACTTTTTTGTACCTTGCTGGAGGGGCCCGGGTAACGCTACATGGCCAAGCTGAGACTGCACACTCATGGTTTCAGGGCTATGCATGGACCATTGCTTCCTGTTCGCGCTGTTTGAATCACCTGGTACGTTTTTTAATGGTGGAGTTGCTAAGTTTTACAGTGCCAGTGAAGCATGTATGTAACAGCCTGTATGGCAGCTTGCATGGTCTGTTGCTCTAGGCTCTGGAAGTGAGGTTGTCATGGCTTTACACTTTGGGCTTTCCTTTAAGTCATGGACAAAGCAATGTGGTAAGTACGACGCCTTGTGAAATTTCCCATGAGCGGATAGCCAAGCATCCATGTTCTGTAATTCAGCAATCACGCTATTTACACCATGATTCCGACAACTATTGCTAGCAGCTTTTCTCCTGACCCTGTACTCACTTGCCCATATCTCAATTATGCAAATTGGAAACACAAGTAAACAAAGTGCTGCTCATGCAGGGCTGGAGGTTCACGGCCACCAGTGATGCCCTGTCACCTGCTGTTTTTTGGGGGATTCGGCGAGATGCGCTGTCAGAAGCATCGATAACAGCAATTCTTCCAGCAGAGACTGATGCTCCAATTATTAATGTTTTGGGTGGTGATACCACAGAAAGCGCCAACAGCTATACTAGCGACCTCAGTGATCATGACCTCGACAGCTTGCCTGCATCAACCACCTAGAAGTGTCCATGTTCTGCAGGCGAGGGCCAGTGTTTGAAGTCGAATAATTACTGTTGCTATGCAACTGTTTTGTAGCAAATGAGACTAAGTACTGTGTTACTGCATTGCCACGATCAGAAATGCCAAGGACGGTATGCGTAGGGCAAGGTCTAAACATTCACCCCATTTCCCTGTTTTTGCTGAGTAGGTTTGGGCAGCTCACAAAGTCAATTGTGCTCAATTGCAATGCTATCTGGTGTAGGTCCCCTCACTTCATTTTTCATTATCCTCACTCATTATAGTGGGGAGTGGCTTTTTGGTCTTTGTAGTTTTTCTTTTTGTATGTAGAGGACGTACATAAGACTTTGAGTGAGCATACAAATTCCGGCAGGCAAGAACGGTCAGTGCACGAAGAGAGCCGGTTCTGTGGTTACGGTAGTTGGGAACCTCCTCATACTATGGCAGGCACGGTGGGAGCGGTGTAATGCTGAGGTAGTGCAAGCAATGTTTGCTTAGTAGACCCTTCTATAGGCTTGCACTGAGTGACTGTGTGGTGGAGAGCGCGGCAGGTTCAGTACTGTAGGGCTGGCTATGAGACTCGGTAGTTATTGTGGATTGGCAGTGGCAGTGGCCGAGATGGGTGGTCATCCCTGATAGACCCTTAGCTCTGCAGTGTCTGTGCCTGGTGCTCTTGCTTGTTTGAGGCTGGTACTCCAGTCTCTTTGTGACATCTTTCCACCTTTTAGTACTCTGTTGAGACCCTCTCTGACTGGGCCTTTTTGGTCTGCTGGTAAAGGAATTTTACGGTACTCGGTACCAAAGTGGCTTACTTTTCCTGAACTTCATGTGGGGAGTGGTCTTCATTTTCTAACATAAAAAGTTAAATACTAGGCTCGGACAGAACCGGCATGCATTAAGGAAAGACATAAAACCAGCCCTTAGATGCGTCCCACCAGAAAAACAGACAATAAGGGGCATAATAAGCAAAATGTGTATTCATTTGATCGTCATTTGACACAATTGTCTCGAAACTGAAAATATACCGTGCGATAAAAATACCGAGAAGAAGCTATCTACAAGACAGCAGCAATGGTTTAAGCCTCTTCTGTATTTCATAAAAGACGAGCAGAGTCGAATAGGCGTCAGTTGCCGCGTACCTGCATGCACATTTCGGTTACAGCGAGCAGAGTACCGTATTTTCTGTTTAAATTGGTCTTGGATTATTGTAGCAAAGCATTAGGACTCTGTGACTTGACATGTTGCTAGCATAACACTACCAGTCGTCTTAGCTGTTTACAGGGCTTGAAGGTATAACTGCAAGTTGCTATCAAGCCCCAAACCTGCTTCTGGGCCTCCGAGGAGTTCTTGCAAACCGCACCAAACTTTAAAACCTACCTAATGCACTTGGCATTCAATGGCATCTCCCAGGCTTCATTGGCTAATTGGCAGCCCTTGTCAATGCGCAGGCCAAGATATAAGCCTGGAATAATTAGGTCAGCCAGAACATATCGAGCGTGGCACATGTACATACCTATGTACCAACCCTACTTAATTGTTACGTTTGTTTCCCTCTGCACTATTCAACATGTCGCATGTGTGCAAAGAAGTCAAGGTAAGATTAGCTGATGTTTGTCAGAATATTGCATTCACATATTGGCTTACTACAAATTAAATTGCCCACCTTTTTCATAATGCCACACAGTAGTCTCACGGCTGCACCAACAGGAGTTTCATTTCTGCATATCTCACTCACCCACAAGACTTGCTAAAGAGACGACTTCACGTGCTACGTTTGACGGCTGCTCCTGTGTAAGCTTATCAGCATCCTGCTGCTGCTCCTCTAGCACGTGATGCTGCATCTTCTGCTTTTGACGGCGCTTCTGCCGCTTTGCCACTGCCTTATGATTCTGACTTGAGAGAGCAGTGCTTCTGGGCTGTTCTGCTGCAGCAACACGCAGTTCTTGGTTGAGCAAAAAGTGAGCCATGTTGACCTGTGTTGCAGCCCAATATTGAAGCCATTCACTCAATGCCAAAATACCAGTGAAAGAAGCAATGCCTGCTAAAATTGAGCTTTCGTGGCATGATCTAGTATAACTGCATACATGTGTACATGTGTATCTGCGTGCGCGCAATTGTGCGTGTTGTGTGTGCGTGTTGTGTGTGTGCGTGTTGTGTGTGTGTGTGTGCGTGTGTGTGTTTGTGTGTGGGTGTGTGTGTTTGTCACGTACCTGCTCCAGATGAGCTGGCCGTATTCCAAGATCATTCACAAGCTTCTCCTCATCTCTATCGCCAATAGTTGCCAGAAAGACCTGAGTGTGGGGCAGACGCTGGCGTTGCTGGTATGGAAGCAGATTGAAAATTACGCAAGAAAGTCTCTCTTTTTTCATTTGTTTTTCGTTTGACTTCACACCTAGCGATCACCTTGAAAGAGAGCCACCTTATAACTTCTACAATTTTCATAAGGAAAGGATTCCCAATCACCAGCCCAGCTTAATCCCTTCACACCTTTGGATGTTCAAGGAGCTGTTTGAGGTTTGGATGCGCACGATCTTTGCCGCCAGGTCCTAAGCACGATATCTGCAGGAGGTAACACTTAAAGCTAGGCTCAGAGTTTTCTTGTTGGCTACTGGCAAAATCCTGCTGCTCGTCGTTTCCATAAGGGTGCTTCCTCTTTCTGCCCTCACTCAGATTGCAAGTGGTGCTGGAATCTGGTGTCTCTGCCTTTGGAGGAATAAGGCGCTGGCAGAGCTGTATGAGAGCAGGAGGCCGCTCCTCAGGCATGTACTGCCTGTGCACGGTAAGCACGATGATAACATGAGCAGCCCTTACCAAACACGTGCTTATTCGTAAGGCACTAGAAGGTCTGATCGGATCCAAAGTCCATTTATTTGGGGCTTGGCACTGTGCTGGCTGTTTGAACGGATGGACTTTCCTGATGGGAATGGCAATTCCCCCCCAAATGGGTGCTGTGCTCACACCCGCAAACTTCTCCTATAAACAGAGAAATCAATGGAGATCAGGGTGGCTGCAGGCTTGCCCTGAAACCTGCTCTGCTGGTGGGAGTTAATAATGACACTTGATAGGGAGTGTCTAGTGCGGATAAGTTTAGCAGCTTACGGTTGATAGAATGCAAATGATAGCTTTACGTTGTTGGCTTTTGGGGAGGAGAATGCCCTGACTCGGGATTGCTGGGGACATTTTGACCCACTGGTTCCATTTTGCTATCTAATAATGCTTATTTGGCTTTATAGTGTAGAGGCAGCTCGCTACAAAAATAATTCTTGCTGAGGGGGCGGAGGAGTTGTTGTCCACCTCCAATGGTATCACAAGGCCACGCAGATCCGTCACTGAGCCAGCCTCACTACAGTCCGTCATCAAGTATGTGACGTGATTTTTTTTCTAAGCAGGCAGTGAACTTATTCCGTGTAGTTCATCTCCATCTTTTTCAACCACATCTGGTAGGCGCAAGTGAAATTAGCACGTTAGCTTTGTATTGCGTAAGAAGGAGGAAAATATCAAAATATCTTATGTACAACATACTTATACAGTATAAAGAGAATAAGTATAACATTTACCATTCCATGTCAAAGCCCAGCACCAAGTGTTTTTTGCTGGACCGAGCTTGCTCAAGCAAGGCAACGCACACAGCCTTGACTTCGTGCTCCTCCTTTGCATACTCTATGCTGCCACCAAATTCGACAAAGCCGGGCATCGGTTCCTTCAACCCTGTGCGTGAGCGCGTGCACGTGCGTGTAAGTGTATGGGTACGTGTGTGTCTTTATGTGTGTGTATGTGAGTGAGTGTGTGTGTGTATTTGATGGGGCTCTGGCAAGTGTAAGCACAAGTTGAGAGTCCTTCCTAACACATCTAGAATTTAACTGTGTGTGTATGTGCGTGCCTACGTGTGTGCGTTTACATGTGTGTGTGTGTGTATGTATGTGTGTTTGTGTGTATGTATGTGTGTGTGTTTGTTTGTGTGTGTGTGTGTGTGTGTGTGTGAGTGTATGTGTGTGTGTTTGCTTTTGTGTGTGTTTGCTTTTGTGTGTGTGAGTGTATGTGTGTGTGTGTTTGCTTGTGTGTGTGTGTGTGTGTGTGTGTGTGTGTGTGCGCGTGTGTGTGTGTGCTTGTGGTGTGTGTGTGTGTGTGCGCGTATGTGTGTGTGCGTATGTGTGCGCGTATGTGTGTGTGCGTATGTGTGCGTGTGCTTGTGGTGTGTGTGTGCGCGTATGTG
>Ga0307966_1004685_pt1 | contig 10183 bp, 10 predicted proteins | sample OrgLakmetagen646_FD_203141 | JGI IMG/M metagenome (GOLD analysis project Ga0307966, IMG submission 203141) | Saline water microbial communities from Organic Lake, Antarctica - #646 | ecosystem: Environmental > Aquatic > Non-marine Saline and Alkaline > Saline | place: Antarctica: Organic Lake... | reverse complement strand
GGAATGAGTCTTATAGTAAAGATTCTGAAGCTATTGGAGATCAGTGGATTGAATCCGGAAAATCCCTGGCCCTGTCGGTACCCAGTGCCCTGATTCCCGGAGAGCGCAACATTCTCATCTCTCCCGGACACCCCGACTTCCAAGAAGTCACCACCAGTGGTGTGCTGGACTTTAACTACGATACTCGCCTCGCGAAAATTCCCAAGAAATGACTTGGCTAGCATTTAGTTATACTCAAATACGATTATAAAACTAAAAACGGTTTCTATACTCTCTCGTGGAACGGAGCTGACGCTGAAGGACGAGGAGGCGGCTGAGGCATGAGGCCATGCCTCCCGGGGATATTCCTCAAACCATTAACCGAAGGAGTTATCGCTGAAAAGCCTGTGAGAGATCGTCGCTGACACGATATTTTGCTATTACGAAATTTCTATTAACTCTACCATGTCATCCAGTCCGGTCGCCTCGGTGTCTACAAGATCAGCCATTGTTCTGCCCCTTTTCTGTATCTTCCAGCGCCGTCGGGCGATCAACCAAGCCATTTTTCAGCCTCACCAGCTGTTGCCAAACGAGCCGTCTTCCCTTCCCCTTCCCGCTTTGTTCAAAAAAGCTAAGCCACAGTGATCGTGCAACAATCGAGCACAAAAAATTAGCTGGAACGGGGTCTGAAAAGTTTTTATAAAAAACTCTAAAGGCTGCAAAATCCAGCGCTAAAGTTTTTTATAAAAAACTCTCTGATATTTCTATGGCAAGGCAACATTCGTAGAAATCAGGAAATCAGGAAATCAGGAAATCAGGAAATCAGGAAGGTATTCCCTACCTCCCCTGCTTTTCTTTCAAAAGCAAAGCTACAGTGATTGAGCAACGATCAGGCATAAAAAACCCCGCTGGAACGGGGTTTGAAAAAGTTTTTTATAAAAAACTCTGATTCAGCCTTTCTGCTTTTCCTCACTCGACGACAGATCAAGTCCTTTGTTGGCCAGGAACTCGGAAAGAACTTCCTGAACCTCTTGCATGGTGGCCACATTTTTAGCGCTTTCATGTACCGTCACTGAATAACCGGTTTTGGAAGCCTTGAACGTCATTGCTTTGCCATACTGTGATTTCACAATCACGCCAGCCGGCTTCGCATCCGTATTGTTTGCGCCCTCTCCAGATGTAAAGCTGGCCTCAAGTCGCTTAACCAGAGCCTCTGCTTTCGCAGGTTTCGCATCGAACTCATCGGCATGCTCCACTACCATATCAATTCTTTCTTCAAGTCTTGGTGATTTCGAGTCCAAAAATACAATGAGCGAAACTAGCGCATTATAGCCAAGCCTGTGAAGCTTTACGCCCCGGACTACATCATCCGGCATGTTATTCCACAGTCGCATGCACGTTGAGGCCTGAGATTTTGTGAGGCCAACGTTGTCAGCTCGAGCTTGCTGAGTGGCCCCGAATTCTTCATCCAGTTTTGCAAATGCAACGGCAATGGACCAAAAGGAAGGTTTTGATCGGCCTTTATTCTCGGTAATTTGAAGTCGGAAAGCTTCAATGTCTGTTAGTTCACGTATTTCAGCAGGAACCGGTTGAGCATGAATTTTCGCAGCAGTGATGCGCTTAAAGCCAACAATCTCTTCGTATTCATGGCCATCTTTATCGGTCTTCGGAAGCAGTCTCAGTATGACATTTTGAATGACACCGACTTGGCCAACTTCAACTACCAGCTCCTGGAACTCCGGGTCATCAAACAATTCAAGTTCCGTTCGATCTTTGTGAGACCAACTTTTAATCTTGGCCGAATCAACGTATCGAAAGCCTAGCGTTCTCCCGATCCTGCAAGCCAAAGCTTTAGAATCAGAATTTTCGGTGCTGGCTGAGATGGGAGCCCGAGTAGTTTCTGAGGCAGATTGTCCCGAAACGTGCTTCTTCTTTAGCTTCGAGCTTCCGTAAGCGGATTCACCAATATCTTCGTCATCCAGACCTTCTGGGTTATTAGCTTGCTGAGCCTTGAGCGCTTCATTGCGCTCGTCCAGTTGCTTCTGGATTCTTTGCTGCGTCGCAGTAACGCCATTGAACGCACGATCTTGCTTAGCCATTATCTTCAGCCTCCATTTCCCAAATTGCCTTAAAGTCTTCAAGCATTTCATCGAAGACGCCGTTCAATGTCTTCAGCGCTCGGTTATAGGTTTCCTTGTTCGACTGGGGTTTCTCCAGCTCATAGACCGTTGCCATCTCACTCGGCGCACTCTTAATTTCTGTGTTATCCATGATGACGTTGGTCAGCACATAGTCCTCATAAATATTGCGCAAGATCAGTTCTTCACGCACCGTGGCATTCGATTGCCGGTACTGCGAAAGCACCAGCCTAAAATAACGCAAACTCTTGGGCATTGCGTCGTAATAGCTGGAGAGACTTGCATTAAACATCGAGTAGCTTGCCCGATCCATTCCCGATGGTTTCAGCGGGTTAATCAAGCAGTCGGCCGCCGACAGCGCGTTGGAGGTAAGCATCCCAAGTGAAGGGGCACAATCAATCAGGATGACATCGAAGTCATGCTTGATGGGCTCTAAAGCCACTTTGAGGCGATCATAAGGAGATACCGGGTTACCTTCGGCATCTACAGGGTACTGGTCGACGGTGCGTGTAAGCTGCTGGGCCAGTTCCATCTCCATGTCTTGCAGAGAGCTATTGCAAGGTGCCAGGAAGACATTATGGAAATAGGTTTTTCTAATGGTCGCAGGGTAATCCTCAAGAGAGTGGAGCAGGGCGTCCCTTGGGGTGTCTTCGTCTTCAAGATGGATGTCCGGGTTGAATCCACCCAGAACAGTCGTGGCGGATGACTGGTAGTCCATGTCAACAACCAGAATCTTTAAACCCATCATCGCAAGGTAGTGGGCAAAGTGAACACAGGCAGTGGTATTGCCCACGCCACCTTTGAGCTTCGACAATGCTATAACGAAAGGTTCAGAGCCCTCTGGCCGCCTGTATAGTGTGCTCGCTTGTTCACGTAGCTCGTTGATGCGCTTTAAGGTAAAGCGGCCCTGACCAGACTCAGAGAGGGTGTCGTGCTTACCTGACATCCACGCCCTCGTTCGACCAACCAAATTAGCTGCTTGAATGACCCCCCAGGTTCTAGGTTCACGCTTTTGCTTGCCCTTCTTCTGCATTTGACGGGTCTTTAGTGTTTCTTCGTTACCCTCGTCCGACTTTTGATCAAAGAACGCTGCCGGGTCACCGAGTCCATAGTGTTTTTCAGGCATTACAATTTTCATTATCAAACCTCTTAAAAATTAACAGAATATACATATAAATGGCCATTTGACTGTTTTTATGTCAAAAGACAATAAAGAGGATATTACACAAGTTTCGAATGTATGCACTCATAAAACCCATCTTTGAGAGTTTTTTATAAAAAACTTTCAGGAGAGAAATGAAAATTATTTATAGGCGAGAGCAGGGCAGGGCGCTCAGAATAGTTGGGTACGAGGGGTTAAAAGAGACCAAACTTCAGTAAACTGGCAAGCAAACCACAAAAGGAATAATTGCTTGATGACCACAGGAAAACGGGGAAAATCAGCGACGACAAAGAAAACTCAGGCTCGCGGTCATTGGATTGTGTTGATGAAGGGCATGCTTTACACCCTGATCGGAACCGTAATGAGCATCGGAGGTGCCGAAACCTGGCAACGATTCCCGGGTAGCCTTGATGAGATTCTGACGGACCCGACGGTTTTCTATTCGTGGAGCTTAATTAGCACATTGCTGGGTACTGCAGCGATCTTATTCGGTGTATTCGACTTAATCTACAACATGGTCTGGTTGCTCACTTCGAAGGTGATCATTAAACGTGATGGGATCGAATGGCGAACAGGGTTTCTTAACCACCAGATTGAGCCGATCAGCTATGCCAGAATCGAAAGCGTTGCTCTATACCGGTCACTGCTTGCGCGAATCCTCAACTATGGAACACTAAGAATTTACGGCATAGGCAGCGGGGTGATTACGGTACCGCACATTCGAAAAGCGAAGGCCTTGTCTGAGTTCATCAACAAGCATAAGAACACACACAGCGCGGCTCAGCCGAGCGGCAATGTCGGAACACAAGAGGTCGAGGAAGAGCAGTGAAAGAAGGAGAAAGCCGCCTTTTCAACTCTCCCTGATGCATTGATAGCGTCGACTATGTGGAGCGTAGGGTTTGCATTTACAATTAAATCAGTCATTCGTGCGTTTTTTAGCCTTCTTAACCTGGACGAGCTGGCCTGTATCATCAAACTTGAGAGACATCAGGTCATAACCTTGCGCTTTAAGGAAGTCGAGCAGGTTGATAGCTAAGACATCACTTTTTGTGGGAGTCCTGAATGACTTCGAGTCTTCTTCGCGCAGTTTTCGTCGGATTGATGTCTCTTCGGCTGAGTCTCCAAGACCAAATATTCGGCCCAGATCGCGCGGGCTTAGGTTCAAAGATTCAACTTTTTGTTTGAAAAGCAGGCTTCGCGTTTTTGTTGCATCTGTGATGGTGGACATAGAATTCTCCCTATCTGATTTCCATCAGTATAGGCGTAACGCCTAGAATTAGCAACAAGGCATAAAAAAACGCTCAACAGAGCGTATTATTAATCGTCATGACAGGGTGAAAATCACCCAATATAAGATGCTACGAAATAGTTTTTCTACTGCGAAAATACTCATCAAGCTCGCGTAACGTATCAGCACTTGGCATTTGCCAAGCACCGTATTCTGCTCCCAAAGACCATAACTCGCGCCAATTCAAATTCAGCCTACATGCCATAAATCGGATTGGCACGCCACGGTACCTGTACAAATGTTGCGCATGCGCCACAACGACTCGCTGCAACTGGCTGTGGAGATACAGAAGACTGAGGAACGGTTGATAAGAGCAGTTGATAGAATTTTCTGCAATTCCGTTCGCTCGGGCGTATTTCGCGAATAGCTGGGGCTCTACACAGAGGTAAGTGGCGAGATCTTCGAGTGATACTGGATATCGCTGAAGCAGGCTCTGAACCATATCAAGATCAATTTCCGAAGGGCGCAAAAACCCAACCGCTTTCAAATAATCCAACGCGGAACGTCTATTTCCAATTTTTTCATGGTGGTGGTAAAAATCGTGCAGAGGATCGTTAGCGAAATCCCGGGGGTCGTCCTCATCAAAGAACCCGACAAATGTTTTCCTCCCGGGATCTTTGTTCGGCACAGGCCATCGTTCTAGGGTGCGCCAGGCATTTATCAGTGAAGAATCAACGTCAAAAAGCTTTGCGGTGTAATCTGAAAGTTCAAAAACAGAACCCCATTTTGAGGCGTTATTAATCCAGAATGATCTCGCCCGCGCCTTCAGAGCAAGACTGTCCTGCACCCTGTCCATGTGCACCACGTTGGCACTGCCTGCCGAAGAGGCACAAAGTAAGCGTGTCGACATCGTTGGTTTCCTTTTACAGAATAGATTGCACTAAGCGAGAATTAACGGAATCCTATTCAAACACTCGTTCGATGTCAAAAAAATATCGTGAAAAAGGGGTTTTGAGCGCTTTAGGAATGCCCGAATGGTATATGCTTTTGTAAAACCCGAGGCGATCCACCATGAAACTCAACCAGTCACAGCAGATAGAGACAGCATTGGAAAATGTGACAATTACTCTGTCAATGCTCGATACCGTCGCTAGACGTGAGCAGGTGCCGAACCGAATGGAAATCCCTAAAGCGTACGAAAGGGCGCAACAACGGCTAGAAGAATCTTACAAGCACGGCGATCTTATTTACGCCGACGTCCAAGATATCTTCAGCGTCGCAGAGCGTGCTGCCAGACATCTCTGGAACCCAACCCGAGACGACTTCCTCCACCGCCACGCTATCCAGTGCGTAAACACAGTTGCAAATATTGAGGCTCAGGAGTCGTTGGCAAGTAGCGGATTGACCGATATCCCTGAGCAATACCAAGTAACTTCGCTGATTGAACTGGTAAAGAAAACAGCATCGACAGAGCTTGAGAGCCGGGATATTGACAACCGCGATGCCAGAGCACTTATAGCTGGACTCAGCGAGGCGATTTCAATCGACGGCGCCAAACTGCGAAAGGGAGTCGCCCAACAAAGTAACGCGGACAAGCTCCCTACCTCTGCATCTCAGAAGATTCAGCAAGCTGCGAAACTCATCGATGAAGTTATCTCGGAGGGAGATAAGCGGTCCGGATCTGATGTGGAAACCTGGATGACCGCATTGAGCGATTTGAACGATAAATACCTTGAGTTGGTTGAAGGCGCTGATCGAGAAAGCGCCTCAACCCGCCCATCATGACTCCAAAAGCGCCTCTTCGACGGAATCGGCGTCGGACCCCACGGGAGCGGTGGCGAGAACATCATCAGGAATCTGCGCAGCCGAAGTCGCAAGACGCACACTAGCGACGGCGCTCAGACCATAATGACTGATTTGGTCGAGCGTCATGGCCGCAACAGTTTGCCCTACTGATTGCGGGTCATCAGCGAAAACGCAGAACGTTGTTTCGACCTTCACCAGAAAACATTGATTGCTCATTTAAGTAACCCTCATACGCATGAATTGCCCCGAGTATAAAGCAGGATTGGGGCGAGAATAGGAGTAAAACCCCAATGTCCAGCGTTTTTAAATTTCCGCCAACACCGGAGCAACAAAGCATTATTACTGCTTCGGAAGGCAATGGGGACATGGTGGTAATTGCCCGGGCCGGGAGCGGGAAGACGACATCGCTGAGACAGATCGCACATTTCAACCCAAAGAACGGCCTTTATCTCGTGTATAACGCGGCCAACCGAAAGGAAGCTCAAGCTCTATTTCCGAAGAATATGCGCCCCATGACCGGTCACGGTTTGGCGTTCCGGCCGATGATCGCCAATAACGATAAGTTGCGCGCAAAATTCGACACAGCGAACCAGGGCCGACGGATCCCCATCTGGTCGATCGTAAGCCATGCCGGCGTACAAGCTGCTCACGGCCTGACTGCCAACAAGATAGCGGGAATTGCGCTGAGAACCATTATTGCATTTCAAAATTCTGCAGACCGTGAGATCAAACCGCATCATGTTCCGGAATCTGCCTTGCCTGCCAGGTTTAGAGTCGCCGATAAAAGCGGCCGGCGCAGCGATCTCGAATACGAAGTAAGCCGTCGCGCTACGAAGATATGGAACAAAATGGCCAACGAGAACGACCCGTTTCCGATTTTGCACGATACCTACCTGAAATTATTTCAAATGCGGGACCCTCACTTGAACGTCGAGCAGATTCTTGTGGACGAGTTCCAGGACGCCAATGCTGTTATTAAGGCTGTAATCGATCAACAGGAATGCCAGAAAATATACGTTGGGGATACCTGCCAGGCGATTTATTCATGGCGTGGTGCTGTTAACGCACTTGAGATGGAGCGGAGCCGCGGCACCTCCGAACACAATTTGTCAGTGTCCTTTCGTTTCGGGAACCAGGTTGCTTCGTTGGCAAACCTTATCCTCAAAGCCAAAGGCGAGACGACTCCTATGCGCGGCGCGGGCCCTAAAATGGAAGCATTTGATGCAACCAAAAATCATGCAATCATTGCTCGAAACAACGCCACACTCTTCGAGCATGCGGTTCAGTCTATTGAAGACAAGGAACCGTTTGCGTTGGTCGGAGGTGCTGATGAACTTATCAAGCTTGTGGAGTCCGGGTATGCGCTCTACCAGGGCAACACCGCAAAGGTTGTTAATGAGGAACTCAAAAACTACACCGACTGGGACGAGCTCAAAGAAATCAGCGATATCACTCAGGACGCAAGCTTACGACACCTGATCACGGTGATTGAGAAATACAAAGGCCAAAGCATCGAGTTCAGCAAAGATCTTGAGATTGCTGGTCGAGCGAATGAGAGCTCAGTTCGCAAGATACTGACAACAGCCCACCGATCAAAGGGTCGGGAATTCCAGCAGACACATCTTTGCGAGGACCTTGAAATTGACAAAGAAACCATTCAGAAGCTCGCAACTGAATCAGAAATTACTCCAGAGGAAAACGAAGCTATAAATCTTTTATACGTGGCAACCACCCGGTGCAAGTCGGGCCTCCAGCTGGATCAACCGCTCAAGGAAAACCTCAAAATGTTACGCAAAGTGGTCAAAGCAATCGAGCAGGATGAATCCTCAGCTCTGCAAACTGACATGAGGGCTGTCTGAATGAAATTTGCATGGGCACCTTTCCTGGCCTTGCTTGTCGTTGCTCCGGCGCATGCGCTAACCCCTTCAAATGAAGTCGATCTTGCAGCTGCTCAATGGTCTGAAGTTTGCTCCGACATTCCGGGGGTTACCAGCAGGGCAGGGGCCATCTCTATTGGTGACATTGCCCAAGGCCTTAAGGTGATGAAAGTGTCGGGGCTGACGTCGAAGATAGCCAGTCAAAGTAACGAAGAAGCATGCCTAAGCCTTGTTGCTTCTGCTGAGACAGGTACATCAATTTTCGTTATCAACAAACCCGACAAGCGAAACCTTCCACCAGCGTCAAATCCCGCAATGCCGTTTGTTCCGTTTGAGGAAGCATTAACGGCAAAGCTGGAAGCACTCGATCTTGGCTACTTTGTGCCGGCGCCCGGGCAGAATGCAGCAGCGAAATACCGTGAACTTTATGAGGCACACCCAAAGGAAGCTAAACGGGCATCCTGGTATTCATTAATGATTCAGACGAGAACCACGCAGCGATCACTGTCAGCGTTCTTTGAGGGGTATTGTCTCGTCATACAGGACACCAACTCAATCGCGGATTATTCTCGCGCTTCGTTCCGCGGCGACCTCGATGGCGTAATGTCGGCAGACGATCAACAGTGGTTGGCCACCAAAGGCGCCGCTCAAGAGTTTTGGCATGAAGCTGCACACTGTCAGTTAAGCCCTATAAGCCAGGTTACTCAGCCCCAGCGAACAGATATCGTCATGACAAATGCAAAGACATTCGCCGCGCAGTCATGCAGCAATGGCTTCACGGAACAGGTGTTCAACATGACGCTGGGCCGCCATCAGCTGCAAGAAGCGGATCTTCAGGTTTACGCAAAGGACCTGAGAATACTCTACAACCTTGCCTCAGAAGGCTATGCCGATGATTTTGCAGAATCCATGCTGGTTGAACGGCTAGGCGCGAATGAGCAAGGCTGCTTGTCCGCAGAGAATCAGGTAACCCGGCCGTGGGCCAAGTTTCGTTTGGCGGACTCAATAAATAATCCGTCCATAAGCCACATCACATGGGTCGCGCCTTTTCTCGTTAACCAACCACTGGGAAATCAGGCGCAGGCACTCAGTGAGGCTTGGGCAGCCTTAAAAGAGATTTCGTTTGATGAGATCAGTGTTCCAGGAAAGGTTTCACTGGTCAGAAAAGTGCTAACCAGACAAGCACAAGGCGAGCACCTGACACCTTCTCCGCAGCCTGACACACAGAGGAAAAATCAGTGGAAAGCGTGGATTAAGGGTGAACTTGGTCTTTGATACTGAGGATAGGTACCGGAAGGGCAGGCTTTCAAGATTCAAGCGGTCTTCTTTGAAACCTTGAGCACAGTGTCGTCAAGTCGGGGCAGCGAACGCAGTGCACGCACATGGTCTTTAAACGGATCAACCCATGCGCGCAGCTTCACCCAGTCCACCGACCCGAAATTGAAGTCCAGGTCTTCATGATCGGTAAACCAGGCCATCCAGTCAGCTCTATTATGGCTGGGGCAGGCAGGATCCGGACAGGCACTGCCCATCCGGAACCCGTCAAACCGGGTCTTATCGATATGAATGCCACATTGGGCGCAATGCCCATCTCTAACCAACATCGTCGTTCTCTCTTGATGCTCTGGATCTATTATCCTTATGAAACTCGATCCGATACCCCATCAATGCGGCGTACCGGCAAACCGTCAGCCAGCTTGCGTTGACCCGGCCATTTTCTAGCCTGGATATTGATGTCGCTTTAGTTTTCAAGTTGTCCGCAACGAATGCCTGGTTCTTGCCTGCTTGCTTTCTCAGCATAGAGAGGCTGCCACCCATCTCTGAAAGCGTGGCTCTTTCCCAGTCCTCATCACGTTTCATGCTCACATGGACACCTATTTTGGTCTTCAATTACGTCGCATAGTTAACATTTATGGTAATACAGGGCAACGATAATCTTTATTCTAGGCACTGGTCAATCGTCTATCTTGCAATTATCGTATTGACTCTGTAG
>Ga0307966_1004680_pt1 | contig 10187 bp, 10 predicted proteins | sample OrgLakmetagen646_FD_203141 | JGI IMG/M metagenome (GOLD analysis project Ga0307966, IMG submission 203141) | Saline water microbial communities from Organic Lake, Antarctica - #646 | ecosystem: Environmental > Aquatic > Non-marine Saline and Alkaline > Saline | place: Antarctica: Organic Lake... | reverse complement strand
AGAAATTAAAAAAGAGTGAGGTAATGTCTCAGTTATAGCATACTTTAAAAGTTGCTTGGGAATCCCTTAACTCTCACCCCTTTTCATCTTATTTATTATCAAATATATTGAATTACAAACATAGGAGAAATCCCTTCTTTCTATTTGATGAAATTTAACTTTAGACAAAATTAATTGATACGATTCTTGGCTGTTATTATTGAAAAAACACAAGGCTAAAATTAGTGATAAACGACCTATCTCGGTAGCCCAATTAATTTAATCAACTATTTCTCTGATTGAATAAATATTTCTCAAAATTTATACAATTTATAAAAATCGCCTGTTTCCGACCAGACACTATATAACAAATTCTGATGTTTTGAATGATAATTTATGCGTTTTAGGAAGTTGTATCCAATCGATTAAATTACAGGTTTTCAATAGGTGTTGAGCGGTTGTTTTTGAAACTTCAGACGCAAATAATTGCAGGGATGGAACTTTCAAAGATCAACCTGCTGGAACAGCAGCTTAATCTTTGAGCTTTTAACTATCTGATAATGAATGATTATGTATCTGTGTGTCAGTAAATATAAATTTATTACGTTAAAAATAACTTTTTTTAGATGTGAATCGTTATCTTAGATGTAAGGCAACGCTAAAATCGTTTCCTTTTAAAATGATAAGTTTGCTGTTATTACGTAAAAACACTAATTCGTAAATACCCTAATTGATGAATAGGTCAAATGACATACAAATAGATGCAAAAAGCATTTATAAGGAGTTGCACAATGATTTTACAGATCATAGCAGCAACCTAATTGTAATGTCCCATTTTGGTGAGTTTTCTCAAGATTTAGTAAATAGTTTATCAGAAGGGTTAGAGTTTATTTTACACCAACGTGAGGTCAAAAGAATTCTCGTAAAAAGGATGTTTTCAATTATGATCGAAGGGCTTCAAAATATACGTTTACATGGAAAGTCAAATCTTTTGAAAAAGCAATTGGGTCATGTCATTATTATGGAGCAGGAAGGAATTTATTCAGTCTCTTTCGGAAACATCGTCGACGTTCAAGGAAGAGCAAATCTGACACATCACCTAGATAGATTAAGCGGTATGGCAGATTCCGATTTGAAAGAATATTACTTAGATGTTTTGGGAAATGGAGTAATGACGGACAAGGGAGGAGCAGGACTTGGTTTTACAACTATTTCGTTAAAGGCAAAATCAAAAATTAAATTTCAATTTAATAATCTTGATGATGAAAATTACTACTTTGAAATGCGCATTTCACTTCTATAAGTATGTATTTGTTTCTAAATTCTTTAGGAGATTTTATTCAAAAATTTACTTTTACTTAGTGTCTGGTCGGAAACAGACAATTTTAATTTTGTGCTGTTTCCGACCAGATACTACTTAATAGCGAGAATTAGCTTTCTTAAAAAATTCGCTGCGTACAACTCCGTTTTTTCAATATTTCGTCCCCTGTGCTCTCCAAATAAATAATGTTCTGTAAAAACTTCTTTTGGTGTAGCAATAGCAATCCAAACTGTTCCAACTGGTTTTTGTTCAGAACCACCTTCGGGTCCAGCGATTCCAGTTACTGCAATAGTGTAATCAACATTCAATACTTTTTGACCACCGAGTGCCATTTCTTTAGCCACTTCTTCAGAAACAGCTCCAAACTGTTCTAAAGTTTCATTTGAAACATGCGCTAATTTATGTTTTAAAGCATTAGAATAAGTTATTAAACTTCCTTGAAAAAATTTAGAGGATCCACTCTTTTGAATAAAAGAGCTGGCAATTCCTCCACCAGTGCAACTTTCGATAGTTCCTAGGGTAGCGTTTTTTGATTTTAATAAGTCTCCAACAGCATCAAATATTGTTTCTTCATTCATTCCATAGACAAACTGAGGCATTTCCTTTCTTAATTCGTCAAAATAAGAATTTATTCTTCCTGCCTCTTTGGCTCCTTTTTCAGAAGTTAGTCGTAACTTAATTAAACCGGTAGAAGGTAAGTAAGCTAAATGTAGACCATCAGCATATACGCGACGTTCCCAATCTTCAATTATTTCAGCTAAGAAAGATTCTCCAATTCCTTGTAGCATGAGCGTCTGGTGATAACTCCCTTCAATACCAAAAGAAGCCTTTATGCGAGGGAGGACTTCTTCAGTAATCAATGCTTTCATTTCATAAGGAACCCCAGGAAGTGAAACAAGGATTTTTCCATTTTTTTGAAACCACATTCCTGAAGCTGTTCCATGTAAGTTGTCTAAAATTAAGGCATCTTTAGGAAGCATGGCTTGTTGAATATTAGAATCCAACATTTCTTTTCCTCTCTTTTCAAAAAATACTCTTACACGTTCTGAAACTTGTTCATTTAATTCCAAAGTAGTTCCAAAATATTCCGTTAAAGTCTCTTTGGTAATATCATCATTGGTTGGCCCTAACCCGCCAGTTACTATAATGAAATCGGCTTCATTGATATACTCCTCAACCGTTTGAAGAATGTCTTCTTTAAGATCCCTAATTGTAGTAGATTTGTATACGGAAATCCCAAATTTACCAAGCTCTTGACCAAGCCAAGCAGCATTTGTGTTTACTGTTTGTCCAATTAACAATTCGTCACCTATACATATAATCCCAGCTTTCATAAACTTCGTATGTTTTTAGAAATAAAAGAGTAAAATTATTCGTAAGTTTGACAAAAACCAATTGAAATGAATAAAGTTATTAAATCATTTGCTTTAAGTGCGCTTTTGTTGACATTTTCATCATGTGATGTGTTGAATGACGTTGCAGGAACTGTCTTGGAAACACCTAATGAATTAGGAGCGCGTAAAGGTCTTACAAATCAAGAAGTTATTTCGGGTTTGAAAGAGGCTTTAACAGTAGGGATCAAAAATGCGGTGGATGTAACAGCAGTTACTAATGGTTTCTCAGGAAATAGCGAAATTAAAATTCCATTTCCTGAAAGTGCAATAGCAATGAAGGAAAAAGCGATGGAATGGGGATTGGATTCACAAGTTGAGAAAATAGTCACTACGCTTAACCGGGCTGCAGAAGATGCAGCGAAGGAGGCTGCTCCAATTTTTATTAAAGCAATTAAAAATATGACTGTTCAAGATGGTTTTGCTATTTTGAATGGAGGTGAGGGTGCCGCAACAGATTTCTTAAGAAAAAATACAAGTAGTGAGTTAATTGTCGTTTTTGCACCAAAAGTGCAGACTTCAATTGAAAAAGTAAAGTTGACAGAATATTGGGAGCCAGTCACGAAACGCTATAATCAAACAATGTTATTTACTGGTGGAGAAAAAGTAGATACTGATCTGAACAAGTATGTTACAGAACGCGCCATTGATGGGTTATTTTCAATGGTCGCTAAAGAAGAAAATAAGATTCGACAAGATCCAGCTGCACGTGTGACAGATTTGTTGACCCGCGTTTTTGGTTCAAGAATGAACTAGTTTAAATAAAAAAAATATTTTTATGGCTGATTTCTTACCATCTGAGTTAGTAATAACTCCGAAAGGAGGCGTATATCATCTCGATATCTGTCCAGAAGACCTGGCACGAAAAATCATAATTGTTGGAGATCAAGACCGTGTTGAATTGGTTTCAAATTATTTCGATGAAGTCAAGCACAAAAGTCAACACCGTGAATTTGCTTGTCATACAGGTACTTTTAAAGGTAAAAATATTTCCGTTATTTCAACAGGTATTGGTACTGATAATATTGACATCGTTATCAATGAATTAGATGCTTTGGTTAATATTGATTTAATAACCAGAAATGAAAAGAAAGAGAAAATATCACTAGAAATTATTCGATTAGGGACATGTGGAATTTTACAAGATGAAATTCCAATTGATAGTTTTATCTTGTCTACCCATGCTTTAGGGATTGACAATGTTGGTCATTTTTATGAACGCAATGTAGATGCTGAAACGAAGAAGTTGGAATATGAAATTGAAGCTGAAATAAAACTCCCTAAATATGTAAAGCCTTATTTGACGAGAGCATCAGCCGTTTTGAACAAGCGTTTGGATGCTCCTGGAATTGAAAAAGGAATTACAGTTACAAGCTCAGGATTCTATGGGCCTCAAGGAAGACAATTAAGACTTCCACTTGTAGAAACGGAAATGTTGAATTCTTTTAGTGATTTTAAACATGACGAAATTCGTTTTGCAAATTTAGAGATGGAATGTTCGGCTTTATTCTCACTAGGTACAGCCCTTGGACACCAGGCTACTGCAATCTGTTTAGGACTAGCCAATCGAAGAAGAAAAGAATTTACAACTAATTATGAGACGAAAATCATTGAACTCATTGAATATGTATTGGACAGAATTTAAACATATAAATCTTGTTTTTTTATTTTTAACATTACTTATTTTAACAGCTTGTTCAGAACAAAAAAGTGCTGATAAAGCAATAGATAATGAGAAAATTCAAGAGGAGTCTTTATCTGAAGAGGAAAAAATAATTCGTCAGGTTGAAAGTAAATTAGACATCACTGCTGCAGAAAAATATGATATTCAAATTCAATATAGACTTATAGATCCTGACACTTTAAAAGATGCATTGATTTTGGTGAATAGGAAAGAGTTTGGTTACCAAAAAGCAAAAAACACGGAAACAGAACGTTTTTTTGAATCAACAGGAAGTACAGGGCTATACAATTTTGTGTTTTTGAAGCGAGGAGGAAGTGATAAATTAATTTCAACTAACCCATTAGGTTCAAACGCGAACTACCCCTTAACAGCAGAGTTTTTAGAGCTAACATCTAAGGCACACAAAGATTTTTTTGTAGAATACAGAGTTAGAAATAGTTTGTATAGAAATTATTATACGCTTAGAAATGAAGATATGTTTCTCACTTTTAGTTGTCCTGTATTCGACAGCATTGGAGCCCTAAAACCACGTGTTTATGATATACAACACCTAACAAGTGATGTAAGAATTTCAAAAGATATAGCCTTGTACGAGGGCAAAATTGTGGATTATGACATTGAGGAAATCGAAAACATTAATGCTTATGAACCTAAGGAAATAGTGAGAAGCGGAGCGCTTTATGTTTACTTTATCTTTAATGACAAAACGATGAAGTATGTTACTCCGATGGGGGTGAAAGAGGAATAAGGTGCTGTTAAAAAAAGTTGCTTTAAACATTTTTTGGTTCTGCCCTGATTTTAATGGAAGGCTTACAATAAGAATTATATTTTTAATAGAAATTATTACAATTCACTATTGTCTGATTAAAATAAACTCCATCAGTAAAGAATAAAATTTACATTTTAGCTTAACTCTTTTTATTCAGTTTTTATTTATTTCTATTGTCTTCTTGCGTTGCACTGAGCCTGTCGAAATGCCGCATCAGCCGACGAGAAAAAAAGTAAAATATACTCAAAAGGATCAATTTTAATTTTGTTGTGTTTCCGACCAGACACTATTTAACAGTCAGTAAAAATTAGCTCTGTAAAAATACCCCCAATTCCTTAACTAAATCATTCACTCTTGATGGTTTTGTCAAAAAAGCAGTTGCTCCACTCTTGAGACACCTTTTTGAGTCGTCTGGATTATTGGAAGTCGAATAAATAATAATGGATTTACTTTTAAATTCTGGTTGGTTTCTTAAATAGCTTAAGCAATCGATACCATTGAATTTAGGTATGTTGAGATCAATGAATATTGCATCAATACATTCAGGATTCTTTAAGATAAAATATTTTGCGTCTTCGAAATTTGAAAAAGGCTTCAGTTTATAGTTTAAGAAATGCATGTTTAAAACGGTTTCAAAAATGAGTTGATCATCTTCATCGTCATCAATTAAAACACATGTCTTTTTGGAATTTAGCATTTCAAATTATATTAGTAATCTTCCAATTTAAATGAAAGGTAAACATTTATTTTCTCCATGTATCAAAATCAGTCCTTAATGTAATCATATTATTGAATCCAGCACTTGAGTATATAAACAAACCATAATCAACTGTAAATCGTTTGAAATTCATTCCAGTTCCAAAAGAAAATCCACCCATACCAGGACGGTTCTGAACCAACATTTCACGTCTTTGATTGTAATCAAAAGCTGCTCTAATTCTAAATGCTTCTCCAAACAAAGTTTCTACTTGAAAAATAAGATGTCTACCTAATTTCTCTCCAAATCCTGCGGTTTCAATAGGAACTATTTCCCCGGTTAAAGGATCTGTTGTAGGTTGAGCAGTGGGATCGTTGTAAGTTAAGTCCCATTGGTTTAAATGATGAGCAACAACCGAGAAACGAAATGGAGCATGCTCTAATTTATGCGAAAGGCCTAACATTGCTTGAATTGGCAGTGGAGCTCTCGTTTTATCCGTATAAGTTGTTAATTGAACTCCAGCGTTACGAACAATGGCAGTAACTGTTGTACGTTCGTTTAAAGAGCGATACATTCCAGCTAAGTCGACCGAAAGCCCCATTGAATTGTAAGATTCTAATTGTGACCAAATAATATTGAAAGTTGCTCCAATTGAAATGTTTTTATTTAACGTTCGTCCAACACTTCCGCCCAAAGCAAAATCTCCTGCAGAGAAAGTTCCGATTTTTTCACCATTTACATTCGTTCGGTCCATTTGGCCATAAGCGACATATCTTAAATGTATAGCTGCTGTGCCCACTTTGTCAATGTCTTTAGCATAAGCAATCATTCCATGATTAATTCCGCCTGCCAATAAAGCTTGGCTAAATCCAATGGAATTGTCCATTTGAGAGTTGAAAGAAGCAGGGTTTTGCACACCTGTATTGATATCGTCGTCGTAAGCAGTTATAAATTTCCTGCCCAATGAAGCTGCCCGAGCATTATCAGGTAAGTCAAGGAATGGAAAAGAATTTACCCCACCCGTTTGTGAAAACGTAATGAAGGGAATTAAACAAAGAATATATATTAGTCGTGCCATCTGATTTCAATCAACGCTCCAATTTATGAAAAATTATAAGTTAATGGTAGAAATATAGTAATAAATGATTTTCAATTGAGCTAAATAGTGTATGTTTCCGAACAGACACTAAATAAGGATATAAATCCATTTATTATTTAATTATTTTTCTTTTCCTCTTCTACCCATTTCAATAACCTCCATGTTCTTAATCTCTCCTTTTATTAAATCAAATCTTAATAGAGTTCTTACACTGTGAAAACCATGATTTCCGCAAGCGCCAGGATTCACCCATAGCATTTTGAAGCGTGGATCAAATTTTACTAATAGAATATGAGAGTGGCCGCAAACAAATAGCTTTGCTGGTCCATTTTCTTTCAATTCAGATAGTAAGGGGGTCGAATATTTACCTGGTTTACCGGCAATATGAGTCATTAATACAGATACTCCTTCACGTTCAAACCTCTTAAATTCAGGGAAACGTTGTCTAACATCAGTATTGTCGATATTTCCATAAACACCAACTAAAGGTTTGAAATCCTCAAGTTGATCAATGATTTTTGAGTCCCCAACATCTCCAGCATGCCAAATTTCATCGACATCTTTAAAGTACTCAAAAATACGCTTGTCTAAAACGCCGTGTGTGTCGGAAAGTAAACCAATTTTCATAAATGCAAATAAACGAAATGATTGTAGAATATAAAACAAAAAAACTTCTGCATTATTAAAAGATTGGTTCTTTTATAATGCAGAAGTTTTTATAAAAGTACAATATACTTATCCGCTTGTTTACCCAAAATTGCTTTTCAAACAAAATTTGCAGCATAAATTAGTGTTTTTTCTTTTTATTCACAAGTGTTTATTTTATTTTGTTTTTCCCGATTTCTCGGGACAGGCTATGAGCTTGCTTCACGTCGGTTCTTGACTCCAATCCTAAAAGTCGATAAAGCCGGTGATCTCCGCCGCAAGCTCTGGTCCCTGCTCTAACGTTTGGTGTTAGCTTCGCTGCTGCCTTCGGCGGTCAAAAGCAATGCTTTTTCTCCACAATTATTAGCGACTTCTAGTTCACCCCATCTTCAAAAAAAGATAAGGCGCGTCCGAAACCATATGGTATTTACTGAGTAATTTATGTTGGTTGACTCTCTATTAAAAGCTAGAATTATAAGCTTCGGTTTAAATATTTTTCAATTAAATAACTAACTAGTGCTGTAATTCATAAATTCCATCGCTTATTTTACTCCTCTTTTTCCTTTATACTTCGTTAAAATTTTAAACCGTAACTATTGCTATGATTGAAAATCTTGCCTTGTCTAAAGAAAAATTTTAAGCAAAATTTAAGCACCGTTATTTATGAGTTACAGCACTAGTGTCTGGTCGGAAACAGACTATTTTTATTCCCGATTTTATCGGGATGAGAGGTATTTATTCAATCATAATCATTTTTTAAGGTTTTTCCCGATTTCTCGGGACAGGCTATGAGCTTGCTTTGCTGCGGTTTGGTTTTGTTTCTTTAGGAGATGCCATAGCATCAGCCGACAAGAAAAAAAGTAAAATATACTCAAAAGAATCAATTTTAATTTTGTTGTGTTTCCGACCAGATGCTAACTACTTGAGGATAAGATGTCTAATTTGTTCTAGGGTTAACAAGCGGATAAGCATTAAATACAATTAAGACAAAAGATATCTTATTTTTATTGAGCGCTTAGATATCAGCATCCTAATAAAATAATCCCTCTTCGTATCCCTCTAAAGAGAAAATTGTTTCGAAATGTAATTTCTGTTTGTTGAGAAAGTTTATCTCTTTGAATACTTTGTGACTTTTTTGAATTAGAAAGCATTAGAACTAGGTGCGATTGATTTTTAAATCAAGGCATTGACTCTTGTCAATAACTACTTTAAAAATCAGTCGTAACGGAGTTATTGAGCTTTATAAACAAAAAAAAACTATACTTTTCCTAGCATTGCCTTCTTAACCGATTCATCTGCAGGCGTCTTACCCAACCAAATACCCCAAAGTGCTTTTTTGAACTCCAATCCTTTCGCTCCACCTAGGTGTTTTCCATTCATGTAAATTTCAACACCACTTTCAGGTTTGTAAATTAAAATCACTTCATCACCTTTTTTAAATTCGGTATTAAAGAGTTTCATAAAGTCATCAATTTCTTTGGGATCTGCTTTTCCTTCTGATGAAGTTGCAAAACCTTCTTTAACAGTTTCAACGAATTTATCTCTGGTCACTTTATTTGAAAGAATTTTTAAACGAATAGCTGACTCTTCATTTTGATCAATAATCGTTTGTGCATCACTTGTTCTTTCTGGAAGATACAATGCTGCGACATACAAATCGAAGAAATATTTTTCACGTAAACCAGCTCCATTATATTCAACAACTTTGTCACTGATTTTAAACTTTGCAGGGAATGTAGCACCATAAATAGTTATATCTTGAGATTTAGCTGTAAGTGAAAGGATTACACCAATAAATAAGGTAACAATTAATTTTGAATTCATATTTTCGATAAATAATGTTTATTTTTAAGAAAATTCTTATTCCAAACTTACAATTAAATTGCTCATGAAAAAACTATTCTGTCTATTACTCGGAACTTCATTTTTATTTCTTACTTCATGCGGAGGCGGATGGTCGGAAGATCAGAAAAACACTGTAAAAAATGAATGTATCACAATGGGAGGCTATGATTGTGATTGTTATGTCAATAAAGCGACAGAAACTTTTAAAAATCCTTCTGAATACAATGAAAAAGCAACTGAATTGAATGATAAATTCGAATTAGCTATAGAAGAGTGCGAAGTGAAAATAGAGGAGGATATCAGTAACCTAGAGTCTTTTTAGGTTTTTGAATTTACAATTTGTTTCTCTTTAGTGTCTCTAAGAAAACTCAATATCTTTAACCTGTATTATTAACTTCGTTGAGCTCGCAAGCTCGGTTCATGAATTTAATTTTATGCAGCTTTTTATTCATAAGTGTCTATTTTCAATGGTATTTCCCGATTTCTCGGGACAGGCTATGCGCTCACTTTGTTCGTTTGGCATCGGACTTTGCAGACATAGTATTCTATTTCAATAAGTTCGTAACACAGAAGCTGTATGAAAGTAAATCAAAAAACACTCAATTTAAAAGAAGTATTCTTCTTTTAAATATTGATGTAAATTATTTTTTTGGGTTACCAATATAAGTCGTAATTATTTAAAAAGAGATTCCTCGTCGTTTCACTCCATCCTTTAGATTAGCAAAAGTATAATTATTTACAAATTATATGTAAATTA
>Ga0307966_1004679_pt1 | contig 10188 bp, 12 predicted proteins | sample OrgLakmetagen646_FD_203141 | JGI IMG/M metagenome (GOLD analysis project Ga0307966, IMG submission 203141) | Saline water microbial communities from Organic Lake, Antarctica - #646 | ecosystem: Environmental > Aquatic > Non-marine Saline and Alkaline > Saline | place: Antarctica: Organic Lake... | reverse complement strand
TACAGACTCCTCAAGTTTGTGTCAGATTTAGTTTCAATTTTCGACACTGGTTGATTTTGTTTCACCAGCCAATTGCCATCAGCCAGAGTCTCGGGCTGTAGGCCATCCTTGTAACCCTTGTAACCCTGGATGCCAAGAAGGGTCTCGCGAACCTCACCCGTGACTCTGCTGTTGCTGGTCTCCATCAGCTGTGCGAACTGGGGCATGAAGTCTGCCAGTTGCACAAAGAAATGCGAGGGGAGTTGAGCTTGGGCTCAAAAGATGGTTGCGAGGGAGGTGGTGTGACTGGGGATGATGGCTGCTGCTGCTGCTGCTGGTGCTGGAATGGTTGAGATTGGAAGAGGATTGAAATGGGGATTGGGGTTGTGCATACCCCACACGGGTTGCTGCTGCATGAACATGGGGGCTGGTAGCATGGTTCCGTTCTTCAACGCTGTTTTCAAGTTTTAGTTGTTTTTTCAATCACAACACCCATGCACACATCTTCTCAAAGAATTTGAAAAAATGTGTGCATGGGTGTTCTGCATGAGGACGCTGGCAGCAGGCTCGTTGTTCACAGAGAGCAGTGACAACAAACGCAAGAACTTGGTGGTAAGTTTCAGCTGAACAAAACAGTGGACCCATGTGTTAATGGGTTGCTACAAGTGCAGTTTGTTGACTGACATGCATTAGTTTGTTCCGTACAAACTAAAGCTAAGTTGAATGCGTGTACAAGACACATGCGCAAATTATGCACATCTTGTTGTGCATATGCCTTGCTGAACCTTGTTGTGTATCCTGCTTGTTGCTGCTGGTGGTGTTAGCCAGTGGTGTGACTGGTGCTACTGTTGGGCTCAGGGGGGGCAGGGGCGCACGTTGCACATGGGCTGTGACAGCCTGCTGGTACTGCTGCTCATCAACCTGCAACCGCTCCTGATGCTCGATCTGGGTTGCTGCTCTTTGGGCCTCAGTGCGCGCTGCCTGCCTTGCTGCCTCTGCTGCCTTGAATGCTACTGCTCGAGCCACCTTGATCCCCTGCAGTCAGCCCATGCGTGCATGATCGAGTGAACAGCAGCTTCTCCCACCTCTCAGCATGCAGAGCCACACCTTGAATGCACCCAGAAACACATGCATGGAAGCTTCCAGATGCCAAAGGGGAGGGTTAGAGAAGGGCGCAAACAAGTCCTGCTAAGTCCACAAAATAAAACAAACGCAAGCAGCACACCCCAGGCTTCACATGGTCCAGTATGGTCATGAGGCTACTTAAATGCAAAGAAAGTGCTTGCTTCATTACCTCCGTGTGTTTGTGCTCAGCACTTGGCCTGACTTCAACACGCACGCACGCACGCACGCGCGCACACTCACATGCAAGCTGGATGGCTGCTTATGCTAGCCTTAGCCTGGGCTTTTACCAGCAACGCTGCGTTATCTGAGCGGACGCCTAAGGGCGCCTCGAGTGGGCACACTCTTGAGAGTATCAATGGGCTTGTCATACCGCCACACAGCAAGGTACCGAGGCAGGCAGCTGCCGCCCCCATATGTAGAGGCATTGAAGCAGTGCTTGCTATTGTCCCCTGGCGTCTGGGAATGGGAGGCGTGACTCTGGAAGGCTTGCCTGGTCGAACCTGCTGCACCTGCTGCTGTTCCTGGAGCAGCTGTCTTCACAGGGCTCTCCTCGGAGGAGAGCCCTGTACAGACAGCTTGCTGTTGCTACATGCTTGCAACCAATGTAAACGTATTGGCCTACACAACCACCTGTAAAAAACGCGGCAACTGAAATTGTAGGTCTGCTACAAAGGTATAAACTTCAAATGAGGTCCCTTAATAGCATTGGGAAAAAGGCAAGAAATTCCAATATGTATTGCACCCCAAGGCACATTATTACCTCCCTCCAAAATAAGTACTAGTTACCAGCAAAGTTTCATTATAGAAGCTTGTCATATGCCTGGTACCGTTGTCGGTTGTCTTTTACTTTGCTCAGGCTTTTAGCCTAGTAAGGGGGGTTGTGCTACAACTCTTTGTACAGACCTACCATCGGCTAATTTCAGCATTTTGGCACTTCTATAAGCAATGCTCATTCAACTCATTTCGTCAAGTCATCTGGCTTGAATGCGAAAGCAAAGTTTCATTTGCGCGTTAGTGTAGACAAGGCAGCTATTCAGTGCAAATCCTCACCCTGCATAGCTCTACAGCGCCTCACTCCCACAGCCACCTATGCCAATGAGTGCACACTGGCCTACGCCATTGGCCGGCTGGGCATGGTCTCCCGAGAGGCATTGAGCTGTTGTCTTACCAGCAAAAAATTTTTACCACTTTTAATGCTTAATGCACTTAGAAAAAGACAGGACTAGAATATACCACAGGTGAGAATACCTATACAGTACTGACCTTTTGTTGCTCAAGCCTCTTCAGCTCCTGCTCTGTGAGGCGCTCCATCATGGAGCGCTTCACAGAGCAGGAGCTGAAGTTTGTCAAGGCTGCAGCAATCTGTGCACGCAAGGCCTTGGGGAGCTCCACCTCAATCCAAGCCTGCAAGTGGGAATTTTGTCAAGCACATACAAAACTAGAGTGCATCCCTTGCAAGAGGGCAAAGATGTTTGCTGTCATGAAACACAAATTTTGAAGCTTTGGAGCAAGAGCATTGTCTCCATGATAAGCAACATATATCATTGGTCGTTGCGCTGCATGCTAAGATTTGACTGCGCCGAAATTTGGGCAGAACATTTGTGTGGGTGGTAGACACACACACTCACATGCACACACACACACACACACACACACACACACACACACACACACACACACATGCACACACATGCACACGCACGCACACACACACGCACACACACACACACCTGTGCACCCTGATTCTTCCAGCCCTTGTACAAGAAAGGCCGCCCTTGATGCTTGGGCAGGAGCACTTGGCTCAGGCGCAGCAGAGCAGGGACTCCTCTGCTGCGCTTGAGCCGGGACTAACTGATCAGTGCCGCTCAGGGTGCCACACAGGAACGCCTTCAGCCATGCGTAGTCCTGCAGACAAAGTTTGCACGCAGCGGAAGGGTGCTCTTTAACTGAATGCTGGCACACACTTAGTTGCACAGTACGGGAATACGGATACGGATACGGATACGGGTACGGATACGGAGGGGTCAATACGGCTGTGTGTAAGCAAACTTGGCCTTTTCCTGGCCTGAAGAGAATAACGAGCCCACACGCAGCTGCCCAAAGACACCAGAAACACATGCTGATATTGTGTGACTTGAAGCACTGAAGCTGGAGCTTCCCTGTAGCCTCCAGGAGCTCACTTGCACACATGCACACACACCCACAGGGTCGTCACTGCGTGCGTGCGTGTATATGTGCGTGCATGTGCATGCGCGTGCTTGCGTACGTGCCAGCGTGCGTGCGTGCGTGCGTGCAGGGGAGCATGCATGTGTGTGTGTCCATACCTTGCATGCTTGCGTGCTTGCATGCCCTCAAACTGGAGAATGCATGTGTGTGTGTATGTGTGTGTGTGTGTGTGTGTGTGTGTGTGTGTGCGCGTGTGAGCAGGTTGGATAGCACGGAAACACACGCTCACCTTCCACAGCATGCTGTCCTCCAAGCGCGCCAAGGCGCTGTACCTACTCAGCCCCTCAGTGCTGTGCAGCGCATGCTACATCAGCCTCAGCAAGTGCCAGCAATCTGTGTGTGTGTGTGTGTGTGTGTGTGTGTGTGTGTGTGCGTGTGTGTGAATTGTGTGTGTTTGCGTGTGTGTTTGCGTGCGCGCGTGCATGTGTGTGCAGGCATGCATGCGAGGTGCAAGCATGTGTGCATGTGTACGCACGCGTGTGAGTGCATGGCGTGCGTGTGCGCGTGTGCGTGTGCGTGCAGGCATGCACGCGAGGTGCAAGCATGTGTGCATGTGTGCGCGCGCGTGGGTGCATGGCGTGCGTGTGCGTGTGCGTGTGTGCGTGCGTGTGTGTGTGTGCGTGTGTGCGTGCGTGTGTGTGTCTGAGAGCTCTCTGGAGTCACCTGTCGGTGATGGTTGCTGGTGTGTCGGGCAGGGCAAACGCATGCTGAGCTGGCATTCCAGCACTCTGTGCTTGGTATCGCCAAGGCTCTGCCACAGTGCGTACGCTTGCTGCAGCTCAGCCTCTGAGGGAGCGCTTCATCTCCATCTGAATCAGCACAACCTAAGGTTGCAGCTGACTTTAAGTGGTGATATTGAGGGCAGACACCCGGGTGTCTACTCTGCAGACGCTGGTGCTAGTTTGTGCCTTTTGTAATGCCAAACTTGATGTGAGCGTACTGCGTGGCAACGCTCGATGAGGAAAACACGCAATACGCTCACATAAGGTCCACGAACCGCGCCCAGTGCTGCCTGCTTGCGTCCAGGCAATCACCTTGTCTGTTCAGACATGCCCAAGTTGGAGGGTGCTAGCTGCTATTTATAAATTACTACTACTTATTATTAAAGTCCAGGTCAAGAATCAGTCGTGTGCAATTGGTTTTCAAGTGAGTTCAGATACGTTATTGGGATTGTACAAGGCATGCATTCCTCGTTTATAAGCCCAGCTGTAGCTCTCCACTATAACTGATGCTTTTGGTTTTTGATTCCTGCTGTTGCTTGCAGACTGGTCTCAAAGTTTGTGTCTACTTTGTGCCGGTGCCTTGCAGGTTCAAGTGCTTTGAACAAGCAGTGGCTATTAATGCTGAAGGCTTTAAAGGTGAGTATAGATGGTTACGTGTAGATTACGTTGCAAGTCACTCAACAAGCTGCAAGCCTTGAATTGGAGCCCTGTTTTTACTGCTTTCTTGTTTTTGCTTGCTTCTTGGACCTGCAGATTATATCCTTTGTTAGAATGTGTATTGTTGCCACAATCCCTGTAGGCTTGCCATGAGGCCTGGATTTTATCTTTCTCTCCTATAATTGATGATCTTCAAGTGGTTTCAAAGTTTGTTTCCACTCTTTGCCCTGTAGGTTTTAAGTCATTCCGAGTTGAAATACGTGCGGAGCGGTAGCCAAAAGAAGGTCGGTCGCAATGCTGAGATCTGTAAGGCAACGCCGTGCTGTTGCTCGTGAGCGTGAGGAAAGTTGTCGGTTCAATTTGAGGTTAATTTGTTCTGGATCATGGAGGTATGCCATGCTGCACCTACCCAGGTGGCGTAGCATGTGCCGTGCGTATTTTTCATGCCTGGTTTGCTGTGCCTTTTGTGGCGTCGTTGGCTTTGGTGGTTGCCACGATTTTGGTTTGGTCGAGTGATGAAGTCCCTCCAGCAGGGTTTTTGAACATTGTGATGGCTCCTTACATGTTGAGTATCAGTGGTGGCATTGTGAGCCTTGTGCAAAAAGTGAGTTTGAATGTGCGACGCGCATGAGCTTTTCCAGCATGTTACAGCTGTCATATATACGTGACGTGTTAAACTGTGATGTGTCACAGTTGCAGTCACTTTCGCTTGTTGATGTGAACCTAGGAACCTAGGGCTGCATGAAAGCAGGTATGGATTTCCTTATGGTTGGCTGCAACGATCGTCGGTCCTCGAGGGTCCTTTGTTTATGGGTAATACTGTTTCAGTTATTGAGTCTTTTAGCGAAGTTATTTTGTACAATCTTGTACATAACCCTTTACTCGCAAATTTCAAGTGTATGCTGGAGCGTCGACAAAAGAGCGGTGTTCCTGTGTTGGGTCTTGAAGTACTTGGTTGGATAATGTCACGAGCTCAAGCAAGAGGTTTGAGTAATTATGCAACCATGGAGAGGCATGTGAATGAGCAGGTGATGACTGTAGTCAACGTGGAGAGTGCTCCTTTATCTCATCGAGGCAGCGGTTCTTGATGCTGGTGAGTTGGAAGCACGTAACGGGAATGTCTTGCGCTTGAAAAGCTTTGCAAATGGTGTCCAGTCGGTGGAAGTGTGGAGAGCAACTTGTTTCCTTTTTTGTCCCCGCAAGCTGTCGGCTTTTTCATGAAGAAAGGGTTACGTCTTGTAGCGTACTGTAAAATGAGAATGTCGCAGATGTTTTTATTGTACACGTTGTATCACGGGTATCCTTTGCTGTTGAATCATCTTCGACAAGGTGAGCTGTTGGGTGGATGTTTAAATAGGGTGGCACTTGAGAAAGACATAATGAATTTCAAAAGAAGCCATCCAAATGCAAGTGAGGAGGAGGTAATTACGCATGTGTTGAAGCATGACGTCAGTGCTGGTCTGCCTGGTAGTCCCAGTTGGCATCGTGAGCAGTTGGCCGATTTGATCGCCATGGTGAAGGAATGGGGTATGCCTTCTCTCTTTGTTACTTTCACAGCTGACGAGATTAGTGACCTGCGCTGGTCTGAGATTGGTGACTTGGAGGATCTTCTGAACAAAGTGAAACCTGGTAAAACGTGGCGAGATGCTCCCATTGAAAACGCTGCACTATTCATGCACGGTTTGATAAGTTCTGGAAGACATTTGTAACCTGCCAAGATGGTGGTATCCTTGGTCGAGTTCTTCACTGGATGGTATGGTATGAAATGCAGTGCCGTGGGAGTTTGCACGCTCATTGTATAATATGGCCATCCATCCAGATGATGTGCAACGTGTGCAACGTGAGGTTTCTGCGCATGTGCCTGCTTTTTTTATGAGCGTCGAGATCAGTTTATTCCTCCAACAGACACAGAAGACAAGTTGTTGTTCAAGCAGGTAATTAGGAAACAAATTCGTCCAGTTGGTGAAAGTGGTTGCCGTGAGCATGGCCATCAATGCCAGTTTGGATTCACTTTTCCCACAAGCTCATCAGTGGCTCCACGTTACAATCAAAGTACTAAGATGTTTGATTATTACAGGCCTGCAGAAGTGGAACGAATTGTGGTGCCTTACCATCCTTTAGTCATGTTGCTGTGGGGTGCGCACATGAATATCGGCTGTTACGCAGCAGGCATGGTCTTTGTATCTGTTGAAGTACGCCATGAATTTAGAACCAAACGGTAGGATGTTTATGAGTTCTGAGGAGCTTCGCAAAATAGGGTTTAGTAATTTCTCTGATGCGCAGCTGATGGTTCTGATTGCTATGGTCACGTCACGTCCAGTATGCTTAGCTGAGGCTGCCATGGCACATTTGCAAATTCCTTTGGTGAGTCGATCGAGCGGTGTTGGTTTTGTGAACACTCCTTTACCTGATCAGCGTGCACGTCGTGTTGATGAAAGGAACCCATGTTTTTCTGCGCCTCCTGTGGATGTGTATTGTGGACGTCCCTCTGTTGCTGAGCTTCATAATGTGACTTTGTATGACTGCTTTAAAGAGTACAAAGTGTCCAAGAAACAGATGAGTACATACAGCTTTGTCGGTCGTGATGATTGGTCAAATTACGTATATAAACTGCCGCATAGAAAGATTGTACGTTTCACTGACTACAATCCTGTCAGACATCCATAAGGTCACTTTTATAATCTGTTATTAAGAACTGTAAGCTTTGATGTTGAGGAGGAGTTACTGTCGTGAAAACACAGCCAGGTCCTGCGTTTTGGAGTGCTTTCTCAGAGGAATCATCAAAGACGCTGATGATCTACAAGGGTACAAGGGTACGTTGACGAGTATTGTACAGAGCATTTGTTCACCAGTGAGCTGCATCACCAAATGGTAAACCGCATTTTGTCTACTGAAGTGGTACAATGGCTTGGTGAGCAGGTGAACGTGGGAGCTCTGTTTCCCAATGGTAATGTGAATCAAGCAATAAATGCTATTGCGGTTCCTATCCGGCCATTTTCCCAGGAGTTCAATACAGATTCACAAGGTGTTGTACTGCAAGGTGATCAGTTAAATGCATACAATGACATAATGAATTTCACTCACGGAGTACATGTTGTCAGTGGTGTGCCAGGTGGTGGTAAAACAGCGCTTGCGAAAATGCTTTGCAGAGGTTTTGAAGCACAAGGCAAAGATGTTGGTAGTTTGTGCAAGCACCGGAGCTGCTGCTTCCAGGTTGAGCAAACGAGCCAGAACAGTGCGTGATGTTTTTGCAGTCCCACCTGTTGGCAACTTGCCGCCTCTGTATCCTGGCAATCCTACCTATGAGCGTCTGTTGAATGCTGACGTGATTGTAATCGACGAGTACTCAATGATCACCAGCACCATGGTGAACACTTTGGTTTACCGTTTACAAAAGGTCTGCCAGTGCGTCAATGTTAACAGTCTGTTGACAAAGTGTGTTATCCTTTATGGTGATCCTGGTCAGCTCCCCCTAGTTTGTTCTGCACGTCACATCGTGCCTGATCACCAGGTTTGTGTGAGGTGTCACATTTCAAGTGCTTACGTTTGGCATCTTCCATGTATCCATCGTCACTACCTCAGTGTTTCATATGGCCATGCTCGTGATGCAGTCTTTCTGTGTTTCTTGCAGCTAATCAGGCAGTACAAGCCAACAAAACATGAGGTGGATTGTGTTCTTGGGCAGAGTGTTTGCCTTCCTGTTAGTATTGCACTGCACTTATTGAAATTTGCTTCCTACAACACAAAAGCAGGCCCCAAATCTACAGCGAAGCCTGCAGGAGGCATTAAGAGGCGCCACAGCATTGTCTCCAAACCCATCTGGATCAGGTTGGCTTCATGGCCTAATTTGCACAAGAAAGTGAAAAACGCATCCTTCAGAAACACGTGTTCTTGCTTTTTTCATTTAAAAGTAACAAAGAACATTCTCCCATGCAGGGTTGAATTTTGCTGACCAAATGCGCCAAAATCTGCAAGCTGCTCTTGAGCAGCAACAGCAACAGCAACAGCATCAACAGCAGCAGCAACAGCAACAGCAACGTACTCGCCGGGGGAGGACACAGAACTGACAGGTGCAGAATGCCTTGAAAAATAGGTATAATGGCAAACTATATACGGACAAAGCAGCAACTTTGAGCAACGCATGCGGCTAGGCTCCATGTATGCTGATTTGAATGGCAATGATTTTTACAGTGTATTTGAAGAACACATTTTGTGGCAAAACTTTTTGTCACAAGAGCAGACAAATAGGATAGAGACTAGAGAGGTGAAGGATAGAGGCACGAGCAATCCTGAGAAAGGATACAAAGTGTTTTCCACGTTTACTCAAATGAAACCCTTGCTTTCGAGGTGGTCCTTCTAACACGTTGTATCCACCTCGAAGGCAAGGGTTTCATTTGAGTAAACGTGGAAAGCACTAACTCATGGTATCTCATTTAGGTTAGCCATTTTTTTGAGCACACGCGTAAAACCGGTGTATTCAGAGTCGAGTTTCTGAGTTCCTGTAAAACGTTAATCACGCATGATTGTGGTACATGAGATAAGTTGGTTGAATGTGTTAAGGTTACAAAAAATGTCGGTTAATATGTGCACACAAACAGAAACAGAGTTTTGAACAAGTCTACAAAAAGAAGTTGAGCAATTTGTCGTCATGGTTATGTGCAAGTCTGGGCACAGGCTTTTATTTTCTTTATTTTTTCTTTTTGACTTGCACGAAGAACTAATTAGATGTCACACAAGGATGTGTAGTGAGACATTGGGTCTGTAAATCTGATGCAACAGGTCTCATGAAGGGAACTTATGAGTTTAACACCTGAACTCAGGTTCTTGAAGTGTAGCATAAAGTGAGATGTTCTCACTTTCTGATTTTCTCCGGTTTCTGCTTCCCTTTTCCACTCTTTTTATTCCTCAGAGAAAAGAACTCTCTCTTTAGCTTACTTCTATTATTCTAGGTCGCTTCCTGCAAGGCGCTATGCGCCTCAATTCTCGACCCACGGCCCAGTGGGCCCTTGTCTCATGGCTTTTCTCGCTCCTGACGCTTGAGACTCTTGACTCTGTCGCTATGTTCGCTGGTGGGCTCGCTGCAGCCCTGATGGAGGAGGCTGCAACCTGGCTTGTACACGGCGGGGCACTCGCTTTTGTTCTTGCCGCTGACACTTACTTCCTCCTCTCCCGCACCTTTGTGACCTTTTCATCGACTCTGTTGAGTTTCATGAGAGCGCACGTCGTATCTCTGGCTTTTGGACTTGTTGTTGGGGCAGTTGTCATTGATTCTGGGCTTAAGTTTGACATGCGCCTTTTTGCGCCTGACTTTGGGACCCCACTACTACGACTACTTTCGTCAGATTTTGTGATGAGCCCCATGTACTTTCTCGCTTTGGTGATGCTGGTTATGTTCTGGGCTATCCTTTATAACGACTCCTACGACTTGCTGGACGATGAGAATTCTTTGACGCTTTCCCCTCTATCACTGCTGCGGCAA